>Ga0315271_10002419_pt1 | contig 11685 bp, 6 predicted proteins | sample C3_top_MG_FD_204664 | JGI IMG/M metagenome (GOLD analysis project Ga0315271, IMG submission 204664) | Sediment microbial communities from Yellowstone Lake, YNP, Wyoming, USA - C3_top | ecosystem: Environmental > Aquatic > Freshwater > Lake > Sediment | place: USA: Wyoming | collected 2017-08-01
CCCCGGGCACGGCGGGCGTCCGGTGACCCCGCGGGTTGACGAGGTCTGCTACCGGGACGCCTACCGGCGGTCCCTGGAGACCCGCGTCCTGGACGTGTCGGAGGTGGACGGGAGATCGCTCGTCGTCCTCGATGCCACCGCGTTCTATCCCGGCGGCGGCGGCCAGCCGTCTGACCGGGGAGTGCTCCTGCGAGCGGTGGACGGCCGGACATGGACCGTCCGGGCGGCCCGTCGCGTCGGTGGCGAGATCGCGCACGAGCTCGAACCCGCGGCGGACGCGGGAGAGCCGCCGAGGGCGGGCGACGCCGTGACCCTCGACCTCGACTGGGCGCGCCGGTATGCGCTCATGCGGACGCACACGGCCCTCCACGCCCTGTGCGGCGTGGTCTGGCGCGACTACGGCGCGCTGGTCACGGGCGGCAACATGGAGCCGGGCGCCGGGCGCATGGACTTCGAGTTCGAACGGATGTCGGGAGACCTTGTCGGCGAGATCGAGGCCAAGGTCAACGCGGAGCTGGGCATCGCGCGGGACGTGCGCGTCAACGTCCTGCCGCGGGACGAGGCGTTCGCGATCCCGGACCTGATCCGGACGAAGGTCAACCTCCTGCCGGAGGGGATCGAGCAGATCCGCACGATCGAGATCGTCGGGCTCGACCTGCAGGCGGACGGCGGCACGCACGTGGCCAACACGCGCGAGGTCGGTGGGATCCGGGTGACCGGCTACGAGTCCAAGGGCCGGATCAACAAGCGGATCCGGCTGGCCCTGGTGGACCCGGAGGCGTAGACAGGGCCGGTCCCCGCGGGCCTGGTTCCCAAGGCCCGGGGCTCGGACCGCGGCGTCACTGGGGTGGCGGAACCTCGATCGTCGGCTTCGGGCGCCCGGGCGTGAGCACGGTTGGCGCCGGCGCGAGCACGGTCGGCTGCGGCTTGAGCACGGTTGGCGCCGGCGTCAGCACGGCAGGCCGCGGCGTGGGAACGGCCGGCGACGGGCTGAGTACCGCCGGCGACGGCGCGAGCGCGGGCTGGGACAGCGTGGGCGCCGCTGGCAACGGCGTGAGCACGGGTGGCGGGGTCGTGTTTCGGGGAGCCGTTGGCGCTGCCGTCGCTCCCGAGGCCGGCGTCTGGCAGGCGGCGATCGCGAGGGCTGCCGCCAGCATCAGCAGCAGCGAGCGCCGGTTCGCTCGTCGGGTGTTCATGCACGACACCATACGCGTGAAGAGGCCCGCCGGCGAACCGACGGGCCTCCTTGGTGCTGCGCCGGGTGCGGGGCACCCGGGACGGTTCCTAGCGGTTGACCTCGACCTGCATGAAGTTGCCGGTCTGCGAGGTGGAGACGACGCGGATGGTCGTCCCGGTCTTGGGGACGTCAACCCCGGCCCAGCCGAAGTTGTTGATCGACGGGTTCGGGGCGACCCAGTAGTCCTTCATGTCGTCGAACTTCGGGTTGGCCTTCAGGCCGCCGTAGCTCCCGGCCAGGCTGTTGGCATGGAGCGTGATGCGGTCGGTCTTGTCCAGGGTGAACGTCGAGTCGTAGGCCTGGACGCGTGGCCGCCAGACCTTCCCGTTGTCCGGGCGGATCAGGAGGTCGGGATGCGCGTCGACCGGCAGGAACAGCCCGCCGCACCGACCTGCGAGGCAGTTGTCGCCGATGTTGTTGTCGGCGAACGAGGTGTCGTAGTACCAGACGAGCAGGCCGTCCTGGTACGGGAAGTGCTCGACCCAGTTCTGGAGCTCCGGGTCGTTCAGGAAGCCGAAGTTGTACGGGCCGGTCCGGAGGCCGTCGTCGTAGCCGCGGTAGTTCCGGTACTCGGCGAAGTAGGCGTTGAAGTACGGGGTGGTGACGCTGCCGGTCGTGCGCGAGAAGCCCGCGTACGTCCAACCCGGATCGGTCTCGGCGCCGTCGGTGGCAAGACCCGTGACGGCGATGTCATCGACGCCGAAGCCGGCCTCGGCCACCGCGCCGTCGGTCCAGTAGCGGAACCCGATGGTGACGGTCTGGCCGGCGAACGCGGACAGGTCGGCGGTCAGGTCAACCCAGGTGCCGCCGCTCGAGCCAGTGATGCCTTCACCGAAGTTCTGGCCGTTCGGATTCGTGGCGGACGAGAGGTTGGTCGCGACCGCCGTGCCGTTGACCGTCAGGTAGGCGTAGTCCCAGTCCTCCTCGATGTCGTAGCGGACCTTGGCCGCGAGGGACACGGTCCCGGCCGGCAGGGCGACGCTGCGTGTCATCGAGTTGTTGAGGTCGTTGCCCGACCCGGAGTGGTAGAAGTAGCTGCCGGCGAAGGCATCGCCGATGTTGGTGGTGACCTTCTTGTCGGGAAGGAGCACGACCAGCTGCTGGGCCTGCTTGGTGGTCGCCGATGCCGGGCCGAGCTTCACGGACGCCGGCTGCTTGTAGCCCACCACCTGGTAGGTGGACCAGTCGAGGAAGATCTTCTCGTAGGCGCTCATCGGGATCGGCTTGCTGCCGATGCCGTCCGCCGCGATGCCGGTGCTGCCGTACGAGCCCTGCGAGTACAGCGTCCAGAACCCGGTCGAGTTCTCGGCGCCGCCGGTGTTGCCGCTGGTGTCGTACAGGTCCGGCAGGCCGAGGTCGTGGCCGAACTCGTGGGCGAACACGCCGACGCCGCCGTTCTCGGGCTCGACGGTGTAGTCGCCGATCCAGAAGCTCGAGTCGCCGATGCGGGTCCCGCCGAAGCTGTTCGGGCCGGCTCCATCCGGGCCGGCGGCGGTGTACCAAGCGTACCAGCGGTGGCTCCAGATGGCATCGGTGCCCTGGGCCCCGCCGCCGGTCTCCTCGCCCTCACCGGCGTGGACCGCCTGGTAGTGGTCGATGTAGCCGTCAGGCTCGTTGAAGTTGCCGTCGCCGTCCGCGTCGTAGCGGTCCCAGACGTCGAACTGGGCCAGGTACGCGCTGATGTCGGCCGGCGTCTTGCCCGCCGCGATCTGCCCGGCATACCAGCCGTCGACGCTGTCGTTCACGAAGCGCCAGGTCGTGGCGCACACGATGCCGCCGCAGTAGTTGGCGCCGTAGCGGGCCTCGTTGTATGGGAGCTGGACCCAGTCCTCGACGATCCCGTTCACGGTGTACCGGTTGGAGGACTGCTCGATGTAGAAGTTCCGCATCGAGACGTCGCCGGGCGCGCCTGAGAAGAGGAGATCGTCGTAGTACGCTTGGCTGAAGTCGGGCGCCCAGATCGTCGTGTTGTCGACGCTGCGGTCCGGTTCCGGGAGCTGGTTGCGGACCGGCCCGGCCGTGCCGCCGTACGCCGAGTGGATCTGGTCACCGAATTGGCCGAGGGTCGTCCAGATCTTGTCCTCGCCCTGCCGGGCGAGTTCCACGTACTGGCCGGGCGCGAGCTTCACGACCTTGTTAGCGCCAGCCGTCTTGGCCGTGCCCTTCAGGACCTTGGTCAGGGCAGCTTCCCGGAGGGCCGCTTGCTTGGCCGCGAGCGGACTGGTCAGGTTGTCGGATTTCGGTGCCTGGGCGCCTCCGTCCTCGGGCGGCGCCGCGACGGCCGTGCCCGCAAGGGACAGAAACAGCGCCCCGCTGCACAGGATGATCAGCAGCTTTCTCAACTGGGACTCCTCCAACGGCTGTTTCGAGGCAGGGATTCTGGCGCGGCGCAGGGCGCACCGTGGAGCCGTGGGTCCCGGGGCCTCCATTCCCGGCCACCCGTGCTTTCGGTCGCCGCCATCGCTCCGTCAAAGGGTGCAAGTTCGGGCGCGCGGGCGGCAAGCACACTGCGCGCAGGGTAAGCCAATGCGGGCGCGCTGGGCAACGCCCGAAGCGCCTGAATTCGTTGCCTGCACGCACCGCGCGACGACGTCCGGGCGAGGCGTGTCAGTCCGGGCCATCTCTCGGCCTGGCTACCAGTCGTGGTCGCTCACGCTGCAGTCGGACGGCTCGTGCGGGAGCAGCCAGCGCGTGCCGACCCACAGCACGCCGTTGCCGCGCTCCCAGCGGTACTCGTTCGTGACGAAGGACTCGTCTGGCGAGCGCTCCATCCCCACCGTGGCCTCGGCTGCCGCCACGCGCTCCACGACCTGCCGCCCCACGACGATGCAGCGCGTGCCGAACGGGTCACCCCCCGGCCTCGTGGTGCCGATCCCGTCGATGAGGCCCATGAATGGCCAGGGCACCAGGTCCGCGTCCGGACCGGCGGGAAGGTCCTCGGGCGGGCTATCCCGCATCGGTTCAACCGTGAGCAGAAACCGGTCGGCCCGATAGGGCGCCCAGGTGTCCGCCCAGAGCCCGGGTGGAACCCAGGCATCGGGGTTCCGGAGGTCGGCGGAGAGCTGCTCGAGGGCAAGCATCTCGTCCGGGATCACCCAGGCCTTCGGGCCACCCTCGAGCTCGGGCACGGTATCGGAGCCAACCGTGATGGTTGCGCCATCACGCTCAACCGTGAACCAGTGGGGCGTGTGCTCGTGCAGGTCCGCCGGGAAGCCCGGAGCCGGGACGGCACCATACTGGGCGGCCCCCTCCGCCAGCGGGCTCTCGGCAATGCGGGCCTGCACCCAGGCAAGACCCTCGGGCGCCAGGCGTCGTGCCCGAGTCAGCCCGTGCTCGTCCTGCCGGAGCACGAGGCCGTCATCGAAGACCATGGTGCCCATGGTGTAGATGCACGCGAGGCAGGTCCACGATCGGACCACGAGGCGAGCGGGCGGTGCGCTCGGCGAGGTGGTCGCCGGTGGCACGACAGCCTTGGGCGACGCGGGGCGTGACGGGTCGGAGGGTGCGGACCCGTCCGGTGGCTGTCCGGCACACCCCGCGAGGACGACCAGGGCGGCCAGCACGAGCGCGCCCAGCCGGCGGGCGCGGCAGGGACGCGTGGGCTCGGAGGTGGGACGCGGTGCCAGCGGGGAGCCGGAATGCATCGGATCACTCATCGCAGCGGATTGGCGAGCGTGAGACGCCGCGGACCCCGCCGCCGTTGCGTCCGCAAAGTCCAGCTAGCCGCGCCCTTGGCCGGGATGCGCCAGACCCGGCATCATTCGGCGATGCCCACCTTCGAGGAAGCCCTCCGCACCGTCGATGACGGCTTCGAGCGCCTGCGGTCCGAGCGCCAGGTCCCCGGTCTTGCCTGGGGCGTCGTCCGGGAGGGGGCGCTGGTTCACGACGGCGGGACCGGCACCATCCGCGACGGCGAGGAGCGCCGGCCGGACGCGGACAGCGTGTTCCGGATCGCGTCGATGACCAAGTCGTTCACCGCGGCGACCATCCTCCTGCTCCGCGACGAGGGCAGGCTCCGGCTTGACGACCCGGTCGCGCATCACGTCCCCGAGCTTGCCGCCTGGGCACCGCCCACGACGGACAGCGGGCCGATCACGATCCGCCAGCTGCTGACGATGTCGGCCGGGATGGCCACCGATGACCCCTGGGGCGACCGCCAGCAGGGCCTTCCGCTCGACCGGTTCGCGGAGCTGCTGGCCGCCGGGCCGTCGTTCGTCTGGCCGCCGGGCACCACCTTCGACTACTCGAACCTGGGGTACGGGATCCTCGGCCGGGTCATCACCAACGTGGCCGGCGCCGAGTACCGGCACGTGGTGCGGGACCGGCTGCTGGTCCCCCTGGGGCTGACGAGCACGGTCTACCTCGAGGGGGAGGTGCCAGAGGATCGCCTCGCCCACGGCTACGTCCGCCGCGGCGACGTCCTGGTCCGGGAGGGCACCGACGGCTACGGTGCGCTGGCCTCGATGGGCGGCATCTTCTCGTCCGTTCGAGACCTCGCCCGCTGGGTCAACGGGTTCCTCGACGCGTTCCCGGCGCGTTCGGGCCCGGAGGGTCCGCATCCCCTCCGGCGTGACTCGCGCCGGGAGATGCAGCAGGCACAGCGGATGTACGGCCCGACGGTGCCGGCCCACGCCCCCGATGAGGCGCCCGCGGTCCGTGCCGGCGGCTACGGCTTCGGGCTGTTCGTGGACATGGTCCCCGAGGTGGGCACCATCGTCAGCCATTCGGGCGGATACCCGGGGTTCGGGTCGAACATGGCGTGGCATCCGGCGACCGGGCTTGGCGTCGTCGGCCTCGGCAACATCCGGTACGCGTGGGTCAGCCGGACGGCGATGGAAGCGCTCGAGGCCCTGGTCCGCGCCGACGTGGCTCCGAGGCGCGCTCCTCGGCCGATCCCGGCCGCCGCCGCCCTCCGTCCCGTGGTCGAGGCGCTGCTCGAGCGCTGGGACGACGACGCTGCTGACGCCGCGTTCGCGATGAACATGGACCTCGACGTGCCCCGGGCGGACCGGCGGGCAGCCATCGAGAAGGTGGCGGCCGACATCGGTTCCCTCCGGCGGGACGCGGATCGGCCGGAGCGGTCCATGTCGCCGGCGCACCTCGACTGGTGGCTGCGCGGCGAGCGGGGCTGGGTCCACATCAAGAGCCTTGTCACCCCGGAGCCGTCGCCCCGGATCCAGTCACTCGAGGTGATCGCGGTCGGCGAGCCGTCCACGGCCTTGGTCGAAGCTGCGGAGCGGGTGCTGGCGGCTGCGGCCGAGGCGGAGCCCGTCTTGCCCTCCGGGCTCCTGGCCGCCGACGGGTTCGACCCGGAGCCGGTCCTGCGCGCGCTGCGGGTGGCACGGCCCCGGTTCGGCACGATGGAGCTTGGCCTGCCGATCGCCGGCGACGGGACGATGGAATCGACCTGGGCGCTGGTCACCGCCCGGGGCAGCGCGACGCTCCGGCTCGCGCTCGACGGGACGGGTGCGGTGACTGCGGCTGCCCTGCAGATCCCGGCTCGGGAGCCGCCTGCCGAAGGCTGGTAGCGGACCCGTTCGGGTATCGAGCCCCGTCAGCGCCAGAGGTCGGGCGGGGTCACCGTTGTGCCGACCTGCGCGGCCAACCGCTCCAGGACCGTGAACCAGTCGAACCGGCTCGTGATCTCCGATGCGCGGAGCGTCATCATCCGCACGTCCGGCACCAGGTCCGGCAGCACGTGGTCCAGGATCGCCTCGATCTCGTCGCGGAACGCGTCGCTGGTGGAGCGGACGCCGTCGTCCTGGAGCGCCACGTCAGGCAACAGGCGGACCACGAGGTCGTAGGTCTCCGACCACCGCCGGACCAGCGGCTTCGCGGCGAAGGTGTCCGCCCCGCCGCATGCCCGCAGGTAGTAGGCGTAGTTGTCCATCACGCCGCGGTCCGTCACCAGCACGTCCGCCTTCCGGGCCAGCTCCAGCTCCTGCCGGATCTGCGAGACCAGCACCCACAGCTGCGCCTCGCCGGTCGCCCCCTCGTTGATGCCCAGCGGGTTGTCGCGCACGACCTCGCGGCCCAGCTCCACCGAGCGGCCGGCGCGCTGCACCTCGGCTGCAAAGGCAAGGAGCGCGCTCGTCTTGCGGATCCCGTGGGAGCCGATGAAGGCGATCTTGGCCGGGCGCGGCCACGCGGCTGTCACGGGCGGAGTAGACGGGGCGCTGCGAGCGGCCCGGGACGAGCGAGGCATGCCCACAGCCTACCTGCCCGAGAAGCGGCACAGGCCCAGCGTGCGCGCCACGCATGGAATCCAGAGGTCCCTGCTCTGGGCGTGCGCCGCACGCAAGACGACGACGCCCGGGGGCCCGGAACCCGCCGCAAGGCCGCTGTCCGCGTGTGTGGCACGCACGTCCGTGACAACGCGGCCCGGAAACCTTGCGTGCCACCCGCGGGCGACGACGCCACGCCAGACTCCGGCCTCCGCCCCGCGGGCTGCATGGCCCCAGAGACCGTGACTTCGCCGCCAGACGGCCGGCAACGGTGAACCCGTGGCCTGGCGGGCCGCAGCCCCGCCGACCCAGCCCCCCGCGGCCACCCGGTGTGAGGCATCGCCGCCGCCCACCGTGGTATCGTTCCTGCGAACACTTGTACATCGATGCACTTATGTTCGGAGGGCGGGATGCCGGCGGCGCTGGCGGGACTCGACTACGGCACCGGTGGGGCGAAGGCGACGATCGTCGGCATCGACGGCCAGGTCCTCGCGTACGCCTTCGAGGAATACCCGATCCTCACCCCACGACCGGGCTGGTCTGAGCACGAGGCGGCCCGCTACTGGGACTGCGCCTGTCGCCTGCTGCGGCAGACGATCGCTGAGTCGGGCGTCGCTCCGGCGGACATCAAGGGCATCGCGATCTCGTCCGCACTGCCGTCCATGGTCATGGTGGACCGGGAGCACAACCCCGTCGGCAACGCCTACAACCTGATGGACCGCCGGGCGACCGAGCAGGTCCAATGGGTCAAGGACACGATCGGCGACCAGCGGGTGTTCGAAGTCACCAAGAACCGCCTCGACGACCACCCGACGATCGTGAACCTGATGTGGGAGCGCGACCACCGCCCCGAGGCATTCGCGCGCGCCTGGAAGGCCCTCACGATCGATGGCTACGTGACGCTCAAGCTCACGGGCCGGGCGACCCTGCACTACTCGGGCGCCGCCTTCTACGGCGTGGCCTACAGCCTCCTGACCCGCACGTTCGACGAGGGCATCCTGGACGCCGTCGGCATCGATCGGAACCTGCTCCCCGATCTGTTCGAGTGCACGGACGTGGTGGGCGAGGTGACCCCGGCGGCCGCCGAAGCCACGGGCCTGGCGCCCGGCACGCCGGTTGCCGCCGGCCAGGTGGATTGCAACGCGAGCTGGAGCGGCGCGGGCGCCCTCGCCGACGGCGAGATCATGATGAACCTGGGCACGTGCGGGAACTTCGGGATCGTCCACTCGGCGCCGGTGTTCCACGACAGCATGATCGCCTTCAACTACACGACCGACTCGGTGACGGCGCCCGTGTTCATCACGGTGCCCACGACGACGACCGGTGGCGGGCTCATCCGCTACCTGCGCGACACGTTCTACGCGGCAGAGAAGGCGCAGCAGGCCGCCGGCGGGCCCGACACCTACGACGTCATCAACGCGGAGGCTGCGTCCGCACCGCCCGGGTCGGACGGCCTCCTGATGCTCCCGTACCTCATGGGGGAGCGGACGCCGATCTGGGATGTCAACGCGCGGGCGGTCATCTTCGGGCTGTCGCTCGACCACACCCGGGGCCACATCGCGCGCGCCGCCATGGAGGGTGTGGCCTACGCGCTGTACGACTCGTTCAGCGTTATCCGGGACTCCGGCCAGACCATCCGCGGGCCGATCGTGCTCAACGAGGGTGGCGCCAAGAGCGTCCTCTGGCGACGGATCATCACCGACGTCTTCAACACGCCGACGGCGATGGTCAAGAACAGGGCCGGTGCGCCGTTCGGCGACGCGATCCTCGCGGGCGTGGCGACCGGGATCTTCGACGACCTGTCCGTCGCGCGCGAGTGGGCGGAGTTCGTGGAGCCGATGGAGCCCGATCCCGCGGAGCATGCGCGCTACCAGGAGTCATTCGAGCTCTACCGCCGGCTGTACCGGCACGTCAAGGACGACTTCCGCGATCTCGCGGCTATCCGGGATCGCGGTCGATGATGACCGTCGATGCCATCACGAAAGGGGGCGGCTGATGGAGCTGCTGCGAAAGCTCCGGGTGCGACACGACGCCCACGACCCGATCCGGGTCGGCATCATCGGCTGCGGCCAGATGGGCTCAGGCCTGGCGCACGCGATGTCCTCCGTCCAGGGGATGCGCGTGTCCGCCATCGCGGACGTCGACACGGCCCGGGCCATCGCCACGTTCGTGGACCTCGGGTATGACCGGGGCGACATCGTGGTGACCGACACGGAGTCGGTCGCAGCCGGGGCCCTCTCTGCCGGCAGGCCGATCGCGACGTCCGATGGGCTGCTCCTGGCGCGACTCGAGCGGCTCGAGGCGAACGTCGAGGCGACCGGAGTGCCGGAGATCGGCGCGCGCGTTGCCTACGAGTCGATCGCCAACCGCAAGCCCGTGATCATGCTTAACGTCGAGACCGACGTCACGGTCGGGCGCTACCTCAGCACCCTTGCCCGCGAGGCGGGGACGGTCTACACGGTCGCCTCCGGCGACGAGCCCGGTGTGTGCAAGATGCTCCACGAGCAGGCCGTGCTGATGGGCTTCGAGGTCGTGTGCCTGGGCAAGGGCAAGAACAACGTAATCGACTATGACGCCACCGCCGAGTCGTGTGCCGAGGAAGCTGCCTCCAAGGACATGAACCCGAAGATGCTGGCAGCGTTCAAGGACGGCACCAAGACGATGGTCGAGATGGTGGCCGTGTCGAACGCCACCGGGCTCGTGCCGGACGTGCCCGGGATGCATGGGCCGGACGTGGACGTTCAGAACCTGGCGCGGGTGTTCATCCCAACAGTGGACGGCGGGATCTTCTCGCAGCGGGGCTGCGTTGACTACTCGACCGGTCCGATCGCACCCGGCGTGTTCGCCATCGTGTACTCGGACAACCCGCGCATCCGCAAGGACATGAAGTTCCTGACCAAGGTGGACGGCCCCTACTACCTCCACTTCCGTCCGTACCACCTGTGCGACCTCGAGACGCCGCAGTCGGTCGCCGAAGCGGTCCTCATGGGCGAGGTCACGGTCGCCCCGGAGGGCGCCCACGCGGAGGTCGTCGGCGTGGCCAAGCGCGCCATACGTGCGGGCGAGAAGGTCGCGGGCATCGGCGGGCCGGACATCTTCGGTCGCGCGTTCACGCGCCGCCAGTTCGTCGCGGACCGGCTGGTCCCGCTCGGCATCGCCGAGGGTGGCGTCGCCATCCGCGACATCCCCAAGGGATCCCCGCTGACCGAGGACTCGTTCGCGCCCGACACGACTACCTTCGTGGCCGAGCTCCGGCGGCGGCAGGAGGCGATGCCGTGAGGGCCGTCCTCGTGCGCGCCCCGATGGACTTCGGGGTGGTCGAGGTGGAGACCCCCGCCTGCCCGCCCGACGGGCTGCTCCTCCGGGTGCTCGCCTGTGGCCTGTGCGGCTCGGACCTGCGGACGCTGCGCAACGGCCACCACCGGGTGACGCTGCCCTACACCATCGGCCACGAGATCTCCGCTGTCGTCGCGAAGGCCGGGCCGGCGTATGCCGGCCGATGGACCGTGGGCAGCCGGTTGTCGGTGGCGCCGCTCGTCTATTGCGGCACCTGCGACCGGTGCGTCGACGGTCGCTTCGAGCTGTGTGACGGCTACCGGGAGATCGGCCAGGCCTGGCAGGGCGGTCTCGCCGAGTACCTGGCGCTCCCCGGCGAGGCCGTGGCGCGGGGCACGATCCGGCCCATCCCGGACGGGCTGGACCCGGTGCTGGCCACCGTGGCTGAGCCGCTCAGCTCCTGCATCCACGCCCAGGAGACCGGTGGCGTCGGTCTCGGGGATGTCGTCGCGATCCTGGGAAGCGGACCCGTGGGCTGCCTGCACGCGATGCTGGCCCGGGCACGTGGGGCGGCCACGGTCATCATCGCCGACGTCAACGCGGACCGACTCGCGCTCTGCGAGCGGTTTGCACCCGACCACCTGCTGGACGCCTCGACCGTGGACCTCGTCGCCGAGGTGCGACGGCTCACGGACGGCCGTGGTGCGGACGTGGTGGTGACCGCGAACCCGGTCCCCACCTCGCAGGTCCAGGCGCTCGAGATGACCCGCAAGGGTGGCCGCGTGCTGCTCTTCGGTGGCCTCCCGCCCGAGCACTCGCGTCCGGGGCTGGACACCAACCTCATCCACTACAGCGCGCTGCGGGTCATGGGGACGACGATCTTCGCGCCCCGCCACCACGCCCAGGCCGTCAGCCTGCTCGCCAGCGGGCGCATCGATGCGGCCGGGC
>Ga0315271_10002421_pt1 | contig 11683 bp, 9 predicted proteins | sample C3_top_MG_FD_204664 | JGI IMG/M metagenome (GOLD analysis project Ga0315271, IMG submission 204664) | Sediment microbial communities from Yellowstone Lake, YNP, Wyoming, USA - C3_top | ecosystem: Environmental > Aquatic > Freshwater > Lake > Sediment | place: USA: Wyoming | collected 2017-08-01
CGTACTCGATCCCGTTGTGGACCATCTTCACGAAATGGCCCGCGCCGTCGCTGCCGACCCAGTCGCAGCAGGGCGTCCCGTCCTCGACCTTCGCCGCGATCGCCTGGAAGACCGGCGCCACGTGCGGCCAGGCGGCCGGCGAGCCGCCGGGCATGATCGAGGGCCCCTTGAGCGCCCCTTCCTCGCCGCCCGAGACTCCCATCCCGATGAAGAGAAGTCCCCTGGCCTCGAGGGCCTTCGCCCGCCGGATCGAGTCGGAGAAATGCGAGTTCCCGCCGTCGATCACGATGTCCCCCGGCTCGAGGTGCGGCAGGAGCTGCTCGATGAAGTCGTCGACCGGCTTGCCGGCCTTCACCATGAGCATCACGCGCCGCGGCCGCTTCAGCGAGGCGACGAGCTCGGCGATCGATCGTGTCCCGACGATCTTCTTTCCCTTTGCCCGGCCCGAGACGAAGCCGTCGACCTTGTCGACGGTCCGGTTGTAGACCGCCACCGTTAAGCCCCGGCTCTCCATGTTGAGAACGAGGTTCTCGCCCATGACCGCGAGGCCGACGAGGCCGATGTCCGCGCTCTCCGTCGTCACGATGCTGCCTCCGCTTGCGTCCGCCTGCTGCCGGCGCTGCCGCGCCCCCCAACCCGTCCCGGCCGGACCGGAAGGTCCCTCCCGGGTGGACCGTCCTGCCCGCGAGACCAACTCTATGCTAGCGTCCGTTCCTGCAAGAAGATAGCGAGGAGGCAGCCTCCTCTCTCGCGATCAAGGAAGAGAATGCCGACCCGTCTCGAAATCTCCCTCGAACGCGACATCGACCGTATCCGCCAGGAGCTCCTCGAGATGTCCAGCCTCGCGGAGCTCGCCCTTCGTGACTGCGTCGAGGCTCTTGGCGGCGCCAATCGCCAGCGGGCCTACGCCGTCATCCTGCGCGACCAGCTGATCGACGAGAAGGAGAAGGAGATCGACCGGCTCTGCCTCGAGTTCCTCGTGCGGCAGCAGCCCGTCGGCATCCATCTCCGCCTCGCCTACAGCGCCATCAAGATCAACCTCGAGCTGGAGAGGGTCGGGGACTACGCCGAAAGCATCGCCCGGCAGGTCCTCCGCCTGGACGCGCTCCCGGAGGCGCCCGAGCCGCTCCAGCGACGGCTCGTCGAGATGGCCGACCTTTCCATCCCGATGATCCACGACGCGATCGAAGCGTTCGTGAGGCAGGATGCCGAGCTCGCGAAGGCGGTCATCGTGAGCGAGCCGGCCGTCGACGCGCTCCTCGGCAAGCTCGTCACCGAGCTCGTCGAGGAGGTCCGCGAGTCGCGGATCCTCCCCGAGATGCTCGTGGCGCTCTCGACCATCGGCCGCCGCTTCGAGCGCGTGGCGGACCAGGCCCGGAACGTCTGCATGGAGACCCTCTACATGTGCACGGGCCAGTACGCCAAGCACCCGGGCGCCGACACCTTCCGCGTTCTCTTCGTGGGCGAGCACAACGCCTGCCGGAGCCAGATGGCGGAAGCGATCGCGCAGTCGCTCGGCCAGCCGAAGTTCGTCTTCTCGAGCGCCGGACTCGACCCGCGCGCGATCGACCCGAGGACCTTCTCCTTCCTGAAGGAGAAGGGCTTCGACGCCCTCCACATGGCGCCGAAGGGAACAGATCAGATCCCGAACCTCGAGTTCTACAACGTCATCGTCGGAGTCGCGAAAGAGGCGCAGGATGCGTTCCCGCGCACGCCCCGAAACCTCGTCTACGTGGACTGGAGCATCGACGACCCGTCGCGTGTCGAAGGCACGCCCGAAGAGGTCCGCGCCGCCTACGAGGTCGCATACGAATTCCTGTCCCGCAACGTCCGGGACCTCGTCGGTGCCGTCCTCGGCATCACCCTCGGATAGAACGCTGGAACCGTAGGAGAGCCCATGACCCGACTCCGTCCAACGACGCCGACCCGGCTGTCCGTTCTCGCCCTCGTCTCGGCCTTCGCCGTCTCCGCCTGTGGAGGCGGAGGGGCGAAGGAAGAGAAGGTCGCGAAGCCGTCGAAGACCGTCATCCAGAACAAGGGCTCCGACACGATGGTCAACGTCGCCCAGGTCTGGGCCGAGGAGTACCGAAAGGCCGCGCCGGACGTCGAGGTCGAGGTCTCCGGCGGCGGCTCGGGCGTCGGGATCGCGGCGCTCCTGAAGGGGGCCATCGACGTCGCGAACGCCAGCCGGGACATCAAGCCGAGCGAGGCCGAGCAGGCGTCGAAGAACACCGGCAAGTCGCCCGTCGGATTCAACGTCGGCGCCGACGCCCTCGCGGTCTACGTCCACAAGGACAACCCGATGTCCGAGATCAACCTCGAACAGCTCACCGAGCTCTACGCCGAGGGGGGGAAGGTGACCCGCTGGTCGGAGCTCGGCGTGACGATTCCCGGCGTCAAGGACGACACGATCGTGAGGGTGAGCCGGCAGTCGAGCTCGGGCACCTACGAGTTCTTCCGCGAGCACGCGCTCGGAAACCGCGACTTCCGGCTCGGCTCCCGCGACCTGAACGGCTCCAAGGAGGTCGTCGAGCTCGTCGGGACGACCCCCACGGCCATCGGCTACAGCGGCATGGGCTACGCGACGGCGGCCGTGAAGATGCTCAGGGTCGCGCCGAAGGCGGGCGCGCCCGCCGTGGCGCCGACGATCGCCGCCGTCCACGACAAGAGCTACCCGCTGGCGCGTTCGCTCCACGTCTACACCCTCGGCGAGCCCCACGGCGCGGTGAAGGCCTACATCGACTGGATCCTCTCCCCCGCCGGCCAGAAGGTCGTCGAGGACGCCGGGTACGTGCCGGTGGCCGTGGCGGGGAATGCCACCGGGGCTCTCGCCACAGGGGCGCCCGCCCCGGGCGCGCCGCCCGTTCCCGCAGCCTCGCCGCCGAAGCCCTGAGGAGGGCCTTCCGAGTGGACTCGACGGCTCGACCCGTGCGGCCGCGAGCCGCCGTCCTGGCGGAGAAGGCGCTCGAGGCCGTCATCCGTCTCAGCGGCGTCAGCGCGATCGTCTTCGTCGCCGCGATCTTCTTCTTCGTCCTCCGGGAGGCGGCCCCTGTCCTCGTCAGCAAGGGGTTCTCGCTCTGGCAGTTCCTCTTCAGCACCGATTGGTACCCGACCTCGGCCACGAACGTCCGCTACGGGACCTTCGCTCTCAGCGTCGGCACCCTGAGCGTGACGGCGCTCGCGATGCTCATCGCCGTCCCCTTCGGCCTCGGCGCCGCGATATACCTGTCCGAGTTCTGCTCGCCCCGCGTCCGCGAGACGCTCAAGGTCGTCATCGAGCTCCTCTCGGCGATCCCGAGTGTCGTCTGGGGCTTCGTCGGCCTCACCGTCATGAGCAAGCTCATCGTGAGCTCCACGGGCGCGCCGGTCGGCGTGAACGTCCTGAACGGCGGGATCATCCTCGCGCTCATGAGCGTCCCGGTGATCGTCTCGATCGGCGAGGACGCCCTGAAAGCCGTCCCCGACTCTTTCCGCGAGGCGGGAGTCGCCCTCGGCGCAACGCGGTGGCAGCTCGTCTACCGGGTCCTCCTCCCTGCGGCAAAGAACGGTCTCCTCGCGGCCGTCCTCCTCGGCGTCGGGCGTGCGGTGGGCGAGACGATGGCCGTTCTCATGGCGACCGGCCACGCCGTCCACATCCCCGGGAGCCTCCTCGACTCCGTCCGCACTCTCACCGCGAACATCGCCGCCGAGCTCGGCGAGGCGCCCTCCGGCTCCGACCATTACCGCGTCCTCTTCCTCACGGGGACGCTCCTCTTCCTCATCACCCTCGTCGTCAACCTGACGGCCGACTTCGTCGTCCGCGGGATCCGGAGGAAGTAGGCGTGGCCGGCCGTTTCGCCAGGACCCCGCAGGTCGCCCGCAAGGAGATCGCGGAGTCGGTCGCCAGGGCGGTCTTCGGCCTCATGTCGGCCTCGATGATCCTGCCGCTCGTCCTGATCGTCGGCTACCTCTTCTTCCGGGCGTGGCCGGTCCTGAGCTGGGAGTTCCTCCTCGACGTCCCACGGCACGGGATGACGGACGGCGGCATCTGGCCCGCCTTCGTCGGAACCCTCTACCTCGTCGGGATCTCGCTCCTCGTCTCCACACCGATCGGGGTCCTCGCCGCCATCTACCTGAACGAGTACGCGAAGGACAACTGGTTCAACCGCCTCGTGAACCTCGCCGTCATCAACCTGGCGGGCGTCCCGAGCATCGTCCACGCCCTCTTCGGGCTCGGCGCCTTCGTCTACGCCGCCCGGTTCGGGTACTCGATCCTCTCCGCGTCGCTGACGCTCGCCATCATGACGCTCCCCGTCATCATCGCGAGCACGCGAGAGGCGCTCGCCTCCGTGCCCATGGCCTTCCGCGAGGCGTGCTGGAACGTCGGCGCGACACGCTGGCAGACGGTCCGCGCCGTCGTCCTCCCGAATTCGATCAGCGGCATCCTCACCGGCGTCATCCTCCAGGTGAGCCGCGCCGCCGGGGAGACGGCGCCCGTCATGTTCACGGGAGCCGTCTTCTTCAAGGCCGTCGAGCGGGGCAACCTCTTTCCGTACAAGCTCACCGACCAGTGCATGGCGCTCTCCATGCACCTCTACACGCTCGCGACCCAGGTGCCGAACGTGAAGGAGGCCCTCCCCTACGCCACCGCCGTCGTCCTGCTCGGCTCCGTCCTCCTCGTGAACGCGACGGCGATCGTCGTGAGAATCTGGCTGAGGAACCGCAAGAAGTGGTGACGCCATCCGAGGCCGTGCCGAACGACACGAGGGGCTACGTGAGGGAGATCGAGGTCCGGGACCTGCGTCTTTCCTACGGAGGCAAGGAGGTGATCCACGGGATCTCCTTCGACGTATTCCGCAACGAGATCCTCGCCGTCATCGGGCCGGCCCAGTCGGGCAAGACGTCGATGCTGCGCTGCCTGAACCGGACGATCGACTTCACCGCCTCGGCCTCGGTCTCGGGGAGCGTGAAGGTCGGCGGCGAGGACGTGCGGAAGATGAGCGACGTCTTCGCCCTCCGCCGGAGAATCGGGATGGTGGCTCCGCTGCCCACCGGCCTCCCGCTCTCGATCTACGACAACGTCGCCTTCGCCCCGCGCTGCTCGGGCCTGAAGCGGAAGGCCGACCTCGAGCCCGTCGTCGAGAAGTGCCTCCGGCAGGCCGCCCTCTGGGACGAGGTGAAGGACCGGCTCGACAGCCTCGGCACGGCGCTCTCCGGCGGGCAGCAGCAGCGGCTCACGATCGCCCGGGCGCTCTCGCACCGGCCCGAGATCCTCTGCCTGGACGAGTTCTCTATCGCGATCGACCCCGTGACGACGATGCGGATCGAGGACGTCCTCAAGGAGCTCCGGGAGGAGATCACCATCCTCCTGGTCACGAACCTGACGCAGCAGGCGCGCCGCCTCTCGGACCGGACGATGTTCCTCCTGGAAGGCGAGATCGTCGAGATCGACGCGACCGACGTCGTCTTCTCCGGAGCTTCCAGGAGCGGGAAGACGCGCGACTACGTCAACGGGGTCTTCGGATGAGCGCCGCCCCGAACGCCATCGAGACCCGGGGCCTCTCCCTCTGGTACGGGAGCTTCCAGGCGCTCTTCGACGTCTCCGCCGACATCCGGAGCGGGATCATCACTTCCCTCATCGGGCCGAGCGGCTGCGGGAAGACGACCCTCCTGCGCTGCTTCAACCGCGTGAACGAGCGCTACGGGAACGTGCGGACGGCCGGCGAGATCCGGATCCTCGGGGAGAGCATCTACGACCCGGAGGTCTCGCTCATCGAGCTGAGGAAGGCCGTGGGAATGGTCTTCCAGCGCCCGAACCCGCTCCCGATCTCGGTCTACGAGAACGTCGTCTTCGGCCTCCGGGTCCACACGCCCCGTGCGGAGCTGAAGCGCTCCGTCCTCGACGAAGCTGTCGAGAAGGCTCTCACGGAGGTCGGCCTCTGGAAGGACCTGAAGGACCGCCTGAACGCGAAGGCGACGGGCCTCCTGCTCGAGCAGCAGCAGAAGCTCTGCATGGCCCGCCTCCTCCCGCTCAAGCCCGAGGTCATCCTGATGGACGAGCCTGCCTCCGCCCTCGACGTCGGCGGCACGCGCGCCATCGAGGAGCTGATGTTCGAGCTGGCCGGGCGCTACACGATCGTCGTCGTGACGCACAACATGGCGCAGGCGCGGCGGGCGAGTGACGAGTGCATCTTCATGCTCATGGGGAAGGTCGTCGAGCACGCGCGCACCGAGAACCTCTTCCTCTACCCGAATGACCCGCGAACCGCGGAGTACATCGAAGGGCGCTACGCGTAGGCCCGCCGGCCCGGCCGGCGCCCCGCACCCGGGCCGTCCCGGCGCACCCCTCGGCTACACTCCGCCGCCAGCATGAGCACACCGCTGCGCTTCGCGCCGGCGCCCGAGTCGGGAGCCGCCTTCTCTTCCCTCGCCCGGGGCGTCCAGGGCGCCGTCATCCTGAAGATCGCGGCCGAGATCCGCGCGATGAAGGCCCGCGGCGAGGACGTCTGCAACCTGACGGTCGGCGACTTCGACCCGGCCTACTTCCCCATTCCGCCGGCCCTCGACGAGGAGATCCGGAAGGCCCTCTCCTCGGGGCAGACGAACTACCCCGCCTCCGACGGAATCCTCCCGCTGCGCGAGGCGATCTCGGCCTACTACCATCGCGAGCTGGGGCTCGACTACCCGGTCGACGGCATCCTCGTCGCGGCCGGGGCCCGGCCGCTCATCTACGGGACCTTCAGGACGCTCCTCGATCCCGGCGACGTCGTCCTCTACCCGGTCCCGTCGTGGAACAACGAGCACTACGTCCACCTCTCCGGCGCGCGGGCGGTGGAGATCCCGGTCCACGCCTCGTCGAACTTCTTCCCGACGGCCGAGCAGCTCGCCCCGCACATCGGGAGCGCCCGCCTCCTCGTCCTGAACTCGCCGGCGAACCCGACCGGGACCGTCCTCGCGCCGGAAGAGCTGCGCAAGCTCGGCGAGCTCGTCCTCGCGGAGAACCGCCACCGCGCCTGGCGCGGCCGCCGGCCGCTCTACCTCCTCTACGACCAGGTCTACTGGACGCTCACGTTCGGGAACGCGGTTCACGCGACGCCGGTCGGCCTCCTGCCCGACCTCGCCCCCTACACGATCCTCCTCGACGCCATCTCGAAGTCGTTCTGTGCCACGGGGCTGCGGGTCGGATGGGGGCTCATGCCGCCCGTGATCCGGAGCCGGATGGCGGACATCCTCGGACACGTCGGGGCCTGGGCCCCGAAGCCGGAGCAGGTCGCCACCGCCGCCTTCCTGGGCCGGGACGGCGAGATCCGTTCCTTCCACGCCGGGATGAAGGGAGCGCTCAGGGAACGCCTCGACCTCCTCCACGACGGCTTCTCGGCGATGAAGGCGGCAGGGCTGCCGGTCGACGTCGTCGAGCCGCAGGGGGCGATCTACCTCTCCGTCCGGATCGGCCTCGTCGGCAGGCGTTTCCGCGGCACGGCGCTCCGGACGAACGAGGACGTGAGGGAGCTGCTCCTCCGACAGGCGGGCTGCGGCATCGTCCCGTTCCAGGCCTTCGGCCTGAAGGAGGAGAGCGGGTGGTTCCGGATCTCGGTCGGGTCGGTCTCCGTCGAAGACATCCGGGCCGCGCTCCCGAGGGTCCGCGCGGTCGTCGAAGAAGCGGCCTGACCCCGCCCGGGGCCGCCGGCCGGCCGGGACCCGCGCGAGGTTTCCTCCCCGCCCTTCTTCGGATTTGACATCCGCCCGCCCGTTGTGCTGCATTGCAGAACTCGGATAAAGTCCCCGTGATGTCGACCTACGACGAGGAGGCCTTCATGTACCGTAGCCAGTCCATCCCGGAGCTCGAGCGCTCCTGGGCCAACGACCTCAGGTGGCGCGGGATCGTCCGCCCGTACAGCGCCGCCGACGTCGACCGCCTTCGCGGCACGATCCAGATCGACTACCCGGTCGCCCGGATGGGCTCCGAGCGCCTCTGGAACCTTCTCCACACGGAGAAGTACGTCCCGGCCCTCGGCGCGCTGACGGGGAACCAGGCGGTGCAGCAGGTCCAGGCCGGCCTGAAGGCGATCTACATGTCGGGCTGGCAGGTCGCGGGCGACGCGAACGACGCACTCACCATGTACCCCGACCAGAGCCTCTACCCGGTGACGAGCGTCCCCACCGTCATCCGGCGGATCACGAACGCCCTCATGCGCGCCGACCAGATCCAGCACATGGAAGGGAAGTCCGACATCTACTACTTCGCGCCGATCGTGGCCGACGCGGAGGCCGGGTTCGGCGGGCCGCTGAACACGTTCGAGCTCATCAAGTCGATGATCGAGGCGGGCGCCGGCGGCATCCACCTCGAGGACCAGCTCTCCTCCCTGAAGAAGTGCGGCCACATGGGCGGCAAGGTCCTCGTCCCGATCCACGACTTCATCTCCAAGCTCGTCGCCGCGCGCCTCGCGGCCGACGTCCTCGGCGTCCCGACCGTCTTCATCGGCCGGACCGACTCCCTCGGCGCCGGGCTGATCCGCGGCGACATCGACAAGGTCGACCAGGAGTTCCTCACCGGCGAGCGGACCTCCGACGGCTTCTTCATCGTCAAGGGGAGCCTCGACTACGCCGTCGCCCGCGCCTGCGCTTACGCGCCGTACGTCGACGTCGTCTGGTGCGAGACCTCGACGCCCGACATCGGCGAGGCCCGCGCCTTCGCCCAGGGGGTCCACGAGAAGTTCCCCGGCAAGATCCTCGCCTACAACTGCTCCCCGTCGTTCAACTGGAAGAAGAAGCTCTCCGACACGGAGATCGCCGCCTTCCAGGAAGAGCTCGGCGAGATGGGCTACAAGTTCCAGTTCATCACGCTCGCGGGCTTCCACACGCTGAACGCCTCGATGTTCAAGCTGGCCTACAACTACGCGAAGACCGGCATGAGCGCCTTCGTCCAGCTCCAGGAAGAGGAGTTCCAGATGGAGCGCGAGTGGGGCTTCAAGGCGATCAAGCACCAGCGCTTCGTCGGCGCCGGCTACTTCGACCAGATCCAGCAGACGGTCGCCGGAGGCGAGGTCGCCACCGCGGCGCTCAAGGGCTCGACGGAAGAGGAGCAGTTCGACAAGCACTGAACCCGGCCGACCTTCGGATTCCCTCGAGGCGCCCCGGGAAACCGGGGCGCCTTCCGCTTCATCGCCTCCCGTCGGCGGACCGCCTCCTCCACGCGGCCGCTTTCCCCTTCTCCCCGAGCGAGTCGAGAGTGCTCGCGGCCAGGAGCGCGGTCGGCGGCGACGGGACGGCCCGGTGCATCTCCTCGAGCAGCCGGTCGGCGCCCGCCCGATCGCCCCTCATGAACCGGAGGACGGCGAGGCTGACGTAGGGCTGGGTGTTCCCGGGAAAGGCCGCGATCTCGGCCCGGAAGGCCGCTTCCGCATCGTCGAATCGGTTCATCCGGGCGAGCGCGTCGCCGCGCAGGAACTCGAGGTTCCAGACCTGGGCCAGACGCAGCTCCTTCGCGCGAGCCGCCGCCCGGTCGACGTCGGCGAGCCCCTCGGCCGACCGCCCGGCCTTCAGCTTCACCTCGGCGAGGGCGAGGATCGCCGACGGCTGCGGTTCCCGCTCCCCCGCCGCCTCCCGGGCCTCCCGCTCCGCGGAGGCGAGATCGCCCCGCGCGAGCGCGACCCGGGAGAGGAGGATGTGTCCCTTGCCCGGAAGGCCCGCGAGCGCGGCGCGCGCGAGCTTCTCGGCCTCGTCGAAGCGCTTCCGGCGCAGCTCCACGAGGCCGAGGGAGATCGCGATGTCGGGGAGCGGAACCGGCGAGTGGTCGAGGACCTGCCGGAAGTTCGCGGCCGCCTCGTCGTCTCGCCCCGCGTCCGCCTGGAGCTCGGCGAGCTTGATCCACGCCTCGGTCATCCCCGGGTTCTCCGCCACCATCGCGGTGAGGTGCTCGATGGCCTGCGCCGTCTGCCCTTCCCCCGCCAGGCGCCACCCCTCCTCCATCCGGCGGAGGCTGGCGACGTTGTCGACCGGGTTCGGAAGGTCCGCCCCGGCCGCGCGGTCCCGCAGTCCCCCGATGTAGCCGAGGGCCCCGAGCCGCTTCAGCGTCTCCTCGTCCTCCGGCGCCGGCTTCTCGTTCCCCTGCGGGAAACGGAGCAGCGCTCTCGCGAGGTTCGCCGCCGTCGCCCGCTCCGGCTTCACGAGGTCGGTCTTCTCTCCCGGGTCGGCCAGCAGGTCGTAGAGCTCGGGGCGCGGGCCGTGGATGTAGTGCCAGCGGTCGTCGAGGACGCTCCTCAGGTCGGCCCAGCCGAGCTGGAGGCGCGGGTAGAGCGTCTCGCCGTAGATCGTCCGCACGGCGGCGCCCTTCGCCCCGGCCGCGAAGAGCGACGTGCCGCTCACGCCCGCGGGCGTCGGAAGGCCGAGCGCGGCGGCGACGGTGGGGAGGATGTCGGAGAGCTGGACCGGCGCGGCGACGCGGCTCCCGCCGCCGCGGCTCCCCGGGAGCTTGACGAGGAGCGGGACCTGGATCGCCTCGCGGTAGAGGAGAAGGGAGTGCTGCCCCTCGCCGTGCTCGCCGAGCCCCTCTCCGTGGTCCGACGTCAGGACGACGATCGCCTTCTCGTAGAGGCCGAGCGTCCGCAGGTGCTCGAGGAGGTCGCCGACGATGGCGTCGGCCGTCGCCACCTCCCCCTCGTACGTCGCGCCGTACTCCGCGAGGAACCGCGGGGCGGGCTCGTAGGGAAGGTGCGGCTCGAAGATGTGGAAGAAGAAGAAGAACGGCCCGCCGGCGTGCGCGGAGATCCACTCCTTCGCGAAGGCCGCCGTCCTGTCGCCCGGGCGCTGGTAGCGGACCGTCGCCACGCCGGGCGTCACGGGCACCGAGTCTTCGTAGTAGTCGAAGAGCGCCCCGAGCCCCGTCTCGCGGCGGAGGACGTACGTCGACACGGCGGCCCCCGTCGCGTAGCCCTGCTCCTTCAGGAGCCGCGGAAGGCTCGGGTGCGTGTCGCCCCGGAAGACGAACCCCGAGTTGTTCCTCACGCCGTGCTCGGGAGGGAGCATCCCGGTGAGCATCGTGGTGTGCGACGGAAGCGTCATCGGCGTCGGCGCCCACGCCTTCTCGAAGAGCCACGCGTCGGCCGCGAATCGGTCGAGGTGCGGGGTGCGCACCTTCTTGTAGCCGTACGCCGGGAGGCGATCGGAACGAAGGGTGTCGATCGAGATCAGGACGACAGGAGCCTTGGGAAAGGCTGGGCCAGCCGCCGTTTCTGACCGGCGGCATGCTCCTCCAAGGAGGGCGAGAAGGGTCGTCGCGGCGAAAACCGCCTTCATGCGCATCGTCATCGGCCGGGCCCCCTGGCCAGCCCGGGGAACTTCCGGTCCGCATCGGCACGAATCCCGGCAGCACCGGGCGCGTCGCCCATCCTCGTGAGGAGGTCCACGGCCGCCGCGTAGGCCGCAGGCGAACCCACGGCCTCGACCATCGCGGCGACGACCTTCTTCGCTTCCGGTACCCGGCCCCGGTTCGCATAGACGAGCGCAAGCGTCTGCCACCCGTTGAGGTTCTGGGGAAACTGCCGGGTCTCCTGAATGAGCTCGGCTTCCGCTTCCTCCCAGCGGTTCAGCCGCCCGAGGAGATTCCCGCGCAGGAAGTGGAACCCGATGAGATCGCCCAGGCCGCGTTCCCCCACCTTCGCCTTCAGATCGTCGGTGATCTGCAGCGCCGCCTGGAAGTTTCCCC
>Ga0315271_10002423_pt1 | contig 11682 bp, 9 predicted proteins | sample C3_top_MG_FD_204664 | JGI IMG/M metagenome (GOLD analysis project Ga0315271, IMG submission 204664) | Sediment microbial communities from Yellowstone Lake, YNP, Wyoming, USA - C3_top | ecosystem: Environmental > Aquatic > Freshwater > Lake > Sediment | place: USA: Wyoming | collected 2017-08-01
TCGACGAGGATCACCTTGGCCACCAGCTCGCGCTGGGTGATGAGCACCCGCGATTCCTCGACGCTGACGATGCCCGCGGCCAGCGCACGATCGGCCAGCACCTCGATACCTGCGCCGGGCGGCAGGCTGCCATCGAGTCGGCCTTCGCGGATCGCCGCGCGCAGCTTGGCCTCGACGGGCTCGGCGATCACGGTCGCGGTCAACGCGCGATCGATCAGCGCGATGGGGTCGTCTTCCTTCGTGCCGACATGGATTCCGCGGGTCAGTCGGTCACGCGTGGCCGACGGCGCGATCAGCAGCCGCGCGACGTCCTGGCCGATGCGATCGGAAGGCACGACATAGGGCCGGCCCAGCGGGAAGACGATGCGCCGCAGCGCGAACGCGATGACGCGGTTCGGGAAGTTCGAGATCACGCCTTCGAACGCGCTCTGCGCCTTGAACATCGCGTCCCAGATCGCCCAGTGCATCAGCGGCGCGTCGGCCTGCTGGCGGCCTTCCATCTCGTAGCGTTTGAGCGTCGCCGAACACAGGTACATCAGCGAAAGGATGTCGCCCAGCCGCGCCGAGAGCTTTTCCTTGCGCTTCAGCGCGCCGCCGAGCGTCCCCATCGACACGTCCGCCAGGAAGGCGAGCGCGGCCGAGAAACGCGTCAGCTGCTGGTAGTAGCGCCGCGTCTCCGGCGCCACGTCCTTGGGAACCGCGACGAAGTGCGATCCGGTCCAGCCCATGACCAGCGTGCGCGCGAAGTTGGCGATGACGAAGCGCAGGTGGCCGAACAGTGCCGCGTCGAACGCGATCGACGCGTGCGCGGGGTCGGCGTCACGCGTCGCCTTGATCTCCTGCAGCACGTAGGGGTGGCAGCGGATCGCGCCCTGCCCGAAGATGATGAGGCTGCGCGTCAGGATGTTGGCGCCCTCGACGGTGATCGCGACCGGATGCTGCATGTACGCACCGCCCAGGAAATTCGAAGGCCCCATGCAGATGCCCTTGCCGCCGATCACGTCCATGCCGTCGTTGATGATCTGGCGCGCGCGCTCGGTGATGTGGTATTTCGCGATCGCCGTGAGCACGGCCGGCTTCTCGCCCTGGTCGATCGCCCCCGCGGTGACCACGCGCACGGCGTCCATCATGTAGAGGTTGCCGCCCATGCGCGCGAGCGGCTCCTCGATGCCCTCGAACTTGCCGATCGCTGTCCTGAATTGCGTGCGCACGCGGGCGTAGCCGCCGACGCCGCGCACCGCGAGGATCGCCATGCCGGTGTTCGACGACGGCAGCGAAATGCCTCGACCCGCTGCCAGGCACTCCATCAGCATGAGCCAGCCGCGTCCCAGCATCGGCTGGCCGCCGATGACCCAGTCCATCGGAATGAAGACGTCCTTGCCGGAATTGGGCCCGTTCTGGAACACCGCGTTGAGCGGCATGTGGCGGCGGCCGATGTTGACACCCGGGTGCGATGCCGGGATCAGCGCACAGGTGATGCCGATGTCTTCCTTGTCGCCGACCAGCTTGTCGGGGTCGTAGACGCGGAACGCGAGCCCGAGCAGCGTGGCCACCGGACCGAGCGTGATGTACCGCTTGTCCCACGTGACGCGCAGGCCGAGTGTGCGCTTACCCTCGTGCTCGCCCCAGCAGACGTAGGCAAAGTCGGGAATGGACGCGGCGTCGGAGCCGGCGCTGGGACTGGTCAGCGCGAAGCACGGCACCTCGAGACCCAGCGCGAGGCGCGGCAGGTAGTGCCGTTTCTGCTGTTCGGTGCCGTAGTGAAGCAGCAATTCGCCCGGCCCGAGCGAATTGGGGACCATCACCGTCACCGCCGTGGTGCCGCAGCGCGTCGAGAGGCGGGTGATGACCTCCGAGTGTGCGTAGGCCGAGAACCCCAGGCCGCCATATTCCCTGGGAATGATCATGCCGAGGAAGCCGCGATCCTTGATGTATTGCCAGACGTGCGGCGGCAGGTCCTTGTAGACGTTCGTCGTCTCCCAGTCGCTGGTCATGCCGCACAGTGTCTCGACTTCGTTGTCGAGGAAACGCTGCTCATCATCGGTCAGCGTCGGGCGCGGCGCGTCGAGCAGCCGCTGCCAGTCGGGGCGTCCGGAGAAGAGCTCGCCATCCCACCAGACGGTGCCGGCTTCGAGCGCGTCGCGTTCGGTTTGCGACATCGGCGGCATCAGTTTGCGGAAGGCCGACAGCACGCCGTCGCTGATGAGCTTGCGCCGCAGCGCCGGCACCGCCAGCGCCAGCGCGAACACGACGAACGCGGCGGTGAACAGCAGGTTCAGCGCGAGAGGCAGCAGGTGCGCGTACCAGGACGCGGCCAACGCGATCGCGATCGCGATGCCCCACGCGCTGCCGGAGGCGTTGCGGTAGGCAAGCGCCAAGGCACCTGCGAGGACGATGACGAGGAAAAGGATGGTCAGCATGTTCGTGTTCCTTGGATGTCCAGTGGCCCTGCCCGGAAGTCGGGCCGCACCGGATTGCGGTTTGCGGTATCAGCGCTTGGGCGCCAGCGCGCTGTCGACTTCGCGCGTGACTTCGGACAGGTCGGGCAGCGGTGCATTGAGTCCCGCGAGCAGGAACGGTGCGAGCCTGCGCAGCAGGATTTCGTCGTTGTCGGGCTCGTCGGGCGAAAGCTCGCTGATGATCTTGAGCGCGTCCGTGCCTGCCAATGTGTAGGACAGCGCGCCCATGATGAAGTGCAGGCGCCACGACAGTTCCTTGCGCGGCAGGTGCGGCAGCGCGCGGCCGAACGCGTCCTTGAAGCGCGCGATCATCACGGCGTACTGGACGGACAGGAATTGCCGGATGAACGGCGCCGGATCGGCATAGGCGCGACCCAGCAGGCGCAGGAAGTTGCTGCCGCCGCGCGCAGGATCGCGCGCCAGCCGCAGCGCCGGGACGAACAGCGCCATCAGTATCCGGTCGCACGACAGCGGCTGGGGCGCGGAGTCGCGCTCAAGCTGGTCCAGCAGCGCGACGCGCTCCTGGTTCATCGGATCCAGGCGCCGCGTGAGCACGGCCTCGAACAACTCTTCCTTGGTGCCGAAGTGGTAGTTCACCGCGGCCAGGTTGACACCCGCCGCGGTCGTCATCGACCGCAGTCCGGTCGCCTCGAAGCCGTGTTCCATGAACAGCGCCTCGGCGGTGTCGAGGATGCGTTCCTTGGTGGCGGCGGCGCCGCGGGGCGCGCCCAGGGGGATCACTTTGGCTTCCAAGATGCCTGGCTCCAGTTCATGGCTGTCGCTGCAGCCGGTTCGGGCATGCGTCAATTAAACGTTTGTTTGAATCCTACGTTTCAATGGCCCAGCCTGTCAACAGGCGACCCATCGACGAGGTGTCAGCGGACGGAAATGCCGGGAATGCGGCGCGTGAGCCGGGCGAGCTGCGCCGGGTCCAGCGCCTCGCCGGCGGCGGCCGAGGCCACCAGCGATTCGTTCGCGCAGCCAATCGCCCTGAATGGCTGCAGCACCCAGTCGGTGACGCCGCGCGCCGCAAGCGCATCGGCCATGGCGACAAGGTCCGCAGCCGTCGTCAGCGCAGGATGCACGGTCGTGCGGATTTCGTGGCGTACGCCCGACGCGAGCACGACGTCGAGACTGGCATGCGCGGCCGCGCCGCTGCCGTCCTTGCCGGTCAGCGCCGGATATCCACCGTACGGCGCCTTGAAATCGAACCCGATCCAGTCGACGTCGGGCAACACCGCCGCCAGCCTTCGCGGATAGGCGCCGCCCGAGTGCAGACCGACGGCAAAGCCCATCAGGCGGACCGCACGCATCGCCGTTACCAGTGCCGGCTGCGACGTCGGTTCGCCGCCGGAGAACACGATCGCATCGAGCAGCCCCCGCCGGCGCTCGATCCAGCGCAGCGTTTGTGCCCAATCGTGTTCGTGTCCGCCCCGGGACGCGTGCAGGTGCGGGTTATGGCAATACCCGCAGCGCCAGGGGCAGCCCTGCAGGAACAGGACGGCCGCAAGCTTGCCGGGGTAGTCGGTGGTCGTGAACGGCACGACGCCGCCAATCCGCAGCGCGCGCGCTGTCCCGCCGCGTACGTCCGCGCTGGTGAAGACTTCGGCTATGCGACCGTCCGTACGCGCTCCTCGCGGAAGAAGCAGCGCTCGCGATGCTCGCCCTTCTTCCCGACGTTGAACGACGCGACGGGGCGGTGATAGCCCATGACCCGCGTCCATACTTCGCAGCGCTGGCGCTCGTCATCGGTCAGCGTGACGGGTACCGCGACCGGCGACTGCTCGATTGTCTCGCTCATGGCTCGTCCTCCTCGTTGGTGTGGTTGTCGCTTCAGGCAGCGGCGAGGCTCGCGCGCTTCGCGGCGAGGTTCACCTGATCGCACGTCGGACAGAACTCGTGCTCGCCGGCCAGGTAGCCGTGCGTCGGGCAGATCGAGAACGTCGGCGTCACGGTGATGTACGGCACGCGGAAGCGCTCGAGCGCCCGCCGTACGAGGGCCTTGCACGCGGCCGGCGAACTCACCTGCTCGTTCATGTAGAGATGCAGGACCGTCCCGCCGGTGTACTTCGCCTGCAGTTCCTCCTGCCTCTCGAGCGCCTCGAACGGGTCATCGGTGAAGCCGACCGGCAGCTGCGACGAGTTCGTGTAGTAGGGCGTCTCCGCCGTGCCCGCCTGCAGGATCCCGGGCCAGCGCTTGCGGTCCTCCTTGGCGAACCGGTACGTCGTGCCTTCCGCAGGCGTGGCCTCGAGGTTGTACATGTGTCCGGTTTCCGCCTGGAACGCGACGATCCGTGCGCGCACGTGGTCGAGCAGGCGCACCGCCATCGCATGTCCGGCAGGCGTGGTCAGGTCGTGCGCGTCCGCCGTGAAATTGCGCACCATCTCGTTGATGCCGTTCACGCCGACCGTCGAGAAGTGATTGCGCAGCGTGCCGAGGTAGCGCTTCGTGTACGGAAACAGTCCCTGGTCGATCAGGCGGCCGATCACCTTGCGCTTCACCTCGAGGCTGTCGCGCGCGTAGTCGAGCAGCGTGTCGACGCGGCGCATCAGCCCGATTTCGTCGCCGGCGAAAAGGTACCCGAGCCGCGCGCAGTTGATCGTGACCACGCCGAGCGAGCCGGTCTGCTCGGCCGAGCCGAACAGGCCGTTGCCGCGCTTCAGCAGTTCCGTGAGGTCGAGCTGCAGCCGGCAGCACATCGACCGGATCATGTTGGGCTTCAGTTCCGAATTCAGGAAGTTCTGGAAATACGGCAGGCCGTAGCGCGCGGTCATCGCGAACAGCGCCTCGCAGTTCGGATGGTCCCAGTCGAAGTCCGGCGTGATGTTGTACGTCGGAATCGGAAACGTGAACACGCGGCCGCGAGCGTCGCCGGCGATCATCACCTCCATGTACGCGCGGTTGATCATGTCCATCTCGGGCTGCAGGTCGCCGTAGGTGAACGGCATCTCCTGCCCGGCGATCACCGGGATCTGCTCGCGCAGGTCGTCCGGGCACACCCAGTCGAACGTCAGGTTCGTGAACGGCGTCTGCGTGCCCCAGCGCGACGGCACATTCAGGTTGTAGATCAGCTCCTGGATGCACTGCTTCACGGCCGCGAACGTCATCGCGTCGTTGCGGATGAACGGCGCCATGTACGTGTCGAAGGACGAGAACGCCTGCGCGCCCGCCCACTCGTTCTGCAGCGTGCCCAGGAAGTTGACGATCTGCCCGACCGCGCTGCCCATGTGCTTCGGCGGCCCGGCTTCCACCTTGCCGGGGACGCCGTTCAGGCCTTCGTGCAGCAGCAGGCGCAGCGACCAGCCTGCGCAGTACCCGGCGAGCATGTCGAGGTCGTGGATGTGCACGTCGGCGTTGCGGTGCGCCTCGCCGATCTCCGGCGCGTAGACGTGCGACAGCCAGTAGTTGGCGACGACCTTGCCCGAGACGTTGAGGATGAGGCCGCCGAGCGAATACCCCTGGTTGGCGTTGGCATTGACGCGCCAGTCCTTCTTCTCCAGGTACTCGTCGACGGACGCCGCGACGTCGACGATCGTCCGCCGCGCGTCGCGGATGCGCTGGTGCCGGTCGCGATGGACTATGTAGGCACGGGCGGTCGTGAAGTAACCGCTGCCGGCAAGCATCTGCTCGACGGCGTCCTGGACCGCCTCGATGCCCGGGGGCTCCAGAACATGGCGATGTGCGAGGACGCGGCCGACGTGTTCCGCCAGCCGCAGCGCCTCCGTCGCGTCGAACTCGCCGGTGGCGGCACCGGCGCGCTGGATGGCGCTGGCGATCTTCGCCAGTTCGAAGGCGGCGCGCGCCCCGTTTCGCTTGACCACCTGCGCGGGAAGCGCAGGGGCGGCGGCCCCGACAACCAATGCAGGATTCCCTGACGCCTGCGCCGCTGACGACATGCTTTCTTCCTCCCGCGGAGCGCGTCTTCGAGCGCGAAATCCGCAACTTATAACCACAAGATGTTGTGGTTTCGAGGAAAGCCTATCGCAATCTGTGGGGGCAGCGCGGGCTACTTTCGCGCACTTTATTGATCCAGATCAAAGTTCCGGCATGAGGCCCAAGCGCGCGCGGGTACCACTTCGCCAGCGTCAAACGGCGTAGAAAAGCACCGCGAAGAAGTGGCACGTGGTGCCGGCGATCACGAACAGATGCCACACGAAATGGCCGTAGCGCACGCGCGAGTCGAGCGCAAAGAATGCGACACCCAGCGTGTAGAAGAGGCCGCCGGTGGCGAGCAGCACGAGTCCCGGCGTCGCGATGTTCGCAAGCATCGGCTTGACGGCGATCACGACCAGCCAGCCCATCACCAGATACAGGCCGGTCGACCACACAGGATGCGAGATGTGGTCGAACGCCTTCAGCGTGACGCCGACGATCGCCAGCGCCCACACGAGCCCGAACAGCGTCCACCCCCAGGGTCCGCCGAGCACGCCGAGCGTGAAGGGCGTGTAGGTCCCGGCGATGAGCAGGTAGATCGCGCCGTGGTCGAGCTTCTGCAGCAGGCGCTTGGCGCGCGGATGCGGCACCGCGTGATAGAGCGTCGACGCGAAGTAGAGCAGCAGCATCGTCGCCGCGAACACGCTGGCGCCGACGACGTTCGCCGCGGTGCCGTGCCGCACCGAGGCAACGATCAGGAACGGCGCGCCGAAGACCGCGACGAGCAGCGCAACGCCGTGGCTCAGGCTGTTGGCGATCTCCTCTCCCAGCGATTGCGCGCGTTCATTCATGCCGCGCATTCTCTCATGCGGCGATGACGCATCCGGACGCTCAGGCAGCGCCGGAGGAATCGGCGTACGCCGCCTCGATCTGCGGCGCCAGCCGCTTCATGAGGATGGGGCGCTTCAACTTGAGCGTAGGCGTCAGCAATCCGTTGTCGACGCTCCAGGGTTCCTTCTGCATGACGACCCGGCGCACGCGCGTCCAGCGCGGAAAGTCGCGCAGCTTGTCGTTGGCGCGCTTGATCAGCACCTTCTCGTCCGTTTCCTGCGTCACCGCGAGCAGCACGACGAAGGGCCTGCCCTCGCCCACCAGCATCACCTGCTCGAACACCGGATCGTGCAGGATTGCGAACTCGGCATCCTGCGGCGGCATCTTTTCGCCGTTCGACAGCACGAGGATGTCCTTCGCGCGGCCCCGGATGAAGATCTTGCCGTCCTTGATTTCGGCGATGTCGCCGGTGTGCAGCCACCCGCCCGCGGTGAGCGTCGCGCCAGTCGCCTCCGGATCCTTCCAGTAGCCCAGCATGATGTTGCGCCCGTGCACCAGCAGTTCGCCGCCGTCGCTCAGGCGCACTTCGACGCCTGGAAGGGCCGGGCCGACGGATTCAGGGACGTTGTCGTCGTCCAGGTTGACCGAGATGACCGGCGACGCCTCGGTCATGCCGTAGCCCTGCAGCATCCCCAGCCCGAGTCCGATGAACGTGTGCGCGAGCGTCGGGTCCAGCGCCGCGCCGCCGACGACCGCCAGGCGCAGGCGGCCGCCCAAGCGGTCCAGCACCGGCTTGCCCACCAGTTTGCGCAATCCCGGCACGAGCAGGCGATCGAGTGCGGTTCCCTGACCGGTCGCGACACGGAAGCCGCGCGCAACGCAGGCGCCGAAAAGGCGCCGCTTCGCCGGCGACTTGGCCAGCGATGCGTCGATGCGCGCGCGAAAGCGCTCGAAGATCCGCGGCACGGCGAAGATGATCGTCGGCGCCTGCGTTGCCAGATCGTCGGCGATCTGCGCGACGCCGCGGGAAAACGCCACCTTGGCGCCGAGCGACAGCGGCAGGTAATAGCCGCCGGTGCGCTCGAACATGTGCGACAGCGGCAGGATCGAGAGGAACACGTCCTCGGGCCGCGCCATGCGGGTCTGCGCGCATTGCCCGACGTTGGCGATGATGTTGGCGTGCGACAGCATCACCCCCTTGGGGCGGCCTGCGGTGCCGGACGTGAAGCAGATCGTGGCCAGCGTGTCGTCGGCGAGTTCGGTCACGGTGAGTTCCGCCGTCGCTTGCGGCAGGAACGTCGCAAGCGTGGCGGCCGTCTCGCCGTCGTCAGGGCGCAGCACGACGAGCGGCGGCAGCGGCAGGGCCGCGCCGGCGCATTTCGCGAGCGCCGCTGCAAGGCGCGAATTCTCGATGATGAGCAGGCGCGCTTCCGCCGTGCCCACGCACCACGCGATGTTCTCGGCATTGTCGTCGACGTACAGCGGGACGACGACCAGTCCCAGCCCCAGCGCGGCCAGGTCCACCGCGACCCAGTTGACGCCGTTCCGGGCGCAGATCGCGACGCGGTCGCCGGCAACCAATCCGTCGCGCCGGAACGCCGCCTGCCACTGGCGGGCAAGCGCGGCAATTTCCGCAACCGTCACGTCGCGCCAGGCGCCCTCGACATGGTGGCGGAACAGCGCGTGCGTCGGCCGCGTCAGGTGCCGCGCGAAGAACTGGGCAATGTTGCCGGGCATCGCTCCTCCGGAAGCCGCGTCGTGCGCGGGCTCTTCCTGCGGATTGTGCCTACTTGCCCGCAGACTGGCCATCGCCGTCTGACCGTTTGGCTATACTGCGCGCGGGAGGAAGCACCCAATGGCCACCATTTCGATTTCCCGCAAGCATTCGCTTTCGCACAAGAAGGCCCGCGACGTCGCCGAGAAGATAGCGAAGGACCTGAACAAGCGCTTCGACCTCGAATACGCGTGGGACGGCGAGCACATCGACTTCGAGCGGCCGGGGGTCACCGGGCGCATCCACGTGGGCAAGGAGCGCATCAAGCTCGACGTGCAGCTCGGGCTGCTGCTGGGGATGCTGAAGCCGACGATCGAGCGCGAGATCGACCTGCAGCTCGACAAGCTGCTGGGCTAGGGCGACGCCGCCGCGCCGGGCTGGGACGAGAGCCGGAACAACAGCGGATCGCCGAAGGGATCGGTCGCGCCGCCGATGATCGCCTCCATGATCTCGGTCTCCCGCGTATCGATCGTGTGCAGGAATTCCTTTGCGCCGTGCATCGCGCGGAACGCAAGGAAGCCGCGCTCGAGAAAATCCTGCAGCCCCGACATTCCCGCGAGCCTGGCCGGCCGCCGCATCATCGCCAGCGCCGTGCGGATGAGCGGCTTGCCGACATGGGCGTCGAGCGCGGCGCCGATTTCACCGATCAGCTTGACCTGGCGGCGCCGCAGCGGGAAATTGCCGGCGCGCCGATAGGCCTTGCAGTATTCGAGCACGCTGAAATGCCCGTCGGCGCGCGGCAGCCGGGCGAGCAGCACCCGGTCGAGTTCCTGGGACAGCGCATTGAGCTCCGTCGCCAGCGCCACGGTCGCGATCACGCGTTCCGGCAGCACCTTCACCATGAGCGGGACCACGCGGGCCAGGTCGGCGTCGCGGCGGCTGGAATCGCCGGGGCCGTAGAGGTCGTTCTGGAAAAACGCGACCGCCGCGGTGTAGCGGGGATCGGCGGAGAGATCGGCGTACGTCATGCGCAAGCGCCGCGACTGCCAGTACGCGACGCGCTCCAGCGACCCCGCGAGGATCGGGTTGCCGGTGCGTTCGGCATGGAGGCGCTGGACGCGGGTCAGTTCGCGTACGAGCGTCGCCGATGCATCTGGGACGGATTCGGTTTCGGCCATGGTTGCTGACGCGGGACACCTGGCGATCGGCCCGCGACCGCGTTTCCCCCCGTGTGTTGCTGTAAGTCTATCCGATGGCCGCGGAATTTCTCACCATAACCACCCTACTTTAGATTGATTCGTCTACACGCCCTGTCTAATGTCGGGGACACCCGCCGGCTGCCGCGACTCAGTTGACCTCAGTTGACTCTCAGTTGACCTCAGTTGACTTATAGGCCGCCGGTCCGCGACCGCACCACCCGCCATCATCGATGATCTCCCGCCGCACATTCATCACGACCGGAATACTCGGCGCCGCCGCGCTCGCGACCGCGCATTGGCTTCGCGGCCCGCACGCACCTGCGGGGGACGCCGCGCTGCGCGTGCTCGACGCCGACGCCCAGGCGATCATGGGCGCCATCGTCCCGGTGCTGCTGGCCGGCGCGCTTCCGGTCGCGGAAGAAGCAAGGACACAGGCCATCGCCGAGACCGTACGCGGCATCGACACGGCCATCACGGGTCTCTCGCCAAGCGCGCAGGATGAGCTGCGGCAGCTGTTCGCGCTGCTGGCGCTGCCGCCGGCACGACTTGCCATTGCCCGTGTAAGCGAACCGTGGAATGAAGCCTCCGAAGCCCAAGTGCGCGCCTGCCTCGACCGCTTCCGCGGCAGTTCGCTGACGCTGCTGCGCTCGGCCTACGCCGCGTTGCACCAGCTGACGTTCGCCGCGTGGTACGGCAATCCGGCGTCGTGGGCCCGCATCGGTTACCCGGGCCCGCCGGAGCTTCCGGCATGACGCCGATCCGCAATTCGGGAATCCCCGACCCCTGGGCCGCCGGCCAGGCCGCGGGCTGGAAGGTGATCGACGCGGCAGCGCTCGCCGACGACCTCACGCTCGACGCCGACGTCGCGATCGTCGGCAGCGGCGCCGGCGGCGGCACGGCGGCCGAGATCCTCGCGCTTGCGGGACTCAACGTGGTCGTGCTGGAGGAAGGCCCGCTGAAGTCGTCCAGCGATTTCCGGATGCGCGAGTCCGAGGCCTACCCGGACCTGTATCAGGAATCCGCAGCGCGCAAGACGCGCGACAAGGCGATCAACATCCTCCAGGGCCGCTGCGTCGGCGGCGGCACCACGGTCAACTGGACCAGTTCGTTCCGGACGCCGCCCGCGACGCTTTCGTTCTGGCAGCGCGAATACGGGCTCGAAGGTTTCAGCGTCGACGACCTGGCCCCGTGGTTCGCGCAAATGGAGTCGCGGCTGTCGATCGGGCCCTGGGAGGTCGCGCCGAATGCGAACAACGAAGCGCTGGCCCGCGGCGCGAAAAGGTTTGGCATCTCGGCGTCGCCCATCCGCCGCAACGTCATCGGCTGCTGGAACCTGGGCTACTGCGGCATGGGGTGCCCGATCAATGCCAAGCAATCGATGCTGGTAACGACGATTCCTGCTGCGCTGGCGAAGGGCGCGACGCTCGTCACCCGCGTGCGCGCGAGCAACTTCGTGCTGGCCGACGGCCGCGTGACGCAGCTTGAAGGTCACGCGATGGACGCGCTGGGCACCGCGCCAACGTCACGCAGCGTGCGCGTGCGGGCAAGGGCCTACATCGCCGCGGCCGGCGCGATCGGCACGCCGGCGCTGCTGATGCGCAGCCG
>Ga0315271_10002425_pt1 | contig 11676 bp, 13 predicted proteins | sample C3_top_MG_FD_204664 | JGI IMG/M metagenome (GOLD analysis project Ga0315271, IMG submission 204664) | Sediment microbial communities from Yellowstone Lake, YNP, Wyoming, USA - C3_top | ecosystem: Environmental > Aquatic > Freshwater > Lake > Sediment | place: USA: Wyoming | collected 2017-08-01
CAGATCATGACTGCGGACGAGATTCGTCGGGCGACGACGCGACTGTCCCACGAGATCATGGAGAAGCAGGCCGGCACGGCCGGGCTCATGCTCATCGGCATCCAGCGACGTGGCGTGCCGCTGGCTGGGCGGATCGCGGCATCGATCGCCGCCACCGAGGGCGTGGATGTCCCGGTCGGGGCACTCGACATCACCTTCTACCGTGATGATCTGTCGCTTGTCGCCGAACAGCCGATCGTCAAGGGTACCGAACTACCGTCCGGGATCGATGGCCGGACCATCGTCCTCGTCGATGACGTCCTGTACACGGGCCGGACGATCCGGGCCGCGATGGACGCGCTGGTGGACTTCGGACGGCCGCAGGCGATCCGCCTCGCCGTCCTGGTGGATCGTGGGCACCGCGAGCTGCCGATCCGGGCGGACCACGTCGGCAAGAACATCCCGACCTCGCGCGAGGAGGTCGTCAGGGTCCATCTCGAGGAGATCGACGGCGTGGATAGCGTCGAGATCGAGCGCACGCTGGGCGACCCTGAAGGGGACCTCAGCACGAGGGAGTCCGCCCGATGAGTGTGACTGTCGATCCCGGCACCGACTCCACCGGGGCGATCGTCCCATCGGTCGATGTCGCTCCCGAGAGCCAGCCCGTCGGCTGGCACCATCGCCACCTGCTGGACGTGGATGGCCTGTCCGGGTCGGATCTGGACCTGGTCATGCGGACGGCCGATGCGATGCACGAGGTGCTGGGCAGACCGATCGCCAAGGTCCCGGCCCTCCGTGGCCGCCAGGTCACGATCCTGTTCTACGAGGCGTCCACCCGGACGCGTGTCTCGTTCGAGGTCGCGGCCAAGAACCTGTCGGCGGATGTTGTGAACATCGCGGCAGCCAGCTCGTCCGTCGCGAAGGGCGAATCGCTCGTCGACACCGTCAAGACCGTTGAGGCGCTGGGCGCGCACATGCTCGTGATGCGCCACTCGGTATCCGGCGCGCCATACCTCGCGGCGGAGGTGTTCGGCGGTTCTGTCCTGAACGGTGGCGATGGCTGGCATGCCCACCCGACCCAGGCCCTGCTGGATCTATACACGATGCGGGAAGGCCTGGGCGGCTCCGTCGCCGGCCGCAAGGTCGTGATCCTTGGCGACTTGCTGCACTCGCGGGTCGTTCGCTCCAACATCTGGACACTCACCGCAGCAGGTGCGGACCTGTGGTTGTGTGGGCCGGCCACGCTGGTCCGTGGTTTCGAGGCGTGGGCCGGGCGTGGCGCCGCCGCCGGCCGGCGGTTCCACGTGACGACGAATGTGGACGAGGCACTGCGCGATGCCGACGTCGTGATGGCCCTGCGCATCCAGCGCGAGCGGATGGCCTCCGGCCTGCTGCCTTCGATGCGTGAGTACGCGGCCCGCTATGGGCTGACTCGCGATCGCCTGGCGCTGGCGCGGCCCACTGCTCTCGTGATGCACCCGGGACCGATGAACGAGGGCGTCGAGATCGCCCCGGACGTGGCCGCCGGGGTCCAGTCCGTCATCACGGCCCAGGTCACCAACGGCGTGGCGGTCCGGATGGCGCTGCTGTACCTGCTGGCCGGGACGCATGGGACGCACGGGGCCAGCGGGACCCACGCGAGCGTTGGGTCATGACAGACCTTGAGATCGGTCGCGCCTGGGTGGTGGACTCACTTGCAGGGCGCGAGGGCCCGGGCGAGATCGTCGTTCGCGACGGGATCCTGGAGGCCTTGACCTGGTTGGCCGGCGATGAGGCCGCCGGCGTGACCGCCGACGGCGTGGTGGTGGCGCCCGGGTTCTTCGACCTGCACACGCACCTGCGCGAGCCTGGCAACGAGGATGCCGAGACCGTCGCCTCCGGACTCGCGGCGGCCGCGCACGGTGGGTTCACGACGGTCTGTGCGATGCCGAACACGGAGCCGACACTGGACGAGCCCGGTGTGCTGGCGACGATCCGGGGGGCCGCCACCGCCTCCGGCTCCCCGCTGGAATTGTTGGCGATGGGGGCGGTCACGGTCGGTCGCGCCGGCGAGCGCCTGGCGGCGTTGGGCGAGCTCGCGGACGCCGGCGTGGTGGGGTTCTCCGACGATGGGTCACCGGTTCGTTCCGGGACGATCCTGCGGGCTGCACTGGCCTATGCCGGCACCCTTGGCCTGCCGATCGTGGATCACGCGGAAGACGGGTCCTTGACCGCCGGCGCCGAGGCCAACGACGGGTTCGTCGCGACGGTCCTGGGCCTGCGCGGCTGGCCGGTCGCCGCCGAGGCGTCCGCTGTGGGGCGGGATCTGGCGATCCTCGCCGATGTGGTCCGGGATGTGCCCGGCGCCCGGTTGCACCTGACCCATCTCTCGACGGGGGAGGCGCTGGACCTGGTCCGTCGGGCGAAAGCGGCCGGCCTGCCGGTCACCTGCGACATCACACCGCACCACCTCGCCCTGACCGAGGAGTGGGTCGCCGGGGCGCGGCGCTGGGCCTGGGAGGCGAGTGGCGACCCGTGGGCTGACAGGGCCCTCGTCGCGCAGCCATACGCGACCTCGGTGCGGGTGAATCCACCGCTGCGTTCGCCGGACGACGCGGCGGCTTGCCTCGCCGCATTGGTGGACGGCACGGCCGATGCCATCGCCACGGATCACGCGCCTCATACCGAGGTGGACAAGGCCGTCGAATTCGGGGCGGCCGCCAACGGGATCAGCGGGATCGAGACGGCGCTGGGCATCGTCCTCGCCGCGGTTGACGGGGGGCGGCTGCCACTGCTCCGCGCCGTGGAAGCGCTGACGGTCGGGCCGGCAAGCATCGTGGGAGCTCGATCCAGGCGCGGAGCCCCGGGACTGGTGGTCGGCGCGCCGGCGGATCTGGTCGTCTTCGATCGCTCGGATCGCTGGACGGTCAACCCCGAGTCACTCCTCTCGAAGGGCAAGAACTCGCCCCTGCTCGGGATGACACTCAGTGGACGGGTTCTGTTCACCATCGCCGGTGGACGACTGGCGTACCAGGCACCGGACGCCTGAGCCAGGCCTCGAACATGTCCGACGCCACCCTCAACAGCGACTTCGAACGCCGGTCGTTCTGGGGGGCGAGCATGCCGGTGCTGCCCGATCGGTCCGGTCGTGTCTTGCCGGACAGCGCCGATGTCGTGGTCGTGGGCGGTGGCTATGCCGGCATCAACGCCGCCCGCGTCCTTGCCACACGGGGCGTCAAGGTCACGCTCCTGGAGGCCCAAACGCTGGGCTACGGCGCATCCACGCGGAACGGCGGGATCGTCCACGCCGGCTACAAGTGGAGTGCGCGGGAACTGATCGGTCGCTACGGCGAGGGCACCGGTCGGGCGCTCTACCAGGAGACGCTGGACGGCTACCAAACGGTCAAGCGGCTGATCGCGGACGAGGCCATCGACTGCGACTTCCGCGAGGTCGGTCACCTTGAGTTGGCCTACGCTCCAGCCCACGTGCCGGAACTGGAACACGCGAGGGAGAGCCTGGCCTTCGTTGGTGTGCAGAGCAGCCTCGTACCGCGCGAGCGCATGCGCGAGGAGATCGGCTCCGACGCGTACTACGGCGCGCTGGCTGTGGAGGGGAGCGGGCTCCTGCATCCGGGCCGCTACTTCGCCGGGCTCGCCGGTGCCGCGGACCGGGCAGGGGCGGACCTGCACGAGGGCGTCCGGGCCCGGACCATCCGCCGACAAGGGGACGGCCGGTACGTCGTGGAAACGGAGCGCGGCGCGATCCATGCGCGAGACGTCCTGGTGGCCACGAACGGCTACACGGATGGGGTGGCGCCGGCCGTGCGCCGCCGGGTCATCCCACTCGGCAGCTACATCATCGCCAGCGAGCCGCTCCCGGAGGATCTCGCGCGCGAGCTGTCACCCAAGGGCCGATCGTTCTTCGATACCAAGAACTTCCTGTACTACTGGCACGTCTCGGCGGACCGCCGGATGATCTTCGGCGGTCGGGCGAGCTTCATGCCGACCTCCACGGATCACACCGCGGCGATCCTCCACAAGGGACTGTTGGAGGTCCACCCGCAACTGGCCGGCTATCGGATCGAGTACGCCTGGGGCGGGAACGTGGGTTTCACGCAGGACCGGATGCCCCACGCCGGGCGCACGAAGGATGGCGTGGCCTACCTGGCGGGGTGCTGCGGGACGGGTGTGGCGTTGATGACCCACCTGGGCTCGACGATGGGGGAGTGGCTCGCGGGTGGTGAGGCCCCGGCTCTCACGAAGCTCAAGTTCCCGCTCGTGCCGGCGCCGTTCGAGGGTCGGCCATGGTTCATGCCGGTCGTCGGGGAGTGGTACCGGTTCAAGGATCGACGTGACGCAGCGACTCGAGACAGGCCATAGTGCGCGGAACGGAGCGGCGCCGACCGCTCTGAAGTCGACCTCAGGTCTCAAGGAAGGAGTTAGGCGGCATGTCGGATGCGATTCTTGACGTTCTGGCCACGGTGCCCCTGTTTTCGGGGTTGGACCGCAAACAGCTTGAGAGACTCGCCTGGGATTTCAGGGAGCGGGCGATGCCGGCCGGTACGGTGGTGGTCCGCCAGGGTGACGTACAGGGGATGGGCTTCTTCGTCCTGGTCGAGGGCGAGATGATCGTTTCCGTTGACGGGGCTGAGGTCAGCCGGCTTGGACCAGGGAGCTATTTCGGTGAGATCGCCCTGCTCAGCGACCGGGTGCGCACGGCGACTGTCACGGCGGGCACGGATGTGCGCTACCTGGTCATGATGCTGACGGACTTCCGGGCGTTCGTGCGCGGCGATTCCGAGGTCGCCTGGAAGCTCCTGGAGCACGTCGGCATGCTCGCCCACAGGCGCAACTGAGGGTCGCTGCCGGCCCACATGGGCGCGGCCCGGATGCGATCAGCCGGCCAGGTGTTGCAGCGTGTCCAGCAGATGATCGATGTCGGACTCGGTCGCGAGGTAGTTGAGGATCCCGGCCCGCAGGTAGGTCGCGCCACGAAGGCGGGTGGTCGTCAGCCAGCCGTCGCCTGACACCTCCAGGGCGAGCTGGAGCGCGTCCTGGTGCGCATCCAGCCGGTCTGGCGGCAGGGCCAGCGCAGCGTCGCGCCCGCCCGGCAGGTGTCTGAAGCACACGACCGATAGCTCCGGCTCCGCCGGCAGCACCTCCCAGGCGTCCGACTCCGAGCAGCGACGGGCCAGGTACGTGGCAAGGTCGTCGTTGGCCTCGATGAGGTGCCCGAAGCCGCTGCTGCCCAGGTGCTTCCAGGCCATCCACAATTTGAGCGCCCGCCAGCGACGGGTGCCCTCGAAGCTCATCTTGTAGAAGTTCAGCTGGTCGGCTGGCGCGTCGTGGGCGCCGCGATCCCTGTCCGTCGTCGGCGTGAGGTCGCTTTCGCCCCCGCGGTAGTACTCGGGCGAGCGGCCACCGAAGCCGACGGCCAGCCCGCTTCCATCGCGGACGAGCAGGCCACCGATGTCATATGCCTGGAAGAACCACTTGTGCGGATCGACGGTCACCGAGTCGGCGCGATCGAGGTCCGGGACCCGTCCGCGGTCGCGTGCAGACAGCCGTACCGCACCGCCATACGCTGCGTCCACGTGCAGCCACAGATCCTCGGCCGCGGCGATGTCGGCCAGTTCTCCGACGAGATCCACGGATCCGGTGTTGGTGGAACCCGCGACCGCCGCGATCGCGAAGGGCGTCAGGCCGGCGGCACGATCGCGGGTCACCGCGGCAGCGACGGGTGCCCCGCGGAGCCGGAAACGATCGTCTGACGGCAGGACCACGAGCGTCTGCGGTGGGAACCCGAGTTCATCCAGCGCCCGGCCGATCGAGAAGTGCGTCTGGTCGCTCGCGTACACCCGGACGCCCTCCAGGTCGCGGCCTCGTGGCGGGCGCCCAAGCCCCTGGACGCGCCCAAGGTGCACGTCGCGTGCCAGGAGCATCGCCATGAAGTTCGCCATCACGCCGCCAGAGGTCAGCAGGCCGAACGCACCCGGTCCGAACCCGACGAGGTCGCACAGCCAGCGGACGACCTCCTCCTCGACGAATGCGCCGGTCGGTCCGGCGTGCCAGACGTCCACGCCCTGGTTGGTGACCTGGGCCAGCAGTTCGCCCATGATCGACATCGGCAGCGGGGGTGGCGTGAAGTAGCCGAACTGGCGCGGATGCTGCGAGTTCATCTGCATCGCGGCCAGTCGATCGTTGAACTCGCCGATGACGGCCCGTGAGGTGCTCGGTCCCGAGGGGGCAGGGGAGGGGCCGCGGACGACGCCGGCATCCTCGCCGAAGAACATGCGCCGGGCGGCGTCATAGCCGGAGGGCGCGCCCATGGCCCGCCGCGCCGCCTGCTCGTACAGGTAGTCCAGGGCCGCCGTCCAGGTCTCGTTGCCGAGTCGTTCGAGCGCCTCGCGGGAGCGTGCCTCATCCCGATAGCCGATCAGTTCTGGCTCAGGATGCCAGGCAAAGCTCTCCAGGAACGCGTCGGGGTCGTGTCGATCGGGCATCGCCCGATGGTAGCGGTCCTGCCGGTCCCGTATCGTTGCGCCATGACGGATGACGTGACGCGGACATGGCTTGACGACCGGCTTCGGGGCCTCGGGGTTCCCTACGAGCTCTTCCCCTGCGACCCGGCACTGGCCGACACGGCCGCATTCTGCGCAGCGTATGGGTTCCTGGCGGAGGACGCGGCCAACACGATCGTCGTGATCGGGAAGTCGGATCCACCGAGGTTCGCGTCCTGCGTGACGCTGGCGCCGTACAGGCTGGATGTGAACCGGACGGTGCGCGACCGGCTGGGGACCCGGAAGGCCTCGTTCGCCCCGGCCGATCTGACCGCCGAACTGACCGGCATGCAGATCGGTGGCGTGACCGTGTTCGGGTTGCCGGTCGATCTGCCCGTGCTGGTCGATTCGCGAGTCATGGCCCGGGAGCGGATCGTGCTCGGCGGCGGCTCGCGGTCGTGGAAGGTCCTCGTTGCACCGTCCATCCTGCTGAAGCTGCCATCGGTGGAGGTCGTCGAGGGACTGGCCAACGACCCTCCGACCCAACTCCCGTAGAGTTGTCGCCTGTGAGTGACCCCGGCCCGCCCGTCGATCCCGCCGCCGACCCGACCCCGCCGCGTCGACCACGGCCGACCGGCCCGGTCCAGTACAAGGGTGAGGACCTGGAGCCGGGCCGCGGTCCCGGGCTGGGCTGCTTCTGGATCCAGCTGGTGGTCCTGGCGTTCCTGGTCGTCCTGACGCCACTCAGCGTGGTCTGGCGTTGGCCGCCCGAGGCCAGTGCCGTCCTGCTGTTCATGGTCATCGGCCTGCTGCTTATCACCGGTCAGTCGGTCATCTTCCTGCTGCGACTCGTGGCCGCCGAGCGGCGCGGCCGGCGGCGCCCCCTGGCGAGCGGCACAAAGACGGTCGGCGAGCTGGAGGACGCGGCGGACAAGGCCCAGGAAGCCGCGCCGATCGAAGCGGACGCAGCGATGGCACCGCGGCAGGATCCCCCGGTCACGCCCGGATCTTCCTGACAGATCCCCTTATCACGGGTGTCAGCCACTCGCTGGGTTGAAACACGGCCGGTTCCGGATCCAGCCCTGCCACTGCGCCGCCGATCACCGCCCCGGCGCGTGGAGCCCGTGCGACAATAGGCGCCGGGTCGCCTGGAGCGGCCGCTCATCGCCAGGAGGACCGTAGCGCCCGTGCCCGTGCTCGCGACCTACTTCAGTGTCCGCCGCGGCCGAGACCCGTTCTTCAAGTTCTTCATGCGGACGATCTTTCCGAAGCAGGTGAAGGAGTACGAAGAGAAGTTCGGCATCCGCTTCATCGGCTGGTACAACGTCGCCCACGGCTGGGACTTCGACAACGTCATCCTGATGGACCTGCCGGACTACGCCACACTGGACAAGCTGGAAGCCGACGAAGCCACCCGCGCACTCGGTCACCGGGCCGGTGAGTGGATCTTCGAACGCCATCACTCGATGTTCCTGCGCGAACGGATGGGTTCCGATCTCGAGTATCACCCGTAGACTTCCCCGAACAGCACGGAGGCGACCACATGGACAGCCACAACGACCTGCTCGGGGAGCTCGCGGGCGACGCCGCCCTGGAGCGCTCCGACTTCCTGGTCCAATCGACAGAACAACTCCGCAAGTTCCTGGATCGCCACCGCGAGCGGATCGCCACGATCGGCGGTCTCACCCTGATCGATGAGGAGCCGGACTACCTGTCCATCGCCCCGGATCTCACGTTCCGGAGTCGCAGTCGTTACCTGGACGACCTGACTGGCGAATGGGTGAGCGAGACGGAAGTCATCGAATCGGCCTCCGAGCTCGTTGAGCTCTACAACCCGGCCGATATCTACGGCGCCTTCGGGGAAGCCGCTCGCGAGGCGGCCGGGATGACCCCCGAACCGACGGCCGAGGGTGAGCTTATGGAGGTCGCCGGGATCTCGCCCGAGGAGACGCTCGGTGTGGGCCTCGGCGAGGATCCCTACGCTGCTGCCGCTGACTCATGGGCCGCCGGCCAGTCCATGCCCCTCGACGCGGACGACGACGAGCAGGCCGCCCGCCGGCTGTACGACCTGGCCCTCGAATACCAGGAGCGCAGCCAGCGCAGCGAGGCCCGCCTCCTGGAGCAGTTCGAGAGCGTCTCGGCGACGTTGATCGCGCTCATCGGCGACCTCGTCATCGTGGACGATGAGGACGAGCGTCTGATCCTGACCGCGGCTGGCACGTTCCGCGCCGAGGTGGTCCCGGAGGACTCCGAAGGCACGTGGCGCAGCCTCAGCAACACCGATGAGCTGGTCGAGTTCTACGACCCGACCGACGTGTTCGGTGACCTGGCGGATGCGCTTGCCGAAGCCTATCCGTCGGTCGCCCCGGAGCTGGCGTCGGCCGAGGAACAGGATGTGGCGGAAGGCGCCGGCGAGGACGATGACGGCGGCGACGACGACGACGGTTCGGCGGAGGCGACCGAGGACGAGCCCACCGCGTGACGATGCGGCTCGCGGCGGCGGAGCTGGTCGAGAGCCGGGAGATCCTGCCGGGCCAGTGGCTGCAGGCGTATCACGCCCCGGACCTCGCGAGGGGCGCCCGGGCCGGCCAGTTCGTGCACGTCCGCCCCGGCGACCTGTCCGGGCTGATGCTGCGTCGTCCATTCTCGCTGAACACGACGGATCCGATCACCGGGATCATCACGATCCACTTCCGGGTCATCGGACGCGGCACGGCGTGGTTCACCAGGCTGCGCCCCGGCGATACGATCGACGCGCTGGGTCCGCTGGGGCGACCGTTCGAGGTGGATCGTCGCTCGCAGCACCTGCTCCTGGTAGCCGGCGGCCTGGGCATCGCCGGCGTCAGGATGCTGGCGGACGAAGCCATCCGTGACGGCCGGCGGGTGACGCTCCTGTTCGGAGCCGCGTCGGCGCGCGAGGTCTACCCATCCAACCTGCTGCCCGATGAAGTCGAGTACGTGGTGGCCACGGACGACGGCTCGCTGGGCCATGCCGGATACGTCACCGACCTGATCCCGACCTACGAGGCGTGGGCGGACCAGGCCTTCGCCTGCGGCCCCAGCCCGATGTTGAAGGTCCTCGCCGGCCTGGCCGCGGGTCGCCGTCAGCGCCTTGGTGTCGCCAAGCTGGGCCGCAAGCGTGGTGCGGGCAAGGGCGACCCACCGGGTTCGACGGCCGCCCGGCGGAAGGCGTTCCTGCAGGTCGCGATGGAGCAGAACATGGGCTGCGCCGTGGGCGCCTGCCTGGGCTGTGTGGTCATGGGCGCGAGCGGGCAGCCGCTGCGGGTCTGCCGCGAAGGTCCGGCATTCGCTTCGGACGAGCTGGATTGGGAGAGCCCATGGCGGTAGCGGCGGTGGACCTGGACGTCGATCTCGGTCGCGGACTGATCCTGCCCAACCCGATCCTGGTGGCATCGGGGACGTTCGGCTATGGCGTGGAATACGGCGATGTCGTTGACGTGGACCGGCTCGGTGGGATCTGCTGCAAGGGGACGACGCTCAGGGCCCGGATCGGGAACCCGACGCCCCGCGTGACCGAAACGCCGGGCGGGATGCTGAACTCCATCGGCCTTCAGAACCCGGGTGTCGATGCTGTCATCCAGAAGTACAGCGCGACATGGGCCAGGTGGCGAGTGCCGGTCATCGTGAACGTGGCCGGGGAGTCCGTGGAGGATTACGTGGAGGTCGCCCGGCGCCTCGATGGCATCCCGGGCGTGGCCGCCATCGAACTGAACATCAGCTGCCCCAACGTGGGCCGGGGCGGGCTCCAGTTCGCCATCGACCCGGTCGCAGCAGGCGAGGTGACCGCCGCCGTGCGGCGCGCGACGGATCTGCCGCTCCTCGTGAAGCTGTCGCCGAACGTGTCGGACATCCGGCCTATCGCGAAGGCCATCGAGGACGCCGGTGCGGACGCGCTGACCGCCATCAACACCCTGTCCGGGATCGCCATCGCTCGAGACCGCACGCGGCCGCTCCTTGGCAACACGTATGGCGGTCTGTCCGGGCCGGCGATCAAGCCGGTCGCGCTGCGGATCGTCTACGAGACGGCCCAGGCCGTGAAGATCCCGGTCGTCGCCATCGGTGGCGTCACGGAGCTTGCGGACGTCCTGGACTTCCTGGCCGTGGGAGCGGTCGCGGTGCAGGTCGGCACGGCCATCTTTGCCGATCCGACGCTGCCGGTCCGCCTGGTGGATGAGCTCACAGCCGAGTGCCGACGCGTGGGTGTCTCCAGCCATCGCGACTTCGTGGGCACCGCGCTGCCGAAGCGTCCGGGCTCGCCTTCGGTGAAGGGCGTCGAATACCGGCCGTAGTCTTGCCATCGAGGCCGGGGCACATGGTATGGTATGTGCATGTTCAGTGAGCGAACCCAGGTGCTGCTCTCACCGGAGCAGCTGGCCCGTCTCAAGCGGATCGCGGCTCGCGACGGACGCTCGGTCGGATCGGTCATCCGGGAGGCGGTGGACGCCTTCGGAGAGGTGGAACCGGACCGCCGGCAGCGCGCTGCGCAGCGGTTGCTCGCGATGAACGCCCCGGTCGAGGACTGGGAGGTCATGAAGGCGCAGATCCTCAAGAGCCAGCTCGGCAACTGGTGACGGTCTTCATCGATACGGCGGTCATCATGTATGCGGCGGGCGGAGAGCATCCGCTCCGGGATCCGTGCGGGCGGATCATCGCGGGGATAGGCGACGGCGACATCGATGCCGTGACGTCGGCCGAAGTCATCCAGGAGATCCTGCACCGTTTCGTCAGCGTCCGACGCGCGGAGCATGGTCGCACCCAGGCCATCGAGGCGCTGGATCTCTTCGCGCCAGTCCTGCCCATCACCCATGCCCTCATGCGCCGCGTCCCGGACTTGACGGCCAGGTACCCAACGCTCGATGCCCGGGATCTCGTGCACGTCGCGACCTGCATCCACGAAGGGATCACGACCATCATCAGTCCGGACCGGGGATTCGACCAGGTCGCCGAGGTCCGACGGATCGATCCGATGGCCTTCGCGGACCCCGCGTTCGACCCCGCGTAGACTTCACCGGTGACCACGATCAAACCGGCTGTCGAGATCGCTGCGCGGGCCGCCGCCGCCGCGCGCACCGAGGCCCTCTTCCGAGCCTCGGGGGCGTTCCGCGAGGGTCACTTCCTGCTCAAGAGCGGGCGTCACGGAGACGCCTACGTGGAGAAGTTCCACGTCCTGTCGGACCCGGTGGCCACGAGTGAGCTG
>Ga0315271_10002426_pt1 | contig 11676 bp, 8 predicted proteins | sample C3_top_MG_FD_204664 | JGI IMG/M metagenome (GOLD analysis project Ga0315271, IMG submission 204664) | Sediment microbial communities from Yellowstone Lake, YNP, Wyoming, USA - C3_top | ecosystem: Environmental > Aquatic > Freshwater > Lake > Sediment | place: USA: Wyoming | collected 2017-08-01
CGCGGAGCCCGTGACCTCGGCCCAGAAAGACGAGTCGGAGTTGAAGGGCTTCTCGTAGTCGCGAAACGAAGCGCTCGCTTCCAGGGCCTGCACCTGCGCGAGATAGATCGCGTAGTTGACCTGATCCTCGGCGGGGAGCTCCGTGACCTTGATGGTCGTGAGATCCCTCAGAACCTCGCGCCAGTAGCGCAGGCGTTCGGCCTGGGTGATCGAGTCCACTTTCGGAAATCGGTCGCGCACCGCGTCGGGCCGATCGGCCTCCTCGTCCAGGCCGGAGTTCTGAGCCTGTCGCCAGGACCACTCGCGGGTATAGAGAGCTTTGAACCGTTCGGCGGCGGAAGGCGGCGCCTGGGCCCGGGCGCCGTCGGGCCACGAAAGAGCGAGCGCAACCAGGGCGGCATAGACGAGAGGCGAGTTTCGTTTCATGTGCCGTGGATTCTCTCCCAGGAAGTTCAGGTAACCTGCCCGCCGGAATGAGGGAGCTCAAGGTCCAGACGATGATCCGTGGCCGGGACCTCGGCCTCACTCTCGCCGGCGCGCTTCTCGTGTTCGGGTCCGCGTGCGCACGGCCGACCGAGCCTGCCGGGGACCTCAACGTCGCCGTGGTCTATGAGCTGGCTTCCCTCGACCCCCACCTGGACAACTCCTTCGAGGCCTTCTCGCAGGTCTCGAACCTCTACGAAGCGCTCGTGAACCTCGATCGCGATCTGGGTCTCGTTCCCGCCCTCGCCGTCTCGTGGTCCAACCCCGACGCCACCACATGGGCGTTCCGGCTGCGCCCGGGAGTTCGCTTCCACGACGGTTCGCTGCTCACCGCCGAGGACGTCGTCTACTCCGTGATGCGACTCAAGCAGGACCAGACCCTGGAGGCGCGAACTCTCCTCTCCGAGGTCACGGGGGCCACGGTCGAGAACGGCGAAGTCGTGCTGCGGACAGGACGGCCTTCCGCGCGCCTCCTCAACGACCTTTCCGGGGTTCTCATCGTCCGGACGGGTTCCACGCGCGAAAGCCTGGAGGCGCATCCAAATGGCACGGGGCCGTATGCCTTCGAGTCGTGGACGCCCCGGCAGCGGCTGAAGCTGCGGAGGTACGAAGGCTACTGGGGTGCGAGGCCCACCCATGCCCGCGTCCTGGTGGAGATGAGCGCCACCGACGAACAGGCCGCGGCGGGCCTTCGGGAAGGTCGTCTCTCGGTCGTCGCCGCAGCGAGCGCGAGCGCGGAGCGGGCGGCCTCGGAAGGCTCGCGCTACCGTCTGGTTCGACAACCGAGCCTCTTCCTCTGGCATCTTGGTTTCAACCTCTCCAGCCCGACCCTGCCGGGAACCGCCGGCGTTCCCAACCCCTTCCGTCGCCTCGAGGTCCGCCAGGCCATCGACCTCGCCCTCGACCGGAGCCGCATCGCGGCGGCGGGTTCTCCGGGCGCCGTTCCCGCGAGCCACATTATCCCCAAGGCCGTTTTCGGGCACGACCCCGGGAGGCCTGCCTCGGTCCGGGATATCCCGAGAGCGCGCCGCCTTCTCGAAGTTGCGGGCTATCCGCACGGCTTCGAGGTCGATATCCACTCTCCCAACACCACCTCCCGCCGTGTGCTTGACGAGGTGAGGGCGCAGCTCGCCGAGATCGGCATCCGGGTCGCGGTGGCCGGGAGCCCCACCGGGGAGGACTTCTTGCCGGCCCTGAGAAACGGGAAGCTCGGTTTCTGGCTCCTCGCTTACGGCTCCATGACGGGTGATTCGGTTCTCTCGGACCAGTTCCACTCTCGCAACCCGGTGAGAAACCTCGGCCTCGACAACTTCTCAGGCTATGCGAACCCCGACCTGGACCGCTTGATCGAGGATGCCGATGTGATACTCGACCCGTCCATGCGGCTGCCCGCGCTCCAGAAGGCGGTGCGGCAGGTGGAGGACCAGCATTTGAGCATCCCCCTGTACCACAACCGTGTTCTCTACATCGTCGATCGCGCGCTGACCTTCGAGCCGCGGGCGGACCTCCTCCTGCGCTACGCGGAGATCGGCCAGAGCCCTCCCGTTCGCTGACCGCGAGGCCCACCCGTTCTTGGGGGGCCTCTCAGTTCTTCCAGCGCATCCGCTTCAGCACCGTGCTGAACTGCTGCCGGGGCAGGGGCTCGAAATCGAGATCGGAGGAGAAGGCGTAGAAGTCGTCCTGGACGTACAGGGGCAGGATGGGACGCTCGGCGAGAACGATGGCGGTGGCCTCGCGGAGGGCGGCGGTGCGGCTCTTCTCCTCCCGATCGTGGGCCGCGGTGGCGAGGAGGGCGTCGAAGCGCGGGCTGGAGAATCCGCCGCCGTTCATCGAGCCGGAGTCTCCCTCGCGGGTATGCAGAAGCCAGGTGTAGCTCTCGTGGATCTCCTCGCTGGGCTGGATCCAGCGCAGGAGGTAGAAAGAGGTGTCCATCTGCTCGATGCGGGGCAGGAACTCGGAGGCGGGCCTGCCCCTCGGCGTCGCCCGGATCGACACCTCAGCGAGCTGGCGGATGAGAGCCGTCGCCGCCGGCTCGACGTTGCCGCTCATATGGTCGAGCGGGACCTCGAAACCGTCGGGGAAGCCCGCGGCCCGCAGGAGTTCTTTCGCTCGCGCGCGGTCGGGGCGGGTCGGAGACCGCTTCTCATCGAAGCCGATCTGGCCGCGCTGGGCCAGCTGGTCGGTGGCGCGGGCGTGCCCGTTCAGGGGCCCGTCGACGAGGGCCTGCCGATCGATCGCCAGGTTGATCGCCTCGCGGACCCGCGGGTCGAAGAAGGGATTCCGGCCTTTCACGTACGGGGTCTCCTTGCGGCGGGTGTCGAAGACCAGGAAGGCGCTGGTGAAACCGGGAACGCTCATCGCTCTCACTCCCCTGGCCCCGCTCAGCGAGGCCATGTCCGGTGGCGCGATCTCCTCGATGAACTGCAGCTCGCCCGTGATCAACCGCCGCGCGCGCTCCCGGGGATCGGGGATGATCCGGTACTCCACGATCGCGACGGGGGGCCGCCCGCCGTGGTAATCCTCGAAGGACTCGAGGACGATCGATCCGGTGGGCGTCCACGACCTGATCCGGTATGGGCCGGTGGCTCCGTCGGGCTCGGGAAGGCCGGAGACCGCGACGTAGACGAGGCGGGCCGGGAGGGTGTCGATGGGCTCCTTCGTGGTGAAGACGACTTCGCTCTCACCGCGCGCGAACACCGTGTCGACCGGGGCGAGGGCCCCGGCGGTCCACGCATCCTGCTTCGATCGTTCGATGCTCTTCACCACGTCGTCCGCAGTGAGGATCTTTCCGTCGTGGCGGCGCACGCCGCGGCGGAGCTTGAACACCCAGGTGACGCTGTCCGGGCTGTACCACGATTCGGCGAGCAGCGGGCGCAGGGCGAAGTCCGGGCCCCGTTCCACCAGGGCCTCATAGACGTTGATCAGGATGTTGAAGGAGCCGTTGTTGTGGCCGGGGTTGCGAAGAGCCGTGCTGGCGAGCGGCGCATGGTGGCCGATGATGAGCGGCCGCACCACTGGCGATTTCCCGCACGCTACGCTGGAGATGAGCGCGGAAATCACCGCTATGAGCAGCACCCGGCCGGCCGGGACGAAACTCCCTCTGGATCTCGGGACGGCGCGCATGGCGCCGACGATAATAGCGTTCAGTTGGTTCTCGACCATGAACCTTCTCAGCCGGCCGGGGGCCCCACCGGAGGCTGGGTGAAGCAGAACGTGGTCCCGTGGCCAGGGCCTTCCGACTCAATCCAGATGCGGCCGCCGTGGACCTCCACGATCCTTCGCACCACCGCCAGTCCCACCCCGCTCCCATCGCTCTTCGGGTCGAGCTTGTCGAACAGGCCGAACACCTTTTCGTGAAAGCGCGGCGCGATGCCGATGCCGTTGTCCTTCACAAAGAAGGTGCGCTCGCCGCCTTCGCCTCTCATCCCGATCTCTATCGTCGCCGCACCCTGGTTCCGCGTGAACTTGATCGCATTCTCAATCAGGTTCTGGAAGACCTCGACGAACCGGACCCGGTCCACCCTGACTTCAGGCATTCCCGCCTGGACTTTCACGGCGACGCCTCCGAAGGTGAGGGCGCCCGCGCACAGGTCCACCGCCTCGTTGGCCAGTACGGTGAGAGACAGGGTCTGGGTCGGGTCTGCGATACGCCCCAGACGGGCGAGGGTCAGAAGAGCGCCCAGCCTTTCGTTCATCCTGGACGCCGCGTTCGCGATACGGGTGGCGTGGGCCTGAATGCGGTCGGACTTCAAGGCGGCGGCCTCCCGCTCCACCAGGCCCGCGAACGACCGGATGGTGATGAGCGGAGTCTTGAGTTCGTGAGAAGCGGTGTAGGTGTACCGCTCCAGTTCCGAATTGCGAAGGCCCAGTTCCCGGATCAGCGCTTCCCGTTCGTGGCGGGCGCGTCGGCGCTCCGTTATGTCGATGCACAGCAGGCTTGCTCCGACAATGTCCTCGTCGACACGAATCGGCCCGAGGTGGACGGAGTACCAGAGCACCGGACCACCGGGCAACTCCATCTGGGCCTCGAAGCTCGTGGTTCCCCCTTCCTTCAGGGTCGTGGTCGCTCGGTCGATGGCCACGGTCCGACTTTCGCCGGGGAACAACTCGTCAAAACCGGTCCCCATGAGCCGGGAACCTTGGGGATCGAGGTTGATGAAGGCAATCCGCAGGTCCCGATCGATCCTGATCACGATCAGCGGCGCATCCAGAATCAATGATCTCCAGCGTGCCTCCGACTCGCGAAGGCTGGCCGCCTGTCCCCGAGACTGCTGAAGGCTCCGTTCCAGACGCCAGATCGTCAGGCTCAAAGTGACGGTGTTGATCGCCATGAGCAGCAAGGCCGTGATCAATGAGGCCGGGGCCAGTTCCGACGACCAGGGAGTGTGAATGACACCTGCAGCCTCGACCCCGTAGAGCCCCACGAGCCCCAGCATCCCGATAACCCCAAAGAGCGTGGCGCCACGTGGCCCGGTAAGAAGTCCGGCCACGGCGACGGCGGCGGGCAACCCCAGCAGCGTGGTGTTATGGATCCCGTTCTCCTTGAGTGCGGTTTCCAGCAGGATCAGGATCATGCCGCTTGGAATCACCAGGCTCGCCATCAGGAAGCGTCCGCGCCGGGCTCGCCACAAGCTGACCAGGAGGGCAACGGTGGCGGCGTACCGATGAGGTGGATCGGGAGGAGGGATGAGATGCCCGTAGATGGCCGCGATCAGAATCGGAGCGGCCAGGACGTAGAGGATCCTACGGCGGTCGTTCGCGTCCCCGCTGCCCAGGTCGGGTGTCTGACTCCAGACGAGGAGCCGACGTGCCCATTGCCTGACCATGGCCCCATTCTCTCTTATTGAGCGGCCGGAATCCGCAGGGCCCGTTCGGAATCCGAACGGACCTGCCTCGGAGGTGAGGAGCCAATAACCCTTCGGAATAAGGGATTTCTGTGATTTTGAAGAGGTGGCCCGCGACTTGCTCTCTGAGAGCCCGCCGACCGGTGAGCCGACTTCCCAGGTGCTCGACCAGGTCGATCCCAAGACACGATTTCAGAAACCACAAAGGAACCAACGATCATGCCGAGACAAGCTTTCCGATCCGCCCTGTCCATTCTGGGTCTGCTGGCCCTTCCCGTCCTGGTCCGTGCCCAGGGCGCGACTCCGACCCCTGCCCCGCCGGCACCGCCCGCAACTGAGGCTCCGGCATCCGAGCCACAGGAGCCGCTCGTGGTCATCCATGGGTACCTCACCCAGGCCTTCGGGCAGTCTGACCAGGACACGATACTGGGGCTTCCGAAGAACGGCACCACCGACTACCGTCGCGCCGCGCTCCTGGTCCGCGGAAGGATCAGCGAAAACGATCACGTCGTGTTCCAGATCGCCCAGCGCAGACTGGGAGAGGACCGCACCTCGGCGAAGGAACCCGATCTCAAACTCGACTGGGCCTTCTACGAGCACCACTTCCAGAGCGGCCTGGCCCTCCGGGTGGGGCGGATGCCCAACCCGATCGGAATCTATTCCGAGAACCGCTACGTAGGCACGCTCCTCCCTTTCTATCGCGCTCCCTACAACTTCTACCAGGAGGGCACGTTCGTCAGCGAGACCGTCGACGGGGTGGGCCTCTGGCACACTCTCTTCTCGGGTTCCCGCGTCCCCGTGGATCTTCGAGTGGTGGCGGGCGGATTCGACCAGCTGGAGACGGGAGGTCCGACGGTCACCTCCGCGCGGACGAACAACTCGATCGGAGGCCAGCTGTGGGTCAACACACCCCTCGAGGGATTGCGCGTCGGCTTTGGAGCCCAGGGCTACACCCTCAAGAACTCCCCCAGCGGTGGGGTCGCCCCCGGGAAGACCGGCGACTCGCCTCGCCGCACTTACACCGCATCCTTCGATCTCACTCGCGACCGATTCAAGCTCCGCTCCGAGTTTCGTGAGCTCTTCGTCAAGGCCGGACCCGACCAGGCGAAGACCCTCGATCCCGTGGGTGTGCAGCGCGGCTACTACGTCTACGGCGGGGTAGGCGCGACCGAGAAGCTCTGGATCCACGCGCAGTACGACACGTCCTACCTCGATATCCCTCTCCGGGTGACCGGCCGCCCGCCCTCCCTCGGCCGGTGGGATGACTACTACACCGACCTGACCCTGGGCATGTCGTACGCCTTCCGGCCCGACGTCGTGGTCAAGGGCGAGTACCACTGGACCGACAACTGGATCGCCCAGGGCAACGCCAACATCTTCCGCTTCGGCGCCGCTCCCTACCACACCAATTACTTCCTGCTGAGCCTCTCGGCGAGCTTCTGAGATGCCAGGGACCAACCAACAACTCTCCAATTCAGCAAACCATCAAGCAACCTCAAACAACTCCAGGGAAATCCGTCTCGTGAAGAACATCGCAACCCTCATGCTGCTCCTGTTGAGCGCTCGCCTCATGGCCCAGGACGCGCCGGATGAAACCCCGGTCGACAAGTTCACCGTCCACGGGTATCTCACCCAGGCCTTTGCCAAGACCGACGGCGAGCAGATTCTCGGCATCCCCGGGGACGGCACCACCGACTACCGCCGCGCCGCTGTGCTCTTCCGCTTCACCCCGACTCCCAAGGACGGTCTGGTCGTCCAGATCGCGCAGCGACGGATGGGCAACTCTCCGTCGATGGCCTTCGAACCGAGCGTCAAGCTGGACTGGGCGTTCTACGAGCGCAAGCTCGCTCAGGGCGCCTCGCTTCGGGTCGGGCGCATTCCCCAGCCCATGGGCCTGCTCAACGAAACCCGCTATGTGGGGACCCTGTTGCCCTTCTACCGCGCTCCCTACAACTTCTACCAGGAAGGTTCCTTCACTTCGGAGACGGTGGACGGTCTGGCTCTCCGTTACTCGACATCGTCCGCGAGGTCATGGAGCGGCGAGGGCTCCGTCTACGGCGGGGGCACCTCGATGGTCGAGCAGAGCCAGAACGGCCTCGTGCAGCCGCGCGCTGAGAAGATGCTTGGCGGTCAGTTCTGGCTCAACACCCCCGTGACCGGCCTTCGCTTCGGCGTCGGCGCCCAGCGCTTCGACCTGACCGGCACGGTACTCAATGCAGCCGGCAAGGATTCCTGGAAGAGCTACTACGTCTCGGGCGAGTACGCGGGTTCGCGCGTAAAGCTCAGCTCCGAGTATCGCAAGACCAAGATCCACGAGGCCGACATCAACTTCGAAAGCTACTACGTCTACGCCGGCGTGGATGCCACGTCCCGTCTTGGCCTCCACGCGCAGTTCGATACTTCCAGGATCGACGTTGCGGTCGGACCGGGCCGATTGGATGTGCCGAAGTATTACGAGGACAAGACCCTGGGCGCCACCTTCGCCTTCCGGCCCGATGTCGTTCTCAAGGGCGAGTATCACTGGAGCGAGAGCCAGCTGCTGGAGACCCATCCTCTCCCGATCGGGGCTCCCTCCCGCCCGGTGAACTACGGCATCCTCTCGCTGTCCGTATCGTTCTGAACCGGTCAATCGTCTTCGAAAAGAACCACCAAGAGGTAACCAAACCAGTGACTCGCCGAATCCTCGTCCTCCTCATCGCCCTGGCCCTGCTCGGTCCCGTGACCGCCTGGGCCGCCGACTACCAGGTCATCGTCCACAGCACGAATCCGACCGACAGCCTCACCCGGGAACAGCTCGGAAAGATGTTCCTGAAGAAGATCCCGAAATGGGACACCGGAACCCCCGTGCTTCCGGTGGATCAGCTGCCCAACTCCTCCACCCGCGCCGCCTTCACCAAGATCGTCCACGGCAAGGCGGTGAGCGCCGTTGCTTCCTACTGGCAGCAGCAGATCTTCGCCGGCCGCGACGTGCCCCCGGCCGAGAAGGCGGGGGATGCCGCGATCCTCGCGTTCGTGAAGGCCAATCCGGGGGCGATCGGTTACGTCTCCGGAGAGGCCACCATAGACGGCGTCAAGGTCCTGGCCATTCGCTGATTCGCGGAGACCCCGATGGCACGGTTTCAGTTCGGCTCCCTCTCGTTCCGCTTCAAGCTTCTGCTTCTTCCCGCGGTCGCGGCGATCGGGTTCCTCCTGACCCTTCTCGTGACCATGGTGTCCGGCGGTCGCACCGCGGAGAAGTTGCGTCTGGCCGAAACCGGCCATGGTCCGTCCCTTGAAATGAGTCGCAACCTGGAAGAAACGCTTTCTCGGATCCAACGCGCGCTCCAGGACGCGGTGGCGTCCTCGAACCGCGAGTTCATCGATGACGTCGATCCCCTGAAGCAGGAGTTCCTCAAGACCCTGGCTCTCGGGAAGACGAACCCCGTGGTGAACCAGAGCGAACTGACCCAGCTCGAGGGCGATTTCAACACCTACTACGACACCGCGACCGCGACCACGCGCCAGATGATCTCGAACGCGAAAGGCGGGGATCTGACCGCAGCCCTCGAGACCATGACCACCCAGTACCGTCGGGTTCGCGACACCCTCGCCGCCAACACCGAGCGTGATCGCAAGGGCATGGCCGCCGCGTTCGAGTCCGTGCGCCAGGCCTCGAGCACGGCGAACCTGCTCATCACCGCCATCATCGTCCTCTGCCTGGCCCTGTTGATCGGGGTGTCCATCAACGTGAGCAAGGCTCTGGTGGGTCCGGTGAGGAAGGCGGTTGAGGCCGCCCACCGTCTTCGTGAGGGCGATGTGAGCGTTCGCTTCGAGACCGGCTCGACCGACGAAGTCGGGCAACTCGTGCATGCCCTCGCCGACGTGACCGTCTACCTGCAGGAGATGGCGGATCTCGCGCAGAACATCGCGGAGGGCGACCTGCGGCGCAGCCCGACGCCCCGTTCGGCCGAAGATCGTTTCGGCCTCGCCTTCGGCGAGATGACGCGCCGGCTCGCCTCGGTATCCCGCGAACTGAAGATTCAGGCCTCGGGCATGGCGGCGGCGGCCCGCCAGGTTTCCTCCGCGGCCGGCGATCTCTCCGGCGGCACCTCCGATGTCGCCGCCTCGGTGGAGGAGACGCTGTCGAGCCTCGAAGAGATGCGTGCGTCGATCGCCGCCAATGCCGGCAACAGCCTGCAGATGGAAGACATGGCGACCCGGGCCGCCAGCGACGCGGCGGAAAGCGGCCGTTCGGTCGAAGGCACGGTGACGGCGATGCGCGGCATTGCCCAGAAGATCACGGTGATCGAGGACATCTCGCATCAGACCAACCTCCTCGCTCTGAATGCCGCGATCGAAGCGGCGCGGGCGGGTGAGCACGGCCGTGGTTTCGCGGTGGTCGCGGCGGAGGTGCGCCGGCTCGCCGAGCGGGCTCAAAGCGCCGCCAAGGAAATCGGGGACCTGGCGGAGAAGAGCCTCGAGGTGGCTGAGCGGTCCGGGACGCAGCTCAAACAACTGGTGCCGGTGATCCAGAAGACCGCGAACCTGTGCCAGGAAGTGGCGGCTGCCTCCCGCGAGCAGCAGACCGGGGTGGAGCAGATCACCCATGCCATGTCCCGGGTGGATCACGTGACCCAGAGAAATTCGGCCTCCGCCGAGGAGCTCTCCGCCACCGCCGCCGAGCTTTCGGGACAGGCGACGACCCAACAGACGCTCGTGGCCTACTTCCAGGTCGCGGGTGACAACGAGGGTGGAGGCGCGCCTGACCGCAAGGCCCAATGAATAGCAACGGGATCAAAGGCCGCGCGAAGAAGGGACCATCGGGTCAGAGGATTCACGTCCTCGTGGTCGATGACTCCGCGGTCGTGCGCCAGACCATGACCTCCGTCCTCGGCCGCGAGAAGGACCTCCGCGTCACCACCGCCGCCGACCCCATCATCGCCCTGGAGAAGATGCGGCGTGATCGCCCCCAGGTGGTGATTCTCGATCTGGAGATGCCGCGCATGGACGGACTCACCTTCCTGCGCAGCGTCATGAAGACGGACCCTCTGCCCATCGTCGTCTGTTCCGGAGTCGCCGAGCGCGGCTCTGCCCGGGCCCTGGAGGCCATAGAGGAGGGGGCGGTGGATGTTCTGGCCAAGCCCCGGCTCGGCGTGCGCGAGTTCATCGAGGAACAGGCGGTTCTCTTCGCGGATGCGGTGCGGAGTGCGGCCTCCGCCCGGGTTCGCCCGGTCGCGAGCCGGGTGGCGGAGGCCTTCAGGCCGGAGACCCGCCCGGTGCGAGCGCATCTTCCCGCCCGCACGGCCACGCGGGTGGACCCGGTGATCGCCATAGGCGTCTCCATCGGAGGCCCGGTCGCGCTCGCGCGCATCGTGTCGGCGCTTCCTTCCGATCTTCCCGGCATCGTGGTGGTGCAGCACATGCCGGAGACCTTCACCCGGGCGCTCGCCGCCCACCTGGATCGCCTCGGCGCGATCCGAGTCAAGCAGGCCGAGCCGGGTGACCCGGTCATTCGCGGGCAGATGCTGCTGGCCCCCGGCGACCGTCACCTCCGCATACGAAGGTCCGGCCCCGGCTTTGTGGTCGACCTCGACGGCGGGCCGCTGATCTCAAGGCACCGGCCGAGCGTCGATGCTCTGTTCCACTCCGTCGCGTCCGAAGCCGGGCCGCGCGCGCTGGGAGTGATCCTCACCGGCATGGGGGTCGACGGCGCCGCGGGGCTGCTTCAGATGAAACGCGCCGGTGCTCTGACCCTGGCCCAGGATGAGGTGAGCTGCGTGGTCCATGGGATGCCGGGCGAGGCGGTGGCGATGGGCGCGGTAGACGAGGTTCTGAACCTCGAAGCGATCCCGCGCGCCATCGTCTCCCGGGTCGACGAACTGCTCACCCGATTGGAGTAGGGGGTGAGGGGCTCAGGCCCCGGTGCGAAGACCGAACCGCTTTACCTTCGCGTACAGGGCGCTCTTCGAGATCTTGAGCGAGCGGGCGGCCGGTTCCATGCGTCCGCCCGCGGCCTGAAGGGCGCGCTCGATGTGGCGGCGCTCCGCATCATCGAGCGACCCGTCCCCGTCGCTCCCGGGGCCCTCGCCTGGCGCCTCGGGGACAGATTCGAAGCGCAGGTCCTGGCCGCGGAGCTCGGCGCCATCGCTGTAGAGGCTCGCGCGCTCGAGCACATTTCGCAGCTCGCGTATGTTCCCTGGCCATGAGTAGGACTGAAGGGCGCGGACGGCCTCGTTGTTCAGGTTCAGGTCGCCGCGTCTCGTCCCTTGAGAGATCGTGCGCAGCAGATGGCTCGCCAGCTCGGGAATGTCCTCGTTCCGTTCGCGGAGCGGGGGAACCATCAGGGGCAGGGTGCTGATCCGGAAGTAAA
>Ga0315271_10002427_pt1 | contig 11673 bp, 5 predicted proteins | sample C3_top_MG_FD_204664 | JGI IMG/M metagenome (GOLD analysis project Ga0315271, IMG submission 204664) | Sediment microbial communities from Yellowstone Lake, YNP, Wyoming, USA - C3_top | ecosystem: Environmental > Aquatic > Freshwater > Lake > Sediment | place: USA: Wyoming | collected 2017-08-01
TGCCGCGGTTCGCGCCGGACGGCCGCCGCATCGCCGTCGGCATCAATGGCGCGCAGGGCCTGACAATGGGCGACGTCTGGCTCGTGAGCCTGGAGACCGGGACGATCGACCGGGTGACCTCCGACGGCCGGAGCACTGAGCCGGAGTGGGATCCCGATGGTCGGTCCGTCGTCTTCCTGCAAAGAGACAATGCGCAGCGAGTCAGCCGCTTGGCGCGGATTACGGTCGACGGGAGCGGTACACCCATCGAGCTGCTTCGGCGGAAGTATGGCATCTGGGAATCCCACATCACCCCCGATCGTCGGACGCTCGTATGGCGCGAGGATGCCACGTCGAGAAACCGTGACATCCTCTACGCGAGTCTCGACAGCCTGACGGATGCGCATCCGCTCCGCACGAGCGACTTCGATGACCGGGGCTTCGCGATGTCGCCCGACGGCAAATGGATCGCGTACACGTCCAACGAGAGGGGGAGGCCGGATGTATTCCTCTGTCGCATCGAGCCTAACGGGCCGCGTTGGGCGGTGTCGCGCGCTGGTGGCAGCGAACCTCGCTGGGCGCGGAATGGCGAGCTCTTCTTCAGAAACGCCGACACCGTGCTGACGGTCCGTGTGGATCTCGGCGGTGCGGATCCAAAGATCGGCACGCCGAGCCCGCTCTTCACCGGACCGTACGTCTCGGCGCCATATGAACCGCTCTGGGACGTCTCGCCAGATGGCAAGCAGTTCGTGATGGTGCGTGTGCCGGCGGGAAGCGGCTCGCGGCTGCAGCTGATGGTGAACTGGATCGGCAAGTGGTCCAAGGACGGGAAGTAACCCAATGACGGAGATCAGCACACGCCTCGGCTCGGCCCTCGCCGACCGCTACCGCATCGAGCGCGAGCTCGGCGCCGGCGGCATGGCGACCGTGTATCTCGCCGAGGATCTGAAGCACGACCGGAAGGTCGCGCTGAAAGTGCTCAAGCCCGAACTCGCCGCCGTGCTCGGCGCCGAGCGGTTCGTGGTGGAGATCAAGACGACGGCGGCGCTGCAGCACCCGCACATCCTGCCGCTGTTTGATTCGGGCACGGCGGACGGCTTCCTGTACTACGTGATGCCCTACATCAAGGGCGAGACGATCCGCGAGAAGCTGAACCGCGAGAGCCAGTGCGGCGTGGATGAGTCGGTGCGCATCACGCGCGAGATCGCCGACGCGCTCGACTACGCGCACCGCAACGGCATCATCCATCGCGACATCAAGCCCGAGAACATCCTGCTGCACGATGGGCGGGCGATGGTAATGGACTTCGGCATAGCGCTGGCGGTGAGCGCCGCGGCCGGTGGCCGCATGACCGAGACGGGGCTGAGTCTTGGCACGCCGCACTACATGAGCCCGGAGCAGGCGACGGCGGAGAAGGAGATCTCGCCGCGGAGCGACGTGTATTCGCTCGCGAGCGTGCTGTACGAGATGCTCGCCGGCGAGCCGCCGCATACGGGCGGGACCGCGCAGGCGGTGATCATGAAGATCATCACCGACACGGCGCGGCCGGTGAACGAGATCCGCAAGAACGTGCCGCCAAACGTGACCAGCGCGCTCGCGAAGGCGCTGGAGAAGCTGCCGGCGGATCGTTTTGAAAGCGCGAAGGCCTTCGCCGACGCGCTGGGCAGCGCCTCCTTCACGACTGCAGATACGGCGCACGGGCCGCGCTTCGGTCCGGCGTCGCGCACTGCACGATCCGCGCTGCTCAGCGGCCTTGCCCTCGCGCTCGTCGGCATCGGGCTCGCCGCGTGGGCGCTCCGGCATTCCACGCCAGCCTCACCGGCGATCCCGCTCGTCCTCGAACTGCCGGGCGGCGCACCCGATCTCCTGCACCTGGCGGTGTCGCGCGATGGCACACGATTCGCCTTTGGTGCGGATGGCGGCGTCGCGCTGCGCGACGCCGGGCAGCGCGACTATCACCTGATCCCCGGAAGCGAGAACGGCGAGTCACCCGCCTTCAGCTGGGATGGGGAGTGGATTGCGTTCACCATCCGCGGCCACCTGCGCAAGGCGAGCGTACACGGCGGCGCCGCGGTGCCCATGATTGCCGACGACTCGGTGTCGGCCGGCATGGTGGACTGGGGACCCAAGGGAGACCTCGTCTTCGAAGCGCGCGGTGGGCTGTATCTCTTGCCGGCCGGCTCGAACGTGCCGAAACCGATGCGAAACGTGCTGTCGGCGCAGGGACCGCGTTTCACGCCGGACGGCCGGGGTGTGCTCTTCTTCTCGACGCACGACGGCGGGCACGTCATGTACTACGACTTCGCGCGTGATACATCGTTCACGGTCCTCGCGGAGGCGGCTGGTGCGCAACTGCTGTCCAATGGCTGGCTGATCTATGCACAGACGTCCGGCGGCCTGTTCGCCGTGCGCTTCGACGCAAGCAATCATGCCGCGTCGGGCAGTCCCGTGCCGGTCGTCAACGACTTTCAGCCGACCGCCGGTGCCGCGCCCTTCTTCGTGACCGCAGACGGTACGCTCGTCTATCGCTCGGGCGTCGATCCGACCACGCGACTCCTCGTGCGCGACGTGCGTGGGAAGCTGGACACGCTCCCGGTGGCGCCGCAGCGATTCGCCTATGCGCGCTATTCACCAGACGGCCGGAAGCTGGCCCTCACCATCGGCGGGGCGCGCACGGTCGCGCGCTACACCTCGATCTTTGATCTCGCGCTCGGCACGATGACGCAGCTCAGCGTCGACGGCGGTGGCCATGCACCGGTGTGGTCACCGGACGGCACGCGCCTCGCCTTCACGGCCGAAGGACGCGACACCGAGGCCGAGGACCTTTTCGTACAGCCGATCGACAAGAGCACACCGCCGGTCCGGCTCATGAAGCTGCCCAATGACCAGCACGCGACGTCGTGGCCGGTGGACACGATGCTGCTGTTCTCATCGCAGGCGCCGCCGCTCGGGCTGGGGAGCCGAGCATCGGCAATCGTGCGTCGCGACGCCGTGCCGAATGTCGCCATCACGAACCCGAACGTGCCTGACAAGATGCGGCCGTTCCTGCAGGCCGAATGGCTCGAGGGCAATACGTCGGTCTCCCCTGACCTGCACTGGGCGGCGTACGAGTCGGCCGAGACGGGATCGTCCGAGGTAATGGTGCGTCCGTTCCTGGGCGGTGTGCCGAACGGCCAGTGGAAAGTGTCGGCGGGCGGCGGGTATCGTCCGAAATGGTCGGGCGACGGCCGCACCATTTACTATCAGACGGTCGACGGCAAGGCGATCAAGTCGGTGCGCGTGAATCCCGGAACGCCGTTTACGGCATCGGCGCCGGTGGACGTGCTCACGCTCAAGGGCTTGAGCGCAGCGTGGGATGTGGACCGGGTGAGCGGCAACCTGCTGGTGTCGCAGGCGATCGGCGATGACGCGGTGAAGATCGTGGTGATCCAGCACTGGCTCGCAGACTTCTTGAGGAACAGGAAATGAGCGACGTCATGGAGCGCCTCTCCGCGGCCCTCGCCGACCGCTACCGCATCGAGCGCGAGCTCGGCGCCGGCGGCATGGCCACGGTGTACCTGGCCCACGACCTCAAGCACGACCGCGACGTCGCCATCAAGGTGCTGCATCCCGACCTCGGCGCCGCACTCGGCGGCGAGCGGTTCCTGAGCGAGATCAAGACCACGGCCAAGCTGCAGCACCCGCACATCCTGCCGCTGCTCGACAGCGGCGAAGCGGACAGCCTGCTCTACTACGTGATGCCCGTGGTGACGGGCGAGACGCTGCGCGCCCGCCTCGCGCGCGAGCGGCAGCTGCCGATTCCCGAAGCCGTGCGCATTGCACGCGAAGTGGCCAGCGCCCTCGACTACGCCCACCGCCAGGGCGTGGTGCACCGCGACATCAAGCCCGAGAACATCCTGCTGCACGACGGCAGTGCACTCGTGGCGGACTTTGGCATTGCACTCGCGGTGCAGACGGCTGGCGGTCAGCGCATGACGCAGACCGGGCTGTCGCTTGGCACGCCGCAGTACATGAGTCCCGAGCAGGCGATGGGCGAGAAGACCATTGATGCGCGCAGCGACGTGTATGCGCTGGGCGCGGTGACGTACGAGATGCTGGCCGGCGATCCGCCCTTCGCGGGATCGAGCGTGCAGGCCATCGTGGCGCGTGTGCTCACCGAGAAGCCGACGCCGCTCTCGACGCTGCGCGACACGGTGCCGGCGGGCGTGGAGGCCGCGGTGCTCCAGTCGCTGGCGAAGCTGCCGGCTGACCGCTTCGCAACTGCCGCCGAGTTTGCCACGGCGCTCGGTGCTGAGCGCACGACAGCGACCGCCGCGGTGCCGAGCCGTGGAGCGACAGCGGGGCGTCGGCGCGCCAATGCGGTGGCTGTCTTCTCGCTGGCCGTCATGTGCGTGGCCGGCGGCTGGTTGCTTGGACGGCGCGGCAACGCGTCGCCGAGTGAGGCCAGTGATGTGCCGGTGAGCCGCCTGGAGTTCTCGGCGAACGACGCCGAGTTCGCCTATCCGCTCACGGGCCTGCTCTCGAGTTTGGCGCTCTCTCCCGACGGCACGCGAGCGGTCTTCACCGTGGCGCGCCCCGGCGGATGGGCGCTCGCGGTGCGCAACCTCGACGCGCTCTCTGCCCGTGTGCTGCCGGGAACAGATCGGGCGCTCGACCCCTGCTTCTCGCCGGACGGCCGCTGGATCGCCTTCGTGGCGGCGGATGGCAACCTCAGGAAGATCGCGGTGGACGGCAGCTCGTTGGCCACCCTCGCCGAGACCAGCGCTGGCATTCCGGTTGGGCTCACGTGGCTCTCGAACACCGAGTTGGTCCTGGCCCAGCGCAGTCAGGTGGGCGCCGGACTGCTGCGCGTGTCGGCTGAGGGGGGCAAGCCCGTCACATTCACCCAGGTCGACTCAGCGTCCGGCGAGATGTACACCATGAATCCGGTGGCGACGGACGCCGGACGGTTCATCCTCTACACCAGTGTGCGCGCCACCGCGGCGGATCTGCGGATCGGCATCGTCGACGTGGCGACGTCGAAGGCACGGGCGCTCCCGCTGATCGGCGGCGTTCCGCTCGGCATGATCGACGACGCCATTGTCTACGTCCGCAACGACGGCGCCCTGATGGCGGCCAGGCTCGACCGGCGCACGCTGACCACATCGACGCCCATCCAGGTCGGAGACAGCGTGTCGGTGCGGCAGGCGCTCGCCGGCGCCACGTTGTCGGCAAACGGCTCGCTGTTGTACCAGCAGGGCGGTGCATCGAGTGCGCTCGTCCGCGTCGGTCTCGATGGCGTGGAGCGTCCGCTGCTCGATTCGGTCCGCGCGTACATGCATCCGCGATTCTCTCCGGATGGGCGGCGCCTGGTGGTCGAAGCCAGCAGCAGTGCCAACTCGGACATCTGGCTCGCCGACCTCGCGTCGAGGTCCGTGACGCGCCTGACCAACGGGGCAGTGAATGATCGTCCCGAATGGACTCCGGACGGTCGTCGTGTGCTGTATACCTCGACGCGCGGGCCCAAGCCGGCCCTCTGGTGGCAGCCGCTGGATGGCAGCACCGCCCCCGAGCAGCTCTTCGCGGGAGGCATCGCCCCCGTGCGTGAAGGCGTGATGACTCCCGATGGCAAATCGCTGGTCTACCGGGTGGACGCCGCCGAGACGAGGCGCGACGTGCTCATGGTGCCGGTGGGGAGCGCGGCTTCTCCCACGCCCCTGCTCGTTTCGCGCGACGATGAGAAGCAGATGCGCGTGTCGCCGGATGGCCGCTGGCTGGCGTACGTCTCCGATGAGCCGGGACGCGAGGAAGTCTTCGTGCGCTCGCTGCTGCCGGGCGGCGGCCGGGCCCTGGTGTCGGTGAATGGCGGCGGCGAGCCGCTCTGGTCCCGTGATGGCCGTCACATCTTCTATCGCAGCGCTGACCAGGTGTGGGACGCGAGCGTCGCATTTGCGGCGTCACCCTCGGTGACATCGCGGCGCATGCTCTTCCGCGGCACGTACGGCACGGATGGGTATCACGCGAACTACGATGTGGATCCGGATGGGCGCAGCTTCGTGATGGTGAAGTCCGTCAGCGGGAGCCGGCGCCTGATCATGGTCGTGAACTGGCGCGCGGAACTGCGCCGGCGCATGGGGGTCGAGAAGTGAGCGACACGCTCACGCGCCTCACCGCCGCCCTCGCCGACCGCTACCGCTTCGAGCGCGAGCTCGGGCAGGGTGGCATGGCGACGGTGTATCTCGCGAACGACCAGAAACACGGGCGCAGCGTCGCGCTCAAGGTGCTGCGTCCCGAACTGGGCGATACGCTTGGCGCCGAGCGTTTCCTGCGTGAGGTGCGGCTGGCCGCGCGACTGAGCCATCCGCACATCCTGCCGTTGTTCGATTCCGGTGAGGCCGACGGCCTGCTGTATTACGTCATGCCGAACGTCGAGGGACAATCGGTGCGCGACCGGCTCGACGCCGGGGGGCCGCTCCCCGTGGACGAGGCCGTGCGCATCGCGCAGGAAGTCGCTGGGGCGCTCGACTACGCCCACCGCCACGGCGTGGTGCATCGCGACATCAAGCCCGAGAACATCATGCTGCAGGACGGCCACGCGCTCGTAGCCGACTTCGGCATCGGCAAGGCGTTGGCGGACGTAGAAGGGGCAGCGGTCACCCAGACTGGCATCAGCCTCGGTACGCCTGCCTACATGAGTCCCGAGCAGGCCGCCGGTGAGGGCGTGGATGGACGGAGCGACCTGTACTCGCTGGGCTGCATGCTATATGAAATGCTCGTCGGCGAGCAGCCCTTCACGGGCCCCACCGTCCAGGCGGTCATCGCCAAGCGATTCGTGCAGACGCCGGCCGATGTCACGGCCCTGCGTGAGGGCGTGCCGCGTCCGGTCGCCCGCGCCCTTCAGCGATTGCTATCCCGCACCCCCATCGATCGGTTCGAGACGGGCGCACTCTTCATCGCGGCGCTCGCCGAGTCCGCGGACGCTCCTGTCGTGCCGGCTACGCCAGAGAACTCCATCGCCGTGCTCCCCTTCACCAGCCTGAGCCGCACGCCGGACGACGAGTTCTTTGCCGACGGCGTGACGGAGGAAATCCTCAACGCGCTCTCCCAGGTGCCCGGACTTCGCGTGGCTGGGCGCAGCTCGTCGTTCTCGTTCAAGGGGCGCAATGAGGACCTGCGTACGGTCGGCTCAAAGCTCAATGTGGCTGCGGTCCTCGAGGGCACCCTGCGCCGGTCGGGGACGCGCATCCGCATCACCGTGCAGCTTACCGACACCAATGACGGGTACCAGCTGTGGTCGGAGCGATACGATCGCGTCATGGAGGACGTGTTCGAGCTGCAGGACGAGATTGCGGGCGCCATCGCGAACCGAATGCGCCTGTCGCTTGGGAAGAGACGCGGCGCGGCACCCACCAAGCACCTCGGCGCGTACGAGTTGTACCTGAAGGGGCGCGCGCTGCTGTACCGCCGCGGAATGGCCATCAAGGACGCCCTTGAGTGCTTCAGGCAGGCGGTGGCCCTCGACCCGGAGTACGCCGAACCATGGGCCGGGATTGCCGACGCGTACACCGTCGGCGCGCATGGAAGCCTATTCCGGCCGACCGACGTCATGCCGCAGGCACTCGATGCGGCACGGCGGGCGCTCGCGCTTGCGCCCGACCTCGCGGAGGCGCACTGCGCCCTTGGCAGCGCTGCGTTGTTGTTTGCACACGACTACGCGCTCGCCGACCGCTCGCTTCGCCGGGCGCTCGAACTCAAGCCGACCTATCCGCAGGCGCTGGTCTTCACCGGCCTGTGGTACCTGCAGTGGACCTGCGGTAACGACCGAGCGGGACGCGATCTGCTCCTCCGGCTTCACGATCTGGATCCGCTGTCCGCATACGCCAACACCTGCCTCGCGTTCTCCAACCTGGTCATGTGTGAATGGGACGACGCCGTGAAGAACGCGCGTCGCGGTGTGGAGCTCGATCCCGCCTCGTTCCTCGCGCAGTGGGCACTCGTGGTCTCACTGGAATGCCAGGGCAATCGTGCCGCCGCGGCGACGGAAAACGCGCGCGCTCTGGCGATGTCGAACCGCCACACATGGGCGCTCATCACGGAGGTCTCTGTCCTGGCCGGCATGGGGCAGCGTGAAGAGGCGCAGGCCGCGTACCGTGAGCTCACGGCCCGTCGGCAGACGGAGTACGTGACCGCGGCGATGTTTGCCGTAGCCGTGCAGGTCATGGAGGGTGTCGAGGCGGCGCTGCCATGGGTGACCCGCGCCATCGAGGAACACGATCCCTCGGTGCTGGGCGTGATGCGCGGTTGGCCGCCGTTCGCTCCGCTGCGCGCCTCGCCGCACTTCGCCGACGTCGTACGTCCGCTGAAGCTCCCTGCCGACAGTGGATCGTGGTGACGAACCCAGTCGCAGGTTCGTGATGAACGCCCCGCTGGTTCGCCCCTGACCACCAGGCGCCTGCGCCCGCATCTTCAGCATTGATGAACAACAACCCGCCCCGTCGCGTGATCGTCATCGGCGCCGGCGCCGCCGGCACCATGGCCGCCATCTTCGCCGCCTCGGCCGGCGCCGACACCACGCTCATCGAGCGCAGCGCCGACGGCGGGCGCAAGATCCTCATCAGCGGCGGCGGGCGCTGCAACGTCCTCCCCGCGCGCGTGGACGAGACGCGCTTCGTCACCGACTCGTCGCCGAACCTGCTGAAGAAGCTGGTGCGCGCGTGGCCACTGGGCGCGCAGCGCGCCTTCTTCGAGGACACGCTCGGCATTCCGCTGGCCGAAGAAACCGAGTCGGCCAAGCTGTTCCCGGTGTCGAACCGCGCACGCGACGTACGCGACGCCCTGATGAACCATGCACGTCATCACGGCGTGCGCATGCGCTTCGAGACACGCGTCATCTCCGTCGCTGCGAACGCCGCGGGCTGGGCCGTCTCCCTCGAGACCGGTGAGACACTCCAGGCCGACGCGGTGATCATCGCCACCGGCGGGCTCTCCGTGCCGGCCACGGGCAGCGACGGCGACGGGCTCCGCATTGTGGCGGCGATGGGTCACGAGATGCACACCACCTACGCCGCGCTCACCCCGGTCACCGCTGAGCCCTCGGCGTACACCGCGCTCTCCGGCGTTTCGCTGACGGTATCGCTCACCGCACGCAGCGAGGCGCGCAGTGCGCAGTCGCACGGCGGATTCCTGTTCACGCATCGTGGCTACAGCGGCCCGTCCGTGCTCGACATCTCGCACGTGCTGGTGCGCGCGCGCGCCGAGCAGAAGCCGGCTTCATTGAAGGTGCAATGGACCGCGCTCAACGATGCTCAGTGGGAGACGGCATTCAAACCGCATGGCGTTCGCACGGTGCTCGGCGCCCTGCGCGCCGAACTGCCCGACCGTCTGGCCGCCGTGCTGCTTGACGTCGCGAAGGTGGATGCCGCGCGCACGCTCTCCGAACTGCGGCGCGACGAGCGCCTGCGCCTCATTGACACGCTGGTGCGCGGCGACCTGCCGTGGAACGGCGACGAGGGCTACAAGAAAGCCGAGGTCACGGGCGGCGGCGTGGCGCTGGGCGAGGTGCATCCCCGCACCATGGAGAGCCGCCGGCAGCGCGGCCTGTTCCTGTGCGGCGAAGTGCTCGACGCCTTCGGGCCCATTGGCGGCTACAACTTCCACTGGGCCTGGTCCACCGGGCGTGCGGCCGGGCTCGGCGCGGCGGCCGCGCCCACCGCCGACTAGCGGTCTACGCCTCGATCTTGATGGCCCGCCACTTCCCGGCGCGGAAGCGGATCACCGTCAGCACGGCGCGCGTCATGTGTCCGCACAGGATTGCCATCCAGATGTGATGCGGCTGCAGCTCCATCAGGTTCTGCAGCACCAGCAGCAGCCCGATGGGCAGCGCCACCTGCGCCACCAGCGAGATGTACATCGGCCCCTTGGTGTCGCCCGTGCCGGTCAGTCCGCCGCTGAACGTCAGCGCCGTCGTGATGAACAGCCCCGACAGCGCCAACCAGCGCAGCAGCTCACTGCCCAGCGCCTGCGACTGCGCGTCGTGCATGCCGAACAGCCCGAACAGGAAGTTGGGAATCAGCAGGAAGAGCGCGCCGATGAACACGGCAATGCCCAGCCCCAGGCGGTTGGCGACGTACACTGCCCGCTCGGTGCGGTCGGGGCGCTTGGCCCCGAGGTTCTGCCCGGCCACCGCCGCCGCGGCGCCCATGAGCCCCACCGACGTCCACGTGATGAACGAGAACAGTTCCGAGTAGCCGACGGCGTACACGGCCTGCACGTGGCCGCTGGCCGGCAGCGCGCCCATGAAGCGCAGCAGCATCACGCCGCCGATGTTCATGGCCACACCCTGTACGCCGGCCGGCAGCCCGAACCGGAACAGCTGCTTCACGATCTTCCAGTCCCAGCTCAGGTCCATGCCCCGGTGCCAGTGGATCACCAGCCCGCCGCGCATCAGCAGGTACACGCCGTACGCGCTCACGATGGTCGTCGCGATCACCATGCCGAGCGCAGCACCCATGGTGCCCATGCGCGGAATCGGCCCCAGGCCGCGGATGAACGTCACGTTCAGCACGATGTTGAGCACGGTCATCATGATGCCCAGCCGCAGGCCGGTCTTGGCGTCACCCGCCGCGCGCAGTGCCCCGCTGATCATGAAGCCCATCATCATGCCGAAGCCGCCGACGAACAGCGTGCGCAGGTAGGGCAGGGCCTGCTCCTGCACCTCGGGCGACGCGTGCACGAGGTCGAGCAGCGTGGGCGAAAGCACCCAGCCCAGCGGCGCGAGGATGAGCAGCGCCATCACGGCGGCCGTCAGGAAGGCCTGCCACGACGTGTGGTTCACCGCCTCGGTGTCACCGGCGCCCGCAAAGCGCGACACCAGCACGCCCATGCCGGTGAAGATGGACATCACGAAGGTGATGACCACCAGGAAGATCTGGAACGAGACGCCGACGGCCGCGTTGCCCGCGTAGCCCACGAGGTGGCCGACGAGCGCGTGGTCAATGATGCCCTGCGCGCCGCCGATGACGTTCTGCAGCACGGTGGGCCACGCAATCATCCAGACGGCGGCGATGATGGGGCCTTCGACGATGGTGCGGTCGAAGGGCTTGGTCTTGATGGCCTGGGGGGGCGTGGTCACTGAGTCAGGTTCGGAAATTGGGGGCGTCGTGCGGTCAGCGCACGGCGTCTATGGCGATCACGGCCATGTCGTCGCCGCCGTGGCCCTGGGCAATCAGGGCGTCCATGCGCGCGGCGAGCGACGGCAGCGCGGCCAGCGGCGCATCGCCGGCCGTCTCGAGCATCAGGCGCACGTCCTTGCGCGCCATCGACAGTTCAAAGTTGGGCGAAAAGTCGCGCGCCGCCATCGCCTTGCCGCGCACCATCGCGCCGCCCACAGGATTGAAGAAGTCGAACAGCTTCAGCGTGTCGTCGGGCGATACCCCGGCCTTGCCCGCCAGGCTCAGCACGTCGGCAATGAGCCCGCAGTTGCCGATGATCAGCGCGTTGCCGGCGAGCTTCAGCACCGCCCCCATCTCGGGACGATCACCCAGGTACACCACCTTTTCCGCCTGCTTGGCCAGCGCCGGTTCCACCGCGTCGAACAGCGCCCGCGGCCCCGACGCCATGATGGTGCCCTTGCCCTGCCGCGCGGCCGCGGGGCCAATGAACACCGGGCAGTGGATGTAGCGCACGCCCTCGGCGTTCAGCCGCCGCGCACGCTCG
>Ga0315271_10002429_pt1 | contig 11664 bp, 13 predicted proteins | sample C3_top_MG_FD_204664 | JGI IMG/M metagenome (GOLD analysis project Ga0315271, IMG submission 204664) | Sediment microbial communities from Yellowstone Lake, YNP, Wyoming, USA - C3_top | ecosystem: Environmental > Aquatic > Freshwater > Lake > Sediment | place: USA: Wyoming | collected 2017-08-01
AATTACAGGGAGTTGTCAAACCCGCTAACAGGCATCCAGTGTGAGCCGCTTGCCGGAGCAATGAGCGTGCAAGAACCCAAGTCTCATCATCGAATCTACGACTATACATCCATAGGCAGGCCGCTGGATCCCGCCTGGCCGAGCAATAAGGCCGTGCTGATCCTGATGCCGCTGGCAGCTGTGGCAGGTCTGGCAATTTCGCTGCACAAGGGAGTCGGGTTTCTCCCGTCCCTGAACATGGCCCTGATATATGCGGCTGTAGTATTTGGAACCTGGGCACTGGCGCGGGAATTGATGCCCGACGACCACAGGTCTGCGTTCATCAGCATGGCGTTAGGCTTCACAGCGGTGCTTGCGTTCCCGCAGCCCGGCTTGCTGGTGTTATTCGCCACGCTGGCGCTGCTGCGCGTGATCAATCGCAGTTCCGGGCAGGCAGCGCGAACCCGTGACTCAATAATTGTGACACTGCTGGTCATCTGGACCGTATACTCCAGCCAAAGCCCGTGGTTCGGTGCGGTTGCGGCTCTGACCTTCTTCCTGGACGGCATACTGTACAAGCCGGTAAAGCGCCAGTGGTGGTTTGCGCTTATTTGCTTTGGCAGCATGGTGGTCTACATCGTGGATCACGATGTAAAATGGTCGGGTATTGTCGCTCCCGATTCCCTGCTGAAATGGCTGGCCATTCTTGCCATGTTGGTTTTCTGCCTGCACGTCATGTTGCTCAGGAAAATACACAGCAGGGGTGATATTGGCCACGCCAGGCTGGATCTGCGGCGCGTGAAGGCGGGTGCGGCCATTTTTGTTCTGGCAACATTGCAAGGACTGGCAGTGATGCCGCATGTCATTTTGCTCGTTGCAACCATCGGTGGCTTGTGCCTTGGTATTGCATTCCGCCGTGCATTCCGCAATCCAGTCAAGAAATTGCATAAAACGGACTTACCCTGAGACCTGGAATAACCTGGAGATCTACAAGATGAAAAAATTAGCAGAACGTGTTGTGTTGCTCATGCTTTTTGGATCAGTTTGGGCTTCCGACCTGCCGGTCGAAGCACGCATTGAGCAGGCCATGCTGGGCGATCACCGGTCGGTTGAGAACCAGGCGCGAAACAAATACCGGCATCCGCTGGGCACACTTACATTCCTGGGTTTGCAGGATGGAATGACGGTGCTGGAGATTACCCCCGGGGGTGGCTGGTACAGCGAAATTCTTGCACCTGCGATGCGTGACCACGGGAAGTACATGGTAGCCGTGCCGGACGCAAATATTCCGGGGCAGTCGGAAGAAGCTTATGAGTCGGCCACACAACTGCAGGAAAAATTTGCTGCCAGGCCGGATGTGTATGGTCAGGCCATAGTGGTTCCGTTTTCACCACCGGCGTCTGCCTCGCTGGGTGATCCGGATTCAATCGACCTCATCCTGACTTTTCGTAATACCCATGGATGGATCACCGACGGTATTGCCGAACAAATGTTTGCTGAATTCGCGCGGGTGCTGAAGCCGGGTGGTATTTTGGGCCTGGTCGAACATCGTGCAAAAAATGGCACCGACCCCAAGGTGACCGCTGAACTGGGCTATGTTTCTGAGCAGGCGGTGATCTCGATGGCCCTGGCGGCGGGTCTGTACCTGGAAGCGCGTTCCGAAATAAACGCCAATCCGGCAGATCGCAAAGATTACCCGAAGGGAGTTTGGACACTGCCGCCCACCTTGACCTTGTGCAGAGAGATAACTGACCCGGAAGCCAAAGCGACCTGCGCAGCACCCTACCTGGCCATTGGCGAAAGCGACCGAATGACCCTGCGGTTCAGGAAGCCATTGTCGTACTAGTTTTTACCATGCTTTCCTTCGAGGGCTTCACTGGCTTCAAGCCAGTCCCATTCGAGTTTCTCCAGCATGGCCTTCTGCCCGGCCTGGGTTTTAACCAGGCCGGTGAGTTCAGTCTTGCGTGAGCCATCCCGGTACAGGTTTTCATCGGCCAGTTGTTGTTCCAGCGCGTGTAACTGCCCGCGAATGGCTGTCATGTCCCGTTCGAGTTTCCGTACGTGGTCGCTGAGGGGCTTGAGTTCCGCTCTGCGCTGTGCTTCCTGCTGGCGAATTTCACGGCGGCCTGGCGATTTTCCCGTGCTGGTCTGTTCCGCAATGGTTGAGGTACTGCTGTCCTCCCGACGCGCCAGCCATGCGGAGTATTCATCGAGGCTTTCGTTAAAGACTTCTGCCTCACCGTCATGCACGATGACCAGTTCATCACAGACCATGCGCAGCAGGTGACGGTCATGGGAAATCAACACCAGTGCACCTTCGTATTCCACCAATGCCATGCTGAGGGCCTGGCGCATTTCCAGGTCCAGGTGGTTGGTTGGTTCGTCCAGCAACAGGAGGTTGGGGCGCTGATGAATGATCAGGGCCAGCACCAGGCGGGCTTTCTCGCCACCTGAAAACGGTGCAACCGGATCAAAAATCCGGTCACTGCTGAAGCCAAAACCGCCAAGATAATTTCTGAGTTCCTGTTCCCGCACTTGCGGATGCTGGACCTGGATGTGTTGCAGTGGACTCAGCTCCGGCTGCAGCAAGTCCAGTTGGTGTTGCGTGAAGTAGCCAATGCGGGTATCGCGGTGAATGACGCGCTCGCCCTGCAGCACCGTGCTGCCGTTGGCCAGCGCCTTTACCAGAGTTGATTTCCCGGCGCCGTTTACGCCCAAAAGACCCAGCCGGTCGCCAGCAGCCAAGTGCAGATTGACTGAAGTCAACACGGGCGGTTTTCCCGCGTAACCGGCAACCACGTCGGTTAATTGCAGCAAATGCTGTGGCTGCTTTTCGGGAGTTGGAATGGAAAAGTGGAACTGTGAATCGACATGCGCAGGGGCAATCTGCGTCATGCGATCCAGCATTTTCAGCCGGCTTTGCGCCTGCCTGGCCTTGGAAGCCTTGTAACGGAAACGCTCAACATAGCTCCGGATATGGCTGATCTCCCGTTGCTGCTTGACGTATAGCGCCTGTTGCTGGGCGAGTTGTTCACCGCGCACTTTTTCGAACTGGCTATAGTTGCCGTTGTAGACCGTAGCTTGCTGGTGTTCCAGCTGTACGATGCGAGTGCATACGCCATCGAGGAAATCGCGGTCATGGGAGATCAGCAGCAGGATGCCGGGGTAGCGGTTCAGCCAGGACTCCAGCCACAGGATGGTGGGCAGGTCGAGGTGGTTGGTGGGTTCGTCCAGCAACAGCAGGTCCGAACGGCACATCAGGGCCTGGGCAAGGTTGAGCCGCATCCGCCATCCGCCGGAAAATGCGTTCACCGGCTGCTGCAGTACTGCTTGTTCAAAACCAAGACCGTGCAGCAGCCGTGCTGCACGGGACTCAGCGGTGTAGCCGTCGATGGCCTCAAGTTGCGCCCAGGCCGCGTGATGCTCTTCGGTGGGGCTTGCAGCGTTCTGCTGCAGGGTTGCCTGCAGGGCGCGAAGCTCAGTGTCGCCGTCGAGAACGAAATCCAGCGCCGGCTGTTCGGAGGCAGGACTTTCCTGCCCCACGTGTGCAATACGGTATTCCGGGTCCAGCAAGATGGCGCCTTCATCCACCTCGAGCCGGCCAAGGATTGCGTCGAACAGAGACGATTTGCCGCTGCCATTGGCGCCCGTTACGCCCAGTCGTTGTCCGAAGTGGGCCTGCAGGCTTGCATTGGTGAACAGCAGCCGGTCGCCGCGGCGCAGGCTGATCTGGTTAAGTTGCAACATGACGCACGAACTACAGCAAAAGTGTGAAGGCGCGGTATTATACGCGCAGACGGTTTTGCGTCAGGTGCATTTTGAATTCTTGTCGGGAATAGCGGGGGAAAGCAATGTCCGAGCAAAAGCCAGGCTCCACATCATTCAACGCGTCCTCGAGTTCGCACCCCGGCGCAAGCCCGGGAGAAAACTACACGGTCAAGCCTTTTGTTGCACCTGCCCGTGACCTTTCCCCACGCGCCCCGCTGCAGTGGCTGCAGTCAGGATGGAAAGATATTTGCCAGGCTCCGGCCCTCAGCCTGGCGTGGGGTTTGGTGTGCACTTTGCTGCTTGCAGCAGTGGCCTGGGGAGCGTGGTCCATGGGTCGCTGGGTTCTGCTCATCAGCGTGCTATCCGGTTTTGTTTTCATTGCGCCCTTGCTGGCCTTCACGCTGTACTCTGTGAGCCGGCAATTGAGTAATGGCATTAAGCCCAGCCTGGCTCAAACCCTCGCTGCGGCCCGCAGGCCATTTGCCAATTCGCTGGTGTTTGCCCTGGTGCTTCTGGTGATTTTCCTGTTGTGGGCCCGCGCCGCTTCCATGGTCTACATCTTCTTTCCAGCCGATGCAGGTGTCGGCATGGCTGGCCTTGTGTCCTTCCTCTTTATCGGCTCGGCTGTCGGGTCTGTCTTTGCATGGATTACGTTTGCTGTCAGCGCGTTTTCCTTGCCGTTTATTGCCAACCGGGACGTGGACGTAGTCACAGCCGTAGTTTCCAGCATCAATGCGGTCCTGCGTAACAAGTGGACCATGATGAGCTGGGCATTGGTCATCGTATTGTTCACCGGGGTGGGGCTAGCCACCGGCCTGCTTGGTTTTATCCTGATCATACCCTGGCTGGCCTATGCCACCTGGCATGCTTACCGTGCCGCGCTGGATGTTTCCGGATGGAAAACCCTGCCGGAGGACGGCAAGGATTCCAGGGGCCAAACCTGATATGCGAACGCTGTCGGCGCAGGATGCCTCCTTCATTTACCTTGAAAGCGATCACACCCCGATGCACATCGGGGGCGTGTACCTTATGGATTCCCGCGATGTGCCGGCTTCTTTCAATTACACGAAATTTTGCGCGCACATCAGGAGCCGACTGGTTTGTTCTCCCATATTCAGGCAACGCCTGGTGGAAGTGCCGCTCAGCCTTGCTCACCCCTACTGGATTAACGACCCGGAATTCTCACTGGGTCGCCACCTTCCGCGGCTGAGATTGCCCGCCCCGGGGGGGTGGCAGGAACTGATGCAGCTTGCTGCCCAGGCATTTGGGCAAACACTGGCGCGCAATCGGCCATTGTGGGAGTTGAGTTTCGTGGAGGGCCTGGATCGTGTTCCCGGACTGGCGCGTGGTTCCTTCGCGGTAATTACCAAGGTGCATCACGCAGCGGTAGATGGCGGCTCCGGGGTGGAATTGATGGGAGCCTTGCTGGACACCAGCGCAAAACCCCGCGTGGTCGATCTGGTGGACGACTGGCAGCCTGAAGAAGCGCCCGCAGCGGGAAAGGTGGTTGCCGAGGCATATTCCCGTCTTGGGCGAAAATCCATAGAACTCGGCAAGTTCGTAGGAGAGGTGGCGGCCGGCGCGGTCCAGGCCTATGCAAAGCGACGGGCTTTGTACATTGAACCGCCGCCCCGTTTGCTTTCTGCGCCAGCTTCGCTGCTCAACCAGTCGGTGTCGTCCAGCAGAACCTATGCTGCGGTGGATTTTGCGTTAGAACGCTTTCGCAGTCTTCGCCACGCAGTGGAGGGGGCAACGGTTAATGATGTGGTGCTGGCTGTGTGTGCGGGTGGATTGCGGGAATATCTGCTTGAGCGCGGCGCTTTACCGGAAAAACCCCTGGTTGCAATGGCGCCTGTGTCTGTGCGCAGCAATGACCAGAAGGGCCGGGCGGGTAACCAGGTTTCGGCGATGCTGGTCAACCTCGCTACCGATAGCGCGGATGTCCTGGACCGCTTATGGCAAGTCTGCCGCAGCACTCGGGCTGCGAAAATCTATTCCAACGCAATACCCGCAAATAAGATTGCCGAGTTCATTCCTTCCGAGACGCTGGCTGCAGCCGCGCGGCTTTACTCCCGCACCCGGCTCGGCGGACGGCACCGACCTCTGTTTAACCTGACCATTACCAATGTACCCGGCCCGTCAGTTCCGCTTTATCTCGCCGGTGCGCGTATCAAGCAACAGTTCGGCATGGCGCCAATCCTGGACGGGCTGGGGCTTATCATTGTCGTTCTCAGCTATGCAGGCCGGATTTCGCTGGGGCTGACATCCTGTTACACGGTCATCCCTGACCCGGGCGAGCTGGGCCTGTGCCTAGAGCGTGCATTGCAGGAGCTGGAGTCCGCGGCGCAGGCTGCTGGACACAAACACAAGCGTGCTGTGTCCCAGGCAGTGGTGCAAAAAGAACGGCCGCCAGAACATGGATCTGAGGCCGTCGAGCGCCTCAGGGACGCAAGCAAGGCCTTGCAGGAAGCAATGGACTCACTCAGCAGGAAAACCAGAAAATGAAAGTGACACCTCAGGAGAGCCGAACCTGGATGCAAGTAGATCACTCGCATCGACCTTCGCGTTTGCTCCTCTTGCTGGAAGGCAGGGCCGTCTATGATGCGGCTGCAATGATTCCCATGTTTGCGCTCAAGCGCTTTCTTCCAGCAGGGGACGGACACCCGGTGCTGGTCCTGCCCGGCTTTCTTGCAAGCTCGGGAAGTACGCATCCGTTACGTAAATTCCTTGCCGGGCTGGGCTACAAATCACATCGCTGGAAACTGGGCTACAACATGGGCTACAGCCTGCGCTTGCACCAGGGTATGCGCGACCGCCTGACTGAATTGGCCGATCGCTATGGTGAAAAAGTGAGCCTGGTCGGATGGAGCCTCGGTGGAGTGTATGCACGTGAATTGGCACGCGAACTACCGCACGTCGTGCGCCGGGTGATTTCCATGGGCAGCCCATTTCGCGGTCATCCGAGTTCCAGTAACGTGCACAGGGTTTTTGACTTGCTCAGCTATGTCCGCTACAAGGACATGCCGCCGGCCATGATGCGGAACCTGACTACGCCTCCGCCGGTGCCGACTACTGCCTTGTACACCCGCGGCGACGGAGTCGTTGCCTGGCAGAGTACGGTCGAAATATCAGATCGCCCCGATGTTGAAAATATACACGTTGGCGGGACGCACCTCGGGCTGGGTTTCAATCCGCGCGCATTGATTGCGATTGCTGACCGCCTGGCTTTGCCTGCGGGGCAATGGCATCCGTTCAAGCCCCCGCTGCTACTGCAGCCGCTATACCGCAACTGGTATCCGGACTGGCTGGTCCACGGCAAGGCAAATCCCCTGTCGGAATAGGGTTGAAATAGCGGGGATCACTCCCAGGTATTTGCCGTCCTTTCGAAATTGGCGCGCTGTGGACGAACCACGCAAAAACGCTGCCCCGTGGGCGCTTCCATCACCACCCAGCTCCTGACCGGGCCGAGGCGGCGCGCACCCAGCGCTTCAAGGCGTTTTACTTCCGCTTCGATGTCATCGGCCTCGATATCGAGGTGCACGCGGCTGGGGTGTGACACCTTCTGTACTTCGATATGGTAATCCTCGGGACGGGTATCCAGTGCGACATACGCCGGGCCATCGGGCCCGCGGGCGTTTATGCCCAGTGCACTGCTCCAGAATGCAGCCGCTGCCTCGAGGTCGTCAGTCCGGCAATCAATGATGAATCCAGCGAGTTGGCTCTTGTGCATGGTGTTTTCCTCAGGTGGGGCATGTCGCACAGGGTCAGGACTCCAGGCCGAGACGGCGATGCATGATGGGGCTGGTCGTGGTGTACTGTAGCCGGGCTTTCTGCTCCGGGCGCAGATGCTGCTGGACGGCAAAGGCGGCAAGGGCGGCTTCGTGGAACCCACAGAGGATTAGCTTCTTCTTGCCTGGGTAGGTGTTGATGTCACCCACCGCGTAAATGCCGGGAATGCTGGTCTGGAATTTTTCTGTGTCCACATGAATACTGCGCTTGTCCAGGTCCAGCCCCCAATCTGCAATGGGACCAAGATGGGGTGACAAGCCCCAGAAGACGTAGACCTCGTCGGCGGCGATCTGATGCATATTGCCTTCCAGGTCAGAGACGATCAGTCCGCCGAAACTTCCTTCCGTTTCAAACACCCCGCGTGTATTGCCCTGGAATTCCTCCAGTAACTTGCCATCCACCAGCATTTTCATTTTCTTGACAGAGGCCGGTTGCGCACGGTATTCGTCGCGGCGATGCACCAGGGTGATATGGCTGGCTTTGCCATGCAGTTCCAGCGTCCAGTCCAGGGCGGAATCTCCGCCTCCGAGGATGATGATCTTTTTGCCCGCAATCTTCTCCTTGGCGCTTACACGATAGTGGATGCGGGAGTTTTCCCATGGTTCCGCTCCCTGCACACGCAAGCGGCGCGGCTGAAATGCCCCGAGCCCGGCGGCGATAATCACCGTGGCAGTATCAAAACGTTGTCCGCTGCTGGTTTCCAGCAGGAAACGGCCGCCTTCCGCGGATTGCAGGCCGGTCACCGTTTGCCCGAGGTGGAACTCGGCATGGAAAGGCTTTATTTGTTGCATCAATCGGTCAACCAGTTCCTGCGCACCGCAAACCGGGATGGCGGGTATGTCGTAAATGGGCTTGTCCGGATAGAGCTCGGTGCACTGGCCACCCACGTTGTTCAATGAATCAATCACGTGGGCACGAATATCCAGCAATCCCAGTTCGAAGACCTGGAACAAGCCGATGGGGCCTGCTCCAATGATTACTACATCGGTTTTGATATTCATGTGATTCCGGTTAATTTGCTATTGTTCTTGGGCAGAGGTCCGCGACATAGTACATCACCGCCAGCAGAGCTTGGGCTGAACTATCGGGTTTCAAGTGACCCGGGAAGATTTCACATGACACAAGACCGGGAAATACGACTCCAGCCTGGCTGGAAGAATTGCCTGCAGGATGAGTTTCATCAGCCCTACATGCAGGCATTAAGATCCTTCTTGCTGCAACGCAAAAAACAGGGTGCGGTGATTTATCCTCCCGGGGCGTTGATTTTCAATGCGCTGGACTCGACCCCTTTTGACCAGGTAAAGGTCGTCATTCTTGGACAGGATCCCTACCACGGGCCAGGCCAGGCGCACGGCTTGTGTTTTTCCGTGCAGGACGGGGTGCAGGCACCGCCCTCCCTGGTGAATATTTTCAAGGAAATAGAATCGGACCTCGGGGTACCGTGCACGTCAAACGGCAACCTGCAGCGCTGGGCGGCGCAGGGCGTGTTGCTACTCAACGCCGTCCTGACGGTTGAACAAGGGCAGGCAGGCTCGCACCAGGGCAAAGGCTGGGAGCGCTTTACCGACCGGATCGTGGCCGAACTGAATCAACACAGGAACAACCTGGTCTTTCTCCTGTGGGGGAGTTATGCAGCCAGGAAGGGGGATGCCATAGACCGTTCCAGGCACCTCGTATTGAAGGCGCCACATCCTTCACCCCTGTCAGCGCATCGTGGATTTTTCGGTTGCCGGCACTTCTCGCGCGCCAACAGCTACCTGCAGGAACATGGACTGAAACCCATTCACTGGGCCTGAGACAATTCCTTCCCTTCAGCTTCCATCCCCGCGATTTAACCGGGAATGATTTTAAGCGCCTCGTTCTGTGGCATCCAGTCAACGTGGCTGTCCCAAAACACGTTGGCCTGTGGTGCGCGGTCTATGCGGCCGTCAACGCAAGCCAGTGCGATGTGGGTTTCGCCACTCCAGCGGCTGGATTCGAACAGCATGCTGCTGCCGCAAACCCGGCAAAACCCGCGCCTTGCTCCCGGTGATGAAACATACCACTGCAACTGCCCGCCTTGAGTTAATTTGAAGTATTCGCTATCCACGCCAAACCAGGTAACAAAACCCGCGCCGTGGGCGCGGCGGCACATGCTGCAGTGGCAATGTGCACACCACTTGCTGGGAAGTGTCACGGTAAATCGCACGGCGCCACACAGGCACCCCCCGTTAATGTAGCTGCCTGTTGCTGCCTGCCCCGGCTTCATTGCGTCAACACGTATGCACTGACCCTGACCCACATGGCGATCAGGACGAGTGAGCTGGCAAGGTATGCGCCGAATCGATGATTGGTTCGATTGTAGGTGCAGTGAATCAGGCTGTGGAGCAGCCGCAAAGCCACGAAAGCCCAGGCCAGTCGCACCAGTGTTTCATCCTGGATTAACAAAACCAGCGACAGCAGGATAACCAGGTAAAAAAGTACCGGCATTTCTAACAGGTTCTTGAAATTGTCTGCCGGGGCCGCGGAACGAATCAGCACTGAAGCAGCTTCGGCCCGCGTAGCAAGGCGCTGGGGGTGAATTTTCCTGCTGCTCATTTCACTAAACCGCGTGACGTACATGAACAACCAGACCAGGAAGGTCAGCAAGACCATGCTGAGCATGGGCATTAATATCGGTTGATAAAACATGCGGCCACCGGTCGGGTATCGTGTTGCGGGAATGTTAGCAGATTGCGCTGGCGGCGAATGCTCCCGCAGGCGTGTGCCAGATGGTGCCTGTGTCCCAATCCTGCCGCAATTGAGTAACCGGGATCAATAGGCCCTGTGGTAATAACGGCTTGGAGGGACAGGCGTGGAGGTAAACAAGGCAGCATCAATGATGGACCACAGATGTATGAGCCAGCCGAGCAGTATCAGCCACAGTAAGGCAGTCAAAACAAACATGCAGGCGGCGATTAACCAGCGCCCCTGCAACAATTGTCCCAGGCCGGGTACAAAAAAACTGGCAAGTGCCGCGATGACGTTGCCACAGGATCCGCTACCCATTTATTTCCTCCTGCTGTTTTACCGTTGGTGTTGTGTATGGATAAGCAGGATACATGCCAAAAATTCGTTTGGGCGGTCAGTCAGGCGGAGTGCCGTTTCTCTCAGGCTCCGAGCGCGAGCTCAAAAACTGGCGGCTGGAGAGTGGGCGCCATCAGTTGTTCGAAATGGCGAAAACTCCCGGCTTTTGGTGAAATTCGCTAGGGTAGCTCGCGTCTGTCCATGGTGAATGTTCGTTTGCCACCACCGCCGCAGCTGCGGAACATCATCAGATGTTCCACCAGGGGCTGCATGGGGTCCCAGGCTTCCGCCCGTCCGCAAAGCGTTTCTCCGCCGGGGGTGTTGATCACCACGTTTTGGCTGCTGTCGGCGGCCTGCCAGCGATCAACCAGTTCGGTTTCGGCAGGCGCCATCATTCCTTCAAACCTGTTGCGCTCCGGTCCGATCGCGCCCGCTCTCGCTCCCGTGCGCCAGGAGGGCGCTTGCTTGCTGTATTCTTTTGCACCCAGTTGCCGGGCAGCGGGAGTTGGTGCCTCCGTGAACGACATACGGGATACCAGATCAACGAGGCGAGCGGCGCTCATGCGATTCACTTCTATTGGGGTCGTGGTCTGATCGGGCAAGCCGGGGTTTGCCGGGGCTGATACCCGAGCCGATATCGAGGTCGGTGGTGCGGTGTTCGCTTCACCCGATGGCTGGGAAGCCGGGGCTGTTGGTTGCTTCGCGGCCAGAAGGGGCACAATTACCGGTGTGGTTTGGGTTTTGATGCCGCCGATTACAGGCACCAGATTAACGGTAATTGCCGGCCTTGGCTCAGGCGGGCTACTCGGCTGGTGCAAGGGCAGGAGCAGCAACGCACAATGAATTCCAATAGCCAGTGCCAACCAGGCGAGATCGGTCTTTTTCCATCGCGTTGCGGAACAGGCTGCCACCATGATCTTGTTGAGCATGTAAAAGTGATGTGGCCATTATTATGCCAGCCCGGGCTTAATTTCCGGTTAAATTCAGACTTGCTTCAGCACGCGGCCGCTGCGCTTCAAGGTATAATGCCGCACCATATCAATCGCACTCAGAAGGACATGTATCCATGAGCTACCGCCACAT
>Ga0315271_10002430_pt1 | contig 11663 bp, 13 predicted proteins | sample C3_top_MG_FD_204664 | JGI IMG/M metagenome (GOLD analysis project Ga0315271, IMG submission 204664) | Sediment microbial communities from Yellowstone Lake, YNP, Wyoming, USA - C3_top | ecosystem: Environmental > Aquatic > Freshwater > Lake > Sediment | place: USA: Wyoming | collected 2017-08-01
GATGCCGGCCACCGGCAAGGACATGAACGTCGGCGACATCAGCGGGACCGAGGTGAATATCCACGCCGGCATCAAGTACATGCGCTGGATGATCGACCACTATTACGACAAAGAGCCCATGACCAGGCTGGACAAGGCCCTGTTCGCGTTTGCTTCCTACAATGCCGGCGCGGGCCGTATTTCACAGCTGCGCCGGGAGGCTGCCAGGCGCGGACTCGACCCCAACGTCTGGTTTCAGAACGTGGAATACGTGGCGGCCGAAAAGATCGGCCAGGAAACGGTGACCTACGTCGGCAATATCTACAAGTACTATATTGCCTACAGCCTGGTGATGAAGAGCCTGGCCTCCACGAAGGAAAGTGTCGACAAGATCAGGAATGACGCCAAGGCCAGTCCTGCTCAGAGCCGCTGAACCTTAAGCGCGCTATTTCTTGCCGATTCCATGCGCTTTGTCGAGGCCGTTGCGCAGGATGCGCGCCCAGCTGGAGGCGATCGAGCGCGCCTCTGAGGCGTTTACGACGCTGTTCGACAGCGACATCATGCCGCTGTTGCGCGCCTCGCTTCGATCGACAACGCGTGCCAGCACTTCGCCCGTCTCGCTGTCGTACAGTTCCGCGAACAGCGTCATCTCGCCGGCCGAGACTGTGTACGTCCGTGAGCGCCCGGCGGTCATGGTGTCCGGCGCATTCACATAGAGATTGATCACATAGGCCTTGAAACGCAGTACGTCCGGACCCGCCTCATTGACCACCTGGTAGCCGCCCTTGGTCTGCAACTCCTTCACGAATTCCTCGTCGACGATCTTCGCGACGCCGGTGCGGATGTTCTCGCGCTCCTGCGCGCTGAGCTTGATGTTGCTGCCGGTCTTTTTCGGATCCCAGTTCTTGTGGAACGCGACCTCAACCGGTTCGAGCTTGAGCTTGCTGTAACCTGCCAGCGATGCGCCCGGTCGCGCATAGGCGAGATCGATGCCCTTGACCTTGATCTTCTGCAGCCCGTCAACGCTCATTGCCTCGTCTATTTCGGACGAGGACGCTGCGAAAGCCGGTGTTAACACAAGAAGTGCGGCCAGCAGGCCGATGGTGCGAATTGATCGGGTGGCGTTCACGATGGCTCCTGGATACTAAATGGGAAAAGCGGCTACCGCCTCACACGGCACACTTGACGGGCACTGCGGGCGAACTCATATATATTACCATTAAGCGTTCGATCAACAATGGCTGCGCCAGTAGTGACTGCGCCGTCGCGATGAGTTGGAGCCCCTATGATCCGAAGTACCGTCGTCATCTGCCTGGTGCTCGCTGGCTTGCCGGCATGCACCACGACGTCCACAACTGAGCAGTCGCCCGCGCCAACAATTGCCGAGTTGAAGGGCGCCACGTACACCGGAATAGATGGGCAGACAACGGCCGTCACGCTTCACGATGGTCGCTGGGCGGGCAAGCCGGCCGTGGCCGGCGGCGCCTCAGGTCCGCTGGTCGAGCTGGCCGGCGACTTGCGCGTAACGGGAGATCTGGATGGTGATGGACAACCAGAGGCCGTGTCCGTCCTGGCATTCAGCACCGGCGGTTCAGGCGTGCGTTCCTATCTGGTCGTCGTGAAGCGTGACGCTGGCAAGCTGCGCAACACTGCGACTACGCTGCTTGGCGATCGGGTGCAGATCCGGTCGGTTCAGATCAACGACAGGAAGATAGTTGTGAGCGCGGTGCGGGCCGGAGCAGGTGATCCGGCCTGCTGTGGCGGCGAACTCGTCGAGTGGCAATGGACCCCAGGCAAAGACCAGTCGAATGCGCTGGTCTCAAAGATAACCGGTCGCCTTTCCCTGGACACCTTGTCCGGAACAGTATGGGTATTGCAGGCGTGGAATCTCGGCGAGCCGGCAGCGTCGACCCCGGCCGTAACGCTTAAGCTTGAATCGGGTCACCTCGCGGGGGCCAGCGGTTGCAATCGCTACTCCGCCGAAGTGCAGGGCACGGCTACACCGGGAGAACTTTCGGTAGGGTTGATCGCGGGCACACGCATGGCTTGCCCGGAACGCGAATCCGCAGTTGAAACGCGATTCCTCGAACAACTGGGCGGTGCGCGCAAATTCGGCTTTCTGCTGGGTCGCCTGGCGATTACCTATATGCGCGCCGATGGTGCACTGGGCACAATGTTGTTCGATGGGGGCACGGCGCCGTCAACTTCGGCGAGGTAACCGGGTGAGAATGTTCGGCCGGGACGCCAGATACAAATAGATACAATTTCTGTGTGGCGGATTGTGGCTAAAACGTATGGCGAGGGGTGGCTTTTAGGTGCACAATTCGGCCCCGGCCCCGGCCCCGGCGCAGGCTGGGGATTCCGGTTCGGCGCTTCTGTTGATTAAACCAAAGGAAATCCCGCATGAAGTCAAACACCAAGACCATCGCCAGCGGCTGGTCGCTGCTGATGGCGTCGGTGGCGCTGTTCGCCGCCTTCGCGACGGCACAGGCTGCCGACAAGAAGCCCAACTTTCTCATCCTCTGGGGCGATGACATCGGCTGGTTCAACATCAGCGCCTACAACATGGGCATGATGGGCTACAAGACTCCGAACATCGATCGCCTCGCCAGGGAAGGCGCCGTGTTCACCGACTGGTACGGCGAGCAGAGCTGCACCGCCGGACGTTCGGCGTTCATCACCGGGCAGAGCGGCTTCCGCACCGGCAACCTCAAGGTTGGCCTGCCGGGCGCCAAGGAAGGCCTGCAGGCGCGCGACGTTACGCTCGCCCAGTTGCTCAAGGCGCAGGGCTACATGACCGCGCAGTTTGGCAAGAACCACCTGGGCGATGCCGACGAAACGCTGCCGACCGCGCACGGTTTTGACGAGTTCATGGGCTCGCTCTACCACCTCAACGCGTCGCAGGAGCCGGAAAACGCCGACTACTTTAAAGATCCCGCCATGATCAAGAAGTTTGGGGCGCGGGGCGTCATCCATTCCTGGGCCAACCCGGACGGCACCCAGCGGATCGAGGACACCGGCCCGCTCACCATCAAGCGCATGGAGACCATCGACGAGGAATCCACCAAGGCCTCGCTCGAATACCTGGAAAAACGTAAAGCGGACGGCAAGCCGTTCTTCCTGTGGTGGAACGCCACCCGCATGCACATCTTCACGCACCTGAAGAAGGAATCAATGGGCAAGACCGGCCTGGGTGTCTACCCCGATGGCATGGTTGAGCACGACGGCCAGGTTGGACAGTTGCTCGACAAACTCAAGGCACTTGGTCTCGATGCGAACACCATCGTGATGTATTCCACCGACAACGGGGCGGAGAAGTTCTCCTGGCCCGATGGCGGCACGGCGCCATTCCGCGGTGAGAAGAACGAGAACTGGGAAGGCGGGTACCGCGTGCCCACGTTGATCCGGTGGCCCGGCACCATCAAGCCCGGCACGATCAGCAACGATATCTACTCGCAGATGGACATGCTGCCCACGCTCATGGCCGCTGCGGGCGTTCCGGACGTGAAGGAGCAGCTGCTTAAAGGCATGAAGGTTGGCGACAAGACCTTCAAGGTCCACCTCGACGGCTACAACATCACCGACTCGCTCGCCGGCAAGGCGCCCGACCCGCGCCACGAGTTCTTCTATTTCAATGACGACGGCTCGCTGGTGGGGTTGCGCTACAACCAATGGAAGATCGTGTTCCAGGAGCAACGCGCTCATGGCTTCGACGCGTGGTCAGAGCCGTTCGTGGCGCGGCGCTTGCCCGCGATCTTCAACCTCCGCACCGATCCCTTCGAGGAGGCGCAACATACCGCGATGGACTACCAGCATTGGATGATCGACCGCCCGTTCCTGCTCGTGCCGGCGCAGCAGTATGTCGGGCAGTTCCTGGCCACATTCAAGGAATTCCCGCCGAGCCAGAAGGTCGGCAGTTTCAGTCTCGATGCAGTGCTGGAACAGCTCTCGGCTCCGGCCAGCGGCACCAACTGATGCGGCGTTTGCGGTAACGTTGAGGCGACATACTGGGCCACACCTGCCTCAACCAGGTGTGGCCCTTTTTTATTTGGGCAATCTTTCTCGATGACGGCAGCGATCCTCCTGTTCCTCTCCGGCGTGGCGGCGCTGGTCTATCAGACGCTCTGGGTCAAGCAGCTAGCATTGATCGTGGGCGTGGATGTCTACGCAGTCACGACCGCGGTCAGCGCCTTCTTCGCGGGTCTCGCGCTTGGTGGTGCACTGTTTGGGCGCCAGGCGGATCGCGCGGCGTGGCCGCTGCGGCTATTCGCAACATTGGAAGCCGGCACAGGCGTTCTGGGTCTCGCCACCACCTTGCTGCTGGCGCACGCGGCCCCGATTTTTGTCGCGCTCGAGGCGCGGGCCGTGCCGCTCGCGTGGACCCTGCTATTCGTGTTGATCGGTCTGCCGGCCCTGTTGATGGGCGGCACGCTGCCGGCAATGGTGCGTGCCGTGGCGCCCGCCGAAGGCGCCGTGGCGCGCGCCTCGGGCAGGCTCTATGCAGCGAATACGGCCGGCGCAATCGCCGGTGCGCTCGCTGCGACGTTCCTGCTCATTCCACTGTTGGGTGTGCGCGCCGCCGCGGCGGCTGCCGCGACCCTGAACCTTGTCGTCGCGGCGTTGGCGATCGCGGCCGACCGGCGCAGTCAGCCGCGCGTGGCGGTGGCCGTGGCGGCCGCTGCCGCACAGCCGATCCGGCGCGTCCCGCTGGCCCTCGCCCTGTATGCGCTCGCCGGCGGCGTGGCGCTGGGCTACGAAGTGGTCTGGACCCAGGCGATCGTGCAATTCTTGAGCACGCGCGCGTTTGCCTTTGCGGTCGTGCTGGCCACGTATCTGACCGGACTGTTCCTGGGGAGCCTTGCCTGGTCGCGTTACGCCGATCGCGTGCGCAGGCCATGGCTGGTGTTCGGATTGTTGATTGCTGCCGCTGGCGCGAGCGCACTGCTCTTGTTGGCGAGCATTGGGCCCTGGCTACCACAGGCGCAGACCTGGGCTGGTGGTGTCGTGTTTCGTGCGACCGGGAGCGAGCTGGCACGCATGTGCGCCCGCTTCGCCCTGGCTTCCTGCGTTATCGTGCTGCCGCCAACCCTGCTGCTCGGCGCGGCGTTCCCTGTGGCCGTCCGGCTGGCCGGAGGCGCTGAGAGAATCGGACGCGATCTCGGCGCCGTCCTGGCTCTCAACACGGCAGGCGGCATTGCCGGCACGATGCTGACCGGTTTCGTGCTGGTCCCGGGATTCGGTATCGTGCACACGCTCGGCATTCTGGCCGTCACAGCGGCGGTACTTGGCGCCGTCGCCATTGCGCGCGGCGCGGATTTTAGCAAGCCGGCACTCGCCGCCGTGATCACGTTGGTCCTTGTCGTCAGTGCGGGTACCGCACTCGCGCCGCGTGACCTGCTGGCGCGTCAACTCACCACAATGTGGGGCGGCAAACTGATCTCGTATGTGGAAAGTCCGGGCGGCACGGTCGCCGTGATCGAACAGTCCGCGCCGCAAGGGTTGTTTCGTCGTCTCTACATCCAGGGCGTTTCCAATTCCGGCGATCCCATGCCCTCGCTGCGCTACATGCGCCTGCAGGCCTTGCTGCCGCTGCTCATCCATCGCGGCGAGCCGCACGCTGCATTGGTTATCGGGCTAGGCACGGGCATCACCGCTGGCGCCTTGCTCGCCTACGACCCGCTCGATCGTCGTGTGGTTGCGGAGCTGCTGCCGGCCGTCGTCCGTGCCGCGCCGAACTTCAGGGGAAATTACGGCGTCGCCGCCGATCCGCGCATCAGCCTGCGCCTGGCGGACGGCCGACGCGAACTGCTGCGCAGCGCCGAGCGCTACGACCTCATCACGCTCGAGCCACCACCACCGTCGGCAGCCGGCGTGGTGAATCTCTATTCCCGCGACTTCTACGCCCTGGCGCGTACCCGCCTGAACCCTGACGGACTGCTGGCCCAGTGGTTGCCGTTGCCGACCCAGAACGATGAGGACGCGCGCTCGCTGGTGCAAAGTTTCCTCGACGTTTTCCCGCACGCCACGCTGTGGACCACCGAGTTTCATGAAATGCTGCTGGTCGGATCCAGCGAACCGATCGAGCTCGACGCCAGCCGCATTGCGCAGCGCTATGCACGCCTTGGCGTCTCGGCGGCGTTGCGCGAGGTGGGCGTTGCCTCGCCCGCGGCCCTGCTAGCCACCTATGTCACGGACCGGGCTGGTCTGAAGCGTTACGCCCTCGATGCGCCGTCCACGACCGACGATCGCCCGCGCATCGAGTACGCGACCTGGTTGCGCCGCGATGAATTCTCGCGCGTGTTGCCGAAGGTGCTGGCCGTAGGGACAGCACCCGTGATCCTGCACGCCGACGCGCCGTTCATGGCAGAGGTCTACGTCGAACAACGTCATCTCATGAGCTTCTACCAGGCGGGCCTCGACGCCTATGCGGGCGATCGCGCGCATTGGGCCGAGGCGATGGCTGGAGTCACCGCCTCGGACCGCTCCAATCCTTACTACGCCTGGTTCATGGCCGGAATTCCCGACGACAAGTGATGGTTGGGGGTGAGCGTCGGCTTTGGGGCTTTCCAGCCTGGACCGCACCCTGGCGGTCTCCAGCACGGCTCCCCAGGAAGGTGACCTTCCTGACAGGCCTATCATTCAGTCGGTACTGCGCAACTGCAACCCGCGGCTCACCGTGACGCTACGACAACGTCGTGCCGGTCGTGTTTGCCGGTGGCAAGCCGCCGAAACAGGCTGGACGGCGATGAGCATGAAAGATGACTGGAAGCCCATCGCCCTGCAGTTTTGCAGATCATTATTTATGCTTTACGTAATGCATAATTTACTATACACTCGCACCTCATGATCGCGAGCTACCGGAACAAGCAGACGCGCGCCTTCGCGGAAGGAAAGCGGGTCAAGGCGTTCGAGGGAATTCGCCGCAAGGCCGAACTAAAGCTCGACCAGATGGACGCAGCGACCGCGATCGGGGACCTGAACCTTCCGGGTAATCGGCTCGAAGCGCTGAAAGGAGATCGGAAGGGGCACTACAGCATCAGGATCAACGACCAATGGCGGATTTGTTTTGCGTGGCCGGATAAGTCTCCAGGGCCGACCAACGTTGAAATCGTCGACTACCACTGAGAGGTGAGACATGGGACGTAATGCGATTCATCCCGGCGAGCATCTCGCTGAGCAGCTCGAAGAACTGGATATGAGTGCAGCCGAACTAGGCCGTCAGCTCGGGGTTCCCACGAACCGGATCACAGCCATCCTGCATGGCCGGCGGTCCATCACGGGTGATACGGCGCTGCGGCTGGGCCATTTTTTCGGCAACAGCCCGCAGTTCTGGCTGAACATTCAGGCACTGTATGACCTGCGCACCGCAGCGAAAAAGGCTGGAGCCGTGATCCGATCTCTGCCGACTCTAGCGCCGGGGCGCAGAAAGATGGCCGAGCGTCAGGCACAGCCTGCATGATTTGACTCCGAGCTTTGAAGACCACACTCAAGCAAGGCCTCATCGCCACCGCGCTCGCTGGCGCGCTGGCTTTCACGGTAACGGCGGCTTAACAGACCGCCATAGACTCCCGCACTAGATGATTGACCGCATATTCCTGCTGGTGCCAGCGCAGCAAGACGTCGGGCAGTTCCTGGCCACGTTCAAGGAGTTCCCGCCGGGTCAGAAAGTCGGCAGCTTCAGTCTCGATCAGGTGATGGAGCCGCTCTCGGTTCCGGCCAAGGGCAGCAACTGACGCTGCTTTTGCGGTAGTTTTTAGATTGCACAGCGGGTCACGCCTGGCACAATCAGGTGCGGCGTCAGTGGGCGAAGAAAAGGTCGATTGACGCGATGACTTTCGCCTGGTCCGCTTTGGGGAGTGCGCCCAGACGCTTCACGAGTCGCGATTCGTTGAGCGTCATGATCTTTGCCGGACGAACTACCGACGGTGTGGGCAAACCGGCGCCGCGCAGATTGCTGACAGGTACGTCGCCGAGCCACGGTGCGTTCTCAGCGCTGGTAATCATCGCGAGGTAACAAACGCCTGTGGACTGCAGGTGCTTCGGCGAAGACAGCACGAGCGCCGGGCGCACCTTGTCTGCTGGTTGGTCGCTGTAGGGGAAGGGGACGACAACCACGTCCCAGGGCTTGAATCTACTTTGCGAGGACGTCATAGACTTTGTCGTGCTCGCCGCCCCACTCCTCGGTAAAGGCACCGTAGTCCATCATGGTGTGCTCCTCATCGCCGGTCGGCAAAACGAGCGACCACGACTTCGCCTTGCCGCCGCGGGCCCGGAAATACAGGCGCAGCGCTTCCGTCACGACCTCGGATTTCTTGCGAATCTCCTTGCGGCACAGTTCCTGGAGGGCACGCTCCATTTCACTGGGTACGGTGACTGAAATGGCTTTGTACTTGGCAGCTGTGCTCATACTGACGCCGGGGTAAATATGAGCCAATCATATTGGATACGATCGCCCTGTCAACTGGTCCTGGGCTGGCATTTGCAGGGCATAGGAATCGCTGTTATTTCAATGCCTTGCTTTGAGTGATCGGGCACCCATGAATTTCGAATAACCTCGTTTCGAATTTCATGGTATCGGTAGTGGATCATATTTGGAGTCGAACCAGTGACCTGGCTTCGCCGTGCGCAGCACGCGCGACCATCCCCGTACCAGCACCAACTATCTGGCCTGCCACCGATTCCGATGCCACCATCTTTAGCCTGATCCGCGCGTCTTCGGATGCGGCGTACGCTCGAATCGAGTTCCTAGTGAGCGCCCGCGGCCGGCAGTGAGACAAACATCTGGGTCACCACGGCGTCGATTGCCGGGCCTGGGTTCTTGCGCGCCTCCGAGGACACGCGGCCTTCGGCCAGTGCCTGCCACGCCAGAATTTTCTTCTGCGCGTCTACGAGGTCGATGCTCAGCGTTCCCTGCTTGTAATCGACAGTTTCGACCGAGGCCGTGTTGAAGCCACCATAATAGCCGCCGCGGTAGCCGTAGTAGCCCATGGAGGTCGGCGTGGAACGGATCTCCTGCTTGTCCTGGACATTGGCGTAGAAGTTGAGCAGCAGGTCGGGGCTGGTCTCGCTGTAGACATAGCCCTTGGATTCCATTGCGCGGCGGGTCGAGTCCTTCAGCCGCGCGGTGAACACCGATTCATAGCCGGCCTTGTCGGTCGCGAGCGGTGAGAAGAATCCAAACGACTTGTAGCTGCCGAAGGTGGCTGCAGGATTGATGTCGTGGTTGATCTCGGGGCCTGAGGCGCAGGCCGCGAGCAGTACGGCGGCGAGTGCGAGCAGGCCGTTGAAAATGGGGCGGGCGACGGTACTCATAAAGATCTCCGTGAGTCGGAAAATAGGGTTCACTTGCGGTCGGCGACCGGCAATCACGTGACGCGAGTGAGTATAATCGCAGCCCGCCAAACCCGTCCACCACGGGAACTCTGCCGCTGCGTTGCAAGGAAATCTGTATGGGTCGTGGAACTTCTGAACGCCATCGCGGTCGCGTAATGCGGACTCTGGCCGCGACCATTGCTGTGTTCGCGAGCAGCGTAGCGGCACCTGCTACGGCCAATCTCAGTTTCATGGCCAACACGCCCATTGCGCATTTCAACGAAGAAGACGTGCGGCTGCTGCGCGAAGCCGCCCTCAGCATGCTTTTGCACGGCGAGGTGGGAGCCAGTAGCGAATGGCGCAATCCGAACTCGACCGCCTCCGGCAAGATCAAGATAACCAAAGCGTTCGAGAGTACGGAGGGTTTCAGGTGCGAGGTATTGCGCATCGACAATAGCGCGGAGGGGTGGAATGGCCGGGCCTCCTATGCCGTCTGCGAGATTCATCCCGGCGACTGGAAGCTGCACCCCGGCGCCAAGCCGAAGCCTGCCGAAAAGCAGCCGGAATCGCCCAATCAGTAGGCTATTGTTGCGCTGCGGGTCATTTGCTATGTTCGGCTGGATCGAATGATGGTAAAAGAGCCGCCGTCGCCACCAGACAGCCACCGGAACGGACTACCCATGTTTGTGAATCCTTCAGCCAGCAGCCCATTTCGGCTGGCAGCCGTTGTGCTGATGCTCGGGACGACCATTGTCGCCCCGGCCTTTGCGGAAGAAGACGCCGCCGCGCTCGCCAAGAAGCTCTCCAACCCGGTGGCAGCGCTCATCAGCGTACCGCTGCAGCTCAACTACGATGCAAACATCGGTGCCGCTGACGACGGGACCCGCTGGGTGCTCAACGTCCAGCCGGTGGTGCCGATCGATCTCAATGAGAAATGGAATCTCATCTCGCGAACGATCCTGCCCATCGTTTCGCAGGACGAAATCTACCCCGGTGCCGGCAAGCAGTCGGGTCTCGGTGACACGGTGCAAAACTTCTTCTTCTCGCCCAAAGCCCCGACCGCCGGCGGCTGGATCTGGGGTGCGGGCCCGCTGCTGTTGATACCCACCGGTTCCAACGACCTGTTGACCGCCGACAAATGGGGTGCCGGTCCGACGGGTCTGGTGCTCAAGCAGCAGGGTCGGTGGACCTATGGCGCGCTGGCCAACCATATCTGGTCGTTGGCGGGCAATGACAAACGCGCGGATATCAGCAGCACTTTCCTGCAGCCCTTCCTGTCCTACAGCACGCCCACCGCCTGGACCTTCGGCCTCAACACAGAGAGCACCTACGACTGGAAGAAACAGCAGTGGTCGGTGCCGCTCAATGTATCTGTCTCGAAGGTGACGAAATTTGGCAGTCAGCTGGTGAGCGTGGGTGGTGGACTGCGCTACTGGGTGGAGAGCCCGGACAGCGGGCCGGATGGCCTGGGCGTGCGGCTCATCGTGACTATGCTGTTTCCCAAATGATTACCCGCACCAGCATTCTGGCCCCGTTGCTCCTGGCCATCGCCGCTCTTGCCGGCTGCGCGCAGCCCTTCAAGGTGACCGGCAGCTGGAACGAAGGCGCGACCCGACCCCAGACCTTCAAGCGGCTGCTGATCATCGGCGTCAGCCCCGAATACAGTGCTCGCTGTAACTTCGAGTATGCGATGGCGACGATGCTGCGCAGCGCTGCGCTCAAGGCCATTGCCAGCTGCTCGGCCATGAAAGAAGACGAGCAGCTCAACCGCGAAAACGTCGTGCGGGTGGTCGCCGCACTGGGGATCGATGGCGTTCTGGTAACGCGCCTGGTCTCTGCGAGTGCCACCGTGAAGGAGGGCGGCTCGCATGACACGCGCAGCACCCAATCGTACAAGGTCAGCGGCGTGGGCTACGACTACTATGGCTACGGCGCCTATGGCGCCTACGGCATGCCCGTGACCTACGGGGAATTCGCGGTACAGCCGTCCATCTTTTCGCTGGAGCACAATTTCGAGATCGCGACGCAACTCTATGAGACCCGCGGAGCCACGGTCGTCTACACCCTCAAGACGAAAGCGAAGTCCCAGGAGGCGCGCAACACCATGCTCGCCGAGATCGGTTCGGGGATTGCGACGCGCCTGCGCCAGGCGGGCCTGATTCAATAGGCTCTACCATGAAGATCAACAGCCGGCAGAACTTCCTTGTTGCCACGCTCGTTGGCGTGCTGGCTTGCGCAGCAACCATCGCCCGCGCCGCCGACCCGCTGCCATCGTGGAACGATGGTCAGGCCAGGCAGTCCATCGTCGCATTCGTCACGAAAGTGACGCAACCCGGCTCGCCGGATTTCGTGCCACCCGCCGAGCGCATCGC
>Ga0315271_10002431_pt1 | contig 11662 bp, 7 predicted proteins | sample C3_top_MG_FD_204664 | JGI IMG/M metagenome (GOLD analysis project Ga0315271, IMG submission 204664) | Sediment microbial communities from Yellowstone Lake, YNP, Wyoming, USA - C3_top | ecosystem: Environmental > Aquatic > Freshwater > Lake > Sediment | place: USA: Wyoming | collected 2017-08-01
GGAGCCTCGACCGACCGGCCGGGATAGAACCGGATTGTGTCGCACCCGGTGCCAACCCGGCGATGCGCCCGATCGAAGCGCGCTTCACGCGATGCCGCCGGAGCGGTCGCCCGCCAGCCAGATGCCAGGGTCGCGGGCTCCGGTGTCGAAATTCACCGCAACCGGCGGCGGTTTCGGTGCCCACTCGCCGAGCACGCGGCGGCTCAGCGCAAGCACACGCGCCAGCGCCACCGGCTCGACCGCGATGCCGATACCCGCCAGTTCGAGCGCGGCGACGACCCGGCCGTCGCGCACGATCGGCACCGCCAAGGTGCCCGGCTCGCGGTCTTCGCACTGCCGTGCCACGCAACGCCCGAGCGCCGAGGCTTCGACGCGAATGCGCCGGTCGTCGAACCGCAGGCCGGGCTGCGACTCGACCAGCGTGGCCACGCTGGCGTGCGTCGGGCCGATCTCCAGCACCTCGCGAACCACCACCTCGCGGGCGCCGAGCTCGGCCTTGAGCAAGCGCGCCACCGCGTGCAGTGCGGCCTCGAACGTGGGTGCCGCGGCGGCGGCGTGTTCGATCAGGTCAACCGCATCGCTCAGGGCGGTGTCGCCCAGCGGCGACGCTTGGGAGGCCTGCCATGGCAACGCCAGTTCCCGCGTGCGCTGTCGAACGCCGTTGCGCCAGAGCAGGAACGCCGCGGCGCTGGCGCCGAGCGCGACGCCGGTCAGCAGCGTCTCCCGGCCGGTCGGCACCCACAGGGCGACCGCAGCGGCCGAAGCGGCAAGCCAGAACGCAGCGCGTGAGAGTTTGAGGAGCATGGGTCGTGGTGAGGCAAGCACACGGTCTCTTCGGCAAGGCGGCAGGGCTCGCTCGGTCCGTTGGGCGTGTCCCCGATTTTCGGCCGCGGCGCGGGGAACTTGAGTCGCGCGCCAGGGCCTCGGCGCACGCACGGCCGCAGCGGAGCCGGTGGTGGGCGTCCCTACAATCCGGCCATGGATCGCGTCGGTGGCAACAGTTCGGGTCTGCGGCCACCGTGGCGGCGGGTTGCGGTGCGGTGCGCGCTCGTCACGTCCGTCGCGCTGGGGTGCGCCGGATCGATGGGCGCCGTGGCCGCGCCGACGCTCGTCGATGCCGGGCCGACGGGCTCGGCCAGCACCGGCGTCGGCTGGGCGGTGTCGACGTTGCTGGTGCTGCTGATCGGCGTGGCCGCGGCAGTGTGGGTCGGTCGGCAGCAACGCCGCATGTCGAGCGAACTGCGCGACGCCCGCGGCCGTCTCCACTGCTTCAACGAATTGCTCGACGTCTGGCAGTGGCAGTCTGACTCCGAACACCGACTCGTCCAGTTGCGCCCGCCCTGCGGCGCGAGTTCGGCAACCTGGTCGGGCACCTCGACCGGCGCCCCGTTGTGGCAGCACTTCCAGACCGCTGAAGAGGCGGCGCTGCGCGCCCAGCTCGACGGCCACTCGCCGCTCGACGGCATCGCCGTGCAACGCCAGGATGCCGGTGGCGCGCCCACGGCCTTCCTGCTGAGCGGGCGCATCCGGACCGACGCGGCGGGCCGCTTCGCGGGCTACCAGGGCATCCTGCGCGAGGACGCTGCCACTCCCCACGCAACCGTGCCCGCGCTGCCGACAGCGGGCCTCGCCACGCCTGCGAGTCCGAACGCCCCGGCAGCCGGCACCGGCATGTCCGAGGCCGACCATGAGTCGTTCAGCTTCACGGTCTCACATGATCTTCGCGCGCCGATCCGCGTGGTCGAAGGCTTCACGAAGATCGTCAAGGAAGACTACGGCCGCCTGCTCGACCGGGTCGGCAACGACCACCTCGACCGCGTGCTCGGCGCCGCGGCGCGCATGAACAACATGATCGACGCGTTGCTGGCGTTGTCGCGGCTGTCTTCGCAACCACTGTTGCGCCAGCCGGTGAACCTGTCGCAACTCGGCGCCTGGGTCGCCGACGACATGCGCCGCCAGTGGCCCGAACGCGAGGTGCAGATCGACATCGAGCCGGGCATGCTCGTGCAGGGCGACCCGACCCTGCTGCGCGTGGTGATCGAGAACTTGCTCGGCAACGCCTGGAAGTACAGCGCCAAGGCCGTGCAGCCACAGATCTCGTTCGGACGCCAGCCCGGTGAGTCCGACGGCTTCAGCGTGCGCGACAACGGCGCCGGCTTCGACATGCGCTTCGCCGACCGCCTGTTCGGCGTGTTCCAGCGCCTGCACAGCGCGAACGACTTTCCCGGCACCGGCGTCGGGCTGGCCTCGGTGCGGCGCATCGTGCGCCGCCATGGTGGCGAGATCTGGGGCGAAGCCGAGGTCAACCGCGGCGCCTGCTTCCACTTCTCGCTGCCGCAGGGAGCAACCCGGCCCTGAGCCCGCGCCGGGCGCGCCCGTCAGGCGCTGTCGGGCGAGGCCAGCAGTTCGACCGCTTCGAGCACCCGCAGTGCCTGCTCCGACAACGGGCGTTGGTCGGCCGCGGCAAGCCGGTGCAGGCGCTCGAGCGCGGCGGCGCGCGTCAGTGAAAACCGGTGCATCAGCACGCCGACGGCCATCAGGGTTTCGGGCGCGAGCAGGGCGTTCGACGCTGCCGCCAGTGCCGCGGCCGCTTGCGCCACGCCGGCGTCACGGCTGGCCGCGCGGATGCTCGCAAGCGCGGCTTCCACCGTCGGCAGGATCTGCCCGATGTCGAGCGGCTTGACCAGGTAGGCAACCGCACCGAGCGCCTTCACCTGCGCGGCGGTCTGCGGGTCGGAGAACGCAGACAGGAACATGAACGGCACATGGCAGTGTTCGCGCAGGTAGGCCGCGACGTCGAAGCCGCTCTTGCCCTGCATGCGGATGTCGAGCAGCGCCAGGTCGGGCCGGTGTTCGTGCGCGAGCAGGATCGCGTCGTCGCCGTTGTCGGCGTCGATCACCTCGTGGCCGGCCTGCGCCAGGCCGTGCGCGAGCGTCGCCAGCACCAGCCGGTCGTCGTCGACGACCAGGATCTTGCCCGTCTTGTTCTCAGTCATCGATGGTTCCCGGCGTCGGCCCGCTGCACCAGCGTGCGCACGGGTCCGGGCTTGATTGTCGGTGAATCCCGGCGCGCCCGGCAACGAGACGTAGCGCGCGCTCCGGGCGCGGCGGACCGCCGTCAACCCGCCTCGGAACCCGAGGCGTGGCGCACCACGCCGGGCGGCCGCAGCGTCACCGTGGCCACGACATGGTCGCCCTGCTGCGCCAGGTCGAGGCTGGCGCTGCGCCGCGGCAACAGCGCACGCACCAGCCCCAGCCCCGAAACGCCGCTCGGGATGCGCGCCAGGCTGAACCCGTCCGGCAGGCTGGCCCGGTTCGACACGCGCACCTCGACACCCGCGTCACCGCACTCCAGCGTGCACAGCACTTCGGTGTCGGGCGCAGCGGCGCTGTGCTTCACGGCGCTGTGCTTCACGGCATTGGTGAGCAGCTCGTTGAGCGTGAGCGCGATCGGGATCGACTCGGCCTCGGGCAGCAGCCATTCGTGCGCGGCGGCACCGACCACATCGAACCGGATCGTGCGGCCGAAGGTGCGCTGCACCGACTCGGTGATGGCCCGCGTCACGCTCACCAGTTGCAGCGGCCCGCTCGCGCCGACCTGCAGGCCGTAGACCTGCGCGATCGCCTGCACCTGGCTCACCACCTCGGCCATCGCGCTGGCCACCTCGGGCTTGCGCTGGCCGATCTGTTGCAGCAGCCCGGCCACGCCCTGCAGGTTGTTCTTGATGCGGTGGTGCACTTCCTTGACGAGCATGTCGCGCTGCTCGAGCGCCGCCTCGAAGCGGGCCTCCTGGGCTGCACGCTGCTCGGTCACGTCGGTGGCCACCAGCAGCAGCTGGTCCGGCGGCGTGCCGGGCCGCTCCGACAAGGGCAGGTAGCGCGCGTCCCAGATGCGCGGCTCGCCATCCACTTCCATGCGGTACTCGCGCTTCGTCACGTCGGTGGACGCCAGCGCCTGTTCCATGTCGCGGCGGCGTTCGGCAGCCAGCGCGGGCTCGAAGATCTGCTCGGGCGTGCACCCGATCAGCGCCGCGGGCCGGGTGTTCGCATCCGCGGCCGCCACTTCGTTGACCTGCAAAACCTTCAGCGTGCGCGCATCGCGCAGCGTGATGGCCAGCGGCGCCGCCTCGATGATGCGCTGCAGCTGCGCCTGCGCCTGCGACATGCGGGCCTCGGCGTCGCGTCGGCGCTCGATGTCGAGCAGCGCGTAGGTGAGCTGCCGGCCGGTCGACTCGCGCCCGGTCGACACGACGTTGCCGACGATCCAGAACTCGCGTCCGTCGCGCGCCTTGACGCGGCACTCGAAGGTCTCGGCCTCGCCTTCCACCAGGCTCGTCAGGTAATCGGTGCGCAGGAACGGGTGGTCGGGGTCGGGCGTGGCCACCGTGCCGATCGGCTGGTTCATGAAGTCGGCCAGGTCGCCGCCGAACATGCGTCGCGCCGAGCGGTTCATCCACTCGATGCCGCGCGGGCCGACGGTGACGATGCCCACCAGCACCGAGTCGAGGATCGCCCGCGTGCGCTCGGCCTGCAGCGCGACGGCGCGCTCGGCGCGCTGGCGTGCATCGATGTCGACGTACGACGCGATGATGCCGCCGGCCGGGTCGCCTTCGGTCACGAGCCGCTTGCTCACCTGCACCCACAGGCGCCGGCCGTCGCGCAAGCGCAGTTGCCGCTCGCCGGCCCAGTGGCCGTGCTGGCGCAGGTCGCGCTCCTGCAGCGGCCACAAGCGCTCGAACTCGGCGGCGTCGACGAACAGCGCCGACAGCGGCAGGCGCGACAGCTCGTCGACGTGGTAGCCGGCCAGCTGCGCCAGCGCCGCGTTGGCGCGCTGGATGTGGCCGTCGCGCAGGAACGCGATGCCCACGCCCGACAGGCTGAACATCAGCTCGCGGTCGCGGGCCAGCGTCTCGAGCTCGCGCTGCTGGGTCTTCAGGCGCGTCACGTCGGCGAGCACGGCGATTGCCTCGATCACCGCGGTGACCGGCCCGACACGGCGCACCGACAGCGAGTACCAGCGGTGGCCGCGGCGCCGGCCGGGGGCCACGATCTCGAACTCGGTCTCGAAGACCTGGCCCACGCCCAGTGCCTGCCGAACCTCGGCATCGATGTGTTCGGTGCCGGGCTGGCCGCTGAACAGCTGCCGCGCAGTGGCGCCGGACATCGAGCCGGGGCGCCGCCCCAGCATCGCCTCGAAGCGCCGGTTGCAACGCACCAGCAGGTCGCCGCGCAGGTAGGCGATGCCGGCGGTGGTGCTCTCGAGAATCGTGCTCAGTTCGCGCAGCAACTGCTCGCTGCGCTGCTGGCTCTGGTGCTGCTCGGTGACGTCGAGCGTGACCACCGAGGTGGTGCGCTTGCCCGAGGCCAGCGTGGCCGGCTCGACGCGCGTGAGCAGCCAGCGCTGACCCAGCTCGGGGTGGCGGATCGCGTAGCGCACCTCGGCCCGCTCGGCGCGGCGCAGGGCCAGTTGCAGCCGCTCGAACTCCGGCACCGACTCGGGCATCACGATGTCGCGGCCGATCGCCTGCAGGTGCGCCGACGGCGCCGCCGCACTGCTCGGTGCGCGGCGCTGCCGGACCCAGCCCGACGACTCCTGGAAGGTGGCCAGGCCGACACCGGCAGCGTCCATCAGCGCGCCGATCTGGCTCTGCGCGAGGTCGCGTTCCTCTTCGATGCTGCGGTCCTGCACGACCGCCATGTAGCGGCGCTGGCCGCCCGCCGTCTGGTAGCCGCGCACGGAGGCGCGCAGCGGCCGCGGCGGCGTGCCCGGTGCCGTCACCCAGCCCTCGCGGTGCAGCCGCGCCGGACCGGCGTCGCCGGCCGTGGCCGTGGCGGAGGCACCGCCGCCGGGCGCGTCGATCGACAACAACTCGCGCAGCCCCGCCGGCGCGTCGGCGAGCGTGGCCGGCACGATGCCCACGAGCGCATAGAAGGCCGGGTTGGTGCGCAGCAGCAGGCCGCGTTCGTCGAACAGCACCATGCCCACCGGGCTGAGGTCGAACCAGTCGTCGATCTCGCGCAGCGAACGGTCGGCGTGCTCGCGGGCCACCTGCTCGGCGGTGGCGTCTTGCAGCACGGCAAGGTGCAGCGTCTCGCCCTGGTCACCGCGCAGCGCGCGCCGTGTGACGCGGTAGCGACGTTCGCGGCCGCTCGAATCGAGCAGGCGCCCCTCGGTGACTGGCAGGCCCGCGGTCCAGCCGAAGCTCGGCTGCGCCCGCTCGCGCCGGGTGGCGATGGCCGGCCAGTCGGCTTCGGGCTGCAACTCGCGCGCGTCGCGGCCGACGAGTTGCTCGCGCGGGTAGCCGGTGAACTCCAGAAAAGCCCGGTTCGCGTCGACGATGCGGAACTGCGCGTCCTGCAGCACGGCCGGAAACGGCGCCTCCCAGAAGATGCCGAGGGTTTCGCGCAGGCCCGCCGCCGACAGCACCGGCGCGTTCATCGGCGCACTTGCAGGCGCCGCCGCGCCCGCCGGCAGTGCCGGGGCAGGTGGCGCCAGCGACAGGTGCAAGGCGCCGTGGCGCGGGTCGAGCCGGCGCCACGCGATGCCGACCGCACGGCCATCGGCGAGGCGCACCGGCGGCGGTGCCGAGGTGCGCGTCAAGCCGACGCTGGCCCGCTTCAACCAGCCGATCGCGGCGGCGCCGAGCGCGCCCTGCAGTTGGTCGAGCGACATGCCGGCCTCGCAAGGCAGCACGCGCAGTGCGGCGGTGTTGGCCAGCACCACACGCCCCCTGGCATCGAACACCACGACCGCATCGGTCAGCAGGTCGAAGAACTCGCGCCAGCCGGGCGCGTCGGTCCAGGTGTCGGCGGGGGTCACTCCAGCTCGATGGCGGCCATCGCCGCGCGCAGCTGGGCGCGGTTGATCTCGCCCACGCCCATCATCAAGTGGTCGGCGGCCTCGCGGAAATCGTAGAGCGATTCGCTTTCGGCCGCCTGCACCACGTCCATGTAGGGCTGGAACGGGCCGGCCTTGTCGACGAGCGTCTGGCGCACCCGCTCGGGCACCGGAATGGTCGCCAGCAGTTCCTCGAATGGCTGCTGGAACATCCGGTCGAGCAACGAGAACACGCCGCAGATGAACATCTCGCTGCGCATTTCATCGTCGCCGCTGGTGCGGCCGAGTTCTTCCATCAGCAGGCCGCGGCGCACCGCGGCGAACATCACCGGCTTCATGTTCGCGTCCTTGCTGGCCGTGGCCAGAAGCAGCGCGAGCCAGCGGCGCAGCTTCTTGTAGCCGAGCAGCATGATGGCGTGGCGGAACGAGCTGATCTCGACGCGCAGGCCAAAGGCCGGCGAGTTGATGTAGCGCAGCAGCTTGAAGGCCAGCGTCGGGTCGCGCTTGAGCGTGGCTTCGAGCCGCTCGATCGACTCTTCGTGGTCGACACGGTGGATCAGCTCGACGATCACCTGCATGCCGGGCGCGGCCACGCCGCCGCCTTTGCGCGCACCGGCGCCCGAGACCACGTCGTCGATCGGCCAGCCGAGCACCGCTTGCGCGCCACGCGTGAACGCCGCTTCCATTTCGATGACGGTGCGCACCCCGGCCTGCAGGTAGGGCATGTGGCGCACCGACCCTGAGGGCAGTGCCGGCTCGTTGAGGCGCCGGTCTTGATCGAGGTCGATGATCGACTGCTTGAAGCACGGCAGCACCGCCTTGGGCAACTCGGTCAGCGGCCGGCCCTTCAGCAGCAGCGTGTTGCCGTTGCCGTGCAACGCCAGCAGCGCCTCGGTGTTCTGCGCGTCGGCCGCCATGAACGCCGGCACCTCGACCATCAGGTTCGCCGACGGCCGCGAGCGCATCAGGTCTTGCAGCAGGCTCTCGCTGGCGACGTTGAGCGACACCCGCCCGCCGGTCGCGGGCCAGACCTCGCCCACCGCTTCGAGCAGCTGGCCGGCGTTGAGCACCGCATCGGGGCGCATCGGAAACACCGTCAGGCGCGTCGCGACCACCGATCGATTGCGGTCGATGAAAGCCGAGTAGCCCAGCGCGACCTGGCTCAGGATGCCCTGCGAGCCCGTGACCGTGCGGTGTTCCACGTCGCTTGCCGTGCCGAATGCCATGTCAGGAACTCAGGTAGTTGAACAGCGACAGGCGCTGCACCATCGAATACGCTTTGAGGGCCGCATCGTAGCCGGTCTGCCGGTTCACGAAGTCGGATGTCGCCTGGGTCATGTCCAGGTCTTCGGCATTCGAGCGCTCGGTCTGGCTGGCCAGTTTCACCGACGACAGGCGGGCACTCACGTTGTCGATGCGGCTCAGGGTCGCACCGACCTGGCCGCGGCTCGCGATGGTCTGGCCGAGCACCGAATCGATGCGGCTCAGGTCGGCCGAATTGCTCTGCGTGATCTGGGTGGCGCTGCGGTTCGGCGTCCTCAGGTTGGCCACCGCCTGGTCGAGCGCGTCGAACACGCTCAGCGTGGACGTCGAAGGCAGCAGGTCGAAGCGGTCGCCGTTCGCCGGCTGGCCCGCAATGCGAGCCGACATGCCGTCGACCTGCACCGCCTGCCCGGCCGTGAACGCGACGTTCGTTTGCGCCGTGGGCAGCCCGCCCTTCAGCACCGAGTAGGTCGTGGCGCCGGACGCCACCGTGAACTGGATGCTGTAGCTGGCGCCGGTGATCGCGGCGGGGTCGGTGACGCTGCCCGCGTCGATCCAGGCGCTGCCGGTGCTCGTGACGGCGCTGGTCTCGAACACGCCGTTGCCGGTGCGCGCCTGCATCCAGGTCGGTTCGCCGTCGATGGTCAGCGGCAGGGTCTCGCCGGACGCCGCCAGGTTCGCGCCCGACGTGCCGTGGAACTGCACGCCACCGGCGGCATCGACGAACGGCGGCTGGTTCGAGCCCTGGCCGCCGAACAGGTAGGTGCCCGCACCGTCGCTGCGGTTCGCGACCGCGAACAGTTCCTTGCGCAGGCCGGCGATCTCGTTCGCCTGGATCGCCCGCTCGCCGTCGGTGAAGCTGCCGTTGCCGGCCTTGAGCAGCGCCTCGCGCACGCTTTGCAGCAGGTCACCCACGTCGCCGAGCGCGCTCTCGGTCAGGGCCATCGCGTTGTTGCTGGCGTCGACCGCGCGCTGGCTCGCCACGCTGCGTCGCTCGGAGGCCAGCGCGCGCTCGGCGCGTGCCGCCGCGGCCGGGTCGTCGCTGGCACGGTTGACGCGCTTGCCGGTGGTCATCTGCTGCTGCGTGCTGCTCAGCTCGGCCTGGCGCTCGACGAGCGAGTCGAGCGAGGTCTGGTACTTGTTCGCGGTACTGATTTGCATGGGGGTGCCTCGTCAGGAATGGAGCGCCGGGCGCGCCGGCGGCGACGCGGGCACGTCAGCGCCCTGCCGTCTGCAACATGGTCTCGAACACCGATTGCGCGACCTGCAGCATCTTTGCCGCGGCCTGGTAGCTTTGCTGGAACTGGATCAGCCGGGCCGCCTCTTCGTCGAGGTTCACGCCCGCCTTGTCGGCCCGGGCGGTCTCGGCCTCCTTCGCCAACGCGCCCGAAATACTGGCCGCCATCTTGCTGCCCTGCACACGCACGCCGACGTCGGCGATCGCGCTGGCATACGCGTCGGTGACGGTCAGCGCGCTGCCGGTGCCGCTCGCCGTGCCGAGCGTGGCGACCATGCCGGACTGACGCAGCCCGACCATCGCGAGCGCGTTGCCGTTGTTGCTGGCCACCGACACGGTGGGCGCCACGGCCACGGTGTCGCCGCTGCGGGGCACGCCGTCCAGGTTGAGCTCGAAACCGTTCAAGGCGATCGGCGAACCGGCCGTCCAGGTGCCCGTGCCAGAAGACCCGTCGCTCAGGCTCCAGGCGTAGTTGCCGGTGTTCGACGTGAAGCTGATGGCCGCCGACAGGCTGCCGTTGTAAGCCGGGTTCACCGCGACCAGCGACGCGACCGTCGCCGTGCCGGCGTTGTTCACGCCGGTGCTGCCGGTGAACGGCGAGGCGGCGGCAATGCCCCTCGCGCTGGACAGCACGGCCGTCATGTTCTGGGCTGCGGTGGCCACCGGCTGCAGCAGGAAGCGGTCGCCCGCTTGCGCTGTGCCCGCATTGAGCTGCAGCGTGAATCCCTCGCGCTGGATGCCTGCGGCCAACTGCGCCGGCGTGAACGGGCTGCCGCTCACGGTCTGCGAATCGGCCAGGCGCGTCAGCGTGTAGTTGGTGCCGTCGAAGTCGAGCGCGTAGTCGCTCGCCTGGACCTGCGTGGCGTCGCTCACGGCCAGGCTCAGGCTGGCAGTGCCGGCGTTGCTGGCGGCATCGAGCACGCGCGCCGGGCCGACCGAAAAGATCGGTGCGCCGGCGCCGGCCGGCTGGCCCAGGTCGAGCCCCAGCGACTGCTGCGTGTTCACGCTGCCGGCGATCGCGGTGGCCATCTGGCCCATCAGGTTGCGGGCCGCCGCGAGGTCGTCGTTCTGGAACTTCAGCAGGCCGGCGATCGACCCGCCGACGACGGTGTCGGGCGACAGCAGGCGGTTCACGCCGCCCTCGCGCACGCCGATCTGGACCTTGGCCGCGTCGAAGCTGTCGGCCGTGGCCGTCAGCGTGTTCGCCTTGGCACCGAGCACCAGGTTCTGGCCGCCGCCGATGAACAGTCCGACGCTGCCATCGTCGGCTGTCAGCGTGGTCACGTTGATGAGGCCGGAGATCTGGCTCACCAGCAGGTCACGCTGGTCGAGCAGCTGGTTCGGGTCCTGGCCGCTGCCGCGCTGCGCGGCGATGTTCTCGTTCAGCTTCGCAACTTGCTGGGCCAGCGTGTTGACCTTCGCGACCGAGAGCTTGAGGTCTTGGGTGACCCCGGCCTGCAGCGCGCTGAACTGGTCACCGATGGCGGTGAAGCGCGAGGCCAGGTCTTGCGCGTTGCTGAGCACGACCTGGCGCGCCGAGGGGTCAGCCGGGTTGCTCGACAGGTCGGCGAAGGCATTCAGGAACTCGCCCGCCGCGTAGCCGACGCCCGAGGTGCCGAGCGGAAACGAGTTCTCGAGCTGGGTCAGCCGGTCGAGCCGCGCGGCGTCCGCGGCGGCGGTCGAGCCCGTGCCCACCGCGTTGCCGGTCAGGTACTGGTCGTAGGCGCGCGTCACCGACGCCACGTCGACGCCCTTGCCGAAAAAGCCCGACCCGGTGAACTGGCCGACCGCCTCGGTGACATGCACCTGCTGGCGCGAGTAGCCCTGGGTGTTGGCGTTGGCGATGTTGTTGCCGGTGGTCTGCAGCGCAGAGTAGCTGGCGAACATCGCCGTCTTGCCGATCGACATCAGGTCAGGCATGCGGGACTCCCATTCAGGCCAGGTTGGCCGGCGTGCCAGGCGCGGTCGTGAAGACAGTGGCGCGCTGCACGCGCAGCGTCGTGTTGATGACGCGCGTCAGCTTGTCGGCATAGGCCGGGTCGGTGGCATAGCCGGCGCGCTGCAGGCCCTGCGCGAAACCCTGCGCACTGTTGCCGGCACTGACGACGTTGGCATAGCGCGGGTTGTCCTTCATCAGCTGCGCATAGTCCTTGAACGACTCCTCGTAGCTGGCGTAGGCCCGGAACTTCGCCATGACCTTGCGCGGCTGTCCGTCGACCACCTCGGTCGTCGCGACCTGCGTCACCTTGCCCTGCCATGACGACCCGGCCTTGATGCCGAACAGGTTGAACGAAGAGGTGCCATCGGCATTGCGGATCTCGTGC
>Ga0315271_10002432_pt1 | contig 11660 bp, 7 predicted proteins | sample C3_top_MG_FD_204664 | JGI IMG/M metagenome (GOLD analysis project Ga0315271, IMG submission 204664) | Sediment microbial communities from Yellowstone Lake, YNP, Wyoming, USA - C3_top | ecosystem: Environmental > Aquatic > Freshwater > Lake > Sediment | place: USA: Wyoming | collected 2017-08-01
TAGAGGCCTCTCTCCGGGAAGGCTGTCCCCCTCCAGGAAGAGCGCCAGGGAACCCGCCTCCCCATCCAGTCGGTCCACCACCCCCGAACCCACCTCTTTGAGGACGGCTCGGAGTTTGGAAAGCTCAATGGCCACCTGCTGCCCCAACTCCTGGCGCGACACTTTGGGAGCCTTCTTCGCCACCTGGGCCTTCTTCTTGGCGGGAATTTTTCCAGCAGCCGTCTTGGCGCGGGCTTTCTTCTTGGTGGGAGGCTTCTGGGTGGGCGCCTCGATGTGGGCGCCCTCGGACAAGGCGGCGACGGGCCTCGTCTTACTCGGCTTGGGCTGGGCCTGGCCGGTTGTGGCGGTCTCTTTGGTCTTCTTGGTCTGGTGCTCCATGGGTGATGACCTCAACCTTTCTCGGTCTTTGCAAGGACCTGCTGGATGCGGCCCTTCAGGTCGGCATCGAGGGCTGGGATGAGCCGGTTGGCATTTACGACTTCAAATCCGTACCGCTTCTGCATTCTAACAAATTCCTGCCGAATTTTCCTCTGGTAGCGCAGGAAGCTTCCGAACCAGTCGCGTCCCAGACCGCAGTCCATGCCCGACTCCCAGTAATCCAGCTCGGAGTGGTTTTGAAAGGTCCGGTCCACGAGGGTTTTGGAGGAAACCATGAGGTAGAAGACGGCGTCGGGCACGAGGGCCATGGAGTAAACGGACTCCACCCACTCGGGCTCGGCCCCCCTCACGATGTCCCTCGCCATGAGGGTGTAAATGTAGCGGTCGGCCAGAACCACGAACCCCGCTCGCAGGGCAGGCACGATCTGGTTTTCCAGTTGGTCATAAAAATCCGTGGCGTAAAAAAGGCTCAGCGTGCGCGGGCTGAGGATGTTTCCCTGCTTCGCCTTCTCCAGTTCGGTGGCCACCAGAGTGGACCGCTTGAGGCCCACCTGGGCCACGGCGTGACCCTGCTCCTCGAGCCACTGGCGCAGCAGGCCGATGTGGGTGGAGCGCCCGGAGGAATCGGGGCCCTCCAGAACGATGAGGGTGCCGGTGAGCTTTGAGGCATCCACTCCCGGCGGAGGGATGTGGTAGAAGCGTTGGGCGCTCATGAGCTTAACCTCTTGTGGAAGAGGGCCAGGTCAATGCGCTCCTGGATGAGGCGGCGCACCTTCGTCTGTTGCGCGTGCACGGGGAGCGTGGCGTCCATGACCGTGAACCCGAACTCGTCCACCATGCTCAGGTATTGCTCCAGAACCCGGCCCTGAAAGATCCGGAAGCTCTCCGTGATGTCGGGGCTCAACCCCAGGTCCATGCCGGCTTCGAAGTACTTGAGCTGGGGACGCCCCTCCAGAATGCGCCCCAGTGCCACATCGAGGGGCAGCCGGAAAAACAAGGTGATATCGGGGATGCGGGCGAAGCCGTACATCTTTCGCAGCCAGCCCCGGTCGCACCCCCGCGTCGCGTCCCGGCTGAAGGAGGTGAAGATGTACCGGTCGCAAAGGACGATATAGCCCGCCCTCAGGAGGGGCAGCATCTGCCGTTCGTACCGGTCCGCGAAGTCCGTGGCGTGGATGAGGCTGAAGGTGGTGGGTGTCAGAAGCTGGCGCTTCTTCCCCTTCTTCGTGGCCTCCCGGACGAGGGAGGAACTGTTCCATTCGGTGAAAAATACCCGGTACCCCTTGCTCTTCAGCCACTGGTGGACCAGGTGGATCTGGGTGGACTTTCCCGACCCGTCCAGTCCCTCCACGGCGATAAGTTTACCCGGTAGATTCTCTTCGTTCTGCCTCACCGTTCCCCCCCCCTTCTCCGCCCATCGGAGCTCACCTCCACCGACAAGCCGTAAGTCTTCTTCAAGAGATCGGCCTTCCGCTTCAGTGCCCAACCCTCCAGGAGAAGGTCGCCCTCTCCTGACAAGGTGAGCCTCAGGGTACCACCCGCCACCTTGGCCCGGAGGCCAGAGACCTTCTGCCGGTGCTCCCGGTCCAGGGCGTCTGCCAGCCTGAGGAAGGCGGCGAGCTTGCTGACTATAGCCCGCCCGAGGAGGTCCAGGGCCGCATAGGCCTCATGTTCGAGTTTGGGCATGTTTCGCCGGTGGTATCGGGCCACGCTGGCCGCCAGCTGGATCTGGTTGGGCGCAAAGCCAGGAAGATCCGCGTTTTGGATGAGGTAGAGGCTGTGCTTGTGGTGCCGGTTGTAGCTTACGAAGGAGCCGATGTCGTGGAGGAGCGCCGCGGCCTGGAGGATCGCCCGCTCCTCTTCACCCAACCGGTGGATCTGCGGGAGCTGGTCGAACAGTTCCAGGGCCAGACGCGCCACATGGATCCCGTGGGCCTCGTCGAATCGGTATTTTCGGCCCAGGGCCAGGCAGGCCTGGTGAACCTGTTGTTCGCGGACCCCCACAGGGGGTAGCCCCGTGGCCGATCGGTCCGCCAGATCCAGGACGATGCCTTCTCGGACGCCCACGAAGGGCACGGTGATCTCTTCGAGCCCGGAGAGGCGCGCCAACCGTTCATAGACGATGGCCGCGGGCAGGATCACATCGGCCCGATCCTCCCGGAGGCCCAATTGGGCTACGCGCTCCTTGTAACTCAGGCGCGCCAACTGCCGGATGAGGCGGGACAAGGTGCTCACCGGTAGCCGCGCCACGCCCTCCGCGTCGGGCACGGCTGCGGCCATCTGGGCCAGGGTCTCCATGTTGCCCCCCGTGGCGATGAATCCCGCTGGGCGCTGATCCACCAATCCCGCGGGGATCCTGAGCGTCTCGGCATACTCCTGCAAGAGCCGGAGAAAGCCGCCCGGCTCCAAGGACGAGCCGGCCAAGTCCTCCAGGAGGCGCACCGATCCCATGGTGTGAGACTCGCTCCACAGGACACCCGTGCCATCGGCGAGAGACACCTCCACGCTGCCGCCTCCCAAGTCGGCCAGCATCCAAACCCCGGGCTCGAGGTCTAGGCGGCTCGCTACCGCGCGGCAGACGAGCCGGGCTTCCTCGGATCCACTGATGACCTCCAATTCCAATCCTGACGCCCTGCGGACGCGAGCCAGGAAGCCCTTGCCGTTGGAGCTCTCGCGCACGGCGCTGGTGGCCACGGCCCGGTGGCGCGTGACGCCCAGCTCCCGCATGTGACCGGCATACTCCGCCAGCACCCGAACCGCGTCCGTCATCACTTGGGAGGAGAGGTGGCCGCTCACGAACACCCCGTGCCCGAGGCGGATGGCGCTCCTGTCGGCACGGAGGACCGTGTAGGCCCGAGGAGAGGAGAACTCGGCCACCAGAAGGCGAACCGCGTTAGAGCCCACATCCACGGCAGCCGCGCGAAGAGGAAAAACGGCGGGCACCAAGCGCGCCTTGGCCTTCTTTCCCGTTCCGTGCTCCGCTTTGACCTTTCCCACCATCCAAACCACCCCACCTTGACATTGTTTTGCAAGTGTATCCCCGGACTTGTCCCAAGTACAACTACCGTCGCATATACCCTCCTTTAGGTGCGGCGCTTATGGTATACTTGGTGGGTCAGGAGAGGGCTCTTTTCCACAACTGTGGAAATACCTGTGAAAAACATGTCAAAGGACCTCTGGTCAAGAATCCTAAAATCAATACGAGGCCGGGTTCCCGAGGGGACCTATGATACCTGGTTTTCCCCCCTGAAACCGGTTCAGGTTTCCGGATCTCATGTCCGGGCCGTCGCCCCGAACCCCCTCTTTATCGAGTGGATTCACAAGCATTACGAGGGACTTTTCGCAGAGGTGGGGCGAGAGTTGAATCTTCCCGATCTCTGCGTAGATCTCTTGGACGCCCCGCCCGATGACCTGGTCTTGACCTCGCCGCCCTCGGGCAAGGCCCGGGAGAGCAAATCCGCCTCAAAAAGGCCCGCGGACTCCTCGGAACTGGCCTTCAACCCGCTTTACCGCTTCGAAGCGTTCGTGGAGGGACCCTCCAACCGCTTCGCCTACGCCGCATGCAAGGCCGTGGCACAGAGCCCATCGAAGGCGTACAACCCCCTCTATGTCTATGGAGGAGTAGGCCTGGGGAAGACCCACATCATGCAGTCCATCGGACATTTCGTCCGGGAGAATTTCCCGGCGCTGAAGGTCTCTTACCTCTCTGCGGAACGCTTCATGAACGAGATGATCAGCGCCATCGGGAACAAGTCCACGCCCGACTTTCGGGGTCGTTACCGCTATGTGGATGTCCTCCTGCTAGACGATGTCCAGTTTCTGGCAAACAAGACGGGAACGCAGGAGGAACTCTTCCATACCTTCAACGCACTTCACGAGGCGGGTAAACAAATCGTCATCAGCAGCGACTGTCCGCCGAGGGATCTCCAGAGTATCGAAGAGCGCCTCCGGTCGCGCTTCGAATGGGGACTCATCGCCGACATCCAGCCCCCCGAGCTAGAAACCAAGGTCGCGATCCTTTATAAGAAGGCTGAAACCTATCAAACCAAGCTTCCTGAAGATGTGGCCCTGTTCATGGCGAGCCGCATCAAGACGAACATACGGGAGTTGGAGGGCTGCTTGGTTCGCCTCATCGCCATGTCTTCGTTTAAGGGATTGCCCATCAATCTAGATCTTGCCCATGAGACGCTCCATGACCTCTTCAGGGAAGATGGCCGTACCGTGACGACCGAAGGCATTCAAAAGCAGGTCTCCGCGTATTATCATATGAAGTTGCAGGATCTTAAGTCCACTAGTCACAAAGCGCAGGTCGTGCTTCCCCGGCAGGTGGCCATGTATCTTTGCAAGGAACTGACCGGAGCGTCCCTTCCAGAAATCGGGAGGAAGTTTGGAGGGAAGCACCACACGACGGTGCTCCACTCCATTCGAAAAGTGGAGCAACGGATGGCGGCAGATGCTCAATTTCAACAGCAGATCCACACCTTTATGCGTTCATTTTGTTAAGGTTATAACATGGCTGTGCAAAAAGCTTGTGGAAGAATCTATGGGAAAGAGCTTCCTTATGAGACTGACCTTTTGCCGCACAGGACCCCACATGATTTTCCACAGGGGTTTCCTCTGCTCACCGGTTTTGTAGACTATGGCGGTTTGGAGCTTTTCCACTTATCCACGGGTCCTACTAGCTCTACTGGTTTGAAGGAGAGATCTCTATGAATATTCGTGTAGACGCTAAGGCGTTGCAGACGGAGCTGAGTTTGGCCTTGGGTATCGTAGAGACGAAGGCCACCATCCCCATCCTCTCCAACCTTCTCCTTCGGGCGGAGGGCGACTACCTCGAACTCGCTGCCACGGACTTGGAAGTCACCCTCAAGACGCGATGTCTGGCGGAGGTGACCCAACCCGGTGCCATCACGGTTCCCGCGAAAACCTTCGGTCCCATCGTCAAGGCATTCGCCACACAGGATGCGCCTCTCGCCCTCCGCTCTACCCCCGAGAACAAACTCTTCATCCAACCCGAGGGAGGAAAACAGGAGTACCTGCTGCACACCCTTCCAGAGGAGGATTACCCAACGCTCCTGCAAGCCTCTGACGCCGAGTCTCTATCGGTTCCCTCCCAAGCGCTCAGGCGCTGCGTCCAGGAGGCACTGGTGTCCGTGGGATTGGATGATAACCGCTATTCCATCCGCGGTGCGCTCTTGGTGTTTGAGCAGGGGGAACTGACGATCGTCTCCACCGATTCACACCGCCTCACCTTCACCCAATGGAAGGGATCCCTTGAGGTTCCTTCGCCCCGGAGGGCATTGGTTCCCAGAAAGACCCTTCTGGAATTTCTCAAACTGGAGAGCGGCGGAGAGGTGAAACTTTCATTCAAGGACAACCACATCTTCATGGAAGTGGGCAGCCGATTCCTTTACAGCAGGCTATTGGACTCGTCTTTCCCCGCGTACGAACGGGTGCTTCCCTCGGATTCCGACAAACTCGCCGTTTTGAATCGAGCCTCCTTTCTCGAGCGCTTGAGGAGAGTAGGCATGGTGGCGGAGACTAAGACCCGCGCCGTCACCTTGCTGTTCAGCCCAGGCGGCACCGTCGAGATGGTGGTCAGGAACCAGGAGACGGGCGACGAGGGCCGGGAGTACCTCGCGTGTGACAGCTATGAGGGCGAGGCCATCACCATCTGCTTCAATGTAGACTTCCTCATTGATTTCCTCTCCGTGGCTTCCGTCGAGCAGGTCAGTCTGGGAATGAAAGACACGGGAGCCCAGACGGTGTTCCAGCCCGTCCGTCCCGAAGAGGAGGGGATCCATAAATATGTGGTCATGCCCTTGAGGTTGGATTGAGGCTGAACGCTCTGACGGTGGACCGCTTCAGGAATCTGGCGGGCTCGCGAATCCAATTCCGCGGGCCCGTTACCCTGTTTTACGGGCCCAACGCGCAAGGAAAGACCAATGTTCTGGAGGCCATCTATTTGCTGGGAACCACGCGCTCCTTCAGGGAAAACCGCTTGAAGTACCTGGTTCGCGATGGAGAGCACGCCGCGCGCGTCGAGGGGGAGGTCGTCACGCACGGGACGGATCACACGCTCACCCTGGAGTTGGGTTCGAAGGGCAAGCAGTACAAGCGCGATGGGTCTACCGTGGGGCTTTCGCAGTACCTCCAGACACTCCCGGTCGTCGTGTTGAGCGTGGAGGATCGGGGGTTGGTGGAGGGGATCCCGCGATACCGGCGCGACTTTTTGGACGGGACGGCGGTGTGGAGACGGCCGGCCTATCTTGAAACGCTCATGACCTTTGGGCGGGCGCGGGAGCACCGGAACGCCGTCCTCAAGGCCTACACGGGCCGAAGCGACAGCGAATTGGCCGCATGGACCGAGACCTTTGCCAAGCTGGGAGAGGAGATCCGCGAGGAACGCCGCGAGACGACCCAAAGGGTTAACGCGGTGCTGGAACAGCTCGCGGGAGATCTCCCCGTGCAAGAGCGCATCCGTCTGGTTTACGAGCCCAGCGGCGGGGCAGACCTCGGGCGCGCCCTGAAGCAGGCCCGGCCAGAGGAGATCCGGAGGGGCTCCGGCCTGGTAGGACCCCAGCGAGACGGGGTGGAGATCCTCCTGGACGGGCGGCCCCTGGCATCTTACGGTTCTGGGGGCCAGGTGCGAACCGCCCTCTGGCTCCTCAAGCTCACCCGCGTCCACCTCTTGGCGGAGCGGGACGCACAGCCTCCCCTGTTTCTCTTGGACGATGTGGAGGCGGAACTTGACCAGAAGCGCATCGATCAGATGATGCGCCTCACCGAGAATAGGGCCCAGGTCGTCATGACGGCCACCCGGCCACTTGATGCCCACTGGGGAACGATCACCCGGTTCCGCGTGGAATCCGGACGCATTGTAGGAGATTAGAACGGTGTCCAAGGAACCCAAGAAGACGGCAGACCCCGACCGATACGACGCCTCCTCGATCAAGGTCTTGGAGGGCCTGGAAGCGGTCCGATTGCGTCCGGCCATGTACATCGGCTCCACGGGAGCCTCCGGGTTGCATCACCTCGTCTGGGAAGTGGCGGACAACGCCATAGACGAAGCCCAGGGTGGTTACTGCAGCGAGATCAAGGTGACGATCCACGCCGACGACTCGGTCACCGTGGAGGACAACGGCCGGGGCATCCCCGTAGATCTGCACCCCGAGGAGGGACGGTCCGCGGCGGAGGTGGTCCTGACGGTCCTCCACGCCGGGGGCAAGTTCGACAACAACGCCTACAAGGTCAGCGGGGGCCTCCATGGCGTGGGCGTCAGCGTGGTGAACGCCCTCTCGGAGGGGCTCGACCTGGAAGTCTGCCGCGACGGCGGCGTCTTTGTTCAAAGCTATGTCCGGGGCGTTCCGAAGGCCCCCCTGGTGAGAACCGGGACCCCGAGTCCGAAGGACAAGCACAGTACGCGCATCACCTTCAAGCCGGACCCGGAGATCTTCGAGGAGACGGTTTTCTCCTGGGATGTTCTCAACACCCGGATGCGAGAGCTGGCCTTCCTGAACGCGGGGCTGAAGATCGCCCTAAAGGACGAGCGCGAGGAGGGACGCAAGGCGGAGTACTGCTATGAGGGCGGCATCGCGGCCTTCGTGGAATACCTCAACCGCGGCAAGGCACTCCTTCACCCGCAGACCATGTTCTTCAGGGGCCAGCAGGACAAGATCCTCATGGATGTGGCGGTCCAGTGGAACTCGGGCTACAACGAGATGGTGTATTCCTTCGTTAATTCCATCCACACGCCCGAAGGCGGGACCCACCTGGCGGGATTCCGCTCGGCCCTCACGCGCTCGGTGAACAACTACGCCACGCAGAGCGGCATGACCAAGAACCTCAAGGTGCCCCTCTCCGGTGACGATGTGCGGGAGGGCCTCACGGCGGTCATCTCCATCAAGATCCCGAACCCCCAGTTCGAGGGCCAGACCAAGGCCAAGCTCGGCAACTCGGAGGTCAAGGGCCTGGTGGAAACGGCCCTGAACGACCACTTCTCGCGGTATTTCGAAGAGAACCCCGATGTGGCCAAGTCCGTCATCGGCAAGGTCATTGAGGCGGCAAGGGCACGGGAGGCGGCCCGAAAGGCCAGGGAACTGACCCGGCGCAAGAGCGCCCTGGAGGGGGAATCCCTTCCGGGAAAACTCGCGGACTGCCAGGAGCGGGACCCCGCCCTATGCGAGATCTACCTGGTGGAGGGCGACTCCGCCGGCGGCTCGGCCAAGCAGGGGAGGGACCGGAAGTTCCAAGCCATCCTGCCCCTTCGCGGGAAGATCCTGAATGTGGAAAAATCCAGGCTGGACAAGATCCTGGGCAACAACGAGATCCGGACCATCATCACGGCGCTGGGTGCGGGGACCGGCAAGGAAGACTTCGACCTACAGAAACTCCGCTACCACAAGACCATCATCATGACCGATGCGGATGTGGACGGGAGCCACATCCGGACCCTCCTGCTCACCCTCTTCTACCGGCACTTCCCGCAACTCGTGGAACAGGGCTACATCTATGTGGCCCAGCCGCCCCTCTACCGGGTGAGCAAGGGCAAGGAGGAGCACTACATCCGAACCGAGGAAGAGCTCACGCGCTACTTCGTCAAGAAGGCCGTGGAGGCTTACACGGTCAAGGTTCCCGCCTCGGGAAAGACCTTCCAAGGCCCCGACCTCGCCAAGGTGCTTGAGGCGATTCAGCGCTACGAGCGGCTCCTTTCTAGAATGGAGCACAAGGGTTGCTCTGAAGCGCTCTTGCACCGCCTGTTCGAGGCCGACTTGAGCCGGGGGCTCTTTGGGGACATGGCGAAGGTGGAGGATCTCGTTCAAGCTCTGCGGGGCGGCGGGTTCACCGTCTCCGTCCCGGAGTACGATGAGGAGCACAGCCTGTGGTGGTTCACGGCACAAGACCCGTCACTGACTTCGTCCCTTCTCGTAAACCACGCCCTGCACCACGCCTCGGAGTTCGTCACCCTTCAAAACCTCCACACCCAGCTGGAATCCTTCGACCACCCGCCCTTTGCCATCGAGAACGGCGAGGCGAAGCAAGAGGTGGCCAGCCGGAGGGATCTCTTGGAGGCGCTGCTCGGGGCCGCCAAGGCGAAGTATCGCGTGCAGCGGTACAAGGGCTTGGGCGAGATGAATCCGGAACAACTCTGGGAGACTACGATGGATCCCACCAAGCGGCGCCTCCTGCAGGTGACGATCGAGGATGCCGTGGAAGCCGATGCCCTCTTCTCAATCCTCATGGGCGACGCGGTGGAACCCCGGCGCAAGTTCATCGAGGACAACGCGCTCAATGTGACGAACTTGGATATTTAGGAGACACGAGGGACAGGGGACAAGGGACAAGGGACAGGAGTAATAAAAAAGCGGGATTTCATCAAGGTTCTGTTCCCCGTTCTAGATCCTGCATTTGGCGGAGCAAGTGAAAATGGAGAATCGAGCAGCGGGCAGGTGTCAGGGGGATGACTTGTTCCTCTTGTCCCCTGTTCCCTGTCCCCTGTCCCCATGACGAAGCACTACCTACAGAGGGCTACGAATGACCACTGAACCCCACCTTTTCGACCGCCCGGTCCCCGTGCACATCGAGGACGAGATCAAGAAGAGCTACCTCGACTACGCCATGAGCGTCATCATCGGGCGCGCCTTGCCCGATGTGCGGGACGGCCTCAAGCCCGTGCACCGCAGGATCCTCTACGGCATGTACCTGGGCGGGAACCACTGGAACCGCGCCTACAAGAAGTCGGCCCGCATCGTGGGCGATGTCATGGGCAAGTTCCACCCCCACGGCGACTCGGCCATCTACGACTCCATCGTCCGCATGGCCCAGGACTTCTCCATGCGCCACCCGCTGGTGGACGGCCAGGGCAACTTCGGGTCCATAGACGGGGACGCGGCGGCCGCCATGCGGTACACCGAAATCCGGATGACCAAGCTCGCCCACCAGATGCTGGCGGACATCGAGAAGGACACGGTGGAGTTCGTCCCCAACTACGACGGGGAGGAAACGGAGCCGTCGGTTCTTCCGACGCTCCTGCCGAACCTGCTGGTGAACGGATCGGCGGGCATCGCCGTGGGCATGGCCACCAACATCCCGCCCCACAATCTGGGCGAGGTCTGCGACGCCGTGGTGGCCACGGTGGAGAACCCAGAGATCAGCGGCGCCGATCTCATGCATCTCATCCCCGGCCCCGATTTCCCCACGGCGGGGTTCGTCCTGGGCCGCGAGGGGATCCGCCAGGCCTACGAGACGGGCAAGGGCCTGGTGCGCGTCCGGGCCCGGGCCCACATCGAGGAGTACCGGAAGGACCGGGAGGCCATCATCATCACGGAGGTGCCCTACCAGGTCAACAAGGCCAACCTCATCACCAAGATCGCCGAGCTGGTGCGTGAAAAGCGCATCACGGGCATCACCGACATCCGCGACGAGTCCAGCCGGGAGGGCATCCGCGTGGTCCTGGAACTGGGCCGCGGCGAGATCCCGGACATCATCCTCAAGTCCCTCTACAAGTTTACGGAGATGGAGACCACCTTCGGCGTGCAGCTCCTGGCCATCAGCAACAACCAGCCCAAGCTCTTCACCCTCAAGGGCATCATCGAGGCCTTCATCGAGCACCGGAAGGAGACCATCCTCCGGCGGACCCGCTTCGATCTGGCGCGGGCCAAGGAGCGGGCCCACATCTTGGAGGGCCTCGCCACGGCTCTCGAACACCTGGACGAGGTCATCGCCCTCATCCGGGCCGCCAAGACCCCCGACGAGGCCCGGGCCGGCCTCATGGAGCAGTTCCGCCTCAGCGAGCTCCAGGCCAAAGCCATCCTGGAGATGCGCCTCCAGCGCCTCACGGGGCTGGAGCGGGACAAGATCCTCCAGGAGTACCGCGAGGTACTCTTGCGGATCCAGGAGCTGACCGAGATCCTCGGCAGCGAGACGCGGGTCAAGGCCATCCTCTGCGAGGAAACGCGCGCGCAGAAGGCCGAATTCGCCACGCCGCGGCGCACCCAGTTCCTGGAGGCGGTGGGCGACATCACGATGGAGGAACTCATCCCCGACGAGGAGATGGTCGTCACCGTGTCCCACACGGGCTACATCAAGCGAACTTCCCTCACCGAGTTCCGTTCCCAGCACCGCGGGGGGAAGGGGAAGTCGGGCATGGGCACGCGGGATGACGACTTCGTGGAGCGCCTCTTCATCGCCACGAATCACGAGACCTTCCTCTTCTTCACCAACAAGGGCAAGGTCTACGCCCTGAAGGTCTACGAGATCCCCGAGGCCTCTCCCACCGCCAA
>Ga0315271_10002433_pt1 | contig 11660 bp, 13 predicted proteins | sample C3_top_MG_FD_204664 | JGI IMG/M metagenome (GOLD analysis project Ga0315271, IMG submission 204664) | Sediment microbial communities from Yellowstone Lake, YNP, Wyoming, USA - C3_top | ecosystem: Environmental > Aquatic > Freshwater > Lake > Sediment | place: USA: Wyoming | collected 2017-08-01
CCGCCGCCGCGCCGGCTAGGACGGCATCTGAATGCGCAGCGCGCGCAGGAATTTCCGGTCGAAGGCCGACAGGCGTCTGATGGAGACGGGTCGCTCGGCAACCACGGGGCCGATGAGGGTCTCCTGAATCTCCTCGGCGCGCTCACCCGTCCCGGTGCGCGACAGAACGACGCCGACGGTCAGACTCGGTGTGTACCCCCGGCTTTCAATCTCGTGGAGCAGTTCCTGGAGCTTCTCGGAGCCCCTGATCGCATCCTTCAGGGCGTCGCTCATGTGGTCGAGAAGCCCTTTGAGGTCATCATCCATCTGCACGGTCAGTCCTTTCTCGGTCGTCGGTTCCGGGGGCGGCCCCTCCCGGGGAGTTCCGCGCAAAGTCCCCCGGCGTGATGTGATCGATCCATTGCCGCCACTGATCGGCTTCACCCAGCTCTTCCGCCAGTTCGATGCCGCGCGACCGGATGAGAACGTCGTGAGTGACGAAGATCGGCGCCCCGGTGCGCAGCGCGAGAGCAATGGCGTCGCTCGGGCGGGCGTCCAGCCGGTGCTCCCGGCCGTCGGATCTGAGATAGATCGAGGCGAAGAAGGTGTTCTCGCGCAGGTTGTCCACGACCATGCGTTCCATCCTGGCGTCGAGCAGCTCGATCGCGTTCTTGAGCAGATCGTGGGTCATGGGGCGGGGGGCGGCGATCTTCTCCATTTCGATGGCGATGGCGTTCGCCTCAAAAAGACCGATCCAGATCGGCAGCAGCCGGGAACCGCCCTCATCCTTGAGGATCACGATCGGGGCGTTCGTCACCGGGTCGAGCGCGAGCCCGCGCACGGTCATGGGGTGATCATCCTGAGCATTCACGGTTCCGCCACTCCTCCCGATGAATTATAGCATCCGGGCGTTGCGGGATGCAAACCGGTCAGAGCAGAAGTTCTTCCAAGGTGATGCCGACACACCGGGCCAGGGTCGCAAGGTGATAGCCGCCCTCGAGGGTGCAGACGAGCGGAATCCCGGGGCAGGCGTCGACAATGGCGCGCACGATCTCGCGCACTCCCTGATCGCTGACGGCGAGGTCGGCGAGCGGATCACCAGCGTGAAGGTCATAGCCCGCCGAGACGATGCAACAGTCCGGCCGGAAGGCGGCCGTCTCGGCGCGGAAAACGTCGCGGTACGCCTGGCGCATCTCGGCATCCCCCGACCCCTGCCGAAGCGGGATGTTCCGGGTGAACCCGAGCCCCTTCCCCGCGCCTCGCTCGCTGGCGGCCCCTGTGCCCGGGTAGTGCGGATATTCGTGGGTGCTGAAGTAATAGACCGTGTCGTCGTCGTAAAAAGCGGCCTGCGTGCCGTTGCCGTGGTGCACGTCGAAATCGACGATCATGACACGCGCGTAGCCGATTCGCTGGGCGTGGCGGGCAGCAACCGCGGCGTTGTTGATCAGGCAAAAGCCCATGCCCCGGGCCGGCTCCGCGTGGTGCCCCGGCGGGCGGACGGCACAGAAAGCCCGGGAGATGTCGCCCGCGCGGCAGGAATCCAGCGCGACGCAGACGGCTCCTGCGGCGGCGAGAGCGGCTTCCCGGGAACGGGCGGAGATGAAGGTGTCCGGATCGAGATAGCGTTCGCCGGGGCGTGCCAGCTCTTCAAGGTAGGCGCGGTCGTGCACCGCCAGGAGATCATCCCGCGCCGCGGGGATCACCGGGATCCTCGTCAGGCGCTCCAGCATCCCGCTCGTCCCGATATGGTCGAGGATGCTCGTCAGCCGCCGCGGGGACTCTGGGTGCCCGGGCGGCGTCCGATGCTCGAGGAATACCGGGTCGCACAGGAATCCAACCCGCTTCATGCCGGCAGAGCGTCCTTGCCCCCTCGTTCGAGCAGGGAGGCCATAAACTCCCCCCACGGGACCTTGACATTCGCGGGGAGGTTCGGAAAGCTCCCTTCCTTGAAGACGACCTGACTCTCCGGCAGCCGCAACAGGGCCAGCAGCGCCGTCTCGCCGCGCTTCTTGCCGAGAACCGCGTGCTTGAGAACGCCGCTCTCCAGGTAGATCAGCCCCTTGGACTGGCCGGCGTTGACCGAGATGACCCCCGTCCGCTTCGTTGCGCGCAGGAACTCGATGGTGTCGATAAGCATACTCTCGAGTTCCGCGCCGGTCGCCGCCTCTTCGGCCCCGCCGAGCACCTTTTCCCGCTGGTCGACCCGGCCGATGAGCTGCTGGACCTTGGTCAGGATGGCGTCGAGGTGGAACGGTTTGGTGAGATAGTCGTCCGCGCCCAGCCGCAAGGCCAACAGCTTGTCGGGGGTCTGGTCGAGCGTGCTGAGAAACAGGAAGGGGACGGCCTTCGTGGAGGGAATCGTGCGGAGCGTCTCGCAGAGCTCCCAGCCGTTCATTCCGGGCATCACGATGTCTGAAATGACCAGGTCGGGTTTGCCCGCGAGCGCGGCGGCAACCCCCTCCTCGCCATTGCCGGCGCGAAGAATCGTGAACCCTTCCCGTTCGAGCGCATCCGCGAGCAATTCACGAAGGGTCACGTCGTCGTCGACAACAAGTATTCTACGCCCCGTATTCACGCGGACACTCTAACTGTGGTCCGAAGGTGAGTCAACGTGTGCTCTGGGCGCCGCGATGCGTGTGATTTTCGGCAACGGGGCAGCGCCGGCCGCGGCCCGCCGCCCCAGGCGACGGCCGAGGAGAACCCCGAGAATCGCACCCGCGATGCCGCCGAAACCTGCGGCGTTGGCCCCCGCCGCAGCCGAAAGGAGCGCGCCCGCCAGTAGCTGCGCCGCGCCCGCTCCGATCAATAACCCGGCGACGGGCAGGAGGTAGTTTCTCGCCGTGGCTTTGACCGCCGCGCCCGCCGAAACCGCAACCCGGACCGCGTCCCCGGCAACGGCACCAACTTCGTTGCGCGCCTCGAGGAGTCGCTCGCTCTCGCCGCGCCCGGCGTGGCACTGTCCGGCCGATGCGCAGCCGGTGCACGACGACGAGCGCTCCAGCCGCACGAGCGCCGTGCTGCCACGGACCTCGACGACGGTCCCGCTCTCCTCGAACCGCACCGACATCGGTTACCGTCCCGGGACGAGGCCGCCCCTGCGGGTTCGCACAGACGCCTGCCGCACGACACCTCCGTCTTAGCCACAAACAAAAAAGCCCGCCGCAGCGGCGAGCCCTGGAGCGTGGAGCCGACGGTCGGATTTGAACCGACGACCTATCGATTACGAATCGATTGCTCTACCACTGAGCTACGCCGGCCCTTCGTAATCAGTGATGGCTTATACCAGTCTCAAGCGAGGTATTCAAGTGAGAAGATGCCGCTCCGGACCCAAAAAGCCCCCAGAGCGTCTCCGGGTCGACCCGTTGCTCGAAAAGGCGCACGCCGAGGTGCAGGTGCGGGCCGGTGGCGCGGCCGGTGCTCCCCACGCGGCCGATGACCTGTCCGGCAGCGACGATGTCCCCCTCGGCCACCTGGATCTCCTGGAGGTGCATGTACACGCTGACGAGGCCGGCGCCGTGATCGACGAAAAGCGTTCGTCCCGAGTAGTAGAAGTCCGCAGCCAGGCGGACCCTGCCGCCGCCCACGGCCTTGACCGGTGTGCCGGCCGGTGCGGTGTAGTCCTGGCCGCTGTGGGGGCTCTTCGGGACGCCGTTGAGTATCCGGCGTCTCCCGAAGTTGCCGGCGGCCTTCTGTTCGAGCGCCGGCGTGAACCCCCGGTCCCAGAGTTTGAGCGCGTCGGGCGTGCGATAAATCCCGGCGGCCAACGCCTGCTCGCGGGCGATCCGCTCCTCGAGTTCCTTCGGCGGCGTGACCATTGCCGGCGGCAGCGTCAGTCGTTCCTCGGGGAAGCGGCGTTTTTCGATTCTGATGGGAAATCGCTCTTCACCCCCGCCTGCGCGCTGCATGATGATCAGGACCCGTCCCGGGGCCGCGTCGAGATCGACGCCCATGACGAAGACCGGACCCGGCTCCCCGGGAACCACGAGCGGTGGATACAACTTGTCGAGAAAGAGCGCGGACTCGGGGACGGCTTTCCCCTTTGCAGGCCGAAGGACGAAGACATCGCCTGGACGCACCGCCGCCGGTGCAGCAGCCGCGACCGGCACAGCGCCGGCGGCCGCTGGTGCAATCGCCGCGATCGTCGTAACGGCCAGCGCCAGGAGCACGTCGGCGTGCTTCACACGGTCTCCCCCCAGGGGCCGGCGAGACCGGCACCCGTCGGGTTCACGGGCCCTGGCCCGCGACCAAGCCGGTACGAACACCCGATGGCGGCGGTGACGAACGCCTTGGCGCGACGCACCGCCTCCGGCAGGGAGAAGCCCCGTGCGAGAAAGCAGGCGCAAGCCGTGGAAAGCACGCATCCGCTCCCGCGGGTGTCGACGCACCGGATTCTCGATGCGCTCAGCAGCATGGTTTCGTCGGCGTCGGCGTACACGTCCACCGCCTCGCCGCGGCGGTGTCCGCCCTTGACGAGGACCGCCCGTGCACCTCGATCGCGCAGGTCCCGCGCCGCGGCTTTCATGCCGGCGACGCCGCGGATCCGGTGTCCGAGTAGCGCCTCCGCCTCGGGAATGTTGGGGGTGATCAGGTCGGCGAGCGGCAGGAGCAGCTCGACCAGGGCGTTCTGTCCGGCGGCGTCGAGAAGCGTGCGCCCGGTAGACGATCGGAGCACGGGATCGAGAACGATTCGTGCCCGCCCGGGCCGGGCCAGAGCAGCGGCGACGGCGCGCACGATGGGGGCGGTGGCCAGCATGCCGATCTTGACGGCTCCGGTCCCGGCATCCCCGAGCGCTGCGGCGATCTGGGCCCGCACCATCCGCGGGGACACCGGCGACACCGCGTTCACCCCGAGGGTGTCCTGTGCCGTCACGGCCGTGACCGCGAGCTGACCGTGACCGCCGAGCGCGGCGACGGTCCGCAGGTCGGCGGCAAGGCCCGAACAGCCGGCTGAATCGGTGCCGGCGACGCACAGCACCAGATACGGCACGCCACTCCGAGACTCATGTGCAAGCATGCGACCCCGCTCCGTATTTCTTGACATGACGCAATTTGAATCATTACTATAGCAGACGATCAGGTCAAGAAGTTCCGTGAACGTGGATCCGCGGCGCCAGCCGCCCTACTTGGGAGACCGTGCATGGGAGATGGTAAGGCTCGGAAGGTCATCTTCATCGACAAGCGCTTTCAGGGTGAATTCATCCTCAAATTCGTAGTGCTCCTGCTGTTCGGGACGGCGGTTTTCATTCTCGCCGCCTATCTGATTCTCAATCGGCGGCTCGGGGACACCTACTACAACGCCCACATCGTCTTCAAGAGCACCGGGGAAATTCTCCTGCCGACGTTGCTGGCCCTGAGCGGCGTCTTCATCGTCGTGCTCGGCGCAGCCGCGGTGGTCATCACGCTCTACGTCTCTCACCACATCGCGGGTCCGCTCTTCGCCATCCGCCGCTACCTCGAGAACGTCTCGCGAGGCGATCTCGATTTCAAGCCGAAGCTTCGCCTCAACGATCAGACCACCCCCCTGGCGGAATCGCTCGCGCACGCGGTCGAGACGCTCAATTCCCGGCTCGTTGCCGTCCGCATGAGCGCGGACGCCGTGCGCGTGTCCGCGGCGAAGCTCTCGCGCCACATGGCCGACTCCGAGGGCGCGAGCGACGAGTGCCGCAAGGACATGGGCGAACTGCTCGCGCGGCAAGAGGATCTGATCCGGGAGTTGGAGTTCTTCCGTCTGCGGACGCCGAACGGAAATCCCTGAAACACCCAGCGAGCATGGTGATGCGCGCGCCTGCCCTTTTCGTCGCCGCGATGCTCTTCGTCGCCGCGCCAGCCGCCGGCGCCGCCGAGCGCAACCCGCACGATTTCCAGCAGGTCGGCTGCACCCACTGCCACATCGTCGTTCCCGGACAGGGTCGGCTGGTGCAGCGCAACGTGTTCCGCAAGGACATCGACGATCTCTGCCAGGAGTGCCACGCGGCCTCCCTGGAGGACAACATCAACCACCGCGTGGGGATCCGCCCGTCAATGAAGGTCCCGGAGGATCTGCATCTGAACGAGAAGGGCGAAATTTCCTGCATCACCTGTCACGACCCCCACACCGAGTACGTGAGCACCAAGACCGGCAACCGCACCTGGTTTCTGCGGCGGCAGATGCTGAAGCGCGAACTCTGCATCGCTTGCCACGCGGAGGAGAACTACCAGGAGCCGAAGACCACGATCACGCTGCTCGCGCCCTCCAACAACGCGGTCGTCGATCGGCTGCCCGTGCCGCTGATCGGCACGGTTTCCGACGCGAGGGTTTCCGAGATCACCGTGGAGATCAACGACTCGCACCTGATCCTGAGCGTGCACAGCCGCACCTTTTCGACGATGCTCAGCCTGCGCGAGGGCATCAACACGATCCGCATCGCCGGTTCGGGCGTGGTACCCGTGATCCTGAACATTCTCCACAATCCGGCGCTGCCCAAGGAGATGACCTACCGGCTCTATCGCTCGCACGGGATGATCACCCGCAAGGATTGCTTCGTGTGTCACGACGAACAGTCGCGGTCCTACGCCATCGCAATGGCCGACGTCGACCTCTGCGCCAAGTGCCACGACCCGCGGCCGCCGGCAAAATTCATCCACGGGCCCGTGGCCATCGGCAGCTGCACCGTCTGCCACGACCCTCACGGCCAGACCAACCCGGCCTTTCTCGTGGCGAGCGGCGAAGCTCTCTGCTTCCGCTGCCACTCCGAGGCGGACGCGCTGAAACATCTGATGATCCGCCCGCCCGGAAGCGGCGATTTTCTGCGGGAGAAGGGCTGCGTCTTCTGCCACGATCCGCACCAGGCGAATCGCAAGTTCTTGCTGCGCCAGAAGAACTGAGAACGCCTCAGTCAAGTCCGGTGCGGCGGCGCAGGATCCACTCCGCCGCGAGCACCGTCAGAAGCGCAAGAAACACCGGGAGCATTTCCGCGAGCGGTTTGGCGTCGGCGCGCTCGTTCGGTCCTGAGGCGGTCAGTTCGTCGAGCGTTTTCTCCAGGGCCGCCGCGGTCGCGCCGGTTTCCCCGAGTTCAAGAAATGCCCCGCGCCGCCCGGAAAGCAGCGCCGTCAGCGCCGGCCGGTTCAACCCCGGGGATCGAAACTCTTCGGGCGGCCAGGATGCGCTCACGGTCGCCGAGGCACGCGCATATATCGCGCCCCGGACCGAGGCCTCCGCTGCGATCTCCCAGCTGCCCTCCCCCGCCGCAAGCGCCTCGATCCGATAGACTCCCGGCGCCTCCAGGGCGGGCACCAAAGCGCGCGACTCACCACCCGGGCCACGCAGGGTTGCCGAGAGCTCGGTGCGCGCGGACGGGAGAAAGTCCTCGCCCAGCACGCGGATACGGGCCCGGATCGGATCCCCTGGGGAGAGCTTGACACGCTCGGGCTCGATCCTCAGGGGCTGCAGCTGCGGGTCGCCGATGCTCCAGCGGACCGCTTGGCGGACGAACGCAAGGTAGGCCCTGCTTCCCCTCCCGCGGCCGGCTTCCGCGAAGGCCCAGTCCCAGAGCGAGTCTGTCAGAACGGACAGCACCCTCCCGTTCCCATACCGGCCGAGGACGATCAGCGGTTGGGATTGCCCGCCTCCGAGAGGCACCTCGGCGAGAACCACCGCGCCGGGGCGAGCCGGCCCCGTGACGTTGTAGCCTCTGAGCGGCGGCGGCTCCCCGCCGTTGTCCGCCAACCCCTGAAAGAACGGGTGGTTTCGCCCCGCCGGCGTCAGACGGGGCTGCACGGGCAGATCGCGGAAGGCGCCTGCCGCGGGCGGGGTTTGCGGGAGCTCGACTGGCAGCACCGGGGCGATCGAGCTTTGCTGATAGCGGCCGCCGAGGTAGGAAAGCGGCCCGCCGAGCATCCAGAAGCCACCGCCGCGGCGCACGAATTCCTCGACTTTATCGAGATACGCCGACGGCAGATAGGGTTGCGAGGCGAAGTTGTCGAAGACGAGAAGGTCGAAATTCGGCAGCTCCTCGAGGAAAATCTTCTGGGTGGGAAATGGGATGAGACTCAGATCCTGCTGCGGGACGTCGACCGCGTCGGAGGCCGTGCGCAAGATGATGAACGAAACGACATCGAGACTCGGGTCGCCCTTGAGAGCCCCGCGGAGGAAACGGTAGCTCCAGCTCGGGTAACCGGTGACCAGCAGCACGCGGATCTTGTCGCGAACCGCCTCGATCGGCAGTTCCGCCCGGTTGTTGTCGACGATCTGCTCGCCATCCTGCACGGGCAGCTGGACGACCAGCGGATAGCTTCCCGGGGCCGGCGGCGTCCACTCGAGAACCGCGCGCAGATCCTGCCCGTCGGCCGGCAGGACCACGGTCCGCGACACGAGCACCTGCTCGCCGCGCTTGAGCAGCAGCGGCACGCTGCGGCCGGCAAGGCCGCTGGCCCGCAGGAGCACCTGAATCTGCACCACCTGGCCGGCGAACGCGATGGCCGGCGGCTCGACCGCTGCTATCTCGGCGTCGAGGGTGCGCTCTCCGGCGCCGACGCCGACGATCACCAGCGGCACGTCCGGCAGCGCGGCGAGCGCCTCGGCCCGAACGGAGGCGCCGTGTCCCCCGTCGGTGAAGAGAACGAGCGCCGCGGGTTCACCGGTGCCACCCGCCCCCCGCAACGCCCCGGCCAGGTCGGTGCGCGGCTCTTGGGGAAGCAGCGCCCCGATCCCCTCTCGCGCTATGGGCGTCAGCGACTCGGAAATCGAGAAGTATGCCGGGACAAACCCCGCCGCGATCCGGCTGAACGCTCCGGATCCCAGAAAACCCCGCACCCGGTCCAGGCGAGAATGCTCCAGCCCGCCGCTCAGCCCCATGCTCCGCGTGGTGTCGACGGCGACGGCCAGCGGGCGACGCACCTGCTGGAATGTCCGCCGAACAACGCGGGGTCCGGCGATGAGAACGAGGACCAGGGCGATCGCCGTGCAACGCAGGATCGCCAGAGCCAGCGCCCTGGTGACGGAGACCCGGGAGCGCAGCGCTAGATAGTGCCAGACGGCGAACGCGGCGAGAAGCGCGACCGCCGCTCCCGCCCAGAGGGGCGAAAAGCTGCCGCCAATCGTGTCCCCGAAAGTCATGGTGTTCGGGTCAGATCCTCTGCCGCAGGAACGGCGTGTGAATCCTGTCCTGCTTGTAGTCGCCGCAGAGGGCGTACATGACGATGTTCACCCCGAGATGAAACGCCAGCCGCCGCTGTCGCTCACCGCCTGGGGCGCAGGGGTCGACCCAGCGCCCGAGCGGGTCGCGGGCAAAGGCGCCGAGAAGGTCGTTCGGCGAGTAGATCACCGCGGTCCGCCCCTGGATCGTCAGCCCCTCGAGAAACGGGCTGACGACGCGAGCGCCGGCAACCGTCCGAACCAGGAAAAACGCTTTAAATATCGTGTGATCAGCCGGCAGGCGTTCCAGGTGCGCCATCGGCATCGCCCGGGCGAGCTCCCGGCGGAATGCCGCGTCGAAACCGTAGCCTGGCGTCCCGGCGGCATCGTCGGCGACGAGCGTCCCCCCCGCTTCTATCCAGGTGCGCAGGCGTTCGATCTCGGCCTGGGTGAACGGGGTGAAGTCGCGGCGGCCGGAAACGTACAGGAAAGGATACGAAAACAATTCCGGATCGGTGAGGGTGATTTCGCGCCGCTCGGGCTCGACCTCGATGCTGGTCATCCGCTCGATCTCCCGGATGAACAGCGCGGGTCCCGACGGGTGCGTGTCCCAATCACCCCCGGGGTAGCGCAATTGCGCGAAAGCGAAGCGCTTCACCGCGTCCTGCTGCTCGGGCCTCATGTTGGCGAATCCGAAGGCCGTGCCCGCCGGGAGGGAGAAAAAAGACGCCGCTGCCGCCGATACCGCCAGGGATTTCAGAAAACTGCGACGCCCCCTGTCCGCGGGAGAGCACGCCCCGCATGGCCCGTCGACATTTTGTCGGCTCGCACTTGTCTTCATCGCTCCACCACTATATCCTGTTTACTTTAGACGGCAACCCTCCCGCGACGATGCGGGACCGTGTAAGGAGACAGAGCATGCCCGAGTTGCGCAAGGACCCCATTCTCGGACGATGGGTCATCATTTCCAGCGAGAGAGGAAAGCGGCCGTCGGATTTCACCCTCCCCCAGGAGCGGCGCAAGGAGGGGGGGTTCTGCCCCTTCGACAGCGGCAACGAGTACACGACCCCGCCGGAGATCCTCGCCTACCGCGACAACGGCACGGAGGCCAACAAGCCGGGGTGGAAACTGCGCGTCGTCCCGAACAAGTTCCCCGCGCTGCAGATCGAGGGCGCCCTCGATCGCGTCGGCGAGGGGATGTTCGACAAGATGAACGGGATCGGGGCGCACGAGGTGATCATCGAAACACCGGATCACGACGCGACGCTCGCGAGCATGTCGCCCAAGGCCGTCGAGGACGTTCTCTGGGCCTACCGCGACCGGATCATGGATCTCAAGCGCGACCTGCGCTTTCGCTACGCCCTGATCTTCAAGAATCACGGCATTGTCGCGGGCGCGACGCTCGAGCACTCGCACTCCCAGCTCATCGCCCTGCCGATCGTCCCCAAGCGGGTGCGCGAAGAGGTCGACGGGGCGCTGACCTACTACCGGTACAAGGAACGCTGCATCTTCTGCGACATCGTGCACCAGGAACTCGACGCCGGGACCCGCATCGTCTGCGAGAACTCCGAGTTCGTCGCCGTCGCGCCGTTCGCGCCGCGGTTCCCCTTCGAAACCTGGATCCTGCCCAAGAAGCACGATTCGTCCTTCGAAGACGCATCCCCCAAGCAGTTCGTTTCGCTCGCGACCATGCTCCAGGAGACCCTGCGGCGTCTCGACGTGGTGCTCGAAAACCCCGCCTACAACTACATCCTGCATACCAGTCCGTTCCGCGAGGAAGACAACGAGTACTACCACTGGCACATCGAGATCATGCCCAAGCTGACGAAGGTCGCCGGCTTCGAGTGGGGCTCGGGGTTTTTCATCAACCCGACACCGCCTGAAGAAGCGGCGCGATTTTTACGCGAAGCCCGCATCGTGCGACCGTAGGAGGGCATCATGAAGTCGATACTGATCGTGGATGACGAAGCCAACATCCGTCGACTCTACAGCGAGGAACTCGCCGATGCCGGGTATCGCGTCGTCTGCGCCGGCAGCTGGGCGGAGGCACAGCGGGCGCTCGACGGCGAGCGCTTCGACCTGGTGACCCTCGACATCCGGATGGGGGAGGGTCCCGATGGCATCGAAGCCCTGCGCCTGATCAAGGATCAACACCCCGGCCTGCCAGTCGTGCTCCTGACGGCCTACGAGGAATACCAGGCCGACTTCGGCTCCTGGGCGGCCGAGGGGTACGTCGTCAAATCCTCCGACCTCACCGAGCTCAAGGGGCGGATCGCCCGGGTGCTGGGCGAGACCTCTGCCTGAATCAAATCTCGACGCCGGGAATCTTACACTTGAAAGCACATGAGCCTGCACATGGAAAGGTGGTACGTTCGTGAGTGACCCTGAGCGGACAACCGAGGGACCCGCCGCCCTGCCCCTGCTGCCGTTGCGGGACATCGTGGTCTTCCCGCACATGGTGGTGCCGCTCTTCGTCGGCCGCGAAAAGTCGATCGCCGCAATCGAGCGCGCCATGGCCGCCGACAAGCAGATCCTCCTGGCCACGCAGCGGCGCTCCTCGGTCGACGAC
>Ga0315271_10002434_pt1 | contig 11658 bp, 17 predicted proteins | sample C3_top_MG_FD_204664 | JGI IMG/M metagenome (GOLD analysis project Ga0315271, IMG submission 204664) | Sediment microbial communities from Yellowstone Lake, YNP, Wyoming, USA - C3_top | ecosystem: Environmental > Aquatic > Freshwater > Lake > Sediment | place: USA: Wyoming | collected 2017-08-01
AGACCGGGGATGGCATTGCGGTTGATCCGCTCGCCGCCCGCCAGCAGGTCGAGGATCTTCTTGGAGCAGGATCTCTTGACTGGCTGTTCCTCCTCCTGATGTTGATCCGACACGACGGAGATCGACTTGAACCGGATCACGTCCGTGTCCCAGTCCAGTTCCAGCCCCATGGGCTGCATCTGTGCCGTGTCGTTGGACTTGGCGTGGTAGAGGTTGACCATGAGGCCGCCGTTTACCTCGGGCCCCTTGCGGATCTCCCACGAGATGCGCGCAGCCCACGTCTTGTAGGCCGAACCGTATGGCGTGGCTGATCCGGGCTTGCTCTTGGTGTCCGTCTTGTTGACGTGGTCGACGATCAGTGCGGTGGTGTTCATGAGCCGCAGGGCTTCGTGCATCCGAAGGACGCTCTCGTTGGCATCGCCGTATTCGCCGCTGCTTCCCATGGCGTATGCGGCCGAGTCCACGACAACGAGTTTCACGTCGCGCTCCGCGATCACCTCGGCCAGCCTCTCCGCGTCGTCGGCCAGAGGCTTGATGCAGCGGCGGTAGATGATCTTGGGGGCCTCGAAGCCATGGCCCTTGGCGATTGACTGGACGCGGTCGTTGACCACGTCGCGTGTTGTCTCCCAGTCGAGATACAGGGTGCTGCCCTTCTCGGCTGGCTTGATGCCGGGGATGATCTCCCGGTGCGCTGAGATGGACATGGCACAGGTCAGGGCGATCAGGCTCTTGCCGACCCCGCCGGGCCCGAAGATCATGGCCGGTCGACCCTTGAGGATGAGCGGTTCCACGAGGAACTGCTTGCTGATGGGGGTCTTGGGATCCTGTCCCACCTCTTCAAAGGTCTCGCCGGTCTGCTCTGCGATGATGACGCCTTGCGTCAGGTGCTCGAGGCCGTCCATCCAGTCCACGTCGATGCCGGGTGAGCGGTTCTTGAGGAGATCGGCGAGTCCCTTGCGCGTGCTCCCCGACAGGATGTTGATCCGGGCGACGTGCATCACGCCGTTGATGGTCTTGATGCCTTCGATGGCGGTGCGGACGGCGACCTCGCCCGACAGGGTCTCTCGACCGCGCTTGATGTGGGTGAAGCGGAACTCGGTGCCGATGACATCGGACCAGCACCGGTACCCCATGCCGACCTTCTCGAATTCCCACCTACTCATGGCCGGGTGCCATGGTGGTCAACTCCCATGTTCCCCTCCCCTTTCCGTCGTTGGACAAGATGCAACCGGGCTTATGGCACCAGACCCGCTTGTCGTCGGGGGCCACCTTGAGGCCGGGGTGGACGTCCCCGTGCGAGTGGTACTGCTTCGCTGGGCATGAGATGACCCTGCCGGGAGCAGCGTTGTGCGCGCCCCAGAGGGTGGACAGGATGTTCGATGCGGACGCTCCGTCGTCTTCGCGCAGGGACTTGGGGCTGCGGAAGTCGGATGGGATCGTGGTGACGACCGGCACCCAGCGCATGGCCGCGTCCTCGACCGCGCTGATCGAGATCATCTCCATGTCGAGCAGGATGTCCGACAACTTGTTCCCCATGTGGTTGCCCTCTGGCGTGAGCATGGGGAACCGCTTGCCGGTCTTGGGGTGCGGCATGAGCGGCATGCGGAGACAGTGGCCGAGGCCGTCGCCGTTGATGGTGTCCGTGGCCGGGCGCAACTCGATCTTCGGGTGGATGCGACCGGGGTGATCTGGGTCGTGGGGCATGCCAGCCTCATCCAGCCAGTGGTTGAGGGCCGATCTGATCTGACGGGCTGGTACCACCTCCCAGAGCAGCATCCAGACATGGGCACCGCGGCGGCTCTCCTCCACGTAGGCGGGAGCGCCGAGACCCTTCATGTGGGCGGCGAGACGCAGGGCCAGAGCCATGCCGTCCTCGAGGTCGAAGTCGACGGCTGCGACGTGCGTCCTGTTGCCCGGGGCGATCATGTACCCGCTGATTGCGGGCCCGGTCTTGTCCAGTCCGGCTGCGATGACGTCCACCGTCATCTCGTCACGGACAGGTCGCCAGCCATCAGGCGTCCAATGGCTGTACACGTCCTGACGTGCCGCGAAGAAGTGTCGGTACACGTCGAGTACCGAAGCATTGAACACGTAAGCATTCCCTCGAGAGTCGCGTCGGTCCCGGCAGGGGACGGGACTTGAGCCTGCCGGGACCGACAGTCTAGTCGTGGCCGGTGTCAGGTGTAAGGCCGTTCGTCACTCAGTGATGGACGAACGGTCGAGTGCCTCACCCCAGCCTTTCTCGGCGCACAGTTTCTCGATCCTCTTCCGCAGGAAGCGCAGTCTGTTGAGCCTCGTGGTGAGGTCCGTGGCCGCCTCCTTGTGGTCCAGATCGATCAGGCTGGCGCGCATGATGAGCGTCATCACGCGCCAGTTCTCGATCATGTCGAGGATGTCGAAGGCCATGTCCTCGTCAACGACCAGACGACCGTTGGTGTACGGGTTAGCCGAGGTCGAGGTCGTTGCCATCGGGCTCCTCCTTCCCCGCGTCCACGAGCGCGGACAGGCTCACGATGAGCCCGCCCAGAGCCACGCTGGTCATGCCCTGAAGGAACGCGACGAACTCGTCGTTAGTGGTGAACGCGGTCTCAGCGCCAGCCGAGGCGAGCACCTTCTCGATGAGGAGGCGCATCTCGTCGACACTGGTCACGCCCAACTCGGAGGAGAGGCGCTTGACCTCGGTCAACTGCGCGGCGTTGGCGCTGGTCGTGCGCCCCCCCTTGGCGACCCGGCCGTGGTTCGCGGGCTTGACGATGGTTTCCCCCGTGGCCGCGCCACTTGCCGCCGCTGCCCTGTCCACCTTCTCGTCCGCTTCCGGGTCGTCATTGCCCCCGATCAGGAACACCTGACCGAGGAAGTACTTCTTGCTCATGGTCATGGCCTTGGCGTGTGCCTTGTCGCCAGTATCGGCGCCCGTGCCGGGGACCATCGCGACGGGCGTGACCTCTCCCGTGGTTCCGTCGAGGAACTGGTACTCGACCTCGACGGTGGCGATCCACATCATGGATCCCGAGGCGGTCTTGTAGAGCGGCGCCAGTGTCTGGCTGGTGCAGTTGAACCAGAGGAGGACGTTGTGCTTGGCGAGTTCCTTGCTGACGGCAGCGTCCACGTCGTCGGCCTTGCGGAAAGCGTACTTCTGGTGCTCGTTGAAGCCCATCTTCGGGATGTCCTTCAACTCGCCCATGATGGTCGAGAGTTTCGAGATGAGTTGGGGCTTGGCCGCCTCAGCCATTGGACTGCTCCTTGCGCTTTGGGGATGTGGCGTCTGCGTACCGCTGGTACGGACCGCAGACGGACTTGAAGCCGCACCACGAGCACGCCGAGGTGCCGAGGCCGGTGGGCTGGTACGAGCCGACCGCGATGTTCTCCGCCGCCGTCTCGACGCTGATCGTGAAGCCGAGGATCTCGTACTTGGTCGGGACCGGGAAGTCCTCGGGCAGGTAGTACGGCTTCTTGGTCCGCACGATGTAGTCGAGGCGCATGCCGCAGGGGTCGTAGCCCAGCGACTGCGCCCCGAGGTAGTAGCCGCACATGGCGAAGCGGTAGCCTCCCGGGCGCGGCTTGGACCCGGTGGTCTTGAGATCGCGGATGACGACCTCCTTGCCCCAGTACCGGGTCCAGCGGTCGATGGCGTCGATGGTTCCCGCGTAAGGGATGCCGTTGACCGTGATCTGGAATTCCTGCTCGACTGCGACCACCTCCTCGTAGGTGGGCAGGATCTCGTCTCGGAAGAGGCGCTCGAGCGGCAACAGGACGGGGTCGGTGTGGACGACGCTGTCCTTGGTGACGGTGCCCTTGAGGTACAACTCCGCCGCCTCATGGACGGCGATGCCGGTGAGCATCGGCTCGGACTTCTCGGACTTCTCGGACTCGATGGCCGCGACGTATTCGAAGTACCACTTGAGGCGGCACGTCTGGTACGTCGTGACGCTTGACGCGGAGAGGACGACGGGCTGGCTCACGGGGCAGTTGGGGTGGTGAGCGTGTTGGGGTCGAGGATGAACTGCTGGCCAGCGGGCAGCAGCATCACCTTGATGTCGGGTGCCAGTTTCGTGATGAGCGTGTACTGGATCAACTCCGGCGTCAGGCTCTTGGTCAGCAGGCTGTTGGCCTTGGCCTGACCCTCGGCCGTCTTCACGTTGGCATCTGCAGCGCCCTGCGCCGCGACCACTGCCTGCTGGGCCGTGATCTGCCGCTGGGCGAGGATCTGCTTCTCGGTCTCAACCTGCTGCTGGGCGACCTGCTTCGCTTCGATGGCCGCGCTGTACTCAGGGCTGAACGCGATGTTCGCAAGATAGATGTCGTCGACGATGACGTGGTACTGGTCGAGGTTCGCCTGTAGATCGGCCTTCGCCCTGTTGCGGATCTCGTCCCTCTTGGCGAGGATCTCGCTGACTCCGTACTGGGGGACGACGCTCTTGATGTAGTCGTTGAAGGCCGGGTCGAGGATCTTGGAGGCGAAGTCGTCGCCCACCCGCTGGTAGAGGTCGGCCGCGAACTGGCCGTCGATGTGGTAGTTCATCACTCCGGTCAACTTCACCGACTGGTATTCGCTGGAGGCGGCGTCGATCTCGGCGAAGGCGTGCGGCTGGACGCGGGTGTTGACGAGGTGGACCTGATTGACAAACGGGAGCCTGAAGTGCAGCCCCGGGGGCAGGGTGTCGTTGTCGACCTTGCCGAAAGCCGTGATCACGCCGATGTTCCCGGCCGGGACGATGATGGTCGAGAGCGACGCCGCGAGACCGACGAAGAGCAGCACGACGGCGGTGACAAGCACGCGCTTGGCTTTGGGCTGCGCCGGATCGCTGCCGCTGATAGCGAAGAGCAGCAGGCCGGAACATGCCACGAGGGCGATGAGCAGAACGGCGTCAAGCACCATCTGCAGCAGGGTCGGGTCCATTCTCGCCTCCTATGTTGTTGACCCACGCGAGTCGCCACTGTCCAAGGTTGTGCTGGACGTGTCGGCTTGCGAAGGCGTGCGGGTTGTTCGCAATGAGTTGTCGTGCGATGTCGCCGTGTGGCTCTCCTCGTCTCTGGGACTGGTCGATGTGGTAGCGGAGTGCGAGTGCCAACTCCCGCTGGCTCAGGGGATCGATCTTCTTGCGCGGGCTCACTTGGCAAGCCTCGTCCACGCCATGGCCTCGATCCTCTGCGGGACGCCGTCCTCGACCTGCGCCAGTTGGGCCTTGACGGCCCACCTGTCGAGGTTCCAGTAGGCGTTGGGGATGCGGACGTGCAACTTGAGGCGGCAGATCTCCTCCGCTATGGAGCAGCGAAGCCACGTCGCCTTCCATGGCGGCATGGCCTCGACCTCCGGGCCGATGGTGATGTCCGCAGCGAGCAGGGCGAAGCGGCGGATGACCGACTTGATCACTCGCCGCTCGCTCATGTGGACGGTGCTGGTCGAGACCACCACGAAGCCACGGTCGTGGTCTCGGCGTGACTCGCTGACCATGCAGCCGCCGCAGCCGGTGCCGTCGCAGTAGTTGACACCGACTTTGGCGGCGACTTGGGCGAGGTCTTCGAAGGGGATGGGCATTCGCGTCTCCGTGGAGGGGGATCAGCGAGGCACTGATCCCCCTCATACTACACGATCTAGGCGGTGATCTCGAACTCCTCGCGCAGGAGCCGGGCCGCGTTTGCCTTGAGGGAAGCCGCGGGGCCATCGATGCTTGACGCGAAGCGCCGTGCCGGGACGAGCGCGGGCTGGCTGGTGCGGAGCGGGCGGTAGTGGTCCGCATACTCCGTGACGCTCTGGAAGGCCCTGTAGGCGCTGTCGGGAACACCCGTCAGCGTCTTGCTCGACTCAAACAGGTCGCGGATGGCGAGCCTCGCCTTGACGCGGATCGCGGGGCGGTCCATGTCGGCGGGGATCGGAATGAGGCGCTCGGTGAATTCGCTGATCCACGAGTCGGTGGGCGAGGGCAGGGGCGTCTCCGCGAACGCCGTCATCAGGCGGGCGAAGTTGTCGATGGAGACCTCCGCGAAGCCCAGCACCCGCTGCGCCTCCTCGAGGCTGGCCTCGACGTTGCCGGTATGCAGGACGCGGACGACCTTGCCGCTCTGCTCGGACCGGAGCAGGTTGGCGTCGGCCATGTTCTGGCAGTCCACCCTGATCATGGACGGGGTGACGGTGAAGGCACCCGTTCCGGTGTGCCACCACTGGGCGACGATGAACTGTTCGTAGGCCGACTCGTCGGTCGGGATCTTGATGTCGCGCAGGCGGCGCAGGTCGAGGACGGCCGCGAGGCGCTCCCCCTTGCCCAGCGCGAAGTGCGCCACGATCCCGGCCTGTCCAGTGCCGACGATCTTGTTCAGGAAGCGCATCGGGGTGATGTTCTGGATGCGCTTGTATCCGGGGGCGACGATGCCGAGGATGGCCTTGGTGTCGTCCCGCACGTTGGCAACGTGGTCGGCGGTCTCGACCCACTCGCCGTCGATCTTGACGGCGACCTCGGCGGGGATGACCTCGTAGTTGGTCCCGGCCAGTTCCATGGCCTCTTCGGGCGTCTTGGCGTCGTCCACGACGACACCGAGCCCATGCCATGGGCGCTGGCCGACGTACATGGCGTTGTAGACGCCGTTGGTGCTTGCGATGTTCGCGGGCATGTGCCTTCTCCTTGCTATCCGATGATCTGCCAGTTCTCGATGTTGGCGATGGGCTGGTCTCCATCCTCTAGGGCGTAGATGATGTCCTGCGCCATCCGGGCGTCGGCAGCGAACCTGACCGGCAGGTACGACTCCGCGTCCACACCCGTGAAGACGACGACCGTTCCCTCGTCGACATCTAGGTCATGCACGATGACCAGCATCAGCCATGTCCTTTCAGCATGGCCGCGACCTTCGCGCATTGAGGGTCTTGGAACTTGGGGTGGTAGCACCAGCCGTTGGTCTTGGTGAGGGCGTCGTGGACTGCGAGGATGAAGTCGAGGTGAGCCGCCGTCTCGCATCCGTCGCGGTGGCACCCTGTGTGTTCGCCTTCGTCGTGGGCCATGAGGATGTTCCGCCCGGCCCGATCTCCGATCTTCCCGTGGCCTTGGCAGTAGTCGATGGGGTCACCGCACGCTGGGCACCGCGAGACCTCCTCCTCCTCCTCCTCGAGTGGGAATGCAGGTGTGACGAGCCACCTGCCGTCCTGCTTGCGGGTATGGAAGCGGGGTCCATAGACGTCGTGGATGATCATGTCCACGGTCGACGAGGCGTCGGCCTCCTCCAGCATCCGGGGGATGCTGTCGGTGGTGGTTGGTCCGGTGTTGAGCATGGCCTTGTAGAGAAGTTTCACTTCGTCTCCCCTAGGCTACTGAAGTCACACGTACTCGTGCCCGACCCAGTCAGGCCGGTTCGCGTTGTGCACTTCGGGCGCCCGGCCACAACCCGAGGCCTGACAGGGACGGTACCGGTGCACCGCTTCCGTCTGAGGGTGGAGTGCGGCGCGGAGAGCGCAGCCCGGCCGGTGACCCTCCAGCGGCTCCTCGTAGTCGGGATGCGTGGTCGGCCTGTACCCGCCGCACCTCGGGCACGAGGCGTAACTGTTCGTGATCGGCTGGTGCCACTCGATACTGCGAAGCAGCGCGCCGTGGCGGGCGCGTTCGGCGGCTGCACCCGCCTCCCAGCCCCGCCGATACCACTCGGCTGCTTCGTCGTCGGGCTCCAGCGGGCGGGGGTCGGGGGTCATTCGGTCTCCTCCCATTCGACGCTCCCGTTCTCGTCGGGAGCCGTGTAGCGGACTTCCTTGTCGCAGTCGATGCAGACGAAGAAGCGGCGGTTCAGGCCGTCGTCGTCGGGCTCGACGTGGTCGTGGGGGCAGGGTTCCACGTCTGGCTGGTATGAGTGGTAGAGGAACGTGTCGCCGCATCCCGCGCAGCGCAGCGGGCAGCAGTCATGCTGCTCCTCGGGGTGGCCGCACTCGGCGCACGGTTCTGTGGCGATGGTGATCACGGGATCCTCCTCAGGTTTCATGCTTTAGCCCCAGTGCTCGTGGCCTGCGGCGGTGTTGTCTGGTCCGTCGTCCTCCTCGTCGTGGCAGGGGCAGTCCTCATGGGAGCAAGCCTCTGTGACGTTATTGGGGATCCCCGCGTCGCCGCTCTTGGTGCAGTTGCACTTGGCGCAGTAGATGGCGTCCTCGAACGCCCCGAAGGGGAAGATGGTGTGGTAGGCGCGGTCAAGGCCGATGTTCTCACCGGCCTTGTTGCGGATCTCGCGGAGGGCGCTCGCGTCTCCGCTCATCTCGTCTTCTTCTCCAGCATCACCATGCACGCTGCGTACACGGTGAACGCGACCGCGAGGATGATCGCGACCATGTCCTGATCCATGCTTACTTCCCCTCCCGGCTGAGAATGGCGCGCTCAAGTGGAACGCGGGGCATGATCGCGACCACGCCACAGCCGTAGCAGGTGAGACGGACTCCCTCAGGGGAGTCGAACGCGAGCGGCGACCACCTGCCGCAGAGAGGGCACTTGAGACCAGCCGGGTTCGCCCTGACGTGGTAGGTCTGAATGACTCGATCCTGATCCTGCTTGCGAGTCACCTGCGTGTTCTCCTTACCAGCCGCGCTTGGCGCGGCAGATGGGGCCGAGTCCAGCCGCGCGGGACTCGGCGTTGGTGAGCGGGGACATGCATGCTCCGCAGATCCCCAGTTCCTTGCCGTAGGTCTCCATCGCCGTCCGGGGATCCGCGACCACCTTGGCGATGAGCGCTTCCCACGGGCCCTCGTAGGTGCCGCCGGGGCGCTGCTTGCCCAGCCTGTTGGCGTTGGCACCAACCTGCTGGCGGACGAACGTCCAGCCCGCCCACTTCTCGACGGGCGAGTCGAACAGGAGGAACGTGAGATTGCCGCTCTCGTTCTGGACGGCGTAGCCGCCGTTGAGACCGCTCACGTCGACCTTGGTCACGTTGCTGGGGGCAGGGGCCGTCTCGATCTTGGCCGTCTCGATGATGGGGGCGTCGCCCGTGTCGAGTGAGCGGTCGATGACCTCCTGCTTGGCGATCAGCATCTGCGCCATGCTGGCGTCGAGGCTGCCCTCCAGCACGAGATGCTGGACAAGCACGGAGTCGTGCTGGCCGATGCGGTGAGCCCGGTCCTCTGCCTGCGACAGGTTGGCCGGGGTCCAGTCCAACTCTGCGAACACGACGTGGCTGGACGCGGTGAGCGTGAGCCCCACGCCTGCGGCGCGGATGTTGCCCACGAACAGGCGGCAGTTGGGGTCGTTCTGGAACGTGTCCACGGCCTGCTGGCGGGCCTCGAGCGAGGTCTGGCCAGTGACCACGACGGATCCGGGGAAGGCGTCGTGGATGGCCGCGACCACGTCGAGGTGGTGCGCGAAGCAAATGACCTTGCCCTGCTCGACCTGATCGGTCAGGTGGGCGATGACGGCGGGCACCTTGGCGAGTGCCACCTGATGGCGCTGCTCGCTGATGCTGGCGAACTCGACGGCCTGCCCCTTCTGGAGCGCCTCCACGGCCTCCCGGTAGCCCTCCCGGTCCTCTGACGCGTCAGCAGCGGCAACGGCCGCCCTGAGGCTCTGGAGGCGGGCCTGCGACATCTCGTAGGCGTGCGTCTCGGCCTCGATGACGCTGGCCGCCGTCCCCTTGGGCAACTCGACCACCTGTCGCCGCTTGGGCGGCAACTCGGTCAGCACGTCGGCCTTGAGCCGACGCACCATGATCGTGGAGCGGAGCCGGTCCTGAAGTTCGTTCAGGTTGCTGGCGCCGCTCACATCGAGGCCCCAGCGGGTCTGCTTGGCGTCGCAGTAGCGGCTGGTGTAGCCCTTCCACGATGAGAAGGTCTCGGGTGCCATGGCGTGGGCGATGCCCCAGAGTTCAACCGGCCTGTTGAGGACCGGCGTCCCGGTGAGGACGATGCGCCTGCGCGCCTTGATCGGGGCGACGGACTTGGCCCGGTCCCGATCCCAGCGGCCAAGGATGGCGATGGTGCGCTGGGCCTTGGGGGTCTTGATGTAGTGGGCCTCGTCCAGCACGAGCGCATCGAGCGCGACGCCGTCGATGACGGACCGCCAGCGGTCGATCACGTCGTAGTTGACCACGAGCCACTCGACGGTCCCGGCTGCCGGGAACATCGTGGCCCACGGCCAGACGGTGCCGTTGCCGACGTAGACGCTGGTCGGCCGCGTGGACCACTTGGTGATCTCGCGCTGCCAGTTGATCTTGAGGCTGGCGGGCACGACGCAGACCACCGTCTTGATCGACGGGTCGGCGTTGACGGTGCCGATGGCCTGAATGGTCTTGCCCAGCCCCATCTCGTCCGCGATCAGCACCTGCGGGTGCTTGATGGCGAAGGCGATACCAGCCCGCTGGAAGGGCAGGTAGGCGAGACCAGCCGGGACCGGGAGGTCCACCTCCGCGTCGGTGGCGCGGCTGGCCGCGAGGGACTCGACCTGATCGCCAGCCTGCGCTGCGATCTGGGCGAGCAGGTCGGGGTCGCCAGTTGCCCCTGTGCGGGCCGCGAAGGCGGCAAGGTGCCTCGCAGAGGCAAGGGGTGCGGTCCATGTCTTGGTGGCCGGATCCCAGCGCCTGCCGGGGATCTCGCGCACGGCCTCGACGAGGTCTGGGTTGTAGTCGAACCTGATGGCTGCCCTCCCATCGGGAGAGCGCGTGATGCTTACGGTCATTCGACCCTCCATGCTGGTTGATGGTTGTGACAGGTTGGGTGGCACTCGCTGCTGCCCCCTACCCTATGGTCGGGAGCAGCCGTGAGAGCCTAGAACGGGATGGACTTGCCGCGGAATGCATCTCCGATGGCGCGGATCGTGACCTCGGCGGAGATGTACTCCGACTTCTTGTCACGGTCGTCCGTCGCCCTGTACGCCTCGCTCAGGGCGATGCAGGCCGTCTCGACGGCCTTGGCTACCTCGCCCATCTCGAAGTGGTTGGCGTGGACCTTGACGCGGGGCAGCAACTCGTTCTCTTGGTTGTAGCGGTCGTAGGTGATGTAGCCCTTCACGGTCAGACCTCCTTGGGGTACAGGCCGAAGGACGCCCAGCGGTCGGGCGTGTAGCGGTCGCTGCGGAGCGTGACCAGCCAGCCGTGACGGTCGCGGAGATCCTTGGCGCGATCCCACGAGACGACGGTCGCCGCGTCGTAGCGCAGCATGTCGAGCAGCGAGGCGACCTCGCGCTCTGGGATGAAGACTTGGAACGTGACGGACTTCATGCCTGCACCTTCTCGGTTCACGAGGTTGCCTCCACCATCTCGCGGGCCTTGGCGAGCGAGATGATCTCGCGCTCGCCGTGGATGTCCGTGATCGCGATGCGGGCTGGCTTGGGGTTGGTGCCGTGGGTCGGGGAGACCACGCGCACGGCGTGGACATCCTCCCACCGGGAGATGGCCGCGACCAACTGGAGGGTCGCGATGCTGGGGTGGTAGGCGCGTGTCACTTGGTGACCTCCACGAGGGTGGGCAGGGTGGCCGTCCAGCGGGCCATCCGCTGGCGCTGCTTGGGGCCGATGGTGGCCGGGATGCTGACACTGGACCGCTTGATCGCGCCCTCTGAGCGCAGGGTGCCCAGCCGGTCGAGCAGGGCATCGCGGGTGCATGACGGGTCCGTCTCGACCTTGGTCGTCTTCACGACCGCGCTGCGCCTCGACCCGTCCAGCCGGGTGATCGTCACCCGGTAGACGTAGAACACCTTGTCCACTGGGA
>Ga0315271_10002436_pt1 | contig 11651 bp, 10 predicted proteins | sample C3_top_MG_FD_204664 | JGI IMG/M metagenome (GOLD analysis project Ga0315271, IMG submission 204664) | Sediment microbial communities from Yellowstone Lake, YNP, Wyoming, USA - C3_top | ecosystem: Environmental > Aquatic > Freshwater > Lake > Sediment | place: USA: Wyoming | collected 2017-08-01
TGCGGTCGCGACGTCGATCCGGGACCTCGCGAGCGAGCCGCTCGGCGACCACGGCGCGTCGAGGCGCCCCGTGATCTCGACGAGGGCGCCGCCGGCCTCCGGATCGCGCGCGGCGGACTCCGCGATCGCGCGCCGGGCCTCGCCGGACGTCCGGAGCGCGGGAGCGAGCCAGCGTACCTGAGCTGACGCATAGCCGAGAGCGGCCGCGAGGACGAAGCCGCCGGCCGCGGCGAGACGGCCGTGGCCGCGGCCCACGGCAACCGCGGCCGCGGCGGCGAGGGCGAGCGCGGATCCCGCGAGCAGGGAGGGCGGTACCGCGAACGAGACGGCGGCGGTGATTCCCGCCGCGATCGCGAACGCCGCAGGCAGCGACGGCGCGCCCGCCCCGGGCGACCACGAGCGCCTCATCCGCCGCTTCTATCCGATCGGACGCCTGGCGAGCAAGGCCACCGTCTCGACGTGGTGGGTCTGCGGAAAAAGGTCGAGGAGCGTCAGCCGCGTTACCGCGTAACACTCGCGCAGCGCCGCGAGGTCGCGCGCGAGCGTCGGCGGGTCGCAGGAAACCATCAGGACGTGCGCAGGCGCCAGCCGCAGGATCCCCCGCCGCACCTCGGGCGAGAGGCCCGCCCGGGGAGGGTCCGCGAGGAGGAGGGAGACGGGAGATTCGGATTTCTTAAAGTGGAAGAAGGATTCAGCAGAGGCTCGGATCGAGCGCGCGAGAGGCAGGCCCGCTTCGTGCCAGGACTGAAGATTCTTTGAAAGTGAATGAGAGGAGGATTTGTCGATCTCGACCGCCGTCACCTCGCCCCCGCCCGTCCCGGCTGCGAGCTCCAGGAGCGGGCGCGTCATGAAACCGACGCCCGCGTAGAGATCCACGGCACAGCGGGGCGAAAGACCGCGCAGCGCGGCGCGGACTTCTTCGAGAAAGGCGTCCAGGAGGAAGAGATTTCCTTGAAAGAAGGAAGACACGGAGACCGAGAACGACGCTCCTCCCGCGGCAAGGACCAACTCCGACGGGCCGTCCGACCCCACGACGCACCCACCCGCATCGACGACGCGAAACCCGTCGAACGGACCCTTCCCTCTCTCTTTCACCTTCGAAGCAATTTGCAGACCGTCACCCGCCGAGAGCCGCAACTCGCCAAGCACGTCGGCGCCGTCGCGAGACTCCAAAGTCAAAAGCTCTCCTTCCGCCGGCCCGAACGAGCGCAGGTGCTCCCTGAGCGCGGGGAGCCGCTCAAGAAACCGCTTCGAAACGATCTCGCAGCCCTCGAGGTCCGCGACGACGTTCGAGCGCGCCGCGAAGAAGCCGAGGCGGCCCTCGCGGTCGAGGTGGAGGCGGTTGCGCAGGCGATAGTTCGGCGGCGAGCCCAGCCAGCGCGGCTCGGGCAGGTTCTCCGGTTTCAGGCCGCCGAGACGGCGCAGCGCGTCGAGGACGAGTTCCGTCTTGAGGGCGCGGTGATGTTCCGGGCGCGCCGCGGGCCAGTCGCACCCGCCGCAGGCGCCGCGGAGCGCGAGCGGGCAGACGTCGGCGTCCGGGCGGCGGGCTTCTCCCGGCTCGAGAATCGCTTCGGCGCGCCCGCGGATCAGCCGCGGGGACGCCTCGTCCACGCGCAGCCGCACGCGGTCGCCCGGCAGCCCGCCCGCGACGAGCGTGACGACGCCATCCGTCCGCGCGAGGCCCTCGCCGCCGGGCACGACGCGCTCGACGACGGCCTCGAGGGCGTCGCCCGGGCGGATCTCAGCCATGGAGGAGCGTGAGCGCCGGCAGGCCCAGCAGGAGCCGCACCTCGCGGCGCGTCAGCGCGCGCCGCATGCGCTCGACGACGGCAGGCGAAACGCCCGCCACGTCGCCGAGATCCGCGGTCACGCGGCTCTCGATCAGTTCTTTTTGCTTCGGACCCAGACGAGAGAACGCGGCCTTCACGAGGGATGCCTCGATCGCCGCCAGCCTCTCTTCGGATTCTTCGAATGGTCCCTCGCGCGGCATCGCCTCGATCTTGGCGGCAGCCTTCTCTATTAACCTTCTAAGAGAATCTTCAACTTCTCCCGCGGCTGCGAACTGCTCGTTCGTCGCGCGCAGGCTTTTCGAAAGCAAAGCAAGAGATTCTTCTTTCGCGGGCGCGTTCGCGCCCGCTGCGGCGGTCTCGCGGGTTTTGCCCACGAGGCCGCGGCGCTCCATCTCCCACAGCTCCTCGACCGAGCTCGCGCAGTACGAAATCGACGAGATCTTTCCGGCCTGGCCGCGCGCGCGCCGCTTCTCGAACGCCTCGCGCACGGCGCGGATCACGACGTCCACCGGGATGCCGCCCTCGCGCCAGCCGCGGATGAGCGTCCAGTCCTTCGGGGACAGGAGGAACGGCGTCCCGCGCTCGGCAATGAAAGCCTCCTCCACCTTCGTGGCGTAGGCCTCCTCATCGGGCACGGCGTCTTCCATGTCAGAAGCGGACGACGTCCCCCGAAACGAGCGTCTCGTCGCCGCCCTCGGTCGCGAGGCGCAGGAAGCCCTCGGGCGTGACGCCCACGAAAGCCCCCTTGTGCGAGCGGTCGCCGTCCGCGACGGTCAGAAGATCGCCCGGCGCGTGCGCGGACACCGCCGCGAACGCCTCCGGGAGCGGGTCGGCGCAGGGCTCGCCGACGCCCTCGTCCAGGATCACGAGCACTTCGTCGAGCGGCGTCTCGCCCTCGAGCAGCGCCGGCGCGACGCCGCACGCTTCGAGCGACGTGGCTCCGGAAAGACCGCGGGCGTCGAGATCCGCGCGCGTCCCGCGGACGTTCAGCCCGACGCCGATCACGGCCCATCCCTCGCCGTCGTCGTTCGAGCGGGCCTCGATGAGGAGGCCGCCGAGCTTCCGCCGATCCACGAGGAGGTCGTTCGGCCACTTGAGCCTCACGTCGATCCCGAACGCGGCGGAAAGGCCCCGGGCGAGGAGGATCCCCGTCTCGATCGGGAGCCGGACGCGGCCGGGGCCCTCGGGCCACGGCACGATCGCCGAGAGCGCGAGCGCGCCCGGGAGCGGCACCCACGCGCGCCCCGCGCGGCCGCGGCCCGCGGTCTGCTCGCCCGCGGCGATCACCGTGAGCCGGATCTCCTCGCTCTCGGCGAGCGCGTGCTCGACGATGATCTTCGCGAAGTCGTTCGTGGAGGGCGCCGTCGCGAGAAGGATCACATTGTGGATTCGGGCGAACCGCCTCCCGCCGAGGGGCGCGAGGGCGCCGAGCGGGGAGCCCGCGGGCGGGAGGGGCGCGCCGCCGCTCACGGAGCCCCTGTCCCCACGAGGTTGCTCTCCAGCCGGCGGACTCGTTCGGAGATTTCTTCGAGTTGTTGCCTGGTCTTCTCGACCACGGCGGCGGGGGCGCGCGCGAGGAAGCTCTCGTCGGACAGCCGGCTCTGGATCTTCGAAGCCTCTGCGCGCAGGCGCTCCACGTCGCGCTCCAGCTTCTCTCTGTCTTCAGAAGAAATCTCCTTCTTCGGAAGGTCCACGAGAATTCCGGCACCCGCGACGACGTCGCGGAAGGCTCCGGGCATCTCCACCTTCGAAGAAATCTTCACGCCCTTGAGCCGCGCGAGATGGCTGAGGAGCGGAACCTGCCGCTGCAATTCCTCTGAAAGGGGTCCGTCGGGGAGCTCGAGGCCGATGGCGAGCGCTTCGGTCTGCGCAAGGCCGTTTTCCGCCCGAAGATTGCGGACGCGCGTCACGACGGCCCGCAGTGTTTCGACTGCCTCCACCGCCGCGTCGTCCGTCCACTCGGCGTTCTTCTCGGGGAACTTTGCCATCGTGAGCTTCAGCCCGTCGCCGTTCAGCGCTTCGCGGATCTCGCACGATACGAACGGCATGAAGGGGTGCAGGAGCGCGAGCGAGTCGAGGAGGACGCGCTTCAGGACGCCGCGCGTCCTCGCCTTCTCGGCCTCGGGCACGTCGGCTCCGCGCAGTACCGGCTTGATCATCTCGACGTAGCCGTCGCAGAACTCGGACCAGAAGAACTGGTAGAGCGCGTGCGCGGCCTCGTCGAAGCGGTACGCCTCGAGGGACGCGCTCACGCGGCCCGCGGCGTCCGAGAGGCGCGCGAGGATCCAGCGGTCGACCGTGGAGAGCGTCCTCACGTCCAGCGCCCCGGGGTCCGCGCATTCGCCCTCGGCGATCAGGGGCAGCGCGAACCGCGTCGCGTTCCAGACCTTCGTCGCGAACGCGCGGTAGCCCGCGACGCGGCTCTTGCCGAACGGGAGGTCGCGGCCCGTGCCGGAGAGGACGGCGAGCGTGAACCGGACGGCGTCCGCCCCGAACTCGTCGCACATCTCCAGCGGGTCGACGACGTTCCCCTTCGTCTTCGACATCTTCTGGCCCTTCTCGTCGCGGACGAGGCCGTGGAGCACGACGTCCTTGAAGGGCGCCCGTCCGTCGAACCAGGTCCCCGCCATCACCATCCGGGCCACCCAGAAGAAGAGGATGTCGAAGCCCGTGACGAGGACGCTCGTCGGGTAGAAGCGCTTGAAGTCGGGCGTTTGGTCCGGCCAGCCGAAGACCGAGAGCGGCATGAGCCATGACGAGAACCACGTGTCGAAAACGTCGGGGTCGCGCGTGAGCGCCGTCTTCCCGCACGTGCCGCAGAGGGCGGGGTCGCCCGCGCCGGGCTCGGGGACGTTCACGTGCCCGTCCGCGCAGTACCACGCCGGGATCTCGTGCCCCCACCAGAGCTGGCGCGAGACGCACCAGTCGCGGATGTTCTTCATCCACTCGTCGTAGGTCTTCTTCCAGAGTTCCGGCGTGAACGCCGTCTCGCCGGTGTCGGTCGCGGCGACGGCCTTCTCGGCGAGCGGGCCGATCTTCACGAACCACTGGATCGAGACGAGCGGCTCGACGACCGTGTCGCACCGCTGGCAGCGCGCGAGCGGGACGAGGTGGCTCTTCTCGCCGCGGCGCCGGCCCTGCGCGTCGAGGTCCCGGAGGACCTTCTTCCGCGCCTCGGACCGGTCGAGCCCCGCGTACGCGTCGCCCGCGGCCTTCGTCATCTTTCCGTCGAAGCCGATGACGGTCACGAACTCGAGGCCGTGGCGCCTGCCCGCCTCGAAGTCGTTCGGGTCGTGCGCGGGCGTGACCTTCACGACGCCGGTCCCGAACTTGGGGTCGACGAAGGCGTCGGTGATCACGGGGATCGTGCGGCCGGTCAGCGGCAGCGTCACGCGCTTGCCGACGAGGGCCGTGTAGCGCTCGTCGTCCGGGTGCACGGCGACGGCCGTGTCTCCGAGCAACGTCTCGGGGCGCGTCGTCGCGACCACGACCTCCCCGCCGCCCTCCACGGGATAGGCGATCGACCAGAGGTGGCCCGACGTCTCGACGTGGTTCACCTCGAGGTCGGAAAGGACGGTCGCGCAGCTCGGGCACCAGTTCACCATCCGCTCGGCGCGGTACGCGAGGCCCTGCTTGTAGAGCGTCGTGAACACATGGCGGACGGCCTTCGAGCGCGTCTCGTCGAGCGTGTAGTACTCGCGCGTGAAGTCGCACGAGGCCCCGAGGCGCCGGATCTGGTTCAGGATGTCGCCGCGCCGCGATCCCGCCCACTCGCGGCAGATCGCGAGAAACGCCTCTCGGCCGAGGTCGTGGCGCGTCTTTCCCGTCCGCTCCTTCAGGTCGCGCTCGACGACCATCTGCGTCGCGATGCCCGCGTGGTCGACGCCGGGCACCCAGAGGACCGCGCGGCCCTGCATGCGGCGCCAGCGGCAGAGGACATCCTCGAGCGTGCGCCCGAGCGCGTGGCCGACGTGCAGCCGCCCCGTGACGTTCGGCGGCGGGATCACGATCGTGAACGGCTCCGCGTCGGGACCGGCCGCCTCGGGGCGGAAGAAGCCCGCCTCTTCCTGCGCCTTGTACCAGCGCATCTCGAAAATGGACGGGTCGAAAGTCTTGTCGAGTTCCTTCACAGGCCGCCGAGGATATCGGAAAGCCGAATCCTCAGTCCGCCCTTTCGAGCTCCTCGAGGCGCTCCTTGACGAGGCGCTCGGCCAGCTCCGGGACGACGTCCCAGGCGATGCGGCGCACCACGCGCTCGCCGCCCAGCTCGAGCACGCGGCGCGCGATGCGGTCGACGTCCGCGTCCGAAAGCGGTCCTGCGGACAAAGCGGCCCCGGACGCCGCGGGTGCGGAATTGGGGATGAGGCTCTTGAGGTCCGTGAGGCTCGCCTCGGCCGCGAGGGCCTCGAGGTCGGAGCGCGACTCCTGAGACGTCGCGTGCTCGGCGCCGCCTTCGCCAACGAGCTTCTCCCACGCCTCGGGACGGCGCGTCTTGCCCTTGTCGGAGCGCTCGAAGGCGGCGATGTCCTCGTCGAGATCGCGGCGCTGCGGCTCCGGGGTTTCGTCGAGCGCGTCGAGGTTCATCTCGTACCCGCGCTCGCCCGTGAGGGCCGGCGGCGGAGGCGGCACCGGTGGAATCGGCCCGGTCGGCGGGTCAAAGTCGCTCCGCGCGGGCGGCGGCAGCTCGGAGAAGACCGGCATCGCCACCGTCGAGAAAACGTCGTCGAAGAGCGGTGCGGCCGGCGGGAGAAGCGGAGGCGGCGGAGGCGCCGGCAAGAGCTCCGGGACGGCCAGCGGCGCGGTGTAGAAAGAACCCACGTTCGAGAGCGTCGGATCCGTGGACTCTCCGCTCTCGGCCGGCTCGGGCGCGGGAGGAGGAGGCGGGGGCGGCGGGGGTTCGGGGGCCGGCGGCGGCTCGGGCGGCGCGGAGGCCTTCGCCTCGGCCGCACGGCGGACGAGGTCCCTCACGAGCGACGCGAGCCCCTGCGAGTCGAACGGCTTCGTGACGACCGAATCGGCGCCGACGCGCTCGGAGCGCGGCTTGTCGAACGGCTCGAACGTGCCCGTGAGGAGCACGACCGGAACGTACCGCCCGCCCGGACGCTTCTTCACCTCCTCGCACACGTCGTAGCCGGTCTTGCCGGGCATGACGGCGTCCGCGAGAACGATGTCGGGCTCGAACTCCGCGAGGAGGGCCACGGCGTCGTCGCCGTTGCCGACCGCCTTGAGCTCGAACTCGCTGCCCGAAAAGGTCAGCTCCACGACCTTGCGGATGGTCAGGCTGTCGTCCGCCAGAAGAATTCGGGAAGGCATGGTTAGGAGGGAGTTTACACCGGACGCTTTGCCGCGGCCCCATCGAGGGCCTGGAAGACGCGCGAGACCGGGCGCCGCCCGATTGCGGCGGAGAGAACGCGCGACGCGCCGGCGACGGCCGCGAGGTCCACGCCCGTTTCGTAGCCCATGCCGTCGAGCATCCAGAGAAGATCCTCGGTCGCGACGTTGCCCGCCGCGCCCGGCGCGTACGGGCAGCCGCCCAGGCCGCCCGCCGAGGAGTCGAAGATCCGCACGCCCTCGCGCAGACCCTCCGCCACGTTCGCGAGGGCCGTCCCGCGCGTGTCGTGGAAGTGGAGGGCGAGCTGCTCGATGGGTACGCCCGCCTCGACGGCGCGGGCGACGACCTCCGGCACCTGCGTCGGGACGCCGATCCCGATCGTGTCGCCGACGGAGACCTCGGCGCAGCCGATCTCGACGAGTCGCCCCGCGACGCGCGCGACCGCCTCCGGCGCGATCGGGCCCTCGTACGGGCAGCCGAACGCGCACGAGACGTAGCCGCGCACCCGCACCCCCGCCGCCCTCGAGCGGGCTAGGACCGGCGCGAAGCGCGCGAACGACTCGTCGATCGAGGCGTTGATGTTCCGGCGGTTGAACGTCTCGGAAGCCGCCGTGAAAACCGCGATCTCCCTCACGCCGGCCGCGAGCGCACGGTCGAGGCCCTTCTCGTTCGGGACGAGGACGGGGTAACGAACGCCCGGGCGCTTCGCGATCCGGCGGAAGACGTCCTCGCCGTCCGCGAGCTGCGGGATCGTTTTCGGCGAGACGAACGCGGTCGCCTCGATCACGGGCAGGCCGGCCGCCGAGAGGGCGTCGACGAACGCGACCTTCACGTCCGCGGAGAGGATCGCCGCCTCGTTCTGCAGGCCGTCCCGGGGGCCGACCTCGACGACGGTGACGCGTTGCCGACTCATGAGACGTCGAGGAGAACGGCGCCGAGGGCCACCATCTTCCCGGGCTCGGCGGCGAGCCGCGACACGGTCCCGGCCCGGGGCGCCTTCACGGCGTGCTCCATCTTCATGGCCTCTAGAATCACGAGGACGTCGCCCTTCTCCACCTTCTGGCCGTCCGCCACGCGCACGGCCGAGATGCGGCCCGGCATGGGCGCCGTGAGCGCGTGCTCCTCCTCGGACGAGCGCGCGGCGCGGGCGCCCGCCTTCGCGATGCGCCACGTCTCGCCGGCCACGAAAACCCACGCGACGTCGCCGTCCTTCGCCGCGAACGCGCCGCGCGGCATCCCGCCCGGCCGCACGTCGCGCGCCTCGCCCGTCGCGCTCTCGCGGAGCCTCACGCGCCGCCCCCGGCCCTGAACCGGCCGTCGAACGGATCGGGGAACGCCGGTGCCGACGCACCGCCCGGCGCGGACATGCCCGAGAGCGCCGCCGCGGCCGCCGCAAACGCCTCGTCGGGCGGAGGCGGGGGCGCAGGCACGGCGAGAGTTTCCAGAAGACCGGTGTGGATCGCGCCCGCGGCCACCTCGGGCGTCCCGAGCAGGCGGTGCAGCCACGAGACGTTCGTCAGGACGCCGAGGATCACCGTCTCGCCGAGCGCGGCGGAGAGCCGGCGGCGCGCCTCGTCGCGCGTCGCGCCCGAGGCGACGATCTTCGCGAGGAGCGGGTCGTAGTGGACGCCGACCTCCTGCCCCTCGGCGAGCCCGGACTCGACGCGCACGCCCGGGCCGGAAGGCTCCCGGTAGAGTAGGACGCGCCCGGTCTGCGGCAGGAAGCCCCCCTCGGGGTCCTCGGCGTAGACGCGCGCCTCCATCGCGTGGCGCGTCGGGACGGCCGGCAGGGGCGGCAGCTTCCCGCCCGCCGCCACGGCGAGCTGGAGGAGGACGAGGTCCACGCCGAACGCTTCCTCGGTGACGGGATGCTCGACCTGCAGGCGCGTGTTCATTTCGAGGAAGTAGAACTCGCCGGATGGCGCGACGAGGAATTCGACCGTGCCCGCGTTCACGTAGCCGACCGCCTTCGCGGCGTCGACCGCGGCCCTCGCGAGGCGCGCGCGCAATTCCGGCGTCACGGCCGGCGACGGGCACTCCTCGACGACCTTCTGGTGCCGGCGCTGCAGCGAGCACTCGCGTTCGCCGATCGCGACGACGCTGCCGTGGGAGTCGCCGAAGACCTGCACCTCGATGTGCCGCGGCCTCTCGAGGTACTTCTCGACGTACACCGTCGCGTCGCCGAACGCAGCCGCCGCTTCGCGGCGGCAGGAGGAAATCGCTTCGGAAAGCTCGCCCGCCTCGCGGACGATCCGCATTCCTTTGCCCCCGCCGCCCGCTGAGGCTTTGACGACCACGGGGAGACCGAGAGCGAAGATTTCTTTGAAACTGCCAGAGGTCGTGATGAGGGCGCCCGGCACAACAGGAACTCCCGCGGCGCTCATTCTCTCTCTCGAAGAAATCTTGCTCCCCATCGCCTCCATCGCTTCGGGCGGGGGGCCGATCCACACGAGCCCGGCGGCCTCGACGGCGCGCGCGAAGCCCGCGTTCTCGGAGAGAAAGCCGTAGCCCGGATGCACGGCGTCGCAGCCCTTCGCCTGTGCCGCGGCGAGAAGCCTCGCGATCGACAGGTAGCTTTCCTTCGCGGGCGCCGGCCCGATCTCGACCGCGTCGTCCGCGAGCGCGGCGTGCCGGCCGCCGCGGTCCGCCTCGGAATACACGGCGACCGATTCGAGGCCCGCCGCGCGGACACCGCGGATCACTCGCACCGCGATCTCGCCGCGGTTCGCGACGAGGACTCGCCGGAAGGGCCTCGCCCGCGTCACGATCCCTTCGTCGTCCAGCTCGCGGGGCGCTTCTCGAGGAAGGACTTCAGGCCCTCCATACCCTCCTGCGAGCCGCGCCGCTCGGCCATCCGCTGGATGGCCCAGGCCGACGCTTCCCGCGCAGGCAGCGTGGAGACGGTGCGGACGAGACGCTTGGCCTCGACGACGGCGGCCGGCCCGCCGAGGAGTATCGCGTCGATCACCGCCTTCGTGGCACCGGCCAGATCCTTCTCCGCGACCACATGGTGGACGAGGCCGACGCGCCGCGCCTCCTCGGCGCCGACGCGCTCGCCCGTCAGGAACCACGAGCGCGCGTGCGACTCGCCGATCTTCCGCACGAGATACGGGGAAATCACGCCCGGGATGATCCCGAGGCGCACCTCGGTCGTCCCGAAGACGGCGCCCTCGGCCGCGACGACGACGTCGCACGCGGCCGCGAGGCCGGTGCCACCGCCGAGCGCGGCGCCCTGGACGCGCGCGACCACGGGCTTGTCGAGCTCGTCGAGCGCCTTGAAGAGCTGCGCGAGCTCGGCCGAGTCGCGCCGGTTCTCTTCCATCGTGAAGTTCGCGACGCGCTTCATCCAGTCGAGGTCCGCGCCTGCGCAGAACGCCGTTCCCGCGCCCGAGAGCTCGACGACGCGCACGGAGTCGTCGGAGGCGAGGTCGCGGAGCGCCCGCTGCAGGAGCGTCACGGTCTCGCCGTCCCAGGCGTTGCGCACCTCGGGCCGGTTCAGGACGAGACGCGCCACGCGCGGGTCGGCGGACTTCTCGAGGAGGACTTTCGGGGCGCTCACTTGCCCACCTGGATCGTGCCGGGGAGATCGAGCGGAACAGTCATGGCCTGGTCCTTTCCGACTTTCACGGAGATCTTCGCGACGAGCCGTCCCTCCGCGCGCCCGCCCGACGCCACGGCGCCCGCGAGCGCGGCTGCGAGGTCCGCGTTGGCGGCCGAGACGGGCAGGTCGATCGAGTTCTCGCGGCCCGGGTGGAGCCGCACGCCGTGCCGCTCGCCGGACGCGACCCTGCGATCTCCGGCGCGGATCTCGTACACGAGGTCCCGGACGTCGAGCGGAAATTCGAAAGGGTTGTAGAGGACGGCAGTCGCCTCTCCCTGCGTCTCGGTGAGCGAGAGCCCGGCAAGGCGCGCGCCGCCGAAGCGGGCGAAGTCCCTCCCGACGGGGCCACTCGCGCGGATCTGGTTTGTCCCGACTCTCAGGACTCCGACGGCGCAGACGGGCATGGGTGGCGAGGAAGAGGAAGACCGGAGATTTCCTTCGAAAGTGAAATCGAGCGCCGCGGCCTGAAGCCGTCCGAGCAACTCCGCGGGCACTTTCGCGAGCTCCAGCTCCGTCAGCAGGACCACGTCGTGGCGTCCCTCGGTATGCTGGACGAGGGCGGTCACTTTCGGCCCCACCGGGAGCACCGTGTTCGCGAGCTCGATCTTCCCATCGAAGAAAATCTTGGATCCCGGGGGCGCATCCGGGAGGACGGCTCGAAGAAACGCCGTCACGCGGGTCCGGGTCAGCGACGTGACCTCCAGGGCCTCGATCGACCCGCACGCCAGGCGCGTCTGCGCGTGGGCGGGACCGGCGAGAACGAACACGGCAGCGGCGAGGGCGAAACGTCTCTTCATGCCTACATCCGGAAGACGCCGAACCGCGTTTCCCCTCCCGGCGCGCGCGACGCCGTCGCGAGCGCGAGCGCGAGCGTGCGGCGCGTGCCCGCCGGGTCGAGGATCCCGTCGTCCCACAGTCGCGCGGTCGC
>Ga0315271_10002437_pt1 | contig 11651 bp, 7 predicted proteins | sample C3_top_MG_FD_204664 | JGI IMG/M metagenome (GOLD analysis project Ga0315271, IMG submission 204664) | Sediment microbial communities from Yellowstone Lake, YNP, Wyoming, USA - C3_top | ecosystem: Environmental > Aquatic > Freshwater > Lake > Sediment | place: USA: Wyoming | collected 2017-08-01
CCGCGCCCGGGGGCATGCGGTTGAAGCGTGGCAACATCCAGTAACGCACCACCAACACGCTAACGGTCAGCGCGATGCAGGCACCCGCCAGGGCATCGCTCGGATAATGCTTGGCGAGCGCCAGGCGGCTCATGGCCAGCGCGCCGGCCCAAACCAGGCACACGATTGCGCCGAACGGATTGCGCACCAACAGCGCCGCAAACAGCGCGCTGGTTACGATGTCGGCGGTGTGGCCGGAGGGAAATGAATGATGTGCCGCGTCCCAGCTGAACCCGGCCCACTCGCTGCCGAAGTCCGGCAACGGTGTGGCATCCGGGCGGGCACGTCCGAACGTCATCTTCAATATGCGCACAATCAGCACGCTGCCCACTAGCTGCGCAAGCAAATAGCCCTGCGCGAGAAGTTTCAGCCCGGGCTCGCGGCGATACCAGCCCCAGGCGAACAGCGCGAGAAACAGGATATAGAAAGGATACAGGCCGTAGTTGGTAAACACACGCAGGAACGCGTAGTGCTCTTGCGTCCAGGCCGCGCGGTGCACGAGTGCGACACTGGCGCTGTCGCCGTACACCAGCGCGAGCAGCAGACCGAGTACCGCGAGTGCGGCAAACGCGGCCGTTACAAACTGCAGGCGGCGGGTGAGCGCTGCGAACTTCGGTTTCGTGCGGCGGGGCATGGGCGGAAACTATACCACAGGCGTTACGCGCGAATGCTGCGCCGGATGGCAGACACGGCAGAAACTGCGGTGACGGAACTCACGAACCGCATCCGACGTTTTCCATGCCTGCCCTGCTCCACCGCCATCTTGATCTTGCGCTGCTTTCTGCCTTCAGCGCGTTGCTCGTGGCATTTGTGCAAACCGATCTCGCCATCGCCGGCGGGTAAGGCTGGCGGCCAGTTGGCAAGCAATGATGCTCCTGAAAGGGGTCCGAATCGTGCCAACAACCTGGTTGCCGCCCGTGACACCGGCTCATTTCGGTCGCGCTTTGACCGGGCTAAACCAGCCATTACAGTAATATTCAGGATTTGCCCGCAGCCGATTTAAGCAATAAATTGAATGGCGCCAGTAACCAAATGGGAGGAGCTCTTCAAATGAAAACTCTACAGTGGGTCCAGCTGCGGTTGATCATACCCATCACGCTGCTTCCCTTGGTCGTATGCGCCGGATGCGCGACCAATAATCCTAATCCACTCAGCCCTCCTCTCACCGAGCAAAGCCAATTGTTACCACAGCATGGGCTGGTGGTGGTACGTTTCGTAATACTTCCGAGCCATTCTCAGTACGCTTCGTCAGATTCTCAGTCGTTGTCTATCCAGACACTGCCGAGTGGCAGGGAGTTCGTCGTGGGCGCCTTCAATAAGGAAAATTTCAATACCTCCGAATTTGTGGCGCAGCTCCCGGCAGGCCGGTACAAACTGACCGAATTGCGCGGATCTGGGCTTATCGAACCACTTACCGCGGCTCCATTTTCGATCCATACCGGATCCATCACCAATCTAGGAACGCTCGTGCTCCAATTTGTGAAAAACGATCCCACAACCAGAAAATTCCACATCGGCCATGTGGATTCGGTTGCTGAATTAAATGCTCTGGTGACCCGAAATTTTCCGGTTATTGCGCGCCTGGCTCAAGACAACCCGGTTCAAGTATGGCCTTACGGTGTCCTCACTACTGCGAAGCAAGTGGGTGTGGCCAGCGTCTCGAACACCCCCGCCCTGAACAATCCCGTTGTGCTTGCCGATGGCCGTATATTTGCGGGCAGCCAACTTGGCAGAATCCTGGTCAGGTCGGACAATCGGTGGACTTCGCTCGAAACGGACAGCACCCTCCAGATCGCCACGGTGCTGCCAGTCTCGTCATCCACGCTGCTGGCCGGTGGTGAAGAAGGCTTGTTGCTGCTTTCGAAGGATAACGGAAGATCTTGGCGCAACTTGGTGCCACCTGTCCAGGACGGAGTTGTCTGGAAACTCGTGCAGGGCATGGATGGCCGCATCTACGCCGGGATGCGCTTGCACGAAGAATTCGTCGTTTACTGGACTGAAAGTGTAGAGAACCCGATATGGCATGAGGCACAGCGGCTTCCCTTTCTCTATAACTCGCATGCGGGATCGCCACTGCTAAACACCATGCATCCAATTGAACCTGTGGCACGGCCACAACTGTTCTCCACTCCGCAGTTTGTAATCGCAATGTCGCCAAATAAGGATTACGAACGCATCGCCACCTATTCTCTGGCAACGAAATCATGGCAGGTCCAGGACGGCCCTGGCGTGTTCCGTAGTGTCACGATGGCGCCTGAAGGCATTTTATTCGGGAGCTCCCGCGTGGGAATTCTTTATGGAACCATGGTCTCGCAGGACGGCGGCCAAAACTGGATGGACTTAAATAGTCGATATTGGCAACCAGTATTCCTTGACAGGAATACTGGGTTTGCACTGAAAAGTAGCTACCCCCGCCGAAATCAGAAGCTACTCATTTATAAAACTACGGACGCCGGAAAGACGTGGAACGAAGTCAGCTATCTCGATAATCTCGCAAGTATGATCGGAGAGACCAAACTGTTTGCCGATATAAAAAATAGGATTCTTTACGCCGTCATGCAGAACGGCGACATCTATCAGAGCAAGGATGAAGGGGCCACCTGGGCTGCCGACAGAATTGTGTTCGCTATCAAACATTGATGGACCAAACACCGTACAGTAAAAAATATCGTCATAATATGCGCCCCCGCCCTATTCACGCGTCGCCTGATGCGTGGATAGTTGTTATTATGTACACGTGTTGTACACACTACGTCGTCATCTCGATATTCTGATCCTGGCCACGATCGCCGTGTTGCTCGTGGCCTATCCACAAATTGATATCGTTATTGCCGATCAGTTCTACCGTCCCTCAGACGGCTTTTACCTGCGCGAGAACCCGCTGGTACGGCTAGTCTTCAATAGCGTGCCGTGGATAACGCGCGGCGTGGTCGTGAGTCTCGTGCTGTTCCTGCTCACAGCGTGGACGATCTGGCGGCGGCGCGAGTTTTTTTCGCGTCAGCGGCGCGCGGCGCTGTATCTGTTGCTGGTCATGATCATCGGCCCGGGCCTGCTGGTGAACACGCTGTTCAAGGACCAGTGGGGGCGCGCGCGTCCCTCGCAGGTCCAGGAGTTCGGCGGTTCCAGACAATTCACACGCGCCGCCATCCCCGCCGACCAGTGCGAAAAAAACTGCTCGTTTGTCAGCGGCCACGCCTCGGTGGGTTTTTACTTTCTGGCCTTCGCTTTCGTCTGGCCGCGCCGCCGGGTTCTCTGGCTTGTTACGGGCACGGGCCTCGGGCTCGGTATCGGCCTGGTGCGCATCATGCAGGGTGGGCATTTCTTCAGCGATGTGATTTTCTGCGGCATCGTGGTGTATCTCAGCGCACGTGTGCTGCATGCCGTAATGTTCCGCCCCGCAGCCGGATCCCGCAACTGAAATAGGCCTACCTTTCTCACGGGCGACAGTGGCGTCCTGGTCTGTTTATAGTGGCGCCAGTTTCTCTCAATCGTGCGCCCCATGAATACGCCCCGTTCCCGTCCCAACGCCCTGATTCACGAAACCAGCCCCTACCTGCTGCAACACGCGCACAATCCGGTCGACTGGCAACCGTGGAATGCGGCAGCGCTGGAACGCGCACGCCGTGAAGACAAACCGATCCTGTTGTCGATTGGCTACTCCGCCTGCCATTGGTGCCACGTGATGGCGCATGAGTCATTCGAAGACGCGGCTACCGCGCAGGTCATGAACGAACTGTTCGTGAACATCAAGGTGGATCGCGAAGAACGCCCCGACCTCGATCGCATCTATCAGACCGCGCACCAGATGCTGGCGCAGCGCCCGGGCGGCTGGCCGCTCACCATGTTCCTCACCCCCGACGACCACACGCCGTTTTTCGGCGGCACCTATTTCCCGAAGGAACCGCGTTACGGCATGCCGGCGTTCACCGATTTGTGTCAGCGTATCGTCGCTTATTACCGTGAGCATCGGGATGAGGTCACCCGGCAAACCGCCGCCGTGTGCGAGAACTTCCGGCGCCTGTCAGCGGGCGGCTCGCCGGCCGGCGTGCAAATTGGCGATGGCGTGTTGGCACGCGCACGCGAGGAGATCGCCGGTCAGTTCGAGCCCCAACATGGCGGCTTCGGCAAGGCACCCAAGTTTCCGCACCCGACCACCATCGAGCGCCTGCTGCGCCACTGGTCCGCGCACCCCGACGACAGCGAGGCCCTGCACATGGCGCGTTTCAGTTTGCACGCCATGGCCTCGGGCGGCGTGTATGACCAGTTGGGCGGCGGCTTCTGCCGATATTCGGTGGACGACCAGTGGATGATTCCGCATTTTGAAAAAATGCTCTACGACAATGGCCAGTTGCTGGCGCTTTACGCCGATGCCGCGCTCGCCACCGGTGATATGGCGTTCCGGCGCATCGCGATCGAAACCGCGGAATGGACGATACGTGAAATGCAGTCACCGGAAGGTGGCTATTACTCGGCGCTCGATGCCGACTCGGAAGGCGAGGAAGGCAAATTCTATGTCTGGACACCGGACGAAGTGCGAATGATCCTGACAGCAGATGAATACAGCATCTTCGCGCCGGTGTACGGACTCGACCGGCCGCCCAACTTCGAGGGCCACGCCTGGAATTTGCACGTGTTCCGTTCCTCGCAGAACGTGGCAGAGGAACTCGGTCTGGATACCACGCAAGCCGCTGCATTGCTCGCGAGCGCACGCACCAAGCTGCTCGCGGCGCGCGCGGCACGTGTGCGCCCGGGGCGCGATGAGAAGGTGCTCGCCTCCTGGAACGGGCTCATGATCAAGGGCATGGCGCGCGCCGGCAGGCTGCTTGGGCACGCAGACTTCGTCGTTTCGGCAACACACGCCTTCGACTTCGTCCGCGCACAGATGTGGAAGGAGGAACGGCTACTTGCTTCTTATAAGGACGGGCGGGCACATCTCAACGCTTACCTCGACGACTACGCCTTCCTGCTCGACGCCGGACTGGAGCTTTTGCAGGCACGCTGGCGTGACGGCGACCTTGGCTTTCTGATCGAACTCGCCGAAACCCTGCTCGATCGTTTCGAGGACAAAACCGGCGGCGGATTCTTTTTTACTTCCGACGATCACGAACAACTCATCCACCGGCCGAAGCCGGCGAGCGACGAGGCCATTCCCTCGGGCAACGGGATTGCTGCGCAGGCGCTGCTGCGACTCGGTCATTTGCTCGGCAGCACGCACTATCTCGAAGCCGCGCATAATGCGTTGACCATACTAAGCCACGATATTGAACGATACCCGTCGGGACACAATGCGCTGCTGGTCGCAGTCGAGGAGTATTTGCATCCCACACAGACTATCGTCTTGCGCGGTGAGGCCGATGCCCTGCTTGACTGGCAGGCGCGCTGTACAGAACACTACGCACCACGCCGCCTGGCGTTTGCGATTCCAAACCATGCAAATGAACTGCCGGGGGTGTTGGCGCAGCGGTCCGGCAACGATGGCACGACCGCCTATGTTTGCACTGGTCACACCTGTGAAACGCCGATCACAGAATTCGCTCGACTGAACGAGGTGCTCACGGCGACCGAGCGACCTCATTGAGGCCTCCGAAGCCCTGTAGGTCATCCTTCAGCTAGTCACATCGGCCAAAAACCGGCCTACAGACTTAAGCCAAAACTGTCCTTGAAGCGCTGCGCAAAGGCATCGCGCCCGAGGTCGTGGTTCTGGGTACCATGCTGTTCGATCTTGACGGCGCCGAGCAAGGCGGCAATGCGGCCGGTAACTTCCCAGTCCATATTGCGTGCGATGCCGTACAGCAAGCCGGCGCGGTAGGCGTCGCCGCAACCGGTCGGGTCGACCAGTGCCGCGGTTTTGGCTACCGGGATTTTGTGCACCTTGCCACCTGCGTGAATTTCAGAACCTTCGCCGCCGCGCGTCACAATCATGGCCTGCACGCGCGCGGCCAGATCCTTGAGTGGCTTGCCGGTCTTGTCCATCAACAGCTTGCATTCGTAATCGTTGACGGTCAGGTACGTGGCCTGTTCGAGAAACGCGAGCAGCTCTTCGCCGCCGAACATCGGCATGCCCTGGCCCGGATCAAAGATGAACGGAATGCCGGCATCGGCAAACTGGCGGGCGTGCGTGAGCATGCCATCGCGTCCGTCCGGCGACACAATGCCGAGCTTGATGCCATTCGCCTGGCTGACGGTGTTCAGGTGCGCATGCCCCATGGCGCCGGGATGGAAAGCGGTGATCTGGTTGTCGTCCATGTCGGTAGTGATGAACGCCTGCGCGGTGTACGCACCGGGCACCACGGTGACATGGTCACGCCGCACGCCGCAATCATCCATCCACTTTGCGTACGGTCCGAAATCCTCGCCGACCGTGCCCATCGGCAGCACGTCGCCACCCAGCTTGTGCAGGTTGTAGGCGATGTTGCCGGCGCAGCCGCCGAACTCGCGGCGCATTTTCGGCACCATGAACGAGACGTTCAGGATATGCACCTGCTCGGGCAGGATGTGATTCTTGAAGCGGTCGTTGAACACCATGATGGTGTCGTAGGCGAAGGAGCCGCAAACCAGAACTGTCATGGGCGTTGTCCGTTTTGTCGGGGCCGGCCGGGGCGGAATGCCCGGGGCGATCGAGCGGCTTGATCATAACCGATTTTCAGCGGGAAGCCGCGCCGTTCTTCCCTGTCCAAGCGGCCAGCACTCCTTATATAATCCCGGCCACACTCCGGTTTTTCTCAAAGATTCCATGCGCAAACCGCACCGCCGCGTCCTCGCGATTTTCTCACTCAACCTGCTGATTTTCTTCCTGGCGCGAACCGGGTTGTTTCTCGTCTATCTGGATGATTTCCGCGACCTCGAGTTGCTGGAGGCGTTGCGTGCGTTTGCGCGCGGCCTGCTGTTCGATGCCTCCATCACCATGCTCATCACCGGCGTGCCGCTGCTCATGCTGCTGGTGCCATTCGTGTTTGTGCATCACCCGCATCGGCTGCGCCTCTCCACATGGGTCTGGGCAAATGCCGCGGTGATCGTTCTGATCCTGCTGCCGGCGCTTTTGGGCCACTACTATCTCACCGGGTATCTCAAAACGCTGTTGCCCCTTGCCGGAATCCTGGTTGGCGGTGTCGCAATACTCATACTGCTGCCATTTCGTTACGCACATCACCACGCCTGGCTGAGCCTCTGGACCTGGGTCAACTTCGTACTGCTGGCGCTGTTGTTGCTGCTGCTGGCCGGCAACATCGTGTACTTCGGCTTCGTACACCGCCATGCCGGACCGGAAATCATCGCCCTCGGCGGCGACGTGGGCCTGATGTTCGACATGGCGCTTGGCAGTTACTGGTGGGTGCTGCTGTTGTTCCTCGCTGCCTGCGTCGGCCTGTTCTATCTGTGGCGGCGCCTGTTCCGGCACACCGACGCCGAGGTCGGACGCTTCGTGCCGCGCCTCGCCGTCCTGCTGATTGCACTGTTCATTGTCGCCATACTGATTCGCGGTGGGCTCGGGGGCAAACCGCTCGACATCGTGGATGCCTTCGTGGAAAACCGTCCGAGCGCCGCCTACCTGAGCCTGAACGGTCCATTCGCCATGAGCCGCGCGCTGCTCAACACGCGCAAGGTCAAGAGTGATTTCTTCGCCTGGGACGAAGCCGTGCGCCGCACCCAAGAACTGGTGCTGGCACCCGGCGAGCGTCTGCTCGCCGGCGAAGACTACCCGCTGCTGCGCGCGCGCAGCGCAACGACAGCGCGCAAACCGAATGTGGTGGTGCTGATGTTGGAAAGCTGGGATGCGGCGCACATTGACGCACTGCGCCGTGGCATGGGCCTCAAACCATTCGGTGTTACGCCCAACTTCGACGCGCTCGCGCGCCAGGGCCTGCTGTTTACGCGTTTCTACGCCAACGGCGAGCGCAGCATGGACGGACTCGCGGCGCTGGTCGCCGGCATCCCGACCCTGCCCGGCACCGCCTATCTCGGCATGGGCATGGAGCAGAACCGCATGGCCTATCTCGGGCATATGGCGAAGCAGGAAGGCTACAGCACGATCTTCCTGCAAAGCAGCAAGCGCGCCTCGTTTCATGTCGACTCGATTGCCGCCATGGCCGGCTTCACGCACTACCTCGGCAGCGAGGACATCCCGGCCACCGGCCACAGCGAGAAGGTCACCGAGCGCGGCGCCTGGGACCATGACACCTTGCAGGCAGCGAACCAGCGGTTCGAACAGGCGAAAAAACCGTTTGTGGGTTTCGTGTTCACCGCCTCCACGCATCTGCCATTCCAGTCGCCGGGCGAACGCTGGCAGAAGTTTCCGCCCGACTCGCTGGAACACCGCTTCCTCAACAGTCTCCATTACGCCGATTGGGCATTGGGTGAGTTCATCGCGGCGGCAAAAAAATCCGGCTATTACGACAACACCATTTTCATACTCACCGCCGACCACGTGAGCGGTTTTGCCGGCAAGTCCGGCGACGTGCCGAGCCTGCACCACGTGCCGTTGCTGGTGGTGGCGCCCGGCCTCAAGCCCGGCACCACCGCGCGCATTGGCGGGCAGGTGGATGTCATCCCCACGCTCGCAGAACTCGCCGGTTGGCGCGCGCCGCAAGCCAGCCTTGGCCACTCACTGCTCGACACACGCAACGATGCCACGCGCGGCACGCTGTGCGTGCGCGGCAACGTGATCGAACGCATTGAGCAGAATGGCTGGGTGGCGCACGACCTGACGCGGCGCGTGAGTGCCAGCCCCGGCGCGCGCGAAGGCGACCTGAAAGTAATGGAGACCCGCCTGCTGGCCATGTATCAGGTCGGGCACACGCTGTTGCTGCGCAATCGAATTTTTCCGCTCGACAACCGCCCAACCGATACCGAGGCGGGGCGTTAATCCTCAACCGCGGATGCGGTCGTATGGAATCCGCCCCCAGGTCACGAACAGCGGCGGTAAAACTTTGGTCATGGTACCTATGCTAAAGTCGGCAGAACCAGCCAGAACCGACCGGCCATGCACAGCGACTCGTTGCCATTTATCGTATTCCTGATTTTCACCGGTGCGGCGGTGTTCGCAACCATTGCGCTGTACGCGCGCCAGGCGCTGATTGTCTCCTACATTGTGCTCGGTCTGGTGATGGGGCCGTCGCTGCTCGGCTGGGTGACGGACGCTTCGCTGATCAAGGGCGTGGCCGATATCGGCATCATGTTCCTGCTGTTCCTGCTCGGTCTCAATATGCACCCGCAGAAACTGTTCCGGCTGCTCGGGTCCACGACCCTACTTACCGCGGCCAGTTCGTTGGTATTTGGCGGCATCGGTATTGCGGCGGGATTTGCGCTCGGCTACACACCCATCGAATCGACAATCGTCGGTGGCGGCTTGATGTTTTCCAGCACCATTGTCGGCCTGAAACTCCTGCCGACCACGATCCTGCACCATCGGCACACCGGCGAAATCATGATCAGCATCCTACTACTGCAGGATGTGGTGGCCATTGTGCTGATGCTGTTTCTGCAGGCCGGCGGCGGCGAGCGCGCATTGCTCGCCAACATCGGCGGGCTGGCGCTGGCGCTGGCTGGCATCAGCGTGCTGGCGCATCTTGTCGAGCGTTACGTGCTGGTGCCGCTGATCGCGCGCTTCGATGTGATTCAGGAATACATCTTCCTGCTCGCCATCGGCTGGTGCCTGGGTCTGGCGGAGCTTTCGGTGTGGCTCGGACTGTCGCGCGAAATCGGCGCCTTCATCGCCGGCGTGGCACTCGCGTCCAGCAAGATTTCGCTGTTTATCGCCGAGAGCCTCAAACCGCTGCGTGATTTCTTCCTCATCATTTTCTTCTTCACCCTCGGCGCCGGACTCGACATCGTAAAACTGGCGGATGTCCTGCTGCCGGCCGTGCTGCTGGCGGCGCTACTGCTGGCGGTGAAGCCGTGGGTGTTTCGCATGCTGCTGGTGCGTTCCGGCGAAACCAGACCGCGCGCCACCGAGATCGGCGTGCGCCTCGGCCAGAACAGCGAGTTCACGCTGCTGATCGCCGTGCTCGCCCTGCACACCGGTGTGATCCGCGACCAGGCCGCCTATCTGCTGGAGCTCACGACCATCCTGACCATGATGGTCTCCATGTACCTGATCGTGTGGCGCTACCCGACGCCGATCGCCCTGCGCGACGAGCTGCGGCGCAACTGACTTCTGTTTTTTTGAAGCACGCACGCGCCAATCAGCAATGTAGGGTGGGCCCTGCCCCACCACTGGGACTCAAGCCAAGCTATTTGGCGGGGCAGGGCCCCACCCTACAGTTTACGAAATTCGTTTCCAGGTCAGGTCCAGTTCACGCGCTGCCTTGACGTCGTCGAGACGCTTGACCGGCAGGGTGTGTGGAGCGCCCTTCACCACGTCCGGTGCGGTGCGCGCTTCCTGGGCGATTCCCTCCATGGCCTGGATGAAGCCATCCAGCTCTTCGCGGGTCTCGGTCTCGGTCGGCTCGATCAGGAAACATTCCGGAACCAGCAGCGGGAAGTAGGTGGTCGGGGCGTGATAGCCCTTGTCGAGCAGGCGCTTGGCGAAGTCCATCGCGGAAATACCGGTTTCATCTTTCAGCTTCTTGAGCGTGACAATGAACTCGTGCGTAGCGCGGCGCTTGGGGAAGGCCAGATCGAAGCCACGCTTTTTCAATTCCGCCAGCATGTAGTTGGCGTTGAGTGTGGAGAACTCGGCGACGCGCTGCATGCCCTCGCGCCCCAGCAGGCGCGCGTAGATGTAGGCGCGCAGCAACACGCCGGCGTTGCCGAGGTGCGCGGACAGGCGGCCGATGGACTGCGGCTTGTCGTTCTCGGTGAGCAGGTAATAGCTGCCATCCTTGTTGCGCTCGACGATCGGCACCGGCAGGAACGGTAACAATCTTTCGTTTACGCCCACCGGCCCGGCGCCCGGGCCACCACCGCCGTGCGGGGTGGAGAAGGTCTTGTGCAGGTTCATGTGGATCACATCAAAGCCCATGTCACCCGGTTTCACCTTGCCGAGAATCGCATTGAGATTCGCACCGTCGTAATACAACAACCCGCCGGCATCGTGCACCGCCTTCTGCACCTGCTGAATGTCCTTCTCGAACACGCCGAGCGTGGACGGGTTGGTGAGCATGAGGCCGGCAGTGTGCGGGCCGACGGCGGCCTTGAGCAACTCAAGATTAATGTCGCCATTGGCGTCGGTCGGTATCTCGCGCACCGTGTAGCCGCACATCACCGCGGTCGCCGGATTGGTGCCGTGCGCCGCATCCGGCACCAGGATCTCGGTGCGCGCCGTGTCACCGCGCGCATCGTGGTAGGCGCGGATCATGGCGACGCCGGCGAACTCACCCTGCGCGCCGGCCATAGGCGTCAACGACACGCCCTGCATGCCGGTGACGTCCTTCAGCATCTCCTGCAGTTCGTACATGCAGGCGAGGAAGCCCTGGCCGGTGGATGCCGGCGCGGCCGGATGGCGGCCGAGAAATTGCGGCAGCATCGCCAGCGAATTGCAGGCGCGCGGGTTGTACTTCATGGTGCACGAACCGAGCGGATAGAACTGGGTGTCGATCGAGAAGTTCTTCTGCGACAGGCGCGTGTAGTGGCGCACCGTCTGCATCTCCGACACCTCCGGCAGCAGCGGGCGGCGG
>Ga0315271_10002438_pt1 | contig 11651 bp, 9 predicted proteins | sample C3_top_MG_FD_204664 | JGI IMG/M metagenome (GOLD analysis project Ga0315271, IMG submission 204664) | Sediment microbial communities from Yellowstone Lake, YNP, Wyoming, USA - C3_top | ecosystem: Environmental > Aquatic > Freshwater > Lake > Sediment | place: USA: Wyoming | collected 2017-08-01
TGGTGCCGAGCAATCGGGCGAGTGCTTCAATGGTCACGTCGCCACCCGGTGGGCACTGGTTGAAGTCGGCGCCGCCGCTGGCAATCGCCTCGGCGTAGGCGCGGCAACGCGGATAGCCGCAGCGGGTACACTGGGTTTGCGGCAACCAGGCGTCGATCGCCTCGGGCGTAAGCGGCATGGGGCAGGTGCTGGACAGGTGCAGGCCGCAGCAGTATGGCGTGGCGTGCCGGATGTGGCAATAATGGCACCTGACCAGCAGAAAGGAATGAACCAGGACATGAACACGATGCACATGGACAACTTCGCTGCACGCGGTGGCTGGTGGGTGGTAGCGCAATTCCCGCTGTTGCTGTTGGCCTATTTGATTCCGGGCTGGACCGGGCAGGTAATCACGGGCAGCCTGGCGCCGCTTGAGGCCTACGCCGGTCAGGCACTACTGCTGGTAGGGGCACTGATTACCTTTGCCGGTGTCGTGTCGCTGGGCCGCTGGCTGACACCCTTCCCTCAACCCTTGCCGAAATCGCAGCTGCGCACCGGCGGCGCCTATGCGCTGGTGCGTCATCCGCTCTACTGCGGAATCCTGTTCATGGCCTTCGGCTGGTCGCTGTATTCAAACAGCCTCGTGGGCCTGGCATTCGACGCCATGTTGTTCGTGTTCTTCGACCGCAAGGCGGCGCGTGAGGAGATCTGGCTCTCAGAGAAGTTTCCCGGTTATGTCGCTTATCGCGGTCGGGTTAAAAAGCTTATTCCCTGGATTTACTGAAACCAGACAACCACAGCGCAGCCCATGGAAGAACATAAGTGCCCGTTCAGCGCGCCGCTCATCACCCGTCAGTTCGGCTGCGCGTATGCCCAGGAAGTTATCCACCGGGGCGGCGCCGAGATCAATTGCACGGATGCTGCCGCGCATGCCCGGTGCGATCTGCTGTTTCAGCGTATGAAGGCGGCAGCGCTACCGGCGTTCGGTGTCGAGGATGACCTGCTCAGCATGCCGCACAGTGTGCTGGTGAAGATCCAGTATGGTGGACTGCTCGGTCTGCAACGCCTGCTGCGCGCTACACCGCAGGTGGGCGAACGTATCGAGGATGTCCAGGCGTTGGTTACCGAGGCAACGGCCCGGTTCGGCGGCGCATCCGAGATACCGTGCGCGCCACTTATTGACGACATCACTGCGTTCAAGCCACGCGCCCGGCGTGGGCGCTGAAGCCGCAACGCGGAACACGTTCTTTTTTCCGGAACCTGCCCACTGGGCCACGGCGCGGACGTACCCGGTGCCGGCATTATTCCCCACTCAATGTTCGGCTGGGCGGGAATAACTTCTCTGCCCGGACAGTCTTAATGCAAAGGGCAGCCCACGATATTTGTACTGGCTCGATTCTCGGGAGAAACGGATGCTTCATTCGACTCTGTCATTTCTCGCCTGTTGCAGTTCCAGGCGCCATTGTGGGTGGAGTCGTCTGTTTGCGTTGCCGCTCTATATGTTCTGCATGGCAGCGTGGGGCGATCTGGCTGGTCTGGACAAGCCGGCCGACGGTGAGGTCATGCAGGCCCGGGTGGAAGCAGTCAGCCGGTTGATTCATTCCCGTCCGGACGCGCCGGAGCTTTATGTGCAACGGGGCGAGGCCTACTTCAAGCTGCGCGAGTTTGACAAGGCCATCGACGACTACAGCATGGCCATCCGGCTGGACGATCGCCAGGACGATGCCTACTTCGGACGCGGCATGGCGCTTGGCCGCAATGGCGAGATCGACAAGGGGATTGCGGATCTGGGTGTTTACATCAAGCGCCATCAAAACAGTTCTCTGGCCCATACCAAGCGCGGCGTGCGGTATTTATGGAAAGGCGATGAGGCCAATGCCGAGAAAGACTTTGTTCAGGCGATTGCCCTGGATCCGCGCAATGCCGAGGCGCACGATGATCTGGGCGTGATCCGTGCGCGCCGCGGAGACTATGACAAGGCCATGGAGCACTTCAATACGACCATCCGCAACGACCCAAGCTATCAAAAGGCCTATCACAACCTGGCGATGGTCTATTACCTGGTCGGACGCGAACAACAGGCGCTCACGGTTGTCAGTGAGGCCGTCAAGCTCGCGCCGGAAGACCGTAATTCGTTGCTGCTGAAAAGCAAGATTCTGGAGTCACTCGGACGCCACAAAGAAGCCGAGCGTGTCCGCGAGGAAGCGGAGTTCCTGCCGGCTGGTAATTGGTCGGAACGGATGCCGGTGCAATAGCCCGGTCGCCGCAAATCGTAATGCCCATATCAATCAGAACCAGGAAGGAGACAACATGCCATTACGACTGCTGCTTGCAGGTGCCGCGCTGTTGCTCGCCGCATTCTCCGTTTGGGCGGCTGACGTGCAAATCAAGCAGATAGATGTCGATGAAGATCACGTAACCTTGTGGAACCGGTTTGCGGGCAAGGCTTACGATCTGCACCTGCGGCAGATCGCCAGCCGTGACATTCGCCAGACGGAGATGGTGGGTGTCTATAACGGTACGGCGGCGAGCGGATATCGTTATAAGGAGACCAGCTATTACGATGCACACACCGGCCTGCTGCTGAGCAGGGTGCGCATCGACCGGGACCGGCCAAAGATCCTGCATGTCGTCGAAGTCTTCCTTTACGACGAACAAGGACGCATGACCCGCGACTACGCTGCACTCTACTTGCCCTGGTCACAGAATGCGCCGATGCGCACTCTGATCAATGTGCATCAGTACAATCGCGATCTGCACGCCTATCGGCAGTTTGATGCCTCCGGGGAGCGTGTGTATGAGCAATGCAAGGGCATGCATGCGGGTAAGAGGGTCGATATTTCGCTTGAGCAGCAGGAGATCGGACCAGCAACCACGGCGACGGACGCCTATCAGGCATGCTTCGCGGGAGTACAGCAGACGGCTGGGGTTTATCTGAGTCCCCAGTAAACGTCTGTTCGTCCGTCATTACAAATCAGATAAGGGATTTATGCCGCTGGTTGGCGTCAGGCGCAGCGCCTGGAACAAATTGCTGAAATCATCGCGCCACAGCGGTGCCTCCAGCGGTTGTTGGGCGACAGCGGCGCGTGCAATTGCCGGAGTCGCCAGAAGGTCGCGCGCGCGAGCGAGCAGCACCCAGGTGGCCGACCAATCGCGATCGCGTGCGTCCGTTTCGATGACGCGGTAGTCGACGTCGAGTTCCTGGGCGAGACGCGCCACCACCGGCACCAAATCGAGATACCGATTGCTCACGTGCAGCGCCACAATCCCCTGTGGACCGAGGTGGCTGAAATAAAGCGTGAGTGCCTCGTGTGTGAGCAGATGCACCGGTATCGAGTCACTGCTGAAGGCATCCACGGCGAGGACATCGAAGCCCTGCGGGCCGCTGCGCAACAACTCCGCTTCCAGTGCCAGACGCGCATCGCCCGTCACCACGTCGATGGTTGCTGCGCTGTCGCGCACATAGGTGAACGGTGCGTGTGGCGAGGCGGCGAGCCGGATGACGTGCGGATTGATTTCGTAAAACCGCATCCGGTCGCCCGCGTGTCCGTAGGCGGCAATCATTCCCGAACCCAGTCCGATCACGCCGATGTGTAGCGCTTCGCCGTGCAGGCGGCGCGGATGATGGAGTATCGCCATCCCAATGCCGCTGCGCCGGTGGTAGTAGGCGAAAGGTTCATGGCGTCTCGCTTCGTCCATGACCTGCAGACCATGCAGGATGCGTCCGTGACGCAGTTTCAGCACGGTAACGTCGGTATCGATTTCGGCCAGCTCCAGCAATTGCACCACGCCATAAAAGTTGCGCGCCGTGAGTGCGGCATCCGCTAGCGGTGCGTATGCCACGCCGATCTGGGCGATGCCAAACACCAGCAGGCATGCAATCCATACAGGCCAGGCCGTGGTCGCACGTGCTTGCCGGCGCCAGTACATCCAGCCGGCGACAGAGGTCAGCACCAACATCACGCTAGCAACACCCGCGGCCAGTTGTGGTGCTGTCTGAATCTGATCGGGCAGGTCGTCGCCGAACACGAAACCGGCGAGTAGCATGGCCGTGGCCAGCGCACCATAGGCCGCCGCCGTAGGCAGGCGATGCAGCGGCGAAGTGCTGTCGCGGCGCAATACGACAAACAACAGGGCGGCAGTGAGCCACAAGGCGATCGGCAACTCGAAAAAGCCGGTGAACAGCGCCGGCGCCAGCAGCCCGACGAACATGCCGCCGGCCGCGCCGCCGGCCGTCAGCGTGAGGTAGAAGGCCGTCAGATGGCGCGGGGCGGGTTTGAGGCGCACCAGTTCGCCGTGACAGACCATGCAGACGATGAATAGCGCAACACTCAGGATGCCGATCTGTGCCAGTACCGGCGCGCGCATGCCGCCCACCAGAACTAGGGTCGCCAGTGCCAGTGCCGGGATGAGTAGAAACAAATACACCTCGCGCCAGTACCAACGGTCGCTGTCGAAGCACAGAATGAATGACGCGAGATACAGGCACAGCGGCAGCACCCACAGGAATGGATTGACCGCGATCTCCTGGCTCATCTGATTGGTGATGGCGAGCAGTAACACCGAGGCGCAGGCGGGCAAAGCAAACCACAGCAGATAGTCACGCCGGTTCGGGCGTGGTGCGGAGTCATTGGCGCGGCTGTCGCTGCTGGATGGCATGTTGCTGCCGGCACGCACCATGCGCCAGGCGCTCCAGCCCATGCCGGCGGTGAACGACGCATAGCCGATAGACCAGATCAGTGCCTGACCGCGCAGTGGCACAAAGACCTCGATCAGGAATGGATAGGTCAGCAGGCCCAGCAGTGAACCGAGATTCGATAAGGCATACAGCCGGTAAGGCGAACGCCCGGGTTCGCGCGCGCTGAACCAGGCCTGCAGCAGTGGGCCGGTGGCGGACAGTACGAGGTAAGGCAGTCCCACCGTGACGCAAAGCAGAATTAAGATATGCCAAACCGGCGCGCTGTCCGGTCCCGGCTTCCAGCTGCCATCTGGAAGCAAAGGTATGCCCCAGGCGAGTCCGGTCAGGCTGAGCGCAATCGCTGCTACGCTGAGCGCCAGCAGATGAATGCGCCCCTGCGTGGCGAGACGCGGGCGTTGCGCCAGCCAGTGGGAGTAGCTGTAGCCGACGAGCAGCAGCGTCTGGAAGAACAGCATGCAGGTGGTCCACACCGATGCGGCTCCGCCGAACCACGGCAGAATCGACTTTGCCAAAAGCAGTTGCACCTGGAATAGCAGGAAGGCACTGAGAAAGATGGTGACGGCGTACGGCAGGATGATGCGTCCCGCATTCAGTTGCCGGGGCGTGAACACGTCGGTGTTCTTCCCGGGCTGGCGCATGCTTTATTTCACGCGCATGCCCGGTTGTGCGCCGGAGTCAGGGGCGAGAATCCACAGTTCCTTGCCGCCCGGGCCGGCGGCCAGCACCATGCCTTCGGACAGGCCGAATTTCATTTTGCGCGGCGCGAGATTTGCGACCACCACCGTAAGACGGCCTTCGAGCTGTTTCGGGTCATAGGCCGAGCGGATGCCGGCGAAGATGTTGCGTGTTTTGCCTTCGCCAATATCCACCGTCAGTTGCAGCAGTTTGTCGGCGCCTTCGACATAGCTGGCGCTGACGATTTTCGCAATGCGCAGGTCAACCTTGCCGAAGTCGTCGATCGAGATCTCCGGCTTGATCGGCTCGATCGCGGAAGCGGTGGGTGCAGCGGGGGTTTCGGCACTCATGGCAAGGCTCTCTTTGGTTTCTTCCAGCAACGCGGCAATTTGTTTCGGATCGATGCGCGCCGCGAGGTGTTGGTAGGGGTTGATGGCGTGATCGGTCAGTAGTGTCGCGCTGTCGCTCCAGGTGAACGGCGCGACGTTCAGGAATTTTTCCACCTCGGCGGCGAGTTTCGGCAGCACCGGCTTGAGATAGATGGTGAGCAGCCGAAACAGGTTAAGGCTGGTGGTGCAGACCTGATGCAGTAGTTCCTTCTGTGCCGGGTCTTTGGCCAGCACCCACGGCTTCTTTTCATCCACAAACGCATTCGCCTTATCGGCCAGCGCCATGATCTCGCGCACCGCCTCGCCGAACTCGCGCTGCTCGTAATGGCCGGCGATAGTCTGCGCCGCATCCTGCAGCTCGCGCAGCAGTTCCGGGCGGGCGCAGGTTGCCGCCAGCTTTCCGCCGAACTGCTGGGTGACAAAGCCGGCGGCGCGTGCCGCGATGTTCACGTACTTGCCGACCAGATTCGAGTTGATGCGCGCAGTGAAGTCATCGAGATTGAGGTCGATGTCATCGAGGCGCGCGCCGAGCTTGGCGGCAAAGTAGTAGCGCAGATACTCGGGATTCAGGTGATTGAGATAGGTGCGCGCATTGATGAACGTGCCGCGCGACTTGGACATCTTCTGGCCGTTCACGGTGAGAAAGCCGTGCGCGTTCACGGCGGTCGGCAGGCGGAAGCCGGCGCCGCTCAGCATCGCCGGCCAGAACAATGCATGGAAATAGAGAATGTCCTTGCCGATGAAGTGGTACAGTTCGGCGGAGCTGTCCTTGCCCCAGAAGTCGTCGAACTTCAGGCTCTTCTGTGCACACAGGTTCTGGAAGCTCGCCATGTAGCCGATCGGCGCATCCAGCCACACGTAGAAGAATTTGCCGGGCGCGTCCGGAATCTCGAAGCCGAAGTAGGGCGCGTCGCGCGAGATGTCCCAGTCCTGCAAGCCGGTGGCAAACCATTCATCCAGTTTGTTGGCGACCTCCGGCTGTACATGCCGGGTCTGGGTGATGTCGGGAAACAGCCACGACCGCAGCACGTCCTCGAAGTCACCGAGCTTGAAGAAGTAGTGCTCGGATGCCTTCTCCACCGGCGCCACGCCGGACAGTGCCGACACCGCGTTCTTGAGTTCGGTGGCGGAGTAGGTGGCGCCGCACACCTCGCAGTTGTCGCCGTACTGGTCTTTCGCGCCGCAGCGTGGGCACTCGCCCTTGATGAACCGGTCTGGCAGGAACATCTGCTTCACCGGGTCGTAGGCCTGCTGGATGGTGCGGCGCGCGATGTGTCCGGCGTCGCGCAGGCGCTTGTAGATGGTTTCGGCGAGCGTGCGGTTCTCGGCCGAGTGCGTGGAATAGTAGTTGTCGAAGGCGATGTTGAAATCGGTGAAGTCGCGCTGGTGTTCCGCGCCCATGCGCTCGATCAGTTGCTCCGGTGTTACGCCTTCCTTCTGGGCGCGCAGCATGATGGGCGTGCCGTGGGTGTCATCGGCGCACACATACCAGCACTCGTGACCGCGCAGCTTCTGGAAGCGCACCCAGATGTCGGTCTGGATGTACTCCACGAGGTGCCCGAGGTGGATGGCGCCGTTGGCGTACGGCAGGGCACTGGTGACGAGGATGCGACGTTTAATCTGAGGCATGAGGTGGTATCGGCGAACCCGTGCTCAGCCGTGAATGTGGCCAAGCGTCTGAATGGTCGCAACTTTAACCGCTTTCCCCTGATCGGGCTAGGCGCTTTCGGTCTGCTGAGATTGTGCGGATGACCCAGGAAATCGCTGCCAAGCCCTTGTTTCTGGAGGGGATCCAATGACATTTGGGCCCGGCCGGTGTAGCATGCGCGCTCCTTTCGAATAACCACCCAGCGGAGCAGTATCCCCATGGCAGATGTATCCCAGTTGCAGGTCGAAACCGCGCTCAAGCAGGTGATCGATCCTTACCTCGAGCAGGATCTGGTTACGGCCAAGAGCGTGAAGAACATCAAGGTCGACGGCGGCAATGTGGTCGTCGACGTCGTGCTCGGTTATCCAGCCAAGGGTTGGCAGGGCGATCTCGCCGCCAAGCTCAAAGAAAAGGTCGTGGCCATCGGCGGTGTGTCGAATGTCACAGTCAATATCTCCTCCAAGGTCGTTTCGCACGGTGTGCAGAAGGGCGTGAAGCCGATTGAGGGCGTGAAGAACATTATTGCCGTGGCCTCCGGCAAGGGTGGCGTCGGCAAGTCCACGGTCGCGGTGAACCTGGCGCTGGCGCTGTCTGCCGAAGGTGCCACGGTCGGTATCCTGGACGCGGACATCTATGGCCCGAGCCAGCCGCGCATGCTCGGTGTGAGCATGAAGCCGGAGAGCAAGGACGGCAAGAAGATGGAGCCGATCATGAGCTATCACCTGCAGGCCATGTCGATCGGCTTTCTGGTGGACGAAGAGACGCCGATGATCTGGCGCGGCCCGATGGTCACCCAAGCGCTCGAACAGCTGCTGCGCGAAACCAACTGGCAGGACCTCGACTATCTGATCATCGACCTGCCGCCCGGCACCGGCGACATCCAGCTCACGCTCGCGCAGAAGGTGCCGGTGACCGGTGCGGTGATCGTCACCACCCCGCAGGATATCGCGCTGCTGGATGCGCGCAAGGGTCTCAAGATGTTCGAGAAGGTCGAGATTCCGGTGATGGGCATCGTCGAGAACATGAGCACCCACATCTGCTCGAAGTGCGGCCACGAGGAGCACATTTTCGGCGAAGGCGGCGGCCGGCGTATGGCCGAAGAGAACGACGTGGACTTCATCGGCAGCATCCCGCTCGATATCCGTATTCGTGAGCAGACCGACAGCGGCAAGCCGACGGTGGTGGCCGATCCGGACGGGCGCCTGAGCCAGATCTACCGCGACATCGCACGGCGCGTGGCCGGCAAGCTGTCCAAGCAGAAGAAGGACTTCAGTTCCAAGTTCCCGGGAATCGTGATTCAGAATACTTAAAAGAATTTGGCCACAGATGAACGCAGATAAAGAGGGATAACGGCCGCGCGCGGCGGCTTTTTGCCCTGCTTTCATCCGTGTTCATCTGTGGCTGAAATTCAAAAAGACTTGTGTTTTTTGATCTGCATTCATCCGCGTTCATTTGTGGCTGAAAATAATAATTAAATATCCTTTTCGTCTGCGCGCCTTTGCGGCAAAATAGCCTTCAATGAGCATAAAATCCGACAAGTGGATCCGGCGCATGGCGCGCGAGCACGGCATGATCGAGCCGTTCGAGCCGGGCCAGGTGAAGCGCAACGAGAAAGGCCCGATCGTCTCCTACGGTACCTCCAGCTACGGTTACGACATCCGTTGCTCGAACGAATTCAAGTTGTTCACCAACATCAATAGCACCATTGTCGACCCGAAAAACTTCGACGCCAACTCGTTCGTCGATGTGACGAGCGACGTGTGCATCATCCCGCCGAATTCGTTCGCGCTGGCGCGTACCGTCGAGTACTTCCGCATCCCGCGCAACGTGCTGACCATCTGCCTCGGCAAGTCCACCTATGCGCGCTGCGGCATCATCGTCAACGTCACGCCGTTCGAACCGGAGTGGGAAGGGTTCGTGACACTGGAGTTCTCCAACACCACGCCGCTGCCGGCCAAGATCTACGCCAACGAAGGTGTGGCGCAGGTGATTTTCTTCGAGGCCGATGAGGAATGCGAGACGTCGTACAAGGATCGCGGCGGCAAGTACCAGGGCCAGACCGGCGTCACCCTGCCAAAGACCTGAGCGTCCCACACGCGGCGCTGCATGAACCGCTCCAGCCGTTGTTCCCTGTGCCACAACTGGTGAACGGTCGTATGCTGGTATTTTCCAATTCCCGGTTTCTGACACTTGCCTTGCTGCTGCCGGCGCTGGCCGCGGCACAGCCTGCCGGTGAGGTGCTGACCTGGGAAGAGAGCGTGCGTCAGGCCGCGGCGGTGAACCCGGACCTGCGCGCCGCGCGCGATAACCTGCGTGCCGCCGAAATGGATGTACGCGGTGCCGGCAGCGGTTTTCTGCCGACACTGACCGGCACTGCGACCAAGTCCGACACCAGTTCCACCAGCACGACGTCGATCATCGCTCCGGATTCCAATGCGGCGCTGACTGCCAGCCAGAACCTGTTCGCCGGTTTTCGCGATCAGGCCAGTGTAGCGCAGGCGCGCGCCAATCGCACGGTGGCCGAGGCGAATCTGCGCGCCGCCCGCGCGCGGCTCAGTTTCGATCTCAAGTCCGCGTTCGCGACGCTGCGTACTGCAGTCGACGCGCTGGTTCTGAGCAACGATATCGTGCGCCGCCGCGAGCAGAACCTGCGCCTCGTTGAATTGCGCTACGAGAGTGGCCGTGAGAACAAGGGCTCGCTCTATTTGTCGCAGGCGACCTTGAGCCAGGCGCGTTTCGAGTCGCTGCAGGCCGAGCAGGCGCTGCGCGTCGCGCAGGCGCAGTTCGCGCGCGTGTTGGGGCGCGATAATCCGCAGACCATGCGCCTGGCCGGCGACGTGCCAGTCGTCGCGCCGCCTGCGCAAGTGGATTTTGCACAGGCCGTGCAGGACACGCCGGACCAGCAACGCGCCCTCGCGCAGGTCGAGGCCGCCAAGTCCGGTGTGGATATCGCGGCTTCCAACTTTTGGCCGAGCCTTGATCTCAGCGGCACGACCATCCACCAGGGCGATGATTGGAAACTGGAAGACCGGCGCAATACGGTGTTGCTCAGCCTGACGGTGCCGATCTTCAGCGGCGGCAAGGACTATTATGGTGTGCGCAGCGCCGGGGCGAAGGAATCCGCCGCTGAGGCGACCCGCGAGGGTTTGATCCGGCAGTTGCGCACTCAGCTTGAGCAGGCCTACGCCGGGTATGTGCAGGCGGTCGTCAAGCTCAGCGTGGACGAGGATTTCCTCAAGGCGGCCAGCGCGCGCGCCGAGATCGCGCGCAGCAAGTACAGCAACGGACTCATGTCCTTCGAGGACTGGGATATCATCGAGAACGACCTCATTAACCGGCAGAAGGCAGTGCTGCAGAGCCGGCGCGACCGCGTCACCGCCGAGGCGGCGTGGGAACAGGCGCTCGGCAATGGCGCCATCCCCTGAGCAAAGAACCATGAAGAAGAAAATAGTCATTATTCTGATCGGCACCCTCATCCTGGCAGCGATTGTCGTCGGCTTGTGGTGGTGGAGACAGGCGAACAGCGCATCGCCAGCCTACCGCGAAGTGAGCGTGACGCGCGGACGGATCGAGGTCACGGTGCAGAGCACCGGCACCGTGCAACCGCGCAACCGCCTCGAGATCAAGCCACCGCTGGCCGGGCGTGCCGAAGAGGTAGCGGTGCAGGAAGGCCAGATCGTTAAAAAAGGCCAGGTGCTGCTGTGGATGAGTTCCAGCGAGCGCGCGGCGCTGATCGATGCGGCGCGCGCACGTGGTCCGGAAGAGGTGCGCCGTTGGGAGGAGTTCTATCGCGCCACGCCCGTGACGTCGCCGATCGACGGCACGGTGATCCTGCGCAAGATCGAGCCCGGTCAGAGTTTCACGGCGAACGACGCCATCCTGGTGATTGCCGACCGGCTGTTGGTCGAGGCACAGGTGGACGAAACCGACCTCGCGCAGATCCGCCTGCACCTGCCGGCACAGATCGTGCTCGATGCCTACCCGGGTGAATCCGTGCCGGCGAGCGTCGGCGCGCTGGCGTATGAAGCCAAGACCGTCAGTAATGTCACCACCTATACGGTGGACGTGGTCCCGGCCCGGATACCGGCGCGCATGCGCAGTGGCATGACCGCCACCGTGACCTTCCTGATCTCGGCTAAGGAGAACGTGCTGCAAGTGCCGGCCCACGCACTGCGTGACGATGATGGCCGCAAGACCGTGCTTGTGCCGGAAGCGAACGGTGTGCCGCGCGAACAGGAGGTGGAGACCGGCCTCAGCGACG
>Ga0315271_10002440_pt1 | contig 11649 bp, 10 predicted proteins | sample C3_top_MG_FD_204664 | JGI IMG/M metagenome (GOLD analysis project Ga0315271, IMG submission 204664) | Sediment microbial communities from Yellowstone Lake, YNP, Wyoming, USA - C3_top | ecosystem: Environmental > Aquatic > Freshwater > Lake > Sediment | place: USA: Wyoming | collected 2017-08-01
GCTTCGTTGAGGAACCCGACTGTGCCGAAATTGATGCCCAGGATCGGAGCGGAGCAGGCGTAGAAGAGGTTCGCCGCGTACAGGAAGGTACCGTCCCCGCCCAGGACCACGACGAGATCGCTTTCGCCCGTCAGGCGGCCGGAGGAGGCTGAAAGACCCGTAAAACCGCAGACCGCGGCCGCCTGGTCTTCCAGGAGGATTTTAAGTTTTTTTTTCCTGAGCCATCCGACGACCCTGGCCAGATTCGCCACAACCGCTTTTTTATCGAGATTGGCGATAAGGCCGATGGTTCGTATGCTGCGTTTCATATCACTTGACTTGAGCCCGGCGCCGGCGTTATATTACGGGCATGGAGATCGGAAAAAAATCTGTTTTTGGGGCGTTCCTGGTCACGCTGGTTGCAGCCTCCATGATCTGGGCGGCCAGCCCGATGTCTTTCCTGTTCCGTCCCGGCGGTACGCCGGGGTTTCTAAACAATAGTAATTTTTCCATGAAAAATCAATTCCTTTTCTCTTTTTCAACGTTTAACGGATCTTCGTTCCTGCAGAACATCTATCTTTCCACGTTCACCTATAAGCTTTCGCCGTTCTGGAACCTGAGCGTCGATCTGGGCGCGTCAAAATTCTCCGGTTTATCAGGCCTCTTGAAGAAGGACCTGAATTCCCAGCTCCTGCCTCTTTACGGGTTTCAGGCGGAATACAAGAAGACGAAAAATTCCCGGTTGGTCTTGAATTTCGGCAATTTCCAGAACGCCCCACCCGCCGGGTCCGCGGGTCCGCTGCCCGGTGCATGGCCCTGGGAATCCGCTTTCGCCGTCTCGGCCGGCGGGGACATCCTGAAGAACAACAACTGGTCCGTTTATTACGAACATTCTTTCTTCGACGACAAGCTGAACGTTTCCGTCTATTATGGCCATACTGCTCCTCCCCGCTAAGGCGCTTCCTGAACTCGACAGGACGACGCGGCGGTCCCTCAACTACAGCATCATTGACGGGTACCTCTGGTCGTTCATGTTCGGTTTCGGCGAGGCGCTGATCGGACTGTTCGCCATCTTTTTCAACGCGTCCGCCCTTCTTCTTTCGCTCATGAACGGGGCCGCCCAGGTGGGGATCTCCATCTCGAATATCCTGGGGTCCTCCTTCATCAGAAAATTCATGAAGCGCAAGACCCTTTCGATCATCACGAACATCATCCACGCGTCATCGTATCTCCTGATGTTCTGGCTGACCTTAGCCACGAAAGACCCGATGGTTGTCATCGTTTTCTTCGTCTTCGGCCTGATGGCGACGTCCTTCGCCTCGTCGGGCTGGATGTCCTGGATGAACGACATCGTCCCCGTTGAGACGCGCGGCCGCTTCTGGGCGTACCGGAACCGGTACATCGTGCTGGCCCAGACGGCGATCGTGCCTCTCGGCGGCCTGATACTTTCGATATTCAAGAGGCACGACCTCGCGATCTGGGGTTTCGGTCTCCTCTTCACGCTGGCCTTCATCTTCAGGGCTCTCTCCTTCCTCCCGCTCTCCCGGCAGCACGAACCGCAGATGGAAACCGTAGAAGAGAAGGATGTCCCGTCGTTCTTCGACTTCCTCTTTTCGCTGGCGAAGAGCAATTTCGGCAAGTTCGTGCTCTTCAACGTGCTGTTCACGTTCGCGATGAACATCATGCCCGCGCTGACAACGATCCATCTCATGAAAGTGATCGAGCTGAACTATTTCGAATTCACCCTTACGATCATGATCTCGACGGTCGCCTCCTTTTTAATGATGACGTACTGGGGTAAATTCACGGACAAGTACGGCAATTATCCGATCCTTGCGTTCACAGCCATCGGCATCATGCTTCTTCCGCTGGGATGGACGTTCGTCCGCCATTTCTGGGGCTTCATGGTGCTGAATTTCTTCGGCGGTTTCTTCTGGTCGGGCTTCGGCCTCGCGACGCAAAATTTCATGTTCGACAACCTGGAACGGAAGGAAATCAACCACAACTTCGCCTACTTCAGCGCGATCAACAACTTCACGGCGTTCCTGGCCGCGGTCACCGGCGGCATTCTGGCGAAACTGGCGGGAAACATCACGGTCAACCATCTCTGGGTATTCCCCCTGACCAGCATGAAGCTTGAGTTCGTATTCTTCCTCTCCTTCCTTCTCAGGCTCGCGGTCGTGATTTTCCTGCTGAAGAGTTTTCGCGAGATCAAAAACAAAGAAGAGGTCAAGCATCCTCTCAATATCTTCGTCTTTGAGCCCCTGCTGGACATCTTCAACCCTTTGCGCATCCTTTCGCTCGCCCGCGAAACAGTAGAAACCGGCGTCAAGACAATCCGCGATATCTTCACGACCCGCGACGACAAGACCGGGGAAAAGAAACCCGTCGATCCCGGCGACCCGGACGGCGGAACTCCCCCTTTCGACAGGTAGTCCCCCCGCGATTCCCGATCAACCCGATCCCGGACGGCTCAAACCGGTCGGGATCGAACGACAATCCGGAATCGCCGCCGGTCAGGCCGCGGGCTGGGTGACGTCGAGAAGCTGGACCGCGTACGCGATGATGCTGTCGCGGGTTTTCTTCCCGCCTTCCTTCGCGTCCCAGGTATCCTGCGAGAGCCGGCCGTTGACGCCGATCCGCTGGCCCTTTTTCAGGGCTCCGCCCCATTTCTCCGCCTGCCGACCGAAAATCACCACCCGATAAAAACCGGTTTCTTCCGCGTATTCCTTCTTCTCTTCGTCGAAGGAATAGTGATGATTCGCGATCCTGAGGACCAGGACCTTCAAACCGCTCTTCGCGGGTTTGATCTCCGGATCAGCCGCGAGACGGCCAACGATAAAAATTGAATTCAAGTCGTTCATAAAGCACCTCCTTGACTTGATCTTACCCTTATTTAACAACCCGGTCGTTCAAAAAGTGCGGTACTTTTTGAATTTTTTTATTTTTTTTCGGTTTTTATTCAGGGGTTTTTCTACAGCCGGCAGACCCGCGCCCTTGACATGTAATGGACGGGGTAAAAAAATATGCTCTTTCCGGTTAACTATCGCGCCGATAAAGGCGGGGAAGCGTTCCTGGAATCGGAAGGACGGGAACCCCGGACCGGGACGTCTACTGGATGTCCCTGCGTCCGACGGAATAATATTTAAACCCGAGATCCTTCATTTCCTGGGGATTGTAGATATTCCTCCCGTCCACGACGACGGGTTTATTCAGGGAAGTTTTAATCAGCTCGAAGTCGACCTGCTTGAACTCGTTCCAGTCCGTCAGGATAACGAGCGCGTCCGCGCCCTTGATGATTTCTTCGGCCTGCCCGTAGGAGATGGTGTCTCCGAAAACCTTCTTCGCCTCTTCCATGCTGACCGGATCGTAGGCGGCCACGCTGACGCCACGGGCGAGAAGACCCTTGATCACGGCGATGGACGGCGCCTCCCGCATGTCGTCGGTGTTGGGCTTGAACGCGAGGCCCCAGACCGCGACCCTGGAGCCGCCGTTCTTCTGGAGGGCCTTCAAGATCTTTTCAAGGAACCGCTGTCTTTTATCCTCGTTCACATCGATGGCGGCCTTGACGATGCGGAATTCATACCCGGCTTCCCGCCCCTTTTCATAGAGGGCCAGGGTGTCCTTCGGAAAACACGATCCCCCATAACCGATCCCGGCCTTCAGGAACTGCTTCCCGATGCGGTTGTCGAGCCCCATCCCGCGGCTGACAGCCTCGACGGAGGCGTCGACCAGTTCGCAGAAATTGGCGATCTCGTTGATGAACGAGATCTTTACGGCGAGAAACGCGTTGGAGGCGTACTTGATGATCTCCGCGCTCTTGACGTCCGTGACGACGATAGGCGCCTCAAGCGGCTCGTAGATCTGCCGGATCTTCTGGACCGATTCCCTGTCGTCCGCGCCGATGACGATCCGCTCCGGGTGCATGAAATCCTCGATCGCCGAACCTTCCCGCAAAAACTCGGGATTGGAGACGACATCGAACGGATGCTTTTCGCGCAGATTTTCAGCGATGATGCTCCTGACCATATCCCCCGAACCGACGGGGACGGTGCTCTTGTTGATGACGACCTTGTATCCGTTGAGGTTTTCGCCGATGCTTTTCGCCACCAAACGCACCGCGGAAAGGTCGGCCTTGCCTTTGCTGTCCGGCGGGGTGCCGACAGCGATGAATATGACTTCCGAGGCCCTGATGGCCTTGACGATGTCCGTGGTGAACGATATCCTGGCTTTCCGGATATTCTTCTTCAGTATTTCGTCGAGTCCGGGCTCATAAATGGTCGCGACACCCGAGGCGAGTTTGTTTATCTTCGCGGGATCGATGTCGACGCAGACGACGTCGTTACCGAGGTCCGACAGGCAGGCGCCCGTGACCAGACCGACATATCCCGTTCCGATGACCGCGATTTTCATATCCCTTCTCCTTGCTTTGTTCTTCGGAAGATAGACGCCCGACGCCGGGCTTTCAAATTTCAAATTTTGATTTCAGACTGACGATTCCCTATCTTGAACGATCATGAAAATCAGCGCTTTTACGTTCGTCAAGGACGCCACCCTCTACGGTCTTCCCGTCGTCGAGTCGATCAGGTCCATTCTGCCCGTGGTCGATGAATTTATCGTGAATGTCGGCGCCTCGGGAGACGGGACGCTCCGGATGATCAAGGGCATCCGCGACAGGAAGCTGAAGATCTTCGAGTCAAAATGGGACGAACGTTACACCGAAAAGATGAGGATATACGCGGTCCAGACCAACCTCGCCCTGTACCGATGCACGGGCGACTGGTGCTTCTACCTCCAGGCGGACGAGGTCATCCACGAGAAGGACCATGACGCGATCTACTCCGCGATGAAGACGAACCTCGGCGACCCCCGGGTGCAGGGACTTCTGTTCGATTGGATCCATTTCTGGGGCGATCCGGGCCATTTCCTGGACACCTACGTCAATTACCAGAAAGAAATCCGGATCGTGCGTAATTTTCTCGGCGTGTCCTCCTGGCGCGACGCGCAGGGGTTCAGGCTCGACGGCCAAAAACTGAGGGTCCGACCCTCGGGCGGGACGGTCTATCATTACGGATGGGCCGTGGCTCCGGAAAAGGCCGTGAAAAAATCGGTCCGCCATTCCCTTTATTACAGGGGAAAGGAAAAAACTGAAAAGAACCTGCCTCCGGAGAGCGGGGATTTTTACAGGAACATCGATCCCTTTTTCCTTTCCCGCTTCAAGGGATCGCATCCCGGCGTCATGAAACGCCTGGTCGAATCCTCGTCCGGCCGGTTCGATCCGAAGCAATGCAAACCGCGAAGAACGCTTAAAACCATCCGGAGGATCGTGATGACCTTTTTCTCCCGGCTGACGGGCCTCCGGCCCGGCGAATACAAGAATTACATCCTTCTGCGGTGATTCATGGAAAGAATATCCTCGGTCATCATCACGCTGAACGAAGAGAGCACAATCGCCGACTGCGTCAGGAGCCTTCGTCCTTTCTCCGACGAGATCCTGGTCGTCGACTCCTTCAGCACCGACCGCACGGCCGCCGTCTGCCGCGGACTCGGCTGCCGGGTCGTCACCCGGAAATTCGACGACTTCATCCGCCAGAAAAATTTCGCCCTTTCCCGCGCGCAATACGACAGGATATTCTTCATCGACGCCGACGAACGCGTTCCTCCCGAACTGGCGGATCGGGTCAAAAAAATCAAACAGGCCGGCTTTCCGGCAGACGCCTACTGGATCCCCCGCAGGAACCTTTACCTCGGCGGACGGGCCTGGTACGGAGGCTGGGGTTCCGACGGAAAGTTCTTCCTTTTCGACAGGAGGAAATGCCGGTACCGCGGCGGGGGTGTCCACGAATTTCTTGACACAGAAAAAGCCAAAATCGCAAGACTGGGTCCGTTCGTTCTCCACCGTCCCTACGCGAACCTCGGTCATCACCTGCGAAAGATCGATTCGTATTCGTCCCTTTTCGCGAAAGCCCGGGCCGGCCGGCCCAGGCCCCTGCTCTTCCTGGAGGTCCTGTTCCGTCCCGCGTTCAAGTTCATCAAATGCTATTTTTTACAGGCCGCCTTCCTCGCGGGAACACGCGGATTTATCTTCTCGGTCCTGGCCGCGTTTTCCGTATTCATGAAATACTCCAAGCTTATGGAATATAAATTTTCATCCACTGATCACAGGAAACGGAAAGCCGGACGGCCGGTCCGGAGAGGACGCGGATGACATCACGGCCCGAGGTCCTGCATATCGATATCGAGAAAGGGTGGGGAGGAGGACAGCGACAGGTCCTTCTTCTGGCGGCGAATCTCAAACTGCCGGACCTGCGGCCTCTCGCTCTTGTCCGGTCCGGATCCGAGCTCAGCCGGAGGCTGGCGGCCGCCGGAATCGAGGTTCTTGGTTATCGCGGTCTTCTGGATGTTTTCCGGTTCCTTCCCCGTCTTAAGAGTGTCGGCCTGATCCACTGCCATTCCTCCTCGAGCCTCAATCTCGGCCGCGTCCTGCGGGGGTTCATGAAAGTTCCTCTTCTCTACACGCGGCGCGTCGTATCGGAGCGTCCTATCTCAAGACTTTCGCTCGCCAAACTGTCCTCCTGCGACCGGGTCGTCGCCATTTCGGAGACCGTGAAGAACCAGCTTCTGCAGGCCGGACTGGATCCGGAGAAGATCCGGCTCATTCCCAGCACCGTCGAAACGCCTGGACCATTAAAAAAACCACGCCGGGGGAAAAACGGAAAGTTCATCATCGGATCCGTCGGCAAGCTCTCTCCGCTGAAAAATCATCTCTGTCTGATCCGGGCCGCGGCCGAACTGGCCCTGCGCAGGAAGGATTTCGAGGTCGTCATCGTCGGCGAGGGTTCCCTGAGAAAAAAGCTGGAAAAGACAGCGGCCGGGCTGGGTGTCGCGGGCATCGTGCGTTTCACCGGATTCCGCCAGGACGCCCTTGACCTGCTGGCCGGGTTCGATCTTTTCGTCTTCCCGTCGTTCCGCGAAGGGCTCGGGACATCGGTCCTCGACGCGATCCTCCGCCGCGTGGCCGTCGTCGTCTCGGATATTCCCGCCATGAGGGAGATCGTCGAAAACGGGAAGACGGGCCTGACGTTCGACCCTGAAAAACCCGGGGATCTGGCGGCAAAAATTCTTCGTCTGATGGACAATCCGAAGTCGAGGTCCGCGCTCGCGGCCGGGGCGTTGAAGTCCGTCCTGAAAAGATTTTCTTTGAAAACAACCCTGTCCGAATACGGAAAGCTCTACGCGGAACTTCTTAAAAAAAGGTCCTGAAGCGCCTTTTTCCTCTGCAACGTTACAACTTTAAAACTATCAGTGCCTGAAATGCCGGGTTCCCGTGAAGATCATCGGAACCCCCAGTTTGTCCGCGGCCGCCACGACCTCGTTGTCCTTGACCGACCCTCCGGGCTGGATGATCGCCTTCACCTTCTCCGCCGCGGCCCGCTCCACGCTGTCCGGGAACGGGAAAAAAGCGTCGGACGCGAGAAAGCATCCCCTCGTGTCAAAACCGAATTTCTTCGCCTTCTCGAAGGCGATGTTCACCGAATCGATCCGGCTCATCTGTCCCGCGCCGATGCCGTACAACTGGAATCCCTTCGACAGGACGATGGCGTTCGACTTGACGTACTTGCACAGGAGAAATGAGAATTTCAGCTCTTCCGAGTCGTCCGGGCCGGGTTTTTTAGCGGTCACCGCCTTCCACTCGGCAGCCAACTCGCTGTCATACTCCTGGACAAGCAGTCCTCCCCTGACTTTTTTCAGGTCCCAGCGGTCCTTCTCGAACGCCGCGCGGGAATCCGCAGGCGCGAGCGTGATCAGCCTGAGGTTCTTCTTGGCGGAAAGGATCCCGAGCGCCTCTTTGCTGAAACCTTTCGCGATGATGACCTCGAAAAACGTCTGCGAGACCAGAAAGGCCGTGTCTTTGTCGACCTCCCCGTTCATCCCGATGACGCCCCCGAACGCGGAGACCGGGTCGGTCTGAAGGGCTTTCCTGAAGGCGGACTCCAGGGAAGACCGGTCGATGGCCGCTCCGCTCGGATTGTTATGCTTGATGATGACGCAGCAATGTCCGCCGAATTTGCGGTCCATATCCATGACCATCTCGAACGCCGCGTTAAGATCGAGGATATTATTGAAGGAAAGTTCCTTGCCCTGGAGCTGACAGATGTCCGAGAGGAGCGATCTTTGACGCGGTCCGTAGAACGCGGCTTTCTGGTGCGGGTTCTCGCCGTAACGGAGGTCCTGGACCTTTTCGAGAGTCATGTTGAAGACCGGCGGCATGGCGGCGGCGGGGTCGAGGCCGTTCAGGTACCCGCTGATGGCGTTGTCGTACTGCGATGTCCTGCCGAACGCCTTGGCCGCCAGTTTCGCTTTGAATTCCCCGGAAACCGCACCTTTGTTGGCGGAAAACTCCCCGATGAAGCGGGGATAATCGGCGGTATCGCAGATGACGGTCACGAATTTGTGGTTCTTGGCTGCGGCGCGGATGAGCGTGATCCCGCCGATATCGATGTTTTCGACCGCGTCCGCCAGGGTGACTTCTGGATTCGCGGTCGCCTTTTCGAACGGGTAAAGATCGACAACGACCAGGTCTATCGCTTCGATTCCCCGGTTGGCGATATCTTTCCGCTGGGCCTCGTCGTCCCTGACGAACAGGATCCCGCCGTGGATCTTGGGATGCAGGGTCTTGACCCTTCCCCCAAGGATCTCGGGAAAGCCCGTGTAATCCTCGACTGTCCGGACCTTGACGCCGTTCTCGTTGAGGAGCTTGAACGTCCCGCCGGTCGAGAGTATTTCGACACCGAACTCCCTCAGTTTCTGCGCCAGGTCGACCACCCCCGTCTTGTCGCTGACGCTGATCAGGGCGCGTTTGATCGGATCCATGATTCCTCTTTCCGGGATCGAATCCCGCAGATGATATTTATTTTTCCGGCGGTCGGACCGTATTATAAAATACAAGAAGGTCTTTCAAAAAGCAAACGCGGATGCACACGCCAGTCCCGGAACCATCAAGATGAGGCTCCGAATATTTTTGAGAAAACGGCTGTGATGACGTAGATTATGAGGCACGATCGCGTCCGGCAGTTGTCACGACGAAGTGCCGGTCCAGGGTCACATCCCGGACCGGCTCTCAAGGAATCCCGGGTCGACGGCGGAGGTTCTTCATGAAAAAATCAACCGTTCTTCTCGTGCTGGCCGCTTTTTTAAGCGCCGCGGCAGGCGTTTCCGCGGTCTCCTGGACCACGAATTCGGAAGAAGCCCTGGCCAAAGCGGGACGGACCGGGAAGACGGTCTTCGTCTACGTTTACCGCCGGGACTCGATGGACTGCAAAATGGTCAGCGAAGAATCCTTCAAAGACCAAGCGATCGTTCCCCTCATCGAAAAAAAGACCGTCCCGGTCAGGACGGACATCGACAAGGACACCTGGCCGGTCTCTCTGATCGCCAGGATCGGCACCTACAAGGTCACGTATCCCTTGATCGTCCTCATGAATTCCGACGGATCGGTCCTCGATTATCACCAGGGGTACATCGCGGCCGCGGACCTCGTCAATTTCCTCATCAAGAACCTGACCGCCGGCTCCGCGGCGGGAAAGATGACGACCGAAGAACCCGCCACTTTCGAGAAGGCTTTCGCGGCCTACGAGGACCAGAACTGGTTCATTGCCGCGGGATTATTCAACAGGCTCGACGACGCGAAGCTTTCGGCGGAACAGAAGCTGAAAAAACATTTCTCCCTCGGCGTCCTTTATTACATCAACAAGGACTACGCCAAGGCGGTCGACGAATACATGCTGGCGTACTCGGTCAAACCGGAAGCGAACACCCTCTACAATCTGACGTGCGCGTACAGCCTGGAGAACGACCTGTCGGCTGCGGTATTCTATCTGCAGAAAGCCGTCGACGCCGGATTCAGCGACACCGAGGCGCTCAAGACGGACGCCGACCTCGCCGGGTTGCGCGGGACGAAGGAATTTTCAGCGATCCTGAAAAGTTTGAGCGGGAAACCCGCGGTGACGGTCAAAACTCCCAAACCGGCCGTCGTCCCTCAGCCCGTTTCCGGCTCATACACGGAGATGGAGAAAAAATGTTTCGACCTTGTGAACGCGATGCGGACCGAAAAAGGGCTGAAGCCGCTGGTCTGGGCCGACGACCTGATGGCGGTCGCGAGGAAGCATTCGGAGGACATGGGAACGCGGAATTTCTTCGATCATACGAATCCGGACGGACTCGATCCGTTCCAGAGGATGGAGAACGGAGGCGTGAACTTTTCGATGGCAGCCGAGAACATCGCGTACAACAGCGGCTACGGCGATCCCGCGTCGGTCGCGGCCGACGGCTGGAAGCGTTCGTCCGGGCATTATCACAACATCATGACGGCGGAATACGAAGAATCGGCGATCGGCATGGCGCGGACGCCGGACGGCAGATACTATTTCACGCAGGTCTTCATTAAAAGGAGATAAGAGCTTCTCCTCAGATCCCGTATTTTTTCAGGTATTCCCCGGCCGCGGCCAGCTGATCCGCGGTGATCCGCGGGCCGAGTCGCTCCAGGATATCCGCGATGGTCACGACGGGATAGACTTTCAGATTGTAATTCTTCTCGACTTCCTGGACCGCGGACAAATCTCCGGTCCCTTTTTCTTTCCTGTCGACCGAGACGACGACACCGAGGATCTCGACAGCGGCCAGCGAGCGGAGAAAGGGGACGATCTCCCGCATCGTCGTGCCGGCCGTGATCACGTCCTCGACCAGAAGGACCTTGTCGCCGTCCTTGATTTTTTTCCCCACGACGATTCCCGCGTCCCCGTGGTCCTTGGCCTCCTTCCTGTTGAAAGAAAAGCCGACGTTCTTCCCCATCCCCGCCATCGCGGACGCCGTGGCGACACAGAGCGGGATTCCCTTGTACGCGGGGCCGAAGATGATGTCCGCCTTATCGAGGCCGGATTTCATGATGTGGTCCGCGTAGAATTTCCCGAGAGCAGAGATCTTTCCGCCTTCGTCGAATTTACCTGTATTGATAAAGTAGGGAGTCTTGCGTCCCGATTTTGTGGTGTAATCGCCGAACGACAGGGCTCCGCTGTTCACGAGGAAATCGATGAAATCCTTCTGATACTGCTGCATGGGGGATCCTTTATTGTTACCGCGTTCGTTGAACTGCAAGATAAACGCCTCGTCCTATACATTCAACTTGGAGGATTTTTCCTGTTCCTTTTCATCGTTGCTACTTGACTGAAAGTCCGTTTTTTATGGTGACGGCGGGATAATCCGGCGGGAAAGCGCGGATCGATCATCCCGGTGAAAAGTCCGCTTTTCTCCCTCTCCGCCTTATCGCGGACTCCCCTCCTAAAAGTACCGTCTTTATGAGGGTCCAGGAATACCGGCAATCGCGGGACCCGTCAAATAAATGTCAACCTCCTTCTATATATTAAACAACCGATCCGTTTAAAAAGTGCGGTTTTTATAAAAATTTTAGTTCAAACCTTAAATCTTTTGTTTTTCTTAATCTGGGGCCGACGTAATATGTTTCCCCAAATAATAATTGAAGGCAGCAAGGTCATTAACCCGCCTGATGTTAATAGCACAGTAATCCCCATCGAGGAAGGAAATCCGTCATTATTATTTCGTTGACTTAATCCAAAAACAACAAAATCTAAAACTAATAATATTATTACGACA
>Ga0315271_10002441_pt1 | contig 11648 bp, 12 predicted proteins | sample C3_top_MG_FD_204664 | JGI IMG/M metagenome (GOLD analysis project Ga0315271, IMG submission 204664) | Sediment microbial communities from Yellowstone Lake, YNP, Wyoming, USA - C3_top | ecosystem: Environmental > Aquatic > Freshwater > Lake > Sediment | place: USA: Wyoming | collected 2017-08-01
TCGCGTTCCAGCGCATCAGGGCGCGGATGCGGTGTTCCAGTTCGAAGTTGCCGCTGGAGCGCTCTTCCTTGTCCAGCGAAATCGTGTTGATGTAAGGCGTAGTGGCGCTGATCGGCATGTCGTCGCCAGCCAGACGAACGTGATGGATCAGCTGATCCAGCAGAAAGTGGGCGCGCTCTGCACCTTCATTCTCCAATACAGATTGGAGCGCATCCAGCCACTCCTGGGTTTCTTGCGGATCGTGATCGGGTAATGATGCCATCTTTCCGTTCTCTCTTTATTGCAACGTTATTTTTGATATGGAACTCTGTGAAATAGATCTAATCATTCCAGCTTGACCTTGGGTCAGTTTATCCTGAGCCTGACGAAGGGCCGGAATGAGGGATTATTTTGAAGCTCCCTTATGCCGAACAATCTATTGTTTCCTGTTCGGTGATTATCCATTCGACTTTCACGTCTGTCGCTTCCTGCGGAATTCGTTCCACGATTTGCAGCGCAAAAGCCGCAGCGGCCAACGCGGGCTTGTGTGTCATGCGGGCTAACAGCTTGTCGTAAAAACCGCCGCCGTAGCCCAGCCGTGCACCTTTTCTGCTGAAAGCCACACCAGGTAGAAGTGCGAATTCTACCTCATTTAGCGAATTCAGCCGTTCACAGCGTTCGACTACCGGTTCGCGTATGCCCCACAGTCCTGCTGCCAACTGGTTTTCAGGGTCGTCCACCCAATACAGGTCGAGATGGCTAGTGTGGCGGTTCACCCGTGGCAAGGCTAATCTCTTGCCATCCGCCAACACCTGCTGCACCCAGATTTCGCTGGCAAATTCCGCGCCGAAATTCATGTAGCCCAGCACGGCATTGGCCTGCCGGTAAACTTCCAGCCTGACGATGCGTGCGCTGATCGCCTCGCTCAAGGAGGCGCGTGTACCTGGTGAAAGCTGCTCGCGCAATGCGAGTTGCTGCTTGCGGATAGCGAGCTTGGTCATGGGCGGCGAAGCCGGCATTACCTTTAACCCAGGAACAACCGGTACGCCGGATTGCTGCTCTCGTCCCAATAGCGATAGCCGAGCGTGTCGAGGAAAGTTTTGAGCGCCTTCTTGTCGTGATGCGGCACCTGCATGCCGACCAGCACGCGGCCGTAATCCGCGCCGTGGTTGCGGTAGTGGAACAGGCTGATGTTCCAGTTGTGGCTCATGCTGTTGAGGAAGTTCATCAGCGCGCCGGGGCGTTCGGGGAACTCGAAGCGAAACATGATCTCGTCCCTGGCTTCAGGCGCATGCCCACCGACCAGATGGCGCAGATGCAGCTTGGCCATTTCGTTGTCGCTCAGATCCAGCGTATTGAGTTTGTTGTGCTGCAATTTTTCCACCAACTCGCCGGTTTCCAGTTGGCCGCTCACCTGGATGCCGACGAACACATGCGCCGCTTTCGGGTCGCCATAGCGATAATTGAATTCGGTGATGTTGCGCTTGCCGAGCAGCGCGCAGAATTTGCGGAAGCTGCCGGGCGTTTCCGGAATAGTCACCGCAAGGATCGCCTCGCGCCTTTCACCGATCTCGGCGCGCTCCGCGACGAAACGCAGCCGGTCGAAATTCATGTTCGCGCCGGAAGCGATCGCGACCAGCGTTTCACCCTTGAGCTTTTCGCGCGCGGCATACAGCTTGGCTCCGGCGATCGACAGCGCGCCGGCCGGCTCGAGGATAGAACGGGTGTCCTCGAACACGTCCTTGAGTGCGGCGCAGGCGGTGTCGGTGTCCACCAGGATGATCTCGTCGACCAGCTTGCGGCACAGGCGGAAGGTTTCCGTGCCAACCTGCTTGACCGCCACGCCATCGGCGAACAGGCCGACATGCTCGAGCGTGACGCGCTTTTTGGCTTTCAGGGAACGATACATCGCATCGGAATCCACCGGTTGCACGCCGATGATCCTGATCTCGGGGCGCAACTGCTTGACGTAGGCCGCCACGCCGGCGATCAGGCCGCCGCCGCCGATCGGAACGAAGATCGCATGGATGGCCTGTGTATGCTGGCGCAAGATCTCCATCCCGATGGTGCCCTGCCCGGCGATCACATCCGGGTCGTCATAGGGGTGCACAAAAGTCATCTGGCTTTTCTGTTCCAGCTCCAGCGCATGCTGGTACGCATCGGAATACGAGTCACCGTGCAGCACCACTTTCGCGCCTCGTCCGGCCACCGCATGGATCTTGATTTGCGGCGTGGTTGTGGGCATCACGATCACCGCTTTGCAGCCAAGCTTCTGCGCGCTGAGCGCCACGCCCTGCGCATGGTTCCCCGCAGAGGCGGCGATCACGCCGCGCTTGAGTTGTTCGGGCGTGAGTTGCGCCATCTTGTTGTAAGCACCACGTAGCTTGAAGGAGAACACCGACTGCATATCCTCGCGTTTCAGCAACACCGTATTGCCGATACGCGCCGACAGGTTGGGGGCAAGCTCCAGCGGTGTCTCGACCGCCACGTCATAGACGCGGGCGTTGAGGATGCGTTTCAAATAGCCATTCATGAATTTAGCTCGACTGAAAAATACCCGCGAAGATTAGCATAAAAACACCGCGAAACCCTTGCGACATAAGCAAAAATCGGTTCAAATGCCGCGCATGGAAAAAATCGATCAGCATGGTGTCGTCATAGAGACTCAGGTGAATTACCTGCCGGAGCAATCCGATGAGGCGGGCAACCGTTTTGTGTTTTCCTACACCATCACCATAACTAATCTGGGCACTGCGTCCGCCAAACTCATCAGCCGCCATTGGATCATCACCGATGCCCATAACCACGTGCAGGAAGTGCGCGGCCAAGGCGTGGTGGGCGAACAGCCATTGCTCAAGCCGAGCCAGAGTTTCGAATATACCAGCGGCACGGTGCTGACCACCCAGGTCGGCACGATGCGCGGCAGTTACCAGATGCAGACCGAGGACGGCAAGGAGTTCGAGGTTGAAATTCCACAATTTGTGCTGAGTGTGCCACGTGTTTTGCACTAACCCCTTTTCTGTTGCACGGCTAAAAGCAGAGGCAAGGTGTGCCGCGCCTCTGGCGCTGCTCCTTGTTGCCGCTTGCACCACAACAGCCAAACCGCCTGTCGCGCCTCCCCAATCTGCTGCTCCCTTGTCTGCCATTGCGCCCTACACACCGTTCGCGGTCAGCAAGTGGGAGATGCTGCCGGACTGGCGCACGATCGACCTGCAGCCTGCCTGGGGAGCCTTTTGGCAAAGTTGTACCGCGCTCAAGAACAAGCCCGGCTGGCAGACTGTCTGCTTGCGTGCAAACGAATTGGCTCAGCCTGACAACAACTCGCTGCATACATTTTTTGAGCAGGGTTTTACGCCCTATCAGGTTTACAACCCGGATGGTTCTTCTCAGGGTTTGATCACCGGCTACTACGAACCCAAACTGAGTGGCAGCCGGGTCAAGACCGCCCGTTTTCGTTATCCGCTGTATGGTCCTCCGGATGATCTGCTGACCATCGATTTGAGCGAAGTGTATCCGCAACTGAAGGACTTGCGTTTGCGCGGGCGGCTGCAAGGAAATCGTATCGTGCCCTATTACAACCGCAACGAGATCGATAACGGCAAGGCTCCTTTGCAGGGGCGCGAATTGTTCTGGGTGGACAACGCAGTCGATCTGTTCTTTTTGCAGATACAGGGCTCAGGGCGAATCGAATTGCCGGACGGCAGCATGGTGAAAGTCGGTTATGCCGAACAGAACGGCCACCCCTACAACTCCATCGGCAAGAAACTGGTCGAGATGGGTGCGTTCAAGCTTGAGGAATCGTCGATGCAGAACATCAAGCTGTGGGCGGAGAAAAACCCCGACAAACTGGCGAACCTGCTGGAACAAAACCCCAGCTATGTGTTTTTCCGCGAATTACCCAACAATCTTCCTGCTCCGCTGGGCGCATTGGGCGTTCCTTTGACCAATGAATACAGCCTGGCCGTGGATACGCGCACCATTCCGCTCGGCGCACCGGTGTTCCTTTCCACCACCTATCCGAATACCACCGATCCATTGAACCGCCTGATGCTGGCGCAGGATACCGGCGGCGCGATCAAGGGCGCTGTGCGAGGCGATTTCTTCTGGGGATTTGGCGAGCAGGCCGGAACCCAGGCGGGGCGCATGAAACAATCCGGTCAGATGTGGGTGTTATTTCCCAAGGGCGCGGAACCGGCGCTTGGTCCGTAGATACCGGATTTTGAATCCTGCAAAGCAATGCCCATTCACCTCGCAGTAGTGATGGGCTTGACGATCTGCCTTCGAGCAAGCATTTAGCAAATGTAGCGTGCAACGCTTCCAACACGAAGCAGAACTTCACACATCGCCATCCTGGAATGAAAAACGGGAGCCTAAGCCCCCGTTTGGGTTTTAACATAAATCTTAGATTACGCGCTGATGTCTTTCCTTCGACGAGTCGTGAAACCAATCAGGCCTAAACCAACCAACAGCATGGCATAGGTTTGGGGTTCTGGAACCGGTGACACGCTTCCCATGCTTTGGGCGTCGTGGGAGAATGGCGCGAACTGGGTAATGTCAGTATCGGTGGTGTAAGCGCATTGCCCCGAGCTGTTTGGACATAGCTTAGTATTGTACAGATCGAAGTGAATTGCGTAACCATCCGCGAGATTGGTCGTATCAATGCTGAAGAGGTTGTAGTACATCCCTGACCCCGCTTGCGGCCCCCAAGTCGGGTGGTCCTGCGTATTGAAAGCGCCTGACTGGTTGCTACCAAATGAGAACTCAACTTCTTTAAAATAAGTTGGGAAAACGCCATGCTTTGCGAGATCGCCCGGATCATAACTGGAAGAAAAAGCATCTATAGGCGGAGTGCCATAGGTCATGTCGGTGGTCGCGTTCACGGTATTGCCGTTGTAGGTGAACGACCCCAGATTTGCCGATGTGGAAACTTGCGGCGTTAAAGCCATGGACAAGTAATACTTATCGGTGGTCGTGTTGCCGGCGTCGGGCAACAGGTATGCGTATAGCGAGAAACTTGGGCTGGTTGAAACTACGGTTTGCGTCGACCAATCGTAAGTTCCACCGGTAATTCCAAGCTGCAAGGTAGGAATAGCATTTGCCGTTCCGGCAAAAAGGCCGAGCCACATGGTCAAAGCTACGAGCCCTATTCGCGAAAAATATGTGTGTTTCATGATTACCCCCTCCTCCTAAACCGTCAACAGACAAATAAGCCCACTACTTGGTAAGGATAATACGTATTCCAATAAACAATACCATTGTACTAAAGTACACCTGTACTTCAGTACAGGTGCCATCAGCAGACAGGTTTAAAACTTACATCGCCAACTCCCCCTATTGGCACTATTGGCACTCTTTATGCGTGCCAATCACGGCGTCCCATTTCTCGAAGCGGTCTTTGGTTTCCTTCATTCCCAAATCATTGCTGCAGGTCGAATAGAAGAGGAGAATCTTTCTTGCTCGATATATAATTGAAATCGATCTATATGGCACAGCTAATTATCAACTAATCCTGTATTGATAATTTGTCCTTAAGAAGGAGAAATAAATGAAAAATTTCGTCAATTATTCCAAATTCAAATCGCTGGTGTGGCTGATCGCATCGCTATTAGCAGTTCTTATAGCCGGGTGCGGTGGTGGTAGTGGCAGTGGTGGTGCAGCATCGGGTATCCTCGGTGTTTCCCTGACCGATGCGCCAGCCTGCGGCTTTGACAAAGTGTATGTGACAGTCAACAAAGTGCGGGTACACCAAAGTAGCTCTGCCTCCGAGAAAGATAGCGGCTGGACTGATATTACGCTGAACCCTGCACGCAAGATCGACTTGCTCAGCCTGAACAACGGCGCGCTCGACAACCTTGGCGAAGCACCGTTGCCAGCAGGGCATTACACACAACTGCGGCTGGTACTGGACCAAAATACCCCTGGTGGCATCGCCAACTCGGTTGTCCCAACCGGCGGGGTCGAGACTTCGCTCGTCACCCCCAGCGCGGTGCAAAGCGGGATCAAGCTGATCAACGAGTTCAAGGTGGCATCCGGACAGCGCGTCGACCTGATGCTGGATTTCAATGCCTGCAAGTCCATCGTGAAGCGTGGCAACGGAACCTATGCACTGAAACCTGTGATCAGGGTCATACCCTTTGCGCTGAACGGCATTGACGGCTTTGTCGATACCGCGTTACTGCCTAATAACGTCATGGTTACCGCGCAGCAGAACGGTGCTGTAGTTCAATCCACGGCACCTAAGGCGAACGGTGAATTTTTCCTCACTCGACTTGCGCCCGGCAACTACGATGTCGTTATCACCGCAGACGGCTATGCCACGGCAGTCATTGCCGGAGTGCCGGTCGCGACCACCACCAGCACCACCGTGGTCAGTGCCAGCGGCATCGGCAATTGGATCACGTTACAAGCATCGGCTACCCACACCGTCAGCGGCAAGGTAACTTTGAATCCGGTCAGCGCGACTGAAGTCGCCTACGTGACAGCGAGGCAAACCATCGGAACTGAACCGGTCGTGACCGTGAAGTCAGCGGCCGCCGATGAGACTGCGGCCGGTGCCTATACCATGACCTTGCCCGTTGATGCGCCGTGGCTCGGCCAATATACTATGGTGCCACCGCCGATTATTCTTAACGCACAATCCGGCGTTGCGGCTCAATACACGATGGAAGCGTCAGCGACCGGCTACCAGACTTCACTACCAGTTGATGTGGATATTTCTGCGGGGAATGTAGTGCTGGATTTCGTTCTGGCGCCATAAAACTAGCTGCCCATATAACATTTACCTGAAAGTCAGGATATTCAGTACGCAGTTGTAATTGCGTGATATGCAGGACAGCACTTACAAAATGCTCATTCGGCTATTAGTAACTTAATAGTCAATTCCTGCTCCAAAATTAGCCATGGCTATGCACCCAAGGCTTTTTCCTTACAATTCGAGCTGTCCACTTTTTCTTTTCAGCATCTTTTCCGAACCGGTGACGAGTGTCTCCTTGTGGAATTTTGTGTTGAGAAACTCTTTTTTCAGGGGGCTAAAAATAATCCAAGCCTCGCAAGCAAGTTTTATTTTGAAGGATGTAAGGGGTGCCCCATTTTGTCTGATTGTTCGTTGCAGAACCTCTGGTTCGCCTATACGATGAAAATCAATTACGTTTTCCAATACAACCGTTTTGGGCAGGATTCCAGCGAATCTAAAAAATAGGTTTTTCAACACAATTGGCACATAGCTGTCCTTCACGTATGACTAATTTTGGGCAACTAACTATCCGATGATGTGTACGCGATCCCGTCCACCGTGCTTGGCGGAGAGCAATTCCTGGTTGGCCAGTTCGAAAAGCTGCTCTTCCGTGGTATCCCGATTCGGCAAGCGGTGCACGCCGCCGATGCTGATGGTGACCACGCCATGCGGCGAATCGCCGTGCGGAATGTTGAGCACGCGCACCAGTTCGCAAAGTTTGCGCGCGTGTTGGCGCAAGGCCTCGATTCCGGACGAGAACGACACGACGGCAAATTCTTCGCCGCCATATCGCGCCACACAATCCGAGGTGCGGTTGAATGTCTTTGCGATGCAGTCGCCCACCATGCGCAGGCACTCGTCTCCCGCCGATTGCCCATACAGCTTGTTGAATTCCTTGAAGTGATCGAGATCGATGATCAATAGCGACATGCCGCTATGGATGCGCTGCGCGACATGCAGCAGATTGGTAAAGCGCTCTTCGAAATGGCGGCGATTGCTGATCCCGACCAACGGATCGGTGTAGATCAAATCGGTCAGCTGATTTTCCAGCAGCATGTTATCCGTGGCATCTTTCTGGATGCCGATGAAATGGGTAAGCGTGCCTACCGCATCATGTACCGGAGTAATACTGAGATGACTCCGGCATATCCTCCCGTCCTTACGGCAATTGCGCAGCGTAACGACACAGCTCTGGCCCCTGGCGATAGCGGCGCGTATCGTGTCCATTTCCGGCTGGTTGGCATCGGGCCCGAACAGGGTAAGAAAGTTTTTGCCGAGGACCTCGCCCGAAGTATAGCCGGTCAGTTTTTCAAAACCCTCATTCACATAGATCAGCGGGATATCCTGCAACTGCGCATCGACGATGGTGATGCCGTCATGTGACCGGTTCAGGGCCTGGGCGAGCAGGTCGCGGGAAATACTGGCTGCGGGGGAAATATCTGCCGTGGTGTTCATACTCTCTCTATTTCGCCCTGGCCTCGTTCAAATGCCTTTCCAGTTCTGCCGCAGGCAAGTAGCCCGGTATTTGGGTACCACTGGCAAAAACTATGTTCGGTGTGCCGGTGACATGGAGTTTTTGGCCCAGGGCCAACACCTTGTCGGTTTGGGTGCTGCAAGATGCCTTCGCGGGTACGATTTCGCTCAGCATCCAATCGTCCCATGCCTTGACCGGATTCTTTGCACAAAGCACATTGTGCACGATCTCATCGGAGCCCGGGAAGATCGGGTACATGAAAAAATACACCGTGACATCGCTGACCCTGCTCAGCTCCTTTTCCAGCTTTTTGCAGAAGCTGCAGTTGGGGTCGGTGAAGATGGCCAGCTTGCGCTTGCCGTTGCCCTTCACTTTTTTCACTGCCAGTTCGAGCGGCAGTTTGTCGAAATCGATCGCAAACAAGATGCGGCGGCGCTCTTCGCTCAGATCGCGGCGGCTCTTTGTTTCGATCACGCTGCCTTCGAACAGATATTCCCCCTGCGCATCTGTGTACATGAGCTGGTCTTGAATGACCACCTCATACAGCCCGGCATAAGGCGTTTTGGCGATGTGTTCGATCTTGCCGATATTGGGGAACTTGCTTTGCAGCGATTGGCGGATCTCATCCTCTCCGGCGTGCGCGAAAGACATCAGGGCAAACAAAAACAGGGCAATCAGTATCTTCATGGGCTCTTTTCTTGGTTAGATTCGGGTCGTTTAATTCAGGGCATGCTGCATTAACATCTTTTTCAGCGGGATGATGTGATTGGTTGCATTCAATCCCATATTACGCACGGCACGCAATAGCGGGTCGTCATTATTGAACAGATGCTTCAGTCCGTAAGTCGTTGCCTGCATCGCATAGATGTCTTCCTTGCGCTTTCGTTCATAGCGGCGCAGCAATTGTGCAGCGCCGCAGTCGTTTTGCGCGCCCCGCTCCAGGAGTATCTGCGCCAGCTGGCGCGCGTCGCGAAAGCCGGTGTTCACACCCTGTCCGGCCAGCGGGTGCATATTGTGCGCGGCATCGCCGATCAGTGCCACGCGCGGCGCGCTGATCTGCGGCAATACCAGCAGGCGCAGCGGGAACGCGGCGGGCGGCGTGATGGCCTGCATTTCGCCCAGCGTACTCTTCGCGGCAGCAGCCACTTTCATGCAGAGTTCCCCGTGAGTGAGCGCCAGCAGTTCAGCTGACTTTTCCGGGCTGACCGACCATACCATCGAGACGCGGTTGCCCGGCAGCGGCAGCAGCGCAAGGATGCCGTCCGGCTGGAACCATTGATAGGCAATGCCGCGGTGCGGCAGCTCAGTGGCGAAATTAGCCACCACACCGTGTTGCTGGTAGTCCAGCGGCGCGGCACTGATGCCCGCCTGATTGCGCACCCAGGAATCGCGCCCGTCCGCGCCCACGATGAGTTTCGCGTCCAGGATATGTCCGTCTTCAAGCGTGAGCGTGGCGGCATCGGCGGCAAACTTGAGCGCGGCACAACGCGCCGGATGAAACAGGGTCAGGTTTTCCTGTTGCTGCAACACATCCCACAGCGCGTGCTGCAAGGCGCGATTTTCCAATATGCAGGCCAGTTCCGCCACGCCCATTTGATAGGCGCTGAATTCCAGTTCCGCTCCGGTATCGCCGAACACGCGCATCTCCTCGACCGCAGCGATGCGGCTGCGGTCCAGCAAAGACCATGCGCCGGATTGCTCGAGGAAACTGCGGCTGCCCGGGCTGATCGCGTAGATGCGACTATCCCAATCCGCTTCAACGGACGATGCGTCTTTCGGCTTGAGCGAGGACTGGCTCTCCACCAATGCCAGCGACAGCCCGCTATGTTTAAGTGCGGCGGCCAGACTGGCTCCCACCAATCCCCCTCCTATAATGACGACATCGAATTTCATGCACAGAATCATAGCATGCCGCCAAGTTTCATTTATAATCCCACCCCCTCGTGAAAAATTCATTAGGAATAACCCGCCAATAAATTCGTTTTGCGGGATAAAGCGCAGGGAGCCGCGCAATGAACGACGAGGCATATCGCCAAGATAGACGAGGAGTGAACGAGCATGCGACACCGCGATTTGCCCGCAAAACGGATTTAGAAATGCGCATCGGCCCCTATCAACTGAAAAACAATCTCATCGTTGCTCCCATGGCCGGAGTAACGGATCGACCATTCCGCATGTTGTGCAAACGCATGGGGGCGGGCATGGCGGTGAGCGAGATGGTGTCTTCCAACTCGCTGTTGTATGGCTCGGAAAAGACCAAGCGGCGCGCCAACCATGAAGGCGAGGTCGATCCGATCTCGGTGCAGATCGTCGGCGCCGACCCGGATATGCTGGCGCAGGCCGCGCAATACAACGTAGACAACGGCGCGCAGATCATCGACATCAACATGGGCTGCCCGGCCAAGAAGATCTGCAACGTGATGGCTGGTTCCGCACTGTTGCAGAACGAACCGCTGGTGGCGCAACTGCTGGAAGCGGTGGTCGGCGCGGTGAATGTTCCCGTCACACTCAAGATACGCACCGGTTGGGACAAGGCCAATCGCAATGCGATACGCATCGCCAGGATCGCCGAAGCATCCGGCATCCAGGCCTTGGCGATACACGGGCGTACCCGCGCCTGCGCCTACACCGGCGACGCCGAATACGACACCATCGCCGCGGTCAAGGCCAGTGTGGGCATACCGATCATCGCCAACGGCGACATCACCACACCGGAAAAAGTCAAATTCGTGCTGGAACAAACCGGCGCGGATGCCGTGATGATAGGCCGCGCAGCACAAGGCCGCCCGTGGCTGTTCCGCGAGATTTCTCATTTCCTCAGCACCGGCCAGCATCTGCCCGCGCCACAGGTCGGCGAGATCCATCGCGTACTGGTAGCGCATGTGCATGAGTTGTACGGCTTCTACGGCGAACACACCGGTTTGCGCGTGGCGCGCAAGCACATCTCCTGGTACACCAAGGGACTGGCCGGCTCGGCGCACTTCAGGCATCACATGAATCAACTGGAAAGCCCCGGCGAACAGTTGGCGGCCGTGGATGAATTTTTTGCCGAACAAGCGCAGCGAGGGGCACAACTGCATTATCTGGAGGAGCTGGCAGCATGAGCGATGGGTTGATCAGCGAGAACGACATGGCGCGCTATGTGCGCAAAACGCTCAAGGAATATTTCAAGGATCTCGACGGCGAGGACCCCTGTTGCGGCATGTATGACATGGTCATCAACTGCGTCGAAAAACCGTTGCTCGAAATGGTGCTGGAACAGGTCGGCGGCAACCAGACGCGCGCGGCGGAAATGCTGGGCATCAATCGCAACACCTTGCGCAAGAAGATGCAGCAACACGGCATCTCGTAGGAACACGGCGCGCAGTCTTATCCTCATTCAATCTCATCGGAATCATCATGGCAACCATCAAACAGGCACTCATCAGCGTGTCGGACAAGTCCGGCGTTCTCGAATTCGCA
>Ga0315271_10002442_pt1 | contig 11645 bp, 6 predicted proteins | sample C3_top_MG_FD_204664 | JGI IMG/M metagenome (GOLD analysis project Ga0315271, IMG submission 204664) | Sediment microbial communities from Yellowstone Lake, YNP, Wyoming, USA - C3_top | ecosystem: Environmental > Aquatic > Freshwater > Lake > Sediment | place: USA: Wyoming | collected 2017-08-01
GTGGTTCGGCGGCCAGAGCAGCGCCGGGTCCAGCGCGACGGTCACGACGGGCGGCTTGGTGTCGGCGATCGTGACGACGACGGTGTCGCTGTCGGCGACCAGCCCGTCGAACACGCCCAGGATCACCTCGGTCGAACCCAGCGGGAACGATCCCGTCGGCTTGATCGCATGCACGTCGTCGAACACGATCCCCGGGGCGCTCCACGTGTAGACCAGCGGGTCATTGTCCGGGTCGTAGGAAAGCGAACCATCGAGCTGGACCGGCGTGCCGATCGCGCCCGTGCACTCGACCGTCGTGTCGTTGCCGGCGACGGCGACCGGGGGTTGGTTCAGGAACGGCGACACCGTGTTGAAGGCATCGAGACGTCCCGCGCCCGTGGCGTAGTCGAAACCGGGCGGCCCGAGGTCGACGGCGCTCGTCAGGAGCGCGGTGCGCACCTGCGCCGAGGTCAGCGCGGGCTGCGCGCCGCGCAGCAACGCGGCAAGGCCGGCGCCGTGCGGCGAGGCGGCCGACGTGCCGAAGAACGGCGTCGGGAATCCGCCGACGCCCGTGACCTGGACGCCGTCGATCGCCATCGCGTCGGGCTTGTTGCGGGCGATCGGGCCGGCCGGGAACAGCACGGTGAACGGACCGCGCGAGGAGAACGCCTCGGGCGTGTCGTTGCCGGGGTCGGCCTGGTCGATTGCTCCGAGTGCGAGGATCAGCGGGTGCCCGGCGTGCGGGTTGATGCTGCCCGCCGGGTTGACGTATTCGAGGAACGTCGGGCCGTTGGCCGCGATCTTGAGCGGCAGGTTCGCCGGCGGGGCGGCGCCGCTGTTGAAGTCCACCACCAGCACCGCGGCGGAGTTGTCCGGGCCGTTGTAGGTGAAGTCGAGCAGTTCGACCGCGTCCCCTGCGCCGTTCTGCACCGTGGTGCTGGACTGGAGCACGTTCGCCAGCGCGCCATCGAGCAGGTAGAGATCGAAGTTCTGCGCCGCGGCGCCGAATTTCTCGCCCCACTGCAGGACGATCGTGTGGCGCACGCCGGTGCCGTTCGGGTTCCTGAGGCGCAGGTTCAACGTGTAGTCGCCCGGCGCGAATGCGTGCGGCCGGAACGTGCCGGCGCTGCCGATCGCGCGTGAGCCGCCGTCGACGAAGTTCTGCTGCACGTGGCGCTGGGCGCGATTGCCGGCCGACGTGAAGTAGACGATGTTCTTGAGCGTGACCAGGTTCGCGGCGTTGGTCGCGACGGGGCCATCCTCGAAGTAAGGCTCGCGCGGCAACCACAGGTCGTCGGAAACGATGTTGCAGCCCGCAGTGTTGACGAGCCAGTTCTGCGCTGTGACCATGGCGCCTGCACCGCCGTTGCCCGAGGAGAATGCGAGGTTCGCGCCCGGCGCGAGGTCGTGCACGATCTCGAGCATCGCCGTCCCCTCGTCGCCGTTGCCGACGAGGTTGACGTTCACGCCCGCCTGCAGGTCGCCCGACGCCTGGGACAGCCCGAGATTCAGTACGCCGTCCGAGATCACGCCCACGGTCGATCCGGTGCCGTCGATCGCGAACGTGGAGCGGGCGAGTGCCGCGCGATGGATGACGTCGCCCTGGCTCTGGGCGGCGCCGACCTCCGGGATCGCGATGCCCGCCATGCCCACGAGCCGGACCCACGACAGCGCGGCGACGTCCTGCACGCGCTCGTAGGGCAGCCAGGCTTCGACGATGTCGAAGTCCGCGGCGACCGCGGCGGGTTCGACCCCGAGACCCTGGAGTTCGGACAGGTGGGCCGCCGCGGCCACGCCGCTGATGCGAACGTAGATCCGCCCGAGGTCGTCCACCGGGAGCCCTGGCGAGGAGAATGCCTCGCGCGTGTCGAGCGTCACCCACCGCTGCTTGCTGGAGAGCGCCTGCGCCAGGATCGAGGCCCGCTCACTCACCCCGGATTCGATCTTGCTGGCGGGGTCGCCTGGCAGGAGCGCGGCCTTCTGCGCCCGCAGCAGCGTGACGTCCGCCCCGGTCGACGGAACGAGGTACGGACCCATGTCGGAGAGTCGAACCGCGCCCGCCGTGACCGGCAGCGCCAGCAGCGCTCCCAGGGCGAGCACCAGCTTCCGGGCCGAAGGCCGAGGCCGGCGGGGTGCGCCCGGATAACGGAACGGGACCTTGGGGGACCCAAGCATGCAACACCTCCGGTGGTCGGAGCTCTGGGGGGAACGAGGCGCGGACGTTTCTCAATGAGGCATCGATGGACAGCCGAGCCCCTTGTTCAGGGCACGAGCGCAGGAAGAATGCGCTTTTGGCCGCCCCGGGTCAATGGTCCTCTGGCGGCATTTCCTCGGGGATCCGGGCGGCCGCTGCTTCCGGGACGAGGCGGGCAAGCGCCTCGAGCACCGTCCCCGGCGCAAGGTCCCGCATGCAGCGATGATGCCCGAGCGGGCAGCGCGCGAGGCCATGGAGCGTGCAGGGCTGGCAGGCCAGGTTCGCGCATAGCACAATGGAACTCGCGCCCGCAGGGGCGAACCCGAGCGCCGGGTGGGTCGAACCGAACAGGGCGACCACCGGAACCCCCACGGATGCCGCCAGATGCATGAGGCCGCTATCGTTCGTCACGGCCCCGCGCGTGCGGGCAGCCACGGCCGCGAGGTCCTCGAGCGGGCCCTCGAACCAGCGCGCCCGCGGCTCATCCGCCGCCCACGCCACGAGCCCGGGCATCGTCTGCCGGTCCCCGGCATCCCCCGCCAACAGCACCCGGAGCCCGGCCACCGCCAGCGCGCGGGCAAGGCGAAGCCACGACGCCTCGGGCCAGCGCTTGGTCGCCCAGCGCGCGCCCGGGGCGAGCAGGACGAGCGCTCCCCCGGACCACCCGGTGTCGAACGCGGCGGCGCGCGCGGTGGCCGCGGCGTCGAGCGCGAGGCGCGGCGGTGCGGCGGCCGCGGGATCGACGCCGAGTGGCGCGACCGCGTCGACAAACCGGAGCCATGCGGGGCGGACGGGCGCCGGCCGGGTCCACTTCAGGGAGACCCAGCGCCGCCGCGCCCAGCGCCGCGCCCGCCAGGCGAACACGCGCGGGTGCCCCGAAAGCAGTGCGCGCGAGCGCGGGCTGGTCTGCAGGTCGACCACGGCGGTGAAGCCCGCGTCCTGGATGCGGCGCCTGAGGGCCGTGACGCCGGCCGGAGTGCGCTCCTCCCCGGGCGCGAGCGTCCACACGTCGTCCGCCCAGGGCTGCCCGCGCACGAGACCGGCGTACTCGGCCTTGACCAGGAAGGTGATCCGGAGATCGGGTCGCGCCGTGTGGAGCGCCTGCCCCGCCGCGCCGGCGAGCAGCACGTCGCCAAGCGACCCGAGCCGCACCAGCAGCACGCCCGGTGCGGCCACGCGCGTCAGTCCTCGACCTGGAACTGGAGACCGTGCAGGTGGGCGTAGAGCCCCCCGCGCGCGAGCAACTCGGCGTGGCGTCCCTCCTCGACGATTCGCCCGCGCTCGATCACGAGAATGCGGTCCGCGCGCTGCACGGTGGAGAGCCGGTGCGCGATGATCAGCGCGGTCCGGCCTGCCCGCAGGCTCTCGATTGCGGCCTGCACCTGCGCCTCGCTCGCGCTGTCGAGCGAGGACGTGGCTTCGTCGAGGATCAGGATCGCCGGGTCCTTGAGGACGGCGCGCGCCATCGCGACTCGCTGTCGCTCGCCACCCGAGAGCTTGACGCCACGTTCGCCGATCGGCGTGTCGTAACCCTGCGGCAGGCGGGCGATGAACTCGTGCGCGTTCGCAGCCCGCGCCGCCGCCTCGATCTCGGCCTGAGGCACGTCGTCCCGGCCGTAGGCGATGTTCCGGGCGACCGTGTCGTGAAACAGGATCGTCTCCTGGGGCACGATGCCGAACAGCGGGCGCAACCCGGCGAGCTTGAGGTCCCTCAGGTCCTGCCCGTCGAGCGTGATCCGCCCGCCGGTGGGATCGTAGAAGCGCGGCAGCAGGTCCGCGATCGTCGACTTGCCGGCGCCACTCGGGCCGACCAGCGCGACGGTTTCGCCGCGGGCGAGCGTGAGCGACAGTCCCTCGAGCACGGGTTCGCCGGTGGCATAGGAGAACGCGACGTTCTCGAAGCGCATCGCATCCTTGAACGCCGTCACCGGCAGCGCGCCCGGACGGTCCGCGATCTCGGCCCGCGCGTCGAGCAACCGGAAGATGCGATCTCCCGCCGCCAGGCCCTCCTGCAACGTCGAGTTGACGCCCGAAAGCTTTTTGAGCGGCGACATCATCGACAGGAGGGCGACCACGAACACGAAGAAGTTCTGCGGCGCGAGCGACTGATCGACGAAGATCAGCTGTCCGCCGTACCACAGCACGCCGGCGAAGACGACGATCATCGCGTACTCGGTGATCGGCGAGGCCGCCTCGCCCAGGCGCCTCAGGCGCAGGAACGCATGGAAGAAGCGGTCGTTCTCGCGCGCGAAGCGCCCGGCCTCCCACTCCTCGGCATGGAACGACTTGACCACCCGGATGTTCGCCAGCGTCTCGTGCAACACCGCCTGCAGATCGGCCATGCGCTCCTGCATGCGCGAGGAGCGCCGGCGCATCTGGCCCCCGATCCAGACCACGACGCCGATCACCGGCGGCAGGATCAGCAGGCTGACGAGGGCGAGCTTCCACGACACCCAGAACACCCAGAACAGCGATCCCATCAGCAGCAGCGATTCCTTGATGATGTTCGAGATCCCGGCCGCGAGCGCGCCGCGCACGAGCTGGACGTCATTGACGATGCGCGACGCGAGGATCCCGACGCGCTCGCCGTGGAAGAATGCGAGCGACTGCGAGTGCAGGTGGCGCACGAGCTGGTTCCGCAGGTCCCGTACCACGCCCTGCTCGATGGAGATCATGAGGAACGACTGCAGGTAGTCGAAGACGTTCTTGACCAGGAACGCGGCCAGGAGGAGCAGACACAGGCGCCCGAGCGCCTCGAGCGGCGTGCCGCCGAACAGGAAACCCTCGAGCGGGCGGCGAAGCACCGTCGGCCAGCGGTCGAGGCTGCCCCACTTCGCGTTCGACATCAGCGCACGCTGGGCGTCGCCCGCCAGGCCCGACGGGGCCGCGCCGAGCGCAGGCGACGGCTGCGCGGCGCCGGGCGGCGCCGTGGTCACGACCGCGTCGCGCGGCGCGGACATGATCTGGACAAAGGGCGAGAACAGGCCGAGCGTCAGCGCCGAGGCGGCGGCGTAGAGCGCCATCGCGAGCACGGCCAGCGCGAGCCGCGGCGCGTATGGCTTGAGGTACGACAGGAGCCGCGGCAGCGTACCCGCAGGCCGTGCCGGGCCCGTCGCCGGAGGATGGGAGCGCCCCGTGGTCACCCGGCGTCCTGCGCGTCGAGCGCCGCGATGGCCGTCATGTTGACCACGTCCTCCACGTCGAAGCCCGTCTGCAGCACGTGGACCGGGCGCCGCATGCCCGTGAGAATCGGCCCCACCGCCTCGGCCCCGCCGAGCGCGGTCAGCAGCTGGTAGGCGAGGTTGCCGGACTCGAGGTCCGGGAAGACCAGCACGTTCGCGCGGCCCTCGAGCGTCGAGAACGGGAACGCCTCCTTGCGAAACGCGGTGTCGAGCGCGGTCTGCGCCTGCATCTCGCCGTCGACCATGAGGCCCGGCTCGAGCTGGTGCAGGATCTGGACGGCCTTCGCGACCTTGCGTGAACGCTCGTGATCGACCGAGCCGAAGTTCGAGAACGACAGCAGCGCGACCCGCGGCTCGACTTCAAAACGGCGAGCCAGGCGCGCGGTCAGGATCGCGATCTCGGCCAGTTCTTCCGGGCTCGGGTCGATGTGCACGGTCGTGTCCGCGAGGAAGTACAGCCCGGTGCGAAAGATCAGGACATATACGCCGCAGGCGCGCGCAACCCCCTCCTTTGTGCGCACGAGCGACAGCGCGGGGCGCAGCGTCTCGGGGTAGTGCCGTGTGATGCCTCCGACAAACCCGTCGGCCACGCCGCGTTCGACCATCAGCAGGCCGAACAGTGTGGGGTCGTCGAGCAGCGCCTCGGCCTCGACCGCGGCCACGCCGCGCCGTCCGCGCAACGCGAGCAGCCGCTCGAGGTAGCCGTCACGGTTCGCGGGGTCGCTCGGGTCCACGATTTCGATACCGTCGAGCGCGAGCCCGAGATCGCCGATCTTGAGCCGGATGAGCGCCGGGTCGCCGAGCAGCACCGGCTTCGCGATCCGCTCCTCGAGCACGATCTGGCAGGCGCGCAGGATCTTCTCGTGCTCGCCCTCGGGGAACACGATGCGCTTCGGCTTGCGGCTGGCGCGGGTGCGTACGCGGCGCATGAACTGGCGCTCGAGGCCGAGCAGGCGCTCGAGGCGGTGGCGGTAGGCCTCGGGATCGAGCGTACGGCGCGCCACGCCGGAAGCGACCGCCGCCTCGGCCACCGCGGGCGCGACCCAGAGGAGGACGCGTGGGTCGAACGGCTTCGGGATGATGTACTCGGGCCCGAAGCGCAACGAATCGTCGCCGTAGGCGCGCGCAACCTCGTCCGGCACGTCCTGGCGCGCGAGCGTGGCGAGGGCGTGGACGGCCGCCAGCTTCATCGGCTCGGTGATCGCGCTCGCACGCGCGTCGAGCGCTCCGCGAAAGATGAACGGAAAGCCGAGCACGTTGTTGACCTGGTTCGGATAGTCGGAACGGCCGGTCGCCATGATCGCGTCGGGGCGCGCCGCGACCGCCTCGTCATAGGTGATCTCCGGGTCCGGGTTCGCCATCGCGAAGATGATCGGCTTCGGGCCCATCCCCTTGAGCATCGCGGGGGTCACCGCACCCTTGACGCTCACACCCACGAACACGTCCGCACCCTGGAGCGCGTCCGCGAGCGTGCGGGCGCTGGTCTTGCGCACGAACGGCAACTTCCACTCGTTCAGCCCCGTCCCGCGACCCTCCCACAGCACGCCCTGGCTGTCGCACAGCAGCAGGTTCTCGGGTCGCACTCCCATCGCCATGTAGAGTTTCGCGCAGCCGATGCCCGCCGCCCCCGCGCCCGAGAACACGACCTTCACGTCCTCAGCCTTCTTCTCGACCAGCTCGAGCGCGTTGACGAACGCGGCCGCGGAAATGATCGCCGTGCCGTGCTGGTCGTCGTGGAACACCGGGATCTGCATCCGCTTGCGCAGTTCCTGCTCGATGTAGAAGCAGTCAGGCCCGCGCAAGTCCTCGAGATTGATCCCGCCGAACGTGGGTTCGAGCGCGGCCACGATTTTCACGAACTCCTCGGGGTCGGTCGCGTTGACCTCGAGGTCGAACACGTCGATGTCCGCGAACTTCTTGAACAGGACGCCCTTGCCCTCCATCACCGGCTTGCCCGCGAGCGGACCGATGTTGCCCAGCCCGAGCACGGCGGTGCCATTGGTCACGACCGCGACCAGGTTGCCTTTCGCCGTGTAATCGTAGGCGCGTTCGGGATCGGCCTGGATCGCGAGGCAGGGCTCCGCCACGCCGGGGGTGTAGGCGAGCGACAGGTCGTGCTGGGTGTTGAGGGGTTTGGAAGGGATGACCTCGATCTTGCCGGGGCGTCCTTCCGAGTGGTAGGCGAGCGAGTTCGGCGGAGAATGCATTCGGTCCCTCGGGGTCGGGGGGTGTTGGAGCGCGCGCTCGGCGCGGCTCAAGGGCGCTGGTGCGGGCTCTTCGGTGGTTCGAGTTCGTGCTTGAGATCGATGCCGCCGGAGAAGTCCTGGATCGAATCCTCGGGCTGGCGGCCGAGCAATCCCTCGCCCACGAGCGCGAAGACGATCGCCCCGAAATCCTCGCTCCGGGTCACGCCCCACTCGCGGAACACCGTCCACGCGAGGTCGCCAAATTCCTGGCGGGCGAGTTCGACCACGCCGGCGAGCAACTCCTGGCCGCTGACATGCCTGCGGGGACCGACGACGCGTGCAGTGCTGTGTTCGAGCGCGCGCATGACGAACTCGTAGGCCTCGCGCCGGTAGCGGGTGTCCCGTTCGCAGATCGCGTGAACCTTTTCCCAGAAGTCGAACAGGGGTGGCTTCATACGCCCCGCATCATAGGGTGCGGGGGTGCTTCCGTCCACCCGTGCGCGGAGACCGCCTCAAGACCGTGTCGTGGCGCAGGCGCGCCTTCCTGCCCAGATGGTCGAGGTTGTAATGCAGGCCGCGGCTCTCGGGGCGCTGCTGCGCGCAGGTCACGATCAGCGCGGCCACCTGCGCCAGGTTGCGCACCTCGACCAGGTCGGCGTCCAGCACGTAGCGCTCGTAATCGGCCTCGACCTCCTCGCGGATCAACGCGAGGCGGCGGGCCGCCTTGCCAAGCCGCTCGTCCGTGCGCACGATCCCGACGTAATCCCACATCGTGCGCCGCACCGCGTCCCAGTTGTAGTTGCGCCCCACCGCCTCGCGCGGCTTCCGGGTCCCGCGCGCGTCCCATGCGGGGAACGCCGGGCCCGAGTCCCCCACGCCGCGCCGGATGCGCGCGACGCACGCGTCCGCCGCCTGGTGCGCGACGACCACCGCCTCGAGCAGCGAGTTCGAGGCTAGCCGGTTCGCGCCGTGGAGCCCGGTGCACGCGACCTCCCCCACCGCGAACAGGCGGTCGAGCGCCGTCGTCCCCTCGAGGTCGGCGACCACGCCGCCGCACTGGTAGTGGGCCGCCGGGACGACCGGCAACGGCTCCTTCAGCGGGTCGAGTCCGAGCTCGCGCGTGCGTTGCACGATCATCGGGAAGCGCTTCAGAATCTTTGCCCGGCCGATCGGGGAGAAGTCGAGCAGTACGTAGGTATCGCCGCGCCGTTTCATCTCCGCGTCGATCGCGCGTGCGACCACGTCGCGGGGCGCGAGCTCGGCGAGCTTGTGGTAGCGCGGCATGAATCGCACGCCGTCGCGGGTCTTGAGCTGTGCGCCCTCGCCCCGGACCGCCTCGGTGATCAGGAACGACTTCGCGCCCGGGTGGTAGAGGCAGGTCGGGTGGAACTGCACGAACTCGAGGTTCGCCACCTCCGCGCCCGCGCGCCACGCCATCGCGACACCGTCGCCGGTCGCGATGTCGGGATTCGTCGTGTAGAGGTAGACCTTGCCCGAGCCGCCGGTCGCAAGCACCGTCGCGCGCGCCCGGAACGGGCGGATCCTGCCCTTTTCGCGGTCCAGCACGTAGGCACCCCACACCGCGTCCTTCCGGCCGGCGCCTGCGCGCCGCCCGACCGCGTGCGACTCGAGCAGCAGGTCGACCGCGATGTGGTTCTCGAACAGCGTGATGTTCGGATGATTCTGGACGGCCTCGAGGACCGCCCGCTCGATCTCGCGCCCCGTGGAATCGCCGGCGTGGACGATGCGGCGCGCCGAGTGCCCGCCCTCGCGGCCGAGTTCGAGCCGGCCCTTCTCGCGCGTGAAGCGCACGCCGAGTTCGATCAACTCGGCGAGCGCGGCGGGCGCCTGGCGCACGATCTCCTTCACCACGTCCGGGTGACACAGGCCCGCGCCCGCGACCAGGGTGTCGCGCACGTGCAGCCGGAACGAATCCGCGCCGGGCTGGACGACCGCCATGCCGCCCTGCGCGTAGTTGGTATTGGACTCGAAGTCCTCGCGCTTGGTGACGATCGTCACCTGCGCGTGCTCTGCGGCACGCAGCGCCAGGTAGAGCCCGCCGATGCCACTGCCCAGGACCAGCAGCTCGGTGTCGTGTGCGCTCATGGCGTCCCTCCCCGCGCGACCGCCCGCAGCTGCTCCCGTACCCCGTCCTCACCGCGCACGAAGCGCCACGCCACCTCCAGCACGCGCACGCGCGCGCGCTGCTCGGGCGTGAGGCGGACCGCGTCCTTGGCCGATACGACCAGGCCGCCGTCAGCCTGTCGCGCCAGCGCCACGGCTCGCCGCCACTCGGATGCGCTGAAGCGATGATGGTCAGGGTAACAGAGGTCGGCGCTCACCGAGAGCCCGAGTGCGCGGGCACTCGCCGCCAGCTCTCCGGCGCGCGCCAGCCCGGAAAGGCAGACGACATTCGAGCCCCGCTGCGCGGCCTCGGCGCCGTCGACCAGGCCGAGCGGCTCGAGCCGGGTGGCCGCGACCAGCGCTCCGGGCGCAAGCCGCTCGAGCGCGACCATCGTCTCGGCCAGGCGCTCGGGCGGAATGCGATCACTGCGGGTCGCGATCACGACCTGCGCACGCGCGAGCGCAGTCGGTGGTTCGCGCAGGAGACCGCGCGGCAGCAGGTGCCCGTTGCCGATCGGACGCTCCGCATCGACCAGCACGATGTCGAGGTCGCGTGCCAGCGCGCGGTGCGAGAAGCCGTCATCCACGATCACGACCGCGGACCCGGGCTCCTCCCGCAGTGTACGCGCCGCTTCCAGGGCTCCTTCGGACTTGACCCGGGAGGCCACGACCCGGACGCCAGGGAGGCGTTCGGCGAGCAGCGCGATCTCGTCGCCCGCGCCATTCGGCACCGCCCCGCCCACCGGGCGCGCGACCACGGCGACGCGCACGCCAAGTTCGAGAAGGCGCTCCGCAGCCCAGATCGTGCACGGGGTCTTGCCCGTTCCACCGACGACGAGGTTGCCGATCGAGATGACCGGGACCGACGCGCGCGCGGGGCCCCGCTGCAGCGCGCGCGCAACCTGCCAGCGCTGTCCGAGGAGATACAGCCGCTCGAGCGCGTACCCGCCCCACCCGCCGACGAACCCCTCGCGCGCCGGCATCTCAGCCCCAGAACCCGCGCGCTTCGAGAAACCCGATGGTGCGCGCGGTCGCGCCGCCGAGATCGAGCACAGCCCGCCGCGCGGCCCCGGACGCCTGCGCGCGCGCTCCCGGATCGGTCGCCCATGCGAGCGCGGCCCGCGCCGCCGCCGCGCCGTCCGCGGCGACCACACCGCCACCACGCGCGAGCAGAGCGGACACGACGTCGCGGATCGAGCCGTGGTGTGGCCCGAGCACGACGGGCACGCCGAGCGCCGCCGGTTCGGCCGCATTGTGGCCTCCCCAGGGTGCAAACGTACCGCCCACAAAGGCGACCTCGGCGAGTTCGAACAGGTCCCGGAGCACGCCGAGCACCGGGATCCAGACCACCACACCGGGCCGGGGCCACGGCTCGCCGGGCCGCCACGTCGCCACGTTCGCGCCCGCGCGCGCGAGCGCGGCGAGCATCGTGGGCGCGCGCTCCGGGTGGCGCGGCGCGGCCACGAGCGTCAGCGGGCTCGCCACGGCGTCAAGCGCACGCGCCGCCTCGGCGAGCGCCGGTTCCTCGCCGGGCCGAACGCTGCCCCAGGTGAACAACCGCGCGGCCTCCGGAATGCCAAGCCGCGCGCGCGTCGCGGCGCGGGCGGCTGCGTCCGGGAGCCCGGGCACCTGGTCGTATTTCGTGTTTCCGGTCACGGTCAGCGCGTCGCGCGGCACGCCGAGCTCGGCCCAGCGCGCGAGGTCCGCCTCGGTCTGGGTGGCGCAGGCGGAGACACGCGTGAGCAGCGGTGCGAGCACGCCCTTGAGCAGGCGCGTGCGCGGCCAGTGACGCTCCGAGAGTCGCGCGTTTGCGAACGCGACGCGCGCACCGCGTTCGAACGCCGCCGCCAGCGCGTTCGGCCACAGCTCGGTCTCGACGATCAGCAGGCGACGCGATCGCCGGGCCTCGAACGCCCGGCGCGTCGCGCCCGGAAAGTCGAGCGGCCAAGCGGCGATCGCGACCGGCGCGCCTCCTGGCGA
>Ga0315271_10002443_pt1 | contig 11642 bp, 15 predicted proteins | sample C3_top_MG_FD_204664 | JGI IMG/M metagenome (GOLD analysis project Ga0315271, IMG submission 204664) | Sediment microbial communities from Yellowstone Lake, YNP, Wyoming, USA - C3_top | ecosystem: Environmental > Aquatic > Freshwater > Lake > Sediment | place: USA: Wyoming | collected 2017-08-01
CTGGGAGCCTGAAATGGCCGACAAGAAGAAGATCAAGCTGACGCTCGCCAAGGGCATCGCGCGCACGCGCCAGGACCATCGCGACACCGTGCGCGGCCTCGGGCTCAAGTGGACGAATCACTCGGTCGAAGTCATCGACACGCCGTGCAACCGCGGCATGATCAACAAGGTCAGCTACCTGCTCAAGGTCGTTGAGCAGTAACAGCTAACTGACAGGAAATCGCCATGCGACTCAATACAATGAAGCCGGCCGACGGCAGCAAGAAGAATCGCCGCCGCGTCGGGCGCGGCATTGGCTCCGGCCTGGGCAAGACCGCCGGCCGCGGCCACAAGGGCCAGAAGTCCCGTTCGGGCGGCTTTCACAAGGTCGGCTTCGAAGGCGGTCAGATGCCGTTGCAGCGGCGCCTGCCCAAGCGCGGCTTCGTCTCGCTCGCGAAGAACGATCACGCCGAGATCCGGCTGTCGGACCTGCAGAAGCTGCCGCTCGTCGAGATCGACGTGCTGGCGCTGCGCGCGGCGGGACTGGTGCCGGGTGTCGCCAAGACGGTCAAGGTCATCAAGACCGGCAAGATCGAGAAGGCCGTGAAGCTGACCGGTATTCTCGCGACTGCCGGTGCCAAGGCGGCGATCGAGGCCGCGGGCGGCAGCGTCGCGTAACGCGGCTTCCCTCAACACGACATCGAGCGAAAGAACCCATTGGCAACCGGCAATCCGGCACAGAAGAGCGGTGACAGGTACGGCGACTTGAAGCGTCGCCTGTGGTTCCTGCTGCTCGCGCTCGTCGTTTACCGGATCGGGACCCACATCCCGGTGCCGGGCATCAACGCGTCCGTGCTGGACGACCTGTTCAAGTCGCAGAAGGACGGCATCCTCGGCCTCTTCAACGTCTTCTCGGGCGGCGCGCTGTCGCGCTTCTCGATCTTCGCGCTCGGGATCATGCCGTACATCTCGGCGTCGATCATCATGCAGCTGTGCACGGTCGTCGTGCCCACGCTCGAGGCGCTGAAGAAGGAAGGCGAAGCCGGCCGCCGCAAGATCACCCAGTACACGCGTTACGCGACGCTGGGTCTCGCGTTCTTCCAGGCGCTGGCCATTTCGTCGGCGCTGGAGTCGCAGGCGGGCTTGGTCCTCGAGCCCGGCCCGATGTTCCGCTTCCTGTCCGCGCTGACGCTGGTTACCGGGACGATGTTTCTCATGTGGCTGGGCGAGCAGATCACCGAGCGCGGCCTGGGCAACGGCATTTCGCTGATCATCTTCGCGGGAATCGCCGCCGGACTGCCCAACGCCATCGGTCTCACGCTGGAACAGGCCCGCACCGGGGCTTACTCGATACCGCTGGTGCTGGGGATTGCCGTGCTGATCGTCGCCGTCACCGCGTTCGTGGTCTTCGTCGAGCGCGCCGTGCGCAAGATCCTCGTCAATTACGCCAAGCGCCAGGTGGGCAACAAGGTCTACCAGGGCCAGAGCTCGTTCCTGCCGCTCAAGCTCAACATGGCCGGCGTGATCCCGCCGATCTTCGCTTCGTCGATCATCCTGTTCCCGGCGACGATCGCCCAGTGGTTCGGCTCCAGCGACAACACGGTCTGGCTGCGCGACATCGCCGCCACGCTCGCGCCGGGCCAGCCCGTGCACGAGCTCCTGTATGCCGGCGCGATCATCTTCTTCTGCTTCTTCTACACGGCGTTGCAGTACAACCCGAAGGAGACGGCCGAGAACCTGAAGAAGAGCGGTGCGTTCATTCCGGGCTACCGTCCGGGCGACCAGACGGCCAAGTACCTCGAGAAGATCACGCTTCGCCTCACGCTGCTGGGCTCGCTGTACCTGGTGGTGGTCTGCTTCATCCCGAATTTCCTGATCGCATGGAAGAACGTGCCGTTCTACTTCGGCGGCACGTCGCTCCTGATCATCGTAGTCGTGACGATGGACTTCATGACGCAGGTGCAGGCGTACCTGATGTCCCAGCAATACGAGAGCCTGCTTCGCAAAGCCAACTTCAAGGGCGGGCTGCCGACGCGCTGATGTCGAAAGAAGAAACGATCCAGATGCAGGGGGAGGTAGTCGAGATGCTCCCCAACGCCACGTTCCGCGTAAAGCTGGAAAACGGGCATGTGGTCCTGGGGCATATCTCCGGGAAGATGCGGATGCATTACATCAAGATTTTGCCGGGCGACAAGGTGACGGTGGAAGTCTCCCCGTATGACCTGTCCCGGGCGCGGATCACCTTCCGCGCCAAATAGGCGGATGGCGAGCTAAAGGAACGAAAATGAAAGTACTGGCTTCGGTTAAGAAGATTTGCCGCAACTGCAAGATCATCCGGCGCAACGGCGTTGTGCGGGTGATCTGCACGGACCCGCGCCACAAGCAGCGCCAGGGTTGACTCCAGGTTGCGTCAAGGCTTTTCGCGACTAAACACTAGACAGGTTTAAAGACATGGCCCGTATTGCAGGCGTCAATATCCCGAATCACCAGCACACCGTCATCGCTCTGACCGCGATCTACGGCATCGGCCCCGCGCGCGCCAAGGCGATCTGCAAGGCAACCGGCATTGCGCCGTCGGCCAAGATCAAGGACCTCTCGGACACCGAGATGGACCGCCTGCGCGAACAGGTCGGCAAGTTCAGCGTCGAGGGCGACCTGCGCCGCGAAGTGACGATGAGCATAAAGCGGTTGATGGACCTGAACTGCTACCGCGGCTCGCGCCACCGCAAGGGCCTGCCGGTCCGCGGCCAGCGCACCCGTACGAATGCCCGCACGCGCAAGGGCCCGAAGAAGGGCCGCACCGTCGCGTTGGCCAAGGGCGTAACCAAGTAACGTGAGCAAATGAGCAACGTGCGGACGTAAACGAGGATATATCGAAGATGGCACAGCAACCGTCGCAAAAGGCAACCGTCGCGCGCGCGCGCAAGAAGGTCAAGAAGAACGTGACCGAAGGCATCGCGCACATCCACGCGTCCTTCAACAACACGATCATCACGATCACCGACCGCCAGGGCAATGCGCTGTCGTGGGCGACATCGGGCGGCGCCGGCTTCAAGGGCTCGCGCAAGTCCACGCCGTTCGCGGCGCAGGTCGCGGCGGAAGCGGCCGGACGCGCAGCGCAGGAATGCGGCGTCAAGAATCTCGAAGTGCGGATCAAGGGCCCCGGCCCTGGCCGCGAATCGGCGGTGCGCGCGCTGAATGCGCTGGGCATGAAGATCTCCAGCATCACCGACGTGACGCCGGTGCCGCACAACGGCTGCCGTCCGCCGAAGCGCCGCAGAATCTGACAGGGGAATACCGTGGCTCGATATACAGGACCTAAATGCAAGCTGGCGCGCCGGGAAGGCACCGATCTCTTCCTGAAGAGCGCGCGGCGTTCGCTCGACTCCAAGTGCAAGCTGGAAGCCAAGCCAGGCCAGCACGGCGTGAAATCCGGCATGCGCATGTCGGACTACGGCAACCAGCTGCGCGAAAAGCAGAAGCTGCGCCGCATGTACGGCTTGATGGAACGCCAGTTCCGCCGCTACTTCGCCGAAGCCAACCGCCGCAAGGGCTCGACCGGCACCAATCTGCTGCAGTTGCTCGAGTCCCGCCTGGACAACGTCGTGTACCGGATGGGCTTCGGCTCGACCCGGGCGGAAGCGCGCCAGCTGGTGACGCACTGCTCGATCATGGTCAACGGCAAGCATCTCAACGTGCCTTCCGCGATCCTGAAGGCCGGCGACGTGGTCACGGTGACGGAAAAGTCGAAGGCACAGCTGCGCATCATCGATGCGCTGCAGCTGGCCGAGAAGGTCGGCTTCCCCTTGTGGGTCGAAGTCGATCCGAAGAAGATGGCCGGCACGTACAAGGGTGCGCCGGACCGTTCGGAATTCGGCCAGGACATCAACGAAAGCCTGGTCGTCGAGTTGTATTCCAAGTAAAACGTCGGCCGCGGATGAAGCCGCGGCGGACACTTTGTTGTTCCGGGTTCAACAACCCATAAAGGTACCGCATGCAGAGCAATGTCCTGTTGAAGCCGCGCATCATCGACGTGCAGTCGACGTCGCCGTTCCACGCCAAGGTGGTCATGGAGCCGTTCGAGCGCGGATACGGCCACACGCTGGGCAACGCGCTTCGCCGCGTGCTGTTGTCGTCGATGCCCGGCTATGCCCCGACCGAAGTCAAGATCTCGGGGGTGCTGCACGAGTACTCGGCGCTGGATGGCGTGCAGGAAGACGTCGTCGACGTGCTGCTGAACCTGAAGGGCGTCGTGCTGAAGCTGCACAACCGCGACCACGTCATGCTGAAGCTCCAGAAGTCGGGCGAAGGCGTCGTGACGGCAGCGGACATCGAGCCCAACCATGACGTCGAGATCATCAATCCCGAGCATGTGATCGCCCACCTCACGGCTGGCGGCAAGCTCGAGATGGAAATCCGCGTCGAGAAGGGCCGCGGCTACCAGCCGGCCACCGCTCGCGCCAAGCCGGAAGGCGGCCGCACGATCGGCAGCATCCTGCTCGACGCGTCGTTCTCGCCGGTCCGCCGCGTGAGCTATGCCGTCGAATCGGCGCGCGTCGAACAGCGCACCGACCTGGACAAGCTCGTGCTCGATATCGAGACCAATGGCGTCGTCGAGCCGGAGCAGGCGGTGCGTTTCGCCGCTTCCGTGCTGGTCGAGCAGCTGTCGGTGTTCGCCGACCTGAAGGGCACGGACGTGCCGGCCACGGAGCGCAGTTCGCCGCAGGTCGACCCGATTCTGCTGCGTCCGGTCGACGACCTGGAGCTGACGGTGCGTTCGGCCAACTGCCTCAAGGCCGAGAACATCTATTACATCGGCGACCTGATCCAGCGCACGGAGACGGAACTCTTGAAGACGCCGAACCTCGGACGCAAGTCGCTCAATGAAATCAAGGAAGTGCTCGCATCGCGCGGTCTCTCGCTCGGCATGAAGCTCGAGAACTGGCCGCCCGCGGGCCTCGACCGGCCGTAACGGCATAATCAAAAACCAAGAATCGAGCGCGGTGCGAAGCCGCGCCACACGTTTGAAGGAATCGCCATGAGACACCGCCACGGATTGCGGAAGCTTAACCGGACCAGCAGCCATCGCCTCGCGATGCTGCGCAACATGACCAACTCGCTGTTCCTGCACGAGGCTATCAAGACCACGCTGCCAAAGGCCAAGGAACTGCGTCGCGTCGCGGAGCCGCTGATCACGCTGGCCAAGACGCCGACGGTGGCCAATCGCCGCCTGGCGTTCGACCGGCTGCGCGATCGCGACATGGTGACCAAGCTCTTCAATGAGCTGGGCCCGCGTTACCAGGGCCGCCCGGGCGGCTACCTGCGCATCCTGAAGTTCGGCTTCCGGCAGGGCGATGCCGCGCCGATGGCCTGGGTCGAGCTGATGGACCGTCCCAATGCCGAGGTGGCGCCGGAAGGCACGACCGCGGAATAGCGCGTCTCGCGCGGACGTCGCACGAAAGGCCGGGCTTGGCTTGCCCGGCCTTTTGCTTTCCTCTGCCGCCGGTCGTCGTGTAGCATCGCATCGATATGGCAGATACGATCCTGGTCACCGGCGGCGCGGGCTATGTGGGTTCGCACGTCGTCGTGGAACTGGCGCGCGCGGGCTATGTGCCGGTCGTGCTGGACAATTTCAGCAACAGCACGCCGGCGGTCCTGCCGCGCCTGCAGGCGCTGGCCGGCCGGCCCGTGTCGTGCGTCACGGCCGACGTGCGCGACTTGACAGCGCTGCGCGCGGCCTTCCACGATCATCCCATTTCGGCCGTCGTTCACTGTGCCGGATTGAAGTCGGTGGGCGAATCGCAAATGCGGCCCCTTGCCTATTACGACGTCAACGTCGGCGGAACGCTGGCGCTGGCCGAAGTCATGGGCGAGGCGGGCGTCGCCACGCTGGTGTTCAGCTCGTCGGCCACGGTCTACGGGCAGCCGGATAACCTGCCGGTGGCGGAAGACGCGCCGTTGCGGCCGCAGAACGTCTATGGGCGCACCAAACGCGTCGTCGAGGATTTCCTGCGCGATCTGGACCGCGCCAACGCCAACTGGCGCATCGCGATCCTGCGCTACTTCAATCCGGCCGGCGCGCATGTGTCCGGCATGCTGGGCGAGGCGTCGCGCGGCCGGCCGACCAACCTGGTGCCGTTGCTTTGCCGGATCGCTTCGGGCGAGTTTCCGGAACTTTCGATCTACGGCAACGACTGGCCCACGCCTGACGGCACCGGCATTCGCGACTACCTGCATGTCCAGGACCTGGCCGAGGGCCACGTGAAGGCGCTCGCGCATCTGGCGCGCACCCATGGCTGCATCACGCTGAACCTCGGTGCCGGGCGCGGCCACTCGGTGATGGAGGTCGTGCACGCATTCGAGAAGACCTGCGGCCGCAAGATCGGCAAGGCTTTCGCGGCGCGCCGCGCGGGTGACGTCGCCAGCTATTACGCCGATCCGGGGCAGGCCCAGAAGGTCCTGGGATGGACCGCGACACGCGAACTCGATGCGATCTGCGCCGACGCGTGGCGCTGGCAGAAGAACGGCGGGCGCTACTGATCGTCCGCAGCGTCGCGGGTGCGCGTGTGCCTGCGTAACCCGGACATCGTGAGAACACCCAGCAGGGCGCCGTTCGCGCCGGTCACCGCCAGCGAGTCGACACCGCCTTCGAGCATCCGCGCGAGCGCGTCGCGCAGGTTCGCATGCGCCGCGATCGAGAGCGACGGCGCGACGGGACCCGTGGCTTCGAGCGCCGCCTCCACCTGGATGAGGCCCAGCCGCTTCAGCGCGCGGTCGGTGCCCACGAACGACTCGACGAACGCATCGGCAGGGCGGGCAAGGATCGCCTCGGGCGCGGCGTACTGGACCAGCGCGCCGTCGCGCAGGATGGCGATGCGGTCTCCCAGCTTCAGCGCCTCGTCGATGTCGTGGGTCACGAAGACGATCGTCTTCCTCAAGGACCGAAGGATGCGCAGGAATTCGTCCTGGAGCCTCCCGCGCGAGATCGGGTCGAGGGCGGCGAAAGGCTCGTCCATCAGCATCACCGGCGGGTCCGCGGCCAGTGCGCGCGCCACGCCCACGCGCTGCTTCTGACCGCCGGAAAGCTCGCGGGGAAAGCGGGAACGGAACGTCGCCGGCTCCATGCCGACCAGTTCCAGCAGCTCGTCGACGCGAGCCGCGATGCGGCCTTCGTCCCAGCCCAGGAGCTTCGGCACCGTTGCGACGTTGTCGGCAATCGTCCAGTGCGGAAACAATCCTACCTGCTGGATGACATAACCGATGCTGCGGCGAAGGCTCACCGGGTCGACGTGCAGGACGTCGCGGCCCCCCACGCTGATGCTGCCGGCATCCGGTTCGACCAGGCGGTTGATCATGCGCATCGTCGTCGTCTTGCCGCACCCCGACGGGCCGATCAGCACGCAGACGCAGCCCTCGGGAACCGCCAGCGTGAGATGGTCGACTGCCGGGTGCGCCGCGCCGGGGTACTGCTTGACGAGGCCGCGGATCTCGATCATGTCGCGCGCATCCCGACCGGGGTCAGCACCTTCTGCAGCAGTCCGAAGAGCCGATCCGCGCCGATGGCGAGCAGCGTCGCCGGAATCGCGCCGACCAGCAGCTGCGGCAGCGCCATCATCGCGATGCCGGCCGTGATGAAGTCGCCCAAACCGCCGCCGCCGATATAGGCCGCCAGCACGGCGCCCGAAACGACCTGCACGCTCGCGGTGCGAATGCCGGCAAAGATCACCGGCATGGCGACAGGCAGCTCCACCTCGCGCATGACCTGCGCGCGGGTCATTCCCATGCCGCGCGCGGCGTCGACAAGGTCGGCGTCGACCTGCCGCAGCGCGGTGCACGTGTTGATCAGGATCGGCGGCAGCGCAAGCAGCGTCAATGCGAACAGCGCCGGCGCGAAGCCGGTGCCCAGGAGCGGCATCACCAGCGCGAGCACGGCCAGCGAGGGCAGCGTGCGTCCGACGTTGGCGGCGGTGATCGCCAGCAGTGTCGCGCGGCGGTTGTCCGCGAGCAGCACGCCGACCGGCACCGCCATCGCGATGGCCAGCCCGAGTGCTGCCGCTGACAGCGCGACGTGCGTGGTCAGCGCGTCCGCGAATCGCCCGGGGTGGGCGACGATGAACTGCCAGGCTTCGATGAAGAGCATGACCTGCGGGCCGCTAGTCGGCGCGATGCCGCAGCCAGCGTTCGACCTGCGCGAGACTCAGGTCGGCGGCAACGGCGAGCGCGCAGGACGTCAGCGCGCCGACCCAGATCTTGGGCGCGAAGTCATTGCTGATGCCGCTGAAGATCAGCGTCCCGAGTCCGCCGGCGTTGATGTAGGCCGCGACCACCGCGACGCTGATCACGGTGACCGTCGCGATCCGCAATCCGGCGACGATCACCGGCATTGCCAGCGGAAGCTCGATCGTGGCGAGAATCTCGATGCCGCGCATCCCCATGCCCCGCGCGGCGTCGACCACGTCGGAGGGCACTTCGCGAATGCCGATGGCGACATTGCGGATCATGATCATCAGCGAAAACGCGACCATGCAGATGATCGCGTTGGTCTTGCCCAGGCCGACGACCGGAATCAGCAGCGCCAGGAACGCCAATGTGGGAATGGTGTAGAGAAAGCCGGTAACGGCAATTGCCCAGCGAAACACGCGTTCGCTGCGCGCGGCCAGGATGCCGATGACCAGCGACAGGGCGAACGCGATGGCCAGCGCCGTGAACGAGATGACGATGTGCTCGCCCAGGGCAACCAGCACCTGGTCCCAGTTGTTGCGGAGCCACTTCACCGCGGCGGCACTAGCGGACGATGCCCTTGGCCTTCAGGAACGCGCGCGCGACGTCCTTCGGCTCCTCCTTCTCGCCATCGACACGGTAGTTCATCGCAGCCATCGTCGGCTCGTCGAGCAGCGCGTCGACGCGATTGAGCACGTCGGCGATCTGGGGGTTGGCCTCCAGCGCCTCTCGGCGCACGACGGGCACCAGGTAATACGGTGGCCAGAGGTTCCTGTCGTCCTTCAGGCGCTTCAACTTGAGCGCGCTGATCATGCCGTCGGTGGCGTAGCCGTTGACGACGTCGATCTGCTTGCCCGCCAGCGCCTGGTAGCGCAGCCCGATCGCCATTTGCAGGTCTTCCTTGAACTCGATGCCGTACACCGACTTGAGGCCCGGCAGTCCGTCCGCGCGGTCGCGAAACTCCGGCCCCGCGCCGAGCTTCAATTCCTTTGCCACGCGGGCCAGGTCCGACACCGTCTCGAGCTTGTACTGCGCCGCCGTCTCCGGCCGCACGACCATGTTGTACGTGTTGTTCATCGGCGCCTGGCTGAGCACGACCAGACCCCTCGTGGCGTATTCCGCCTTGACCTTGTCGTACACCGCCTTCGGGTCGGACATGGAGGGCGCCTTGAGGACGACGAGCAGCATCGTTCCCGTGTATTCCGGGTAGAGGTCGATCTGCTTTTCCTCGAGCGCCTTCTGCGCAATCAGCGTGCCGCCCAGGTTCAGCTTGCGTTCGACCTTGATCCCCGCGGCTTCGAGCGCCTGCGCGTAGATTTCCGCGACGATGAACTGTTCGGTGAAGTTCTTCGAGCCGACGCGGACCTGGGCGGTGGCCGGAACAGCGGCCATCAGCAGGGCCGCCGTGCCGGCGATGAGATTCCGGAAGATGCGTTGCGGGGACATGAAAGGCTCCGGTGAATACGGGCCAGCGAATGGTGGGAATGCGGGCGGGAAAGCGGGCGGGAAAGCGGGCGGGAAAGCGGGCGGGAAAGCGCGAGCCGTCCATTCTTCCCGCGCCGCGCAAACGTGTCAATTCGTCGGCGACGAAATTGCTTTGGCGTCCCGGGCTATGGCCCTACAATCTCATGCGCGCAACGCAATGCCTGCACATGACGACCCAATGCGTCCTATCGCCCGCCGACTACCGCCGCATGCCCTGGAAGAACGGCGGAGGCCACACGACGGAAATCGCCACGTTTCCGGCAGGGTCGGACTTCGCGTCGTTCGTCTGGCGCGTGAGCATCGCCGAGGTGCTGCAGGATGGACCTTTCTCGCCCTTTGCCGGCGTCGACCGCACGCTGGTGCTGCTCGCGGGCGGGGGCATGCGGTTGACCGGGGAGGGCGCGCCGATCGAATTGCGGACGGCGTTCGCGCCGATCGATTTTTCGGGAGACGCTTCGTTGCAATGCAGCCTGCTTGCGGGTCCGGTGCGCGACTTCAACCTCATGGTCCGGCGCGGTGCGGCGCGCGGCATCATCGTCGTTTGCCGCGACCGAGGCGGTCCGGTCCCGCCCGCAGACGCCTACGTCTGTCACGCGGCGGCCGGGGCCGCGGAGTGCGCGGTGGACGGTCTTCCGCCGATCGCGCTCGCGCCATCCCATACACTGGTGGTGACGTCGGGCACGGGCACGGCAGCACCTGCGTTGCGCCTGCATCCCCTTGCCGCAGGCTCGGTCGCGCTTGTCGCCGCGATCCGGTTCAGATGAGCGCCCGTTCACTCGCTCACGGGAACGCGACGTGCTGAAATTCGCCGCGAACGCTGCGCTGCTGCCCGAAGGGTGGGCGCGGAACGTCGTCTTCACCATCGGCGACGACGGCATGGTCTCCGCCATCGAACCGGATGCCGACATCGATGGCCTGGAACGCGCCGCAGGCCCCGTCGTGCCCGCCATGCCGAACCTGCATTCACATGCGTTCCAGCGACCGCTGGCCGGGCGAACCGGACGGTCGTCGCTCGCGCACGACGACAGTTTCTGGACGTGGCGCCAGGCGATGTATGCGTTCCTGGACCGCGTCGACGCCGACGCGCTCGAAGCGATCGCGGCACAGGCCTATGTCGAAATGGCGAAGGCGGGGTACGCCTCGGTCGCGGAATTCCACTACGTGCATCACGATGCGGCCGGCAAGCCGTACGACGACCCCGCTGAGCTCGCGTGGCGCGTCGTCGCGGCGGCGCATACCGCGGGACTGGGCCTGACGCTGCTGCCGGTGTTCTACGCGCATGCGGGCTTCGGCGGCTCGGCCCCGACCGCCGGGCAGAAGCGCTTCGTGCATACGACATACACGTTCACGCATCTGTTCGAACGGTTGCAGCAGGGCGCCGCAACGCATGCCTATGTTCTCGGCGTCGCGCCGCACAGCCTGCGCGCCGTCACACCGGAGGAGATGGGCCACGTCGTCCGGCTCACCGCGCCCGGCGCGCCCGTGCACATCCACGCGGCGGAGCAGACCAAGGAGGTCGACGATTGCTTCGCATGGAGCCGCCTGCGTCCGGTCGAGTGGCTGCTGACCCAGGCGAGCGTCGACGCGCGCTGGTGCATCGTGCACGCGACGCACATGACGGAAAAGGAAGTCGCCGGCCTGGCGGCAAGCGGGGCGGTGGCCGGGCTGGCGCCGACGACCGAAGCGGACCTGGGCGACGGCACGTTTCCGGGCCATGCCTATCTCGCCGCCGGAGGCAGGTTCGGCGTCGGCAGCGATTCGAACACGATCATCGATCCCTTCGCGGAACTGCGGCAGCTGGAATGGTCGCAGCGGATGCGCGCGCGCAGGCGCAACGTGCTCGGCGCGGCGGGCGACCGGACGATCGGCACCACGCTTTGGGCGGGCGCGGCGCGTGGCGGCGCGCAGGCGCTGGCGCAACCGGTCGGCGCGCTCGAGGTCGGCCGTCGCGCAGACCT
>Ga0315271_10002445_pt1 | contig 11641 bp, 7 predicted proteins | sample C3_top_MG_FD_204664 | JGI IMG/M metagenome (GOLD analysis project Ga0315271, IMG submission 204664) | Sediment microbial communities from Yellowstone Lake, YNP, Wyoming, USA - C3_top | ecosystem: Environmental > Aquatic > Freshwater > Lake > Sediment | place: USA: Wyoming | collected 2017-08-01
GCTGCCGGAGGCGCCGCCGCCCTGCGACGGTCTTGCGCCGCCGCCTTGCGACTGCCAGCCCTGGTTGGTGTTCTTGTCCCAGCCACCGCCCTGGTTCTGCCGGTAGACGTTGCCGCTCTTGTCGCCGTAGACGTTGTTCGGCTTTCCGCCCGCGGCCGGCTGCTGCCGCGGCGTGGCCGGCGTGCCCCGCGGCGCGTTGCGGGCGGTGTTGGAAGGCTTGTTGTAGACGTTACCCGCACCACCGGGCGGCGGGCGAGCGCCGGGTGCGCCCCCGTACCCGGGAGCGCCCCCGTAGCCGGGCGGACGTCCCCCGGGCGGCGGACGGTAGCCCGGCGGCGGCGGCCGGTAGCCGTAGGGCGGGCGGTAGGGAGGGCGGTAGCCGTGCGGGCCGTAATAGCCCCCGTGGTAGCCATGGTAGCCATAGCCGCCGAAGTGGATGCCGACCGAGATGAAGGGCGTGCCGTAGCTCACCCCCACGCCCCAGCCCATCCACGGGTTGTAGGTCATGTGGACGCCGTAGGTGGCGGGGTAGGCGTAGTAGACGGTCGGCCCGATGTACGGCGGGTAGTAGTAGCCGGTGCCGTAGACCACCGTGCCGTAGTACGGGTAGACGCCGACGTAGCCGGGGAGGTAGCCGACGTACACCACCTGCGGCGTCGACTGGTACACGTAGACGTAGCGGGTGTTGTAGACCGGCACGCTGGGCGGGACCTGGTCGATGGAGGGCGGGCGCCGGTCGCTCACCGCCCACGGCCCCTTGGGCGACGAGGCCACGTACCAGACCGCCTGGTGGCAGCACCAGTACCTGCCGGAGTCGAGCATCACCGAGAAACCGGTGTTGGTGGCGTAGGCCATCCCGGTCCCTTCGATGGCCTTGAACTTCGGCTCGCCGTCGTAGGTGACCTCGAGCGTCTGGTCGCGCTTCACCGCGCTGGTCTGGGGGATCTGCGTGTCGGCCAGCGCATCGCTGGCCTCGGTGGTGCCCGGGACGAAGGGGCGGACGCCTGCGGCCAGGCCTCCGGCGGGGATCTTCGCGAAGCTGGCCGGCAGCTGGTCGGGGCGCACGAAGCTCCACGGCCCGTCGAGCGACTTGGCCTTGTACCAGCGCCCCGAGACCAGCACGTAGGACTGGTTGGTCGGGACGTGGAGCAGCACCTGGCCGTCGGCGTTGTCGGCGTAGAGCAGGTCGGCCGCCTCGCCGACCGGGGCGTAGTTGGGAGCGCCGTCGAAGACGATCAGCTCGGTCGGCTCGGTGGCCACGATGATCCGGGGCGGCGTGGCCGGCTTCTCGGCGGCGGGCGGCGGTGGACCGGGCGGCGGAGTGGTGGCGGCGCCCTCGGCCGGGGCCTGCTCGGGGGGCGGGGCGGGGTTCTTGGCGATGAACTCTTTCACCGCTTGTGATGGCGCCCCGGCGTAGCTCCAGGGGCCCATGGGGTCGCCGGCCTCGTACCAGAACTGCCCGCCGGAGAGGAAGTAGCGGCCCACCGCCGGGTCCTTGACCACGAAGAGCTGCGTGTTGACGACCCGCTCGAGCGACGAGCCCTGCAGCGCCCGCACCGTCGGCTTGCCGTCATAGAGCAGCAGCACCGCCGGGTCGCGGGAGAAGACCAGCCTGGGCGGCTTGACCTGCAGCCGGGTCTCGCCCTGGGTCTCGCGCTGGCCGGCGGCCAGCGCCGCCTGCAGCTCGTCGAGGGTCATGGAGAGATCCCACTTGGGGAGCTCGGTCTCCAGCAACCGGACGCCCCCGGCCTCCTGCTCCTTGGTGATGTTGGGGAAGCGGATCTTGGTGACCTTGAAGTCCTCGAGGTCGGCCGTGCTCTCCTCCTTGTCGACCTGGAGCCGCGAGGTGAACCAGAAGACCCCGAAGGCCGGTGACTTCCCCTTCGGCTCCCAGGAGATGGCGGCGCGGCCGCTCAGGGTGACCCCCTCCAGCTTCTCAAGCTGCGGCTGGTAGACCACCACCGTGCCGGTCTCGAGCGGCAGCGAGCGCGGCCAGCTGCCCGGCTCGGCCACGCTGACCGAGGCCGAAGGCGCCTCGTCGGCGCGGAGGGTGAGGGCGGGCGCGAGGAGCGGCCAGGCGACGGCGGCGAGGACCAGCAGGAGGCGGCGGATCATGGCGTGCTCCACGGGTGGGAGGCGGCTGGATGGTACACCCGACCCCGAGCACGGGACGAGTGCGGAGGGCAGGCCCCGGCGGGGTGATGCGCGGTGGGCGCAGGGAGGCGCCGCGCCGCTCCGACCCGCTCAGCGCCCGGCGCGAAGGTCTTCGAGGAGCCGCTTGTAGCCCGGCGCCTCGCGCAGCAGCCGACCGGAGACCTCGCGCAGCTGGTCGACCTGCTCCTTGGGGAGCGCCAGGCTGGTCTTGACCTTGCGGAACCGGTCGCGCTCGGCCGGATCGGCCAGGTCGTCGAAGGTCACCTGGGCGAGGTAGACCTCGCGGTGCCCGGGGCCGGCGGCCGGACCGGCCGCCTTCCAGCGCTCCAGCTGCTCGCGCGCCTTCTCCACGGCGTCGAGGGTGATGCGGTCGACCGGGATCGACCACATCTGGTCCTGGAGGTCCGAGGTGCCGGGCGGCGCCGGAGAGCGGTCCCAGTCGACCTCCGGGACACGGAGTGCGTTGACGACGATGACCACCACCTTCTGGGCGCGGCGCAGCCTGGCCAGCGCCGGGGCCTCCGGCGACACCTTCAAGATGTCGAGGCCGCCGAGCAGGGTGTTGAGGCCGAGGTTCTCGGCCAGGCCGCCGTCGAAGAGGTGGAGGTAGGGGCGGGCGGCGGCGTCGGTGGCGCCGCGCCGGGCCCTGGCCTGCAGCTCGCTGCGCCCCTGCGTCTCCGCGCCCGCCGCGGTGGCGTCGGCGGCGGCCATCCAGGGTGGCTCCACGTAGCCGCAGCTGCCGGCCCGGTTCTCGAGCGTGATGGGGGTGAGCAGCGGCGGCAGCGCCGTCGAGGTGGCCACCGCCCGGCCCAGCTTCACCTTGGAGAGATCGGCGCAGATCAGGTCGAACTGGTCCTGCGTGTAGGGGAAGTGGGCGCCGGTGGTGACGTCGGTGGCCTGCACCACCACGAAGGGGCCGCCGGCGCGCTGCAGGTCGGCGTAGGTGGCGCGGTCGAAGACGGTCTGGTCGTAGAGCTCGGCGAAGAGGTCGGACTTGCCGAAGGTGCCGGAGGGCAGGCGGAACCAGCTGTCGGGGCGGAAGATGCGGAGGGCCAGCTCCATCTCCAGGTCGCGCGAGAGGACCTTGGCCTCGAACTCGCCGAAGGTCTTCTCGCCGCGCAGCCCGTAGTAGGTGGCCGCCAGCGTGCCGCCCGAGACCGCCGAGATGACGTCGACCTCGTCGAGCAGCCGCCGCGGCACGCCGTGGACCGGCACCTCGGTCCGGCGCAGCTCCTCCAGCGTGCCGTAGGCCAGTGCCGCGGCGCGCATGCCGCCCCCGGAGAAGGCGAGGAAGACCAGCAGGTCGTCCGACTGGCCCTTGGGCGCGACCTCGGCGAAGCGGTAGCCGGGGGCCCCGGCCTTCTCGAGCTTCGGCGTGGCCGGCCAGTGGGCGCAGCCGGCCATCAGCGCGACCAGGGCGAGTGCGGCAGGGCGGAGGATGGTGGGCATGGCGCTTCCAGGTGAGGGTTCTAGAAGGCGAATTGCAGGCCGACGGCGGGACTGACGGCCCACCAGTCGACCTTCTCGATGTGTGGGGCCGGGTAGTAGTTGAGCATGACCTGGAGCCGGACCCGCTCCAGCGCGGTGGCGGCCACGCCGGCGCCGAGGACCGGGCGGGAGCAGCTGCCGATGATGTCCGATTCGGGGGTCGGGCAGCTCTTGGTGCTCCACCCGTCGCGGGAGGAGAAGAGGAAGCCGCCGCGGAGGATGACGCTCGGCTGCAGGGTGGTGCTGGCCCAGCTGGCCGGCATGACCTCGATGCCGAGCAGCGGAGCCAGGGCCACGGCACCGCTCTCGTTGGAGATGAGCCGGGCGGTGTTGGTGAGCTGGAGCGCAGCGAGGAACCGGACCGAGGCGACCCCGAAGAGCCCGGACCTGAAGCCCTTGCTGATGCCGGCCTCCGCGTCGCTGCCGATCATGACCCAGCCGGTGAAGCTGGGCGGCACGTAGACCACCTGGTCGGCGGCCATCTTGACGGCCGTCTCCACCACCGCCCCCTGGCCGGAGGGCTGCGTCCTGGCCACCTGGGCTCCGACCTCGAGGAGGCGGGCGCGCAGCCGCGCCGGCGCCTCCGCCGACTCGGCGCGCGTCAGCCCGAGGTCCTTGAACTCGAACTGGTGCCCCGACAGGAGCCGCATGGTGTAACCGGTGTCGTTCTCGGTCTTGCCACGGCGCCAGGCGTCACCGGCGAGCGGCTCGACACCGGGCACCCGCCGCGGCGGCTCCCCACCGGCCGCGGCCGTGCAGAGCGGGTCGTCGGCGAAGACGCCCTTCAGCTCGTCGAGGCCGGCGCAGCGGTCCCAGAGCCGGTCGATCGAGACCTGCAGCACCACCCGGAAGTCGCGCAGCGCCTCGCCCTGGCAGGCCGCCTCGGCGGCCGCGGGATCCTCCATCACTGCGGAGAGGCAGCGGTAGGGCTGCCACGACGCGGCGAAGGCGGCGGCGGCCGGGAGCTTCTCCGGGAGCAGGACCTTGCCGGGCTGGCCGGCCTTGGCGAGCCTGGCGGCGAGCCGGACCTCGCCCATGCGCCGGGCGTCGTACATCCCGAGGGCGAAGTCGAACTCGCGCAGCCCGGTCTCGAAGAAGCCGAAGAAGGCCCCCAGCGGCGCGCTGGCGGCCGGGAGGTGGCGCTCCGGAATGACCAGGCGGTCGAAGAACTCGGGATCTTCCTCGGCGACGTAGAGCAGGTTCTTGGCGCGGGCGCTGTCGTAGAACGAGCCCCCGACCCGGCTCGCCACGCCGAGCAGGCTCACCGGCACCACCTTGGTGGCTTCGCGGTCGGCCACCGGGAAGGTGCGCACGTCGGTCGAGATGTAGTTGAAGACCATCTTCCCCGGCACCTCTCGGTGCCCCATGTCGGGCCGGTCGAGCCAGCGACCCGAGCCTTCGCCGACCCGGATACCGGCGGCCGCCGTCTTGGAGGCGAGCCGGACGGGCGTGTTGTCGAAGACGCCGCCGTCCACGAAGAGGTCGCTCCGGGCCGCCGACTCGGGGCAGCCGGGCCAGGTCCCGTGGCCGCCGGAGACGACGCAGTGGCGGATGGGCTGTGGAGGGAAGGCGCCGGGGAAGGCGGTGGAGGCGAAGAGGGCGTCGACCAGCGCCGGGAAGGGGACCTCGCCGTTCTTCTCCTCGACCAGCAGCGTCTGCTCGCCCTCCCAGGCCGGGTCGACGTAGTTGGTGAGCCGGGAGGCCTTGCCGGGTCCGCGCCCCTGGACCCGCACCACGAAGTGCTCCTCCACGCGCGGCAGCGTGATCCGCTCCCCCTTGAGCGAGACCATCCGTGGCTCGAGCCGCGTCACCGACAGGCCGAAGACCACGTCGCAGTCGGCGCGCAGGCCGGCGGCCCAGGCCGTGCTGATCAGGCTGAGCGGCTCCTCGAAGGCGGCCCGCGAGAAGGCGGCGGTCGGGACCTCCTTGCCGGGCTGGGTCAGCTTGTCGAGGCCGAGCGGGATCCAGGCCTTCCAGAAGAGGCTCTGGCGCGGGTCCGGCGTCGGGGCGCCGCAGCCCTGCAGCACCGCCATGAAGCCGTTGACCGAACCGGCCGAGGCGCCGGTGGCCAGCTTCAGCTCGGTCAGGCCCGGGTTGGCCCGCAGCCCCTCGAGCGTGTAGTAGACCAGGCCGGCCTCGTAGGCGCCGAGGCTGACGCCGCCGGCGATGGTCATCGAGGCGGGCAGCGGCGCGGCCTGCGTCGGTGCGAGCGGCGCCAGCAGCAGCGCGGCCAGGGCCGCGGTGAGAATGCGTCGGGTCATGGTGAGTCCCCCCCCGCGGCGCCGGGCGCCGCCTTGGTCAAGGCCAGTAGATGCGAAGGATCACGTCGAGGTACTGCGAGGAGCTCTTGAGCGGGACGTCGTACTGGGGCCGGATGTTGAGGATCCGCTCGCCGAGCGTGGCGCCCACCACCACGTCCTTCTTCCCCGTGTACATGATGGCGAGCGCCAGGTTGCGGATCCCGGCCGGCGTCCCGTCGGTGGGGATGGTCTCGGCGTAGGTGAGCCCGACCCCCATCGGCACCTTCCAGAGCTTGTCGAAGTCGGCGTCGGCCGCCAGCCCGAGCCCCACCCCCTGCCGCGTGAAGGTGCCGTAGTCGCCGGCGTCGACGGAGGAGAACAGGTACCCGACGCGCGCGGCCAGGCCGAAGGCCGGCGTCGGGGCCCAGCCGAGCGAGAGGGCGGGCAGCGCCGTGAGGACGTTGCCGACCTCGAGGGCGCCGGCCGGCTCGGCGGCGCCGGACTTGATGGCGTCGAAGATGGCGGCGGCCACCAGCAGGTTGAGCTGGGGCGCCGAGTCGACGTCGAAGCTGACGCCGAGCCGGACCGACTGGCCGACGGGCGTCGACCATTCGGCGCCGAGCCCGACACCGGCCTGGACGCTGGTGCCGACCACCAGCGCAGACCAGCCGTCGATGCCGGAGGCCAGCGAGGTGGTGATGGCGCCGCGGATCACCAACTGGTCGAGGAAGGCGGTCTGGAAGCGGATGGCCTGGCCCATGCCGCCCCAGCTGTAGGTCCGGGTCTCGCCGGTCGGGTCGCCGTTGAGGCGGTAGGTCGGGCCGGTGGCGCTGGCGGCCGTGAAGCCGACCTCGAGGCCGAAGCTGGAGACCGCGATGGGAGCTTCGATGCTCGAGGGCAGGAAGGCGTGACCGTTCAGCACGCGGCGGTCCCGGGGCGGCTCGGGCGGCGTGGCGGCGGGCGAAGTGGCCGGGACGGACGCGGCGGCTGCGGGCTCGGACGGAGCCGCGGCAGGAGAAGGCGGGTCCTCCGCGCGGGCTGCGCCGGAGAGCATGGCGAGGGCCAGGATGAGGACGCGAGGAGACACGGGACGCATGTTCATGAAGCCCTTCTGGAATTGGGGGCGCAGTATACCAAGCGGGATGGGCGGTTCTCTCACATCGTCGTCCCAAGGGGGGCGCGGAATGTTCCCAGTACTCCGCCTGCCCCCAGCGGGCGGACGGCTCGCCATCGGTCGGCCCGGGGCCTGGCTCCCCAAGGCGCTCCTCGTGCTCCTCTCGCTCGGTGGGCTCGGCTCCAGCTGCTGCTCCTGCACGCCGGCCCCCGACTTCACGGTGCGTCGCGGCGCCGCCCTGTCGCCGGCCCCGGCGCCGCCACCCATCGCCGGTGGCGTCACCATCCTGCACGCCGGTGACTTCGGCATGGAGACCTGCCAGCAGGGAGCCATGGCCAGCGCCATCGAGGAGGCGCAGCGGCGCTCGCCCTTCGACCTCGCCCTCTTCGCTGGCGACAACCTCTACTACTGCGGCCCCACCGCCGGGGTTCCCGGCGCCGAGGCCTGCGAGTTCGCCGCCGACAACGCCACCGTGGCCTCTCCGCCCTCCGGCCCGCCCGATCCCCTCTTCGCCACGCTGCACGAGGGGCCGCTCGGCGGCCTGGCCGCCTCGCCACGGCCGCCACGCACCCTCCTCATCCTGGGCAACCACGACGTCGCCGTCTCCGGCGATCGCTGCACCGACGAGGGTCTCGGGCCCGACGTGGCGGCGCGCCGCAAGGCCTGCCTCGAGGTGGCCCACCGCTCCCCGCTCTGGGAGATGCCGGGGCGTCACTGGGTGCTCGACCAGGCGAACCTTCGCCTCATCGCCATCGACACCAACGTGGTGACGGCCGACTACGGCGGCTTCACGCTCGACGAGGAGGTGGCCTTCGTCGCCGGCGCAGCGGCCGGCTGCGACACCCGCAGCTGCTTCATCGTCGGCCACGCCCCGCCGGCCACCGCCGGCCTCCACTGGCAGGATCCACCGGCGGATCGCGCCGACCGGATGCAGCGGCTCATCGACGCGGCCGGGCCGCACCTCCGCGGCTGGCTGGCCGGCCACGAGCACGACCTCCAGCACGTCCGCACCCCGGCCGGGCTCGACGTGCTCGTCTCGGGCGCGGGCTGCTTCTCCGACTTCGACAAGCACTACGGGAACCCGTCGCCCGGCGCCGAGCTGCTCTTCGCCTCCGCCTCGTGGGGCTACGGCATCCTCACCGTCGGTGACGGTGGCTGGCAGTACCGCTTCGAGGACCACCGCGGCCGCGCCCTCTACTGCTGCGCCGCCGCCGGCGCCGGCCGCTGCCTGCCGACCGGCTGCTGGTAGCGGGGGCCGGGGCCGCTCGGGGCCGCGCCTAGAACAGCAGCGCCAGCCCGCCCGGGGCCGGGACCAGCCGCACCGCGCTGCGCCGCTCCCCCTCCTCGGGCTGGTGGAAGAGCCAGGGGATGGCGAAGCCGGTGGCGCCGCCCAGCACCGCGCCGGCCATCACGTCGGTGGCGTAGTTCATGTCCCCGGCCATGCGCAGGTAGCCGACCACCGTGGCCACGCCGAGGCCGAGGCCGAGGACCCACGGGGCGTGGCGCCAGCCGCGCAGGAAGGCGACGGTGCCGGCGGCGGTGGCCAGCGAGAAGGCGAAGGTGGCCTGCCCGGCCGGGAAGGAGAGGTTGTCGGCGGTGGAGGGAGCGTGGACCGGCTCGGGGTAGTTGCCGAAGTGGACGAATGGGCGCTGCCGCCCGGTGGCGTGCTGGAGGATGAGGCCGGCGTCGAGCGCCAAGGTGACCGCCTCGGCGATGACCAGCAGGTCGACCAGGCCGGCGCGCGGGTCGCCGGTGGCGTTGGCCACCAGCATCACCTCGGCGCCGACGCCGAGCGCCAGCAGCGCCGAGGCGGCGCCGGCGGCGCTGCGGGCGGTGGCCGTGTAGTTCCAGAGCAGCGCGTGGCGCGCCCGCTCGTCGAAGTCGTTGGGGGCGCAGGCGCGGCAGGTGACCGGGCCGAGCTGCTCGCTGGCCAGGGTGCCGAGGAGGAGCAGGCCGAGGCCGCCCCCGGTGATGGCCACGTCGAGCTCGAGGTCGTGGCGCAGCGGGCGCAGCTCCTCGGCCCCCGCCGGGGCTGCGGCGAGGAGCGCCAGCAGGGTGAGGCAGGCGGTCCGCATGGTGCGGGACTGTATACGCCCCTTCGGGCGCTTCCCGGCGAGCGAATTCCCCTCCTAGACTGCACCGACTCGCAACCGGGAGGTCACATGACGACGCTCCGCTCCGTCGCGATCCTGCTCGCCTCGTCGCTCGCACTCGGTGTCCACGCGGAGGTCCCCGGGCCCATGCAGGCGGCCGTGGACGCCGCCCACGCGAAGTACCGGACGCTCGACGAGGGCAAGAACGCCGACTACATCCCGGCGCTCGCCAAGGTCGACCCGAAGCTCTTCGGCGTCGCGCTGGTCACCGTGGACGGGAAGGTCTTCAAGAAGGGGGACGTGGGCGCCCCGTTCTCCATCCAGTCGATCTCCAAGGTCTTCACCCTCGCCAGCGCGCTGCAGACCGCCGGGGACGAGGCGGTGCTGCAGAAGATCGGCGTGGACGCCACCGGCCAGGTCTTCAACTCGATCGTGGCCATCGAGCAGCACAAGGGGAAGGAGATGAACCCCTTCGTGAACCCGGGCGCCATCGCCACCACCAGCCTGGTCGAGGGGAAGACCCCGGAGGAGAAGTGGGCCCGGATCATCGGGATCCACGAGGCCTTCGCGGGGCGGAAGCTCGAGGTGGACCAGGAGGTCTACCGGTCGGAGTCGGAGACCAACGAGCGGAACCGTGCCATCGCCGTGCTGATGCACGCCTACGGGCGGCTCTACGACGATCCGCTCGTCACCACCGACCTCTACACGCGACAGTGCTCCATCTCGGTCACCGCCTCGGATCTCGCCGTGATGGCCGCCACCCTCGCCAACGGGGGCAAGAACCCGGTCAGCGGGAAGCAGGTGATCGGCCAGGAGCAGGTCCGGCGCATCCTGGCCGTCATGGCCACCGCCGGCCTCTACGACGACTCGGGTATCTGGCTCTACCGGGTCGGGCTGCCGGCCAAGAGCGGCGTGGGCGGCGGGCTCATCGCCGTGGCCCCCGGCCGCTTCGGGATCGCGGTCTTCTCGCCGCCGCTCGACGCCGCCGGGAACAGCGTGCGGGCCCAGCGGGTCATCCAGGACGTGGCGGCGGCGCTCCAGGCCAACCCCTACGACGTGAAGCCCAGGTAGCGGGGCGTGACCACGACCTCACCGGGCGACACTTGCGACCGTCCGACGCACCCCGTGATGGGGCTGGGAGCGGCGTTGAGCCGGCCGGCCGCTGCGCGTAGAGTCCTCCCCTTCTTCCGGGCGATCACGCCCACCAGACCAGGGGAACACCGATGACCAAGCTCTTCCGCACCGTCGCCGCCGTCGCCTGCGCCGGCCTGCTCGCCGTCGCCACCTCCGCCCAGGCCGCCGCCGACGCCAAGCCGGTGACCCTCACCGGCAAGCTGGCCTGCGCCATGTGCATCTTGAAGCAGCCCGAGGTGAAGACCTGCACCAACGTGCTGGTCGTCAGCGAGGGGGGCAAGGACGTGATCTACGGCCTGGCCGACAACGCCGTCACCAAGGAGTTCACCATGGCCGCCTGCGAGAAGACGCTGCCGGTGAAGGTGACCGGCACGGTGGCCGAGGTGAAGGGCAAGAAGACCATCACCGCCACCAAGGTCGAGAAGACCTAGGTCGAGGCGCCGCCCGGGCCGGGGCTGGCGGGGATCAGCCCGCCAGCACCGACTGCCCGCGGATGGTGAAGTAGACCGCCTCGGGGTGGTGCAGCACGATGGCGCTGGTCGATTGCTCCGGCACCATCTGGCAGGCTTCGGTGAGCGAGACCCCGATGGCCTGGTCCGGGTCGAGCAGCTTCCAGAGCTGCCGCTGGTCGTTGAGCTCAGGCCAGGAGGGGTAGCCGGGGCTGTAGCGCTTCCCCTGGTCGGGCCCCATCCCCAGCTCGGCCTTGACGACGCGGTGCCAGTACTCGGCCAGCGCCTCGGCGACCTCCACGGCCAGGCCGTGGACGAAGAGGCCGCGCGAGTAGTCACCACGGGTGTTGGCCTCATCGGCCACCCGCGAGGCGGCGTCGCCGACCGTGACCACCTGCAGGGCGCAGACGTCGCTGCCCGGCTCGGACCTGAAGAAGTCGGCGAGGCAGAGCAGCCGCTCGTCGGGCTGGCGGGGGAAGCGCAGGCGGGCCAGCTCGGCCTTGCGGTGGATGGGATCGAGGATCACCAGCTCCTCGCCCTCGGCGTGGCAGGGCCAGTAGCCGTAGACCACGCGCGGCTGGAGCCAGCCCTGGGCCTGGGCCTCGGCCTTGAGCTCCTCGAGCTTGGGGGAGAACTCCTCGCGGATCATGCGCTCGTACTCGGTCCCCTTGGCGCGCACGCCCCACTGCAGCTTGTAGAGCTCGTTGAGGTCGAGCCGAGGCCAGAGGTCGGAGAGCGGGATCTGGCCGGAGAGCACGGTGCGCGCGCCCCAGAAGGGCGGCGTCGGGACAGCGGCGGCCGGCCCCACCAGGGAGCGGGCCCCCGGCGGCGGCTTCGGCGGCGGCTCGGCCGCCGGGGCGTCGCGCCCCTTGATGGCCTTCTCCAGCACGGCGTGCTTGAGGGCGTCGCGCCTGGCGGGATCGACCAGCTGCTGCACCAGCTCCAGCCCCTCGAAGGCGTCCTTGGCGT
>Ga0315271_10002447_pt1 | contig 11640 bp, 7 predicted proteins | sample C3_top_MG_FD_204664 | JGI IMG/M metagenome (GOLD analysis project Ga0315271, IMG submission 204664) | Sediment microbial communities from Yellowstone Lake, YNP, Wyoming, USA - C3_top | ecosystem: Environmental > Aquatic > Freshwater > Lake > Sediment | place: USA: Wyoming | collected 2017-08-01
GTCGATTTAGCGACAGCCCCAGAAGGCCGAGGGTTAGGGTGAGGGTTTTGCTTTGAAGCCATCAATAAAAGCGGGCTGAAGCCCGCGGCTACTAATATAAGAATGAGGGCGAAAATGGGATTGCCACGGTCTGATGACAGACCTCGCAACGACAGAACAACCATTAGGTATTTACCCACTAATTATGGTAACGAGCCGACGGCTTTCCTTTAAAAAGTAAGATTATCTTACATTTGGAAAAGTAAGACCGGTCTTACTTCCTTAATAATAAGATTATATCTTGCAGGCGTAATTTCGGGGAACGAGGGTTTTCAGCCGGCATTGCCGTTACCGGCTTGCGACGAGATCCTTGATCGCGAAGAAGCCGGTGACAGCCTTGAGTTTCTCGAGGTTGATCTTCCCGAAATTCAGGACGAGCTTGTGATGCCTGCCGATCGTGTTGGTCAGGAAGATGCCCATGGTCATGGGGAAAGAGCCGTCGACCGCGCAGTTGTCGCCGATACTCAGGACCAGCGGCGCGTCTTTTTTCATAGGCCTGACCTTCGGCAAAATGTTAAAGGTCTGGAGAATCCGGTTTTTGACCGTCTCGATCGTGTGCTCGAGGATCGCGCCTTCGAAGTAGAACGTGTTCTCCGAATATCGGGTTTTCTCCTCCGGCGTCAGCGGCCTGACCTCCCCGTTGACGATGAGTTTCTCTTCGTTCGCCCTGCAGATGACCGCGGCCGGCGGCAGGTTCCGGGTCAGCAGCTCGATGGCCGCCGAGTGTCCTTCCTCCGGGACGGTCAGTTTTTTTTCGATCACGGTGATGATCTCCTCGAACTGGCGGATGCGCTCGTTGAAAGTGCCGTTCGAGGGATACAGGAGAAAATTAACGTTGAATAATTTCCGAGATTTTTCTTTGTCTTTCAGGTAGAGTTCCGCGACCTGGCGCATCCGTTCGTCGTTGACGGGAAGGTCCTTGAAGAGCAGGGAGGGATCGGCCAGGCAATGGATGAGCCGGTCCCTGTCGGCCTGGTCCGTGAAACAGATGATGTTGGCGGTTTTTCCGGAGAAATTCGAACTGGCGCCGAGCATCGCGAAAGACAGCAGGAACGAGCGGAACAGCTTCTGGCGGTCCGGGTCTTCGGCGTCGGGAAGGCCGATATCGGCCCGGAAATCGAAGATCACGAGGAAAGGGAACCCGTTCTTCATGATGAACTGGCTGAGGTGTTTCCGGATGTTGGCCGTGCTCCGGGTCTGGCGGACGTCTTTCCGGATCTCCTCGAAATTGAAAAGCAGCGACAACTCTTTTTCGAACTCTTTTTTGCGGTTCTCCATCACGTTCCGGACCACGTGGTCCAGCTGGGAATCCTTCAGGATGATGATGGACTTCTTGTACATGCCGAACGACCTCTCCCGCGGCGTTTCCGCCGATATTCTCGCCACAGCCCGGCCGCGATGTCAGGCTTTTCCGATTCCCGGGCCCATGCCCGTAATCGTCTGCCCGTTTTTTACAGGGATTTCCCGCGAATCTGAAGAAGATCCGCGCCCGCGCCGGTCTTGACGACCGGTACAATGAATAATATACAGGTGCCGGACTGTTTGTCAAGGATTTTATTATTAGGCCGTCCGCGGCGGCGGATAATTTTTTTTGACTTTTAGCCCGGCGGTATTTATTTTATCGCTTCCCGAGACGTCTTTTCGGTCTCAGAATCCTGGAATCCACTGGAGAAAAAAATGGCCCGCATCGTCTTCATCGGAGCCGGAAGTTTCGGCTTCACGCGCACCCTCGTCAGGGATATCCTCACTTTCCCCCTGATGGAATCGTCGACCATCGTCCTGATGGACGTCCATGAACGCCGTCTCAAGTACATCACCCAGGCCGTGAAAATGATCGTGGCCAAGGGCAAATATCCGGCTAAAGTCGTCAGTACGACGGACCGGAAGGAAGCGTTGAAGGGCGCGGACGCGGTCCTCTGCACGATTCTCGCCAGCGGAATCGACGTCTGGCGCCACGATATCGAGATCCCCAAGCGGTACGGAGTCGATTTCAACGTCGGCGACACGCGCGGCGTCGCGGGCATGTTCCGGGCGCTCCGGACGATCCCCGTCATGCTCTCGATCTGCAAGGACATCGAGCGGCTCTGTCCCGACGCGATCTTCCTGAACTACACCAATCCCATGGCCATGCTGTGCAACGCGATGCAGACCGCGTCGAAGGTCACCGTGACCGGTCTCTGCCACAGCGTCCAGGGCACGGCCTGGATGCTCTCGAAGTGGATCGGCGCGAAGATGGAGGACATCACCTACACCTGCGCGGGCATCAACCACCAGGCCTGGTACGTCGACTACAAATGGAAGGGGAAGGACGCCTATCCGCTCCTCCGCAAGGCGGTCGAAGAAAACACGAAAATCTACAACGAGGAGATCGTCAGGAACGAGATGTTCCTGCACCTCGGATATTACGTCACCGAGTCCAGCGGCCACAACTCGGAATACAACTGGTGGTTCAGGAAGCGGCAGGACCTGATCGAAAAATACTGCACGAACGGCACGGGATGGAACCCGGGAGTCCACGCGTACATCCTCGACGAATACCTGAAGGCGTCCGTGGACTGGGAAAAATGGATCAAGGAATGGCTGAACAAAGGGAAGGTCGACCTGAAGCGGGGCCAGGAATACGCGGCGTATATCCTCAACGCCTGGTTCGGGGACGGGCTGTACCGGTTCCACGGCAACGTGCCGAACAAAGGAAGCATCACGAACCTGCCGCCGGAAGCGTGCGTCGAAGTTCCCGTGATCGTGTCGAAACGGAAGCTGGAGACCGTGCAGGTCGGCAGTCTTCCTCCCCAGCTCGCGACGCTGAACCACGTCAACGCCATGATCGAGACCATGACGGTCCAGGCCTCCCTGACCGGCGATCCGGAGCTCGTCCACAAGGCCGCGCTCTTCGATCCCGCGTCCGCGAGCGTCTGCTCGATGAGCGAGATCAGGGACATGGTCAAGGACTTGTTCAGGGTGAATAAGGATTATCTGCCGCAGTTCAAGAACCTGAAGGTCTGAGCGGCAGCTTTGCCGTGAAGCCATCTGGACACGGCGGTAACATATAAAGGGCGGTTCTATTAACTCAAGGTTCCGCCCTTCAGGCAGTAAGCGACCTTAAGCGGGATTCTTCCATAGCCCAATTGAGGGCACAGTCAGAATGACAAACTTTCGCATAGTCAGAATGACAAATTTAATAGACGCATATGGGTGCATCGTATTGTCATCCTGAGAAAATCCCTCATTTGCGCTTTGGAAGGATCCCGGTTGATATTATCCGGATGCCGGCTTAGACAAGTGACTTTAAGCGGGATTCTTCCATAGCCCAATTGAGGGCACAGTCAGAATGACAAACTTTCGCACAGTCAGAATGACAAATTTCAGGGTCAGCTTCTTATTTTCCCGCGCACTGCTTCGAGGCTTCGTCGTAAACCGCGGGCATGAGTTTATTCTCGCCTTCGACGTAATCCGCCGTGATGTCCCAGATGAAGACGCCGCCAAGGTTTTTTTGCCAGGCGAATTTCACCTTTTCCCGCAGGGACCGGACGTCGTCATAGACCAGGACTCCCAGGCCGGTGGTCGACTCCATGTAGGGGTTCAGCGAGGCGGAATCCCATTTCTGCGCCCAGGTCTTGTCGCTCAGATAGGGAACGATCAGGTTGTAGTTCATCTGAATCGTCGTGCTGTCGCCCTCGCTGTAGAGAGCCTTGGATTTCGGGAACATCTGGCCGTAAAAGGCGAGACCGAGCATGATCTTGGAGCGGGGGACCTTCCGGGTGTTGGTCATATAGATCAGCGCGCCTTCGCAGGAACTTTCCGGGTCCGACGTGTCCTTGCCCGTGAGGAGGGCGGCGTTGTGGCCCGAGTGACCGGACCATTCTCCGTGGAAATCGTAGGTCATCACGTTGAAAAAGTCCATGTATTTGGCGAGTTCGTCGTAGTTGCTCCACTGGCCGTACCAGTTCCCGGCCGCGGCCGCTTTCGTGATGAGCCAGTTCGGCGCGGGCGCGGGGGAGGAGTTGAATTTTTCCCTGACGGCTTTCATCAGCAGGACCTCGTTGGCGCGGTCTTCCGGGCTCTCCGGGAATTCCCAGTCGAGATCGACGCCGTCGTATCCGTTTTTCCTGCAGAACGCCTCGAGGTTGTCCGCGAACTTCTGCCTCAGGCTCGCCGAGGCGGCGACGATCCGGAAATTGGCCTTGGCCTCGGCGTTCGCGCCGCCGATGGAAGCGACGACTTTCACGTTCTTCAGCCGGCACGCGTTGATAAGTTCCGGTTCGATGAAACCCGAAGTGCCGATGAAATCGCCGTCCGCCGAGGGAAGGATGAAGGAGTGGAAGACGTGCGTCAGCTGGTCAAGGGGAAGGAGATCCGACTTAAAGGTCGCGACCCAGGAGGGATAGTAGGCCATGACGTATTTCCCGCAGACCGTCCTGGCCGGCGTCCATGACGTGGCCGGGACGATCGCGGCGACAGGTCCGCCGATCCGGGTGGATTTCGTCTGGGGGTCGACCCTGAGTTCGTCGATGTAGAAGATCATGTTCTTGCCGCCGGCCATCGGTTCGGTGGAAACCGATATTTCGACGACGTCGTTCCATTCCATCTTTCCCGATTTCTGGGACTGGGAGGCTTCGTCCCAGAAATGGGCGCCGTCGTCGAAGTCTGCCAGGGGGATCGCGACTTCCTGCCAGTCCTTGGTGATCCTGCAGTATTTTCCGAGCTGGACGCCCGTGACAAAGGCTCCGCCGTTCGCCGGGGAGTCCGCGAACCCGATCGTGATCCCTTCCTCTTTGCCCGTCGTTCCCCTGATCCAGAACCTGAGAGACCCTTTGTTCCTGATCTTCGAGAGGTCGACGGCCGACCGTCCGACGCCGAATCCCGCGTAGACCTTGGTGTCCAGGGAGATCTTCAGTCCGTCCGTGCCCGCCTTGAAAACATCCTCGTCGGGCTGGATCTGGGAGGTTTTCTCGGGATACGCGTAGCCGTACCCGTTTTCGCCGTATTTGTCGTCGAAGAAATAGATCGCGTCGTCGGAAACGGCAGAGGCTTCGTCCGCTTTGCCGAGATCATCTTTCACGACATAATTGGGCTGGAGACACTGGAAGGATCCCAAGCCGACGATGACCGCGAGAAGCAGCATTTTTTTCATGTGAACTCCATTCGGAATCCGGCTCTCAGGAGGGGATCCGCCTTCAGGATAGACCGCATCGAATTAAGAATAGGATTTATTTACCGCTTTGGCAATTCAAGATTTTTCCATGGTTCGCGCCGCGGCGCTTCGAACTGAAATTGGCTCGTCTGAAGGCGGCGACCGGCGGTCAAGTAAGTTATTTTCGTAAAGCGCTGAACCTTATCCGTTGACAGTGGGTGTGAAGGTTGAGAGTTAAGACTTGAGCGCAGTGAATAATCGGGGTTTGGCCGGCGCGGGCGGGTCCGAAGGACCGGGCTGGGAATAAGACAGCGAAGGCGGGCGTCGGGCGGACTCAGGCCGCTGTGACGACAGCCTTGAGGACTCCGTCCGCGCAGTCCGCGATTTTTCCGAACACGCGGGGAAGGTCCTCGAGTCTGGGCCTGTGGGTCACGAAGACCGACGGATCGGGGATCTTGCGCCGCAGCATCAGCGCCTGGACCTCGCGGCCCTGGTTCATCGTCGTGTACCAGCTGCCCAGGAGGTTCAGGTGATTGCGGATGATCAGTTCGCTCGGATGCAGATCGAATTGAGCTCCCTCGCCGATCGCCACGAAAGTCCCGCCGACGCGCAGGACGCTCAGTCCGGCCGCGTAGGCGAGGCCTTTCCCCGAACATTCGAGGACGATATCCGCGCCCCGGCCCGCGGTCAGTTCCCGGACACGGGAAAGAAAAACGACGTCCGGCGCCAGGACGGCGGCCGCGCCCAGCTGACCGGCGATGTTCCTTCTGTATTCGACGGGATCGACCGCGATGACGGAAGCTTTAAGCCCGACGCAGAGTTTGACCGCCGCCAGGCCGATCGGACCGCATCCCGTGACGATCACCGAATCTCCCGCCTTGACGCCCGCCCTTCGGATGGCGGCGAACGGGGTCCCCCAGTTGTCGAAAATAAGACAGCCCGCCTCGAAGCTGATCCGCCGGTCGAGTTTGAGACAGTTGCGTTCCGGCGCCGCGACGTATTCGGCGAACCCGTTATTGACGTCCTTGCCGGGCCTGTTCGCGCACCTGACGAAATCGCCTTTCCGGCAGTCGTCGCATCTTCCGCACCCCACGACATTATTGATCGCGACCCTGTCCCCGGGTTTCAACGACCTGACGCCCGGACCGACGTCGACGACCTCGCCGCTGATCTCGTGTCCGGCGACGTCGTCGACCGGCCTGGCCACGCGCCAGAACCACTTGTCCGAGCCGCAGATTCCGCTGGCCCTGACCCGGACAAGCGCTTTTCCCGGTCCCGGGATTGGAACAGGGATCTCCATGATCCTCAGATCGCCGGGTCCGAAGGCTTTCACGACTTTCATGACTGCCGCATTCACAATATCACCCCCGATTTTTTCGCGATCGAACTGATATATCCCGCCGCCAGGTCATACTCTTCGCCGGTTTGCAGATGTTCCATCATGAGCGGGATTTCCGGACCGAGGCCGTTGACTGCCTTGAGGAACGCCGGATAATCGAGTCCGCCTTTGCCCGGAAGAACTTCGTCAAGATGCACCGTCAGCCTGTCGGCCAGGAGGACGTCCTTCGCGTGACAGGACTTGATGTACGGTCCAAGGCATTCGACGAAATCCGCGACGAAGTCCGCGTTCTTGAAATACCTGCGCGGGCAGTTGATCATGTTGACGGGATCGAAGTGAGCGCCGAACGCGGGCCTGTCCACGGCCCTGATGAGTTCGAGATAGCTTTCCGCTGAATCAGGCACCATCCACGGCATGGTCTCGATCGTGAAGGACGTCCTGCGGGGTTTGACCGAATCGATGATCTCCCTCGTGGTCTCGACGATCATCTGGAAGGTATCGTCCTCGAGATCCGGTCCGTACGGTCCGTCCCACTTGGGACCGCGGGAACCCGCGATGTTGACGGCGCACGCCGCGCCGATGGCGTCGGCGAGGTCCAGGCACGCTTTCGCGTGTTCCAGGGCTGACTTGCGTTCCTTGTCGTCCGAAGAAAGGGTGTTTTTCCAGATTCCGACTTCAGCGACGACGATTCCCGCTTTCCGGCCGGCTTTCTCGAAGCTGCTGATTTCTACGGCCGCCGCTCCGGGCTTCAGCGGACAATATGCCGCCCCGTATCCCTTCCTGACGACAGCCGCCGCCCATTCGTCCGCGTTGTTGAACGATTCGAAGATCGGTCCCCCGAGTCTCATCGAAGCCTCCGGCTGTTCCCCGCGCCTGTTCCATAACAGGAATAGATAGCGGATATAATATAATTCCGTCACTCCGGAATTTCATTCATCGTCCGGGTTTTTGGGCCAATCCGGGGTCCACGGATGCGGACTTCAGACGGCTGTGTTTTCAGGCCTTTTTATGGCCTCAATGACGCCAAGCCGCATGCCGGGAAGGATTCCCCCGGCATCAAAGGACGAACTTGAACGTCCTGATCCCGAACGTATGGAATTCGACTTTCACGCCGTCCGCCGATGCGGAAATTTCCTTGTCGTTCTCTTCCACGAGATCGCATTCCCGGACCTTCCTGAACGGGAAGGACGCCTTTAATACGCAGACGGTCGCCTGTCCGGCGGATTCATAAAGCCTGACGACGATCGACTTGGCGTCCTCGGATCGTTTCACGGTTTCAATGATGATATTGTCGGCGTCCACCGAGAACAGGGGTTTCCCCGCGGTTGACTTCAACGCTCCTTTCGTCAGGACCAGCGGAACGTTCAGTTCATAACCTTCCCGGACCGTTTTCACTCCGAACGGCCCTTCGTGGAGGAAAAGGGAGTAGGAGAAAGCGTGCGATCCCCTGTCCGCGGTCTCGTCAGGAGCGATCGGCGCCCTCAGCAGGGTGAGCTTCGGGATCCCGTCGAGGCAGTCCCAGCCGTATTTGCAGTCGTTCAGGATCGACACTCCGTAGTCGTTCTCCGAGAGGTCCATGAACTTATGCCCGCTGACTTCGAACCGGGAACGTTCCTCGTCGGTGTTCTGCGTGATCGGGCGTTTGATATGGCCGAACTGGATCTCCCAGCGGCCGAAGTCCGTCCTGATATCGAGCGGAAAAGCGGTCTTGAGGAGCTTGCGCGATTCCTGCCAGTCGATCACAGTCTCGAAATCGAGCCTGGCTTCGCCTTGACGGAGGACGATCTCCTGGGTGAGACGCGATTTTTCGAGCTGCCTTTCGACGACCAGCCGGGTCTCGACGGGGCCGCTGTAAACGGTCCTGATCCCGGCTTTGCGGGAAAGTTCGACCGGGTTTTTCCGGTAGATAAGGTCGATATCCCACGCGTCCCAGTCTCCCGGCTGGTCCCGGAACATGAGGAATTCGTTGAGGACGGATCCGGGTTTCACGAGCTCGCGGTTCCTCCGTTTGTCGACGAGGGACACGATCTCTCCGGCCTCGTTGAATTGCGCGCGGAGATGTTCGTTCTCGAGCTTCAACTTTTCCGGGACCGCCGCGGGGCCCGGGGTGCCGCGGGAAAGGGTGAAGGACTTCGCGGCCAGGCCGGGGACCGCCGGAATTTTCACGAGCATTTTCCCCGGCTTGGCGGTCTGGGTGACGCATGCCGTTCCGTCCTGCGTCGCGGCCGAACCGAGGTCGCCGCCGGCTTCGACCTCGACGACGATGTCCCGGGACCATGACAGGGAATTCCAGACCGTGAAAGCCGCGCCTTCGGGATGGTCCAGCATCGATCGGGCCGCGTCCGCCGTGATCACCGAGGCGTCGGCCCGGACCTCGTCGTAGAGCTTGTTGGCTTCTTCGTAGACCCTCGCGATGGAAGAACCGGGGATGATGTCGTGGAACTGGTTGAGCAGGACCTTCTTCCAGTTTTTCTCGATCCTTTCGGCGGGGTACTCTTTGCCAGAAAGGACCAGGCCGGCCGAGGACCAGAGTTCGGCCTCGCGCAGGCTGAACTCGGACTTGCGGTTCCCTTTTTTCGTCTTCGCCTGCGTGGTGTAGGTGCCACGGTGGCCCTCGAAGTAAAGTTCGCCTTTGTACCGCGCCTCGGGAAGTCCGCGTTTCTCGAATTCCTTGAAGAACTCCGTCGGAGAGGCGAGCCGGGTTTTGGGGATTTCCTGAAGATCCCGGCATCTGCGGAGATATTCGAGATGGTCGCGGGTCGGTCCGCCGCCGCCGTCACCCCAGCCGAACGGCAGGAGCATGATCTCGGTCTCCTGTTTCTGGTTGCAGAGTTTCCAGCGGTTCGCCAGCCACGCGGGTTTGGTCTCGGCGTTGTAGTCCCGGTGGATATGGCTGAGGACTTCCGTGCCGTCGATGCCCTCCCACCGGAACGTGTCGAAGGGGAACCCCGCGCCCCAGTGGATCACCCAGTAAATTTTCTGGGTTGAAAAATAATCGATGCCGCAGCCTTTCATGATCTGGGGAAGGGCGCCGGAATATCCGAAGACGTCCGGCAGCCACATCAGCCTGTTCTCGACCCCGAACTCCTCCCTGAAGAACCGCTTTCCGTAAAGGAACTGGCGGATGATGGACTCGCCGCCCGAGAGGTTCGTGTCGCATTCGACCCAGAGGCCGCCGTCGGCGATCCAGCGTCCCGACTTCACCGCCTGCTTGACCCCCGCGTAGATATCGGGATAATGGGTCTTGATATAATCGTAGAGCTGGGGTTGGCTCTGCAGGAATTTGTGCTCGGGATACTGCTTCATGAGATTGAGCTGGGTGGAGAAAGTGCGCGCGGCCTTGCGCTTCGTCTCCGCGAGGGGCCAGAGCCAGGCGACGTCGATGTGCGCGTGGCCGAAGCAGTACATTTCGGGCGACGCGGATCCGTTCTTCAGCGCGAGGACGGGAGCGATGAGTTCCCGGGCTTTTTTCACGGACGATTCGAAGACGGAGTCCTCCGCCTCCGCGTCGAGGACGCAGGTCGCTTCCTGGAGGGCGGATTCCATCCTGCCGCGGACCATGGAATTTTCGTCCATCACCGCGGCCGCGCTCGCGAGCGTGAGGAAATCCATCAGCAGCTGGTAGGTCTCCTCGTTGAAGACGACGATCGAGCATTCCCTGAATTTCTGCTGGCGCACCGGGGGCTCGGGCACCGAATGCTCGCCGGGCAGGAGCAGGCCGAAATTACACGGCGTATCGCCGTGCCACGCGTAGGTTTCGAGCAGGATATCGAATGTCTCGGACCCCGAGGCTTTCTCGGCGAGAAGGACGGTCTTGTGCTGGCTGTCGAACTCTCCCCTGATCTCGCCGTTGATCCAGGTGACCGAGTCGGCGTTGTCGTAGAGCAGTTCGATCCGTTTCCCTTTGCCTTGGCCGTTGAGTTTCGCTGTCCCGCGGAACCAGGCGTATTGCCATTTGCTCCCCCATTCGGTGCCGGCCGGGCATGGGGCGAAAGGAAGTTTACGGGCCTGTTCAGGCGTGAGATGATCGAAGGTGGAGCTGAATTCCATCGGAACGGGCGCGAGCCGCGTGATGGTCCTGCGTTTCAGAGCCGCGATATGGTTGTCGACGCGTCTTTGCCAGTCAGGTCTGATGGGCATAAATTCCTCCCCGGGGGAAATGGTTGAAGCGGAAGATAGGAGAAGGCCGGAGAAAAGTCAACAGTCCGGCTGCGGGCCGACCATCGTGAAGACGCCATGCAAGCATGTCGGTTACAGATAAGAAATCGGGCTCGTCTCCGGAATTAGCTGGTAAAATGCAAATATAATCGTGTCATTGCGGGTATAAAGGTCACAGATTGTTGGCTTTTTGTTGGTTTTCAAAGTATCCATACCACTTCAAAAATTGAATTTTATGTCGTTGACTCATCCCGGCGTGTTGCCGATAGGATCTTTTCAGTCTGGAATGCCAACCCTCCAAAATATTAGTAGTCGAATGAATATGTGGATCCATTAAATAATGAAACATGTCTGACAGAGCATTGTCAATCAACGAGATAGTGCGCTTGAGGTCAAAATTGGATTTAATATGCATAGGAAGCGATAAGACAAAAGATCGATGGCCGGCAAGCCAGCGCTTGTAACTAGATACAAAAAAATGTCGCTCCTTGACAGATTTGATCGAAGTTATGCTCAAAAGCAGATGTCGCAGTTGACTGCCTGCAAGGGTTTTGGGATAGCTTCTCAGCCACCTGCAGCCTTCATGCTGAATGTGATAAAGACATCTTTGAATTTTAACACGGGGCCAAATAGAGGTAATTGCCCTTAGGGTAGAACGCTCCCCATCCGTCGTAAAGGCCATTGGATTAAGGCCTCGGTCTCTGAGTTCTAAAAGCCATTTCTGGATGGGACCAAAACTTTCCTTGGGAACGTAAAGATTTGATAAGACCCTCTGGTCTACTCCGCTCATAAGCGTAATTAAGCAGCCGTCTTTGTGGAAGTATGTCCCATCCAGGGCCAGATACTTATATGGCCGTAAATCTTCAAGTTCAGACGGAGATTTTTCCAGCCAAAAATTTTTTATTCGCTTGAGTTTAGAAGCGCTATGACCGGATATAACAGATAATCGTCTGATTGAGCAATGCTCCGTAAT
>Ga0315271_10002449_pt1 | contig 11634 bp, 11 predicted proteins | sample C3_top_MG_FD_204664 | JGI IMG/M metagenome (GOLD analysis project Ga0315271, IMG submission 204664) | Sediment microbial communities from Yellowstone Lake, YNP, Wyoming, USA - C3_top | ecosystem: Environmental > Aquatic > Freshwater > Lake > Sediment | place: USA: Wyoming | collected 2017-08-01
GGGACGGGACGGGACGCGCGACGAAGGGACCCGCGACGCGGACCGCCGAGCGTCAGCCCGCGAGGACCGGCTCCAGCTTCTCGATCCGGATCGCGGCCGCCTTGAACTCGGCGGTGCCCGCCTTGGGGTCCGTGGCATCGATCGTGAGGATGTTCACGTCCACATCGTCGGGGAAGTGGAACGTCATGAACGCGAGCCCCGGTCGGAGCGCGCGGTCCATGCGCACAGGCGCTTCCACGTGGCCACGCCGGGTCACGATCCGCACGACCTCGCCTTCAGCCAGACCCCAGGCGTGCATGTCCTCGGGGCAGAGGTCGAGCGTCTCGCCCTTGCGCCGCGGGTATCGCAGCGGGCCGGACTGGACGCCCGTGTTGTACGAGTCGAGCCGACGCCCGGTCGTGAGCCGCACGGGAAACTCGTCGTCGAGCGCCCCCACCGGCGGGTCGTGGTCCACCGGCACGAAGATCGCGCGCTTGCCGGGGACCGGGTCCGCCCACAGGCGCGAGTGCAGGAACGGCTCGCCCGGGTGGCTCTCGTCCCAGCACGGCCACTGAAGCCCGTCCTCGGCCTCCAGACGCGCGTAGGACATCCCCCGGAACGCGCCGGCCAAGGACCGGAACTCGTCCCACATGGCCTCGGCCGAGGACTCGCCGATGTCATGGCCCATGCGCTTGGCGATCTCGCAGATGATCCAGAGGTCGTCCTTGGCGTCGCCCGGCGGGTTCATCGCCTTGCGCACGCGCTGGACGCGGCGCTCGGAGTTGGTGACGGTCCCCTCGCTCTCGGCCCAGGCGGCAGCCGCCGGCAGGACGACGTCGGCGAGCTGCGCCGTGGCGGTCAGGAAGATGTCCTGCACCACCATGAAGTCGAGCATGCCCAGCAGCCGCTTGACGCGGTGCGAGTCAGCCTCCGACTGGACCGGGTTCTCGCCGATGCAGTAGAGCGCGGTCAGCTCGCCGCTCTCCATGGCGTCGTACATGGCGGTGAGGTTCAAGCCGCGCTCCGGCGGGACCGTGACGCCCCACGCCTTGTCGAACGGGGCGCGCAGCTCGTCGTTCTCCACGTGCTGGAAGCCAGGCAGGCGGTCCGGGAGCGCGCCGCTGTCGCCGCCGCCCTGGACGTTGTTCTGGCCGCGGAGCGGGTTCACGCCCGAGCCCCACTTGCCGACGTGGCCGGTCAGCAGCGAGAGGTCGATCAGCGCGAGCACGTTGTCCACCGCGTTGTGGTGCTCGGTGATGCCCAGGGTCCAGCAGATCATCGCCCGGTCGGCGGTGGCGTAGGCGTGGGCGGCCTCGCGGATGGCCTCGGCCGGGACGCCAGTGACGCGCTCGGCGTACTCGAGCGTGTACGGCTGGACGCGGTCGCGGTATTCCTCGAAGCCTGTCGTCGCGCGGCTGATGAACTCGTCGTCAGCGAGGCCCGCCGCGATGATCTCGCGACCCATGGCGTTGGCCATGACGATGTCCGAGCCCACGTCCAGGCCGAGCCAGAGGTCCGCCCATTCCGCCGACGAGGTGCGCCGGGGGTCCACCGCGATCAGGCGCGCTCCGTTGCGGATGCCCTTGAGCAGGTGGTGGAAGAAGATCGGATGCGTCTCCCGGGCGTTGCTGCCCCACAGGAGGATGAGATCCGTCTCCTCGGCTTCCTTATAGCTGCTGGTGGAACCACCGGCTCCGAATACGGTCGCCAGACCGGCGACAGAGGGAGCGTGTCAGGTTCTGTTGCAGCTGTCGATGTTGTTCGATCCCAGGACCACGCGGGAGAACTTCTGGGCTGCGTAGTTCATCTCGTTGGTCGAGCGGCTGCAGCTGAAGATCCCGAAGGTCTTGGGGCCGTGCGCCGCTCCAGCCGCCTTGAACCCGGCTGCGACCCGATCCAACGCTTCGTCCCAGGTGGCGGGGCGGAGCGGGGAGCTGCGGTCGCCGTCGCGAACGAGCGGCGTGGTGAGGCGGACGTACTCCCTGGGCACTGGCGTACCTCGGTTGTGGACGGTCCGATCCGCGAAGTGTAGCCGGGCGGGCAAGGAGCGCGGCAAGGACAAATGACCCCCGCCACATGTCAGTTTCGTCACGACAGGGCGAGGACCTCTGCACAGGACCCCGCCAGTGGCCCGCCCCTCGGGACTTCGCCGCCTCGCGCGCCATCCGCTCTGCTAGGGTCCGACCCGCGTCCGCGAGCGTCCCCTGCTGGAGCTGCCCCGATGTCGACCCTCCTCCGCGTCCTGACCGACGCCGAGATCTCGGAGATCCACGAGAAGAGCCTCGCCGCCCTCGCGCGGACGGGCATGCGCATCGACTCCGAGCGCGCCAGGAACATCCTCGCGGCTGGCGGAGCGCAGGTGGACCACGGCGATCGTCGCGTCCGGTTCCCGCGCTCGCTCGTGGAGGCATCGCTCGCCGCCGCGCCCAAGCAGTTCTCGCTCGGGGGGCGCCGCCCGGGCTTCGAGCTGCGCATGAACGCCGGCGAGTGCACGCTCATGCCCGACGGCGAGACCACGATGTTCTACGACCCGGTCACCGGCGAGCGCCGCGCCCCGACCTACGCCGACTGGTCGAACGCCACCAAGCTCGTGGACACCATCGACGAGGTGGGCTCGTACTGGCAGATGGTCACGCAGGGCGGCGAGGAGATCGACCCCGGCAGCTCGGTCCACCACTGGCGCGACGTCCACACCCTGTTCAGCAAGCACATCCAGGACGAGATCGCGAGCCCGCGCGAGACCGAGTGGCTGCTCCGGATCCTCGAGACGATCTACGGATCCAAGGAGCGTGTCCGCGAGCTCCACCCCTACAGCGTCCTGTTCTGCCCGGTCTCGCCCCTCGCGATGGAGGAGCCGCACACCGATGCGTATCTCGCCACCGCCGGCTGGGACATTCCCATTGCGGTCATGCCCATGCCGATGATGGGCACCTCCGCCCCGGCCGGCCTGACCTCGACCGTCGTGAGTGGCAACGCCGAGGTGCTCGGCACCCTCTGCCTCGTCCAGGCGATGTCGCCCGGGACGCCGTTCATCTACGCCCCGGCGCTCGCGGCCATGGAGCCGCGCACCGGCCGCTGGGCGGGCGGCGGGCCCGAGCACGCGCTTCTCGGCGCCGCGACCACGGAGATGGGCCGGTTCTACGGCCTGCCGGTCACCGCGTCCAACGGCGGCACCGACCACTTCGTGGCGGGGATCCAGTCCTCGTACGAGCGGACGATGAACTGGCTGCTGCCCGTCCTCTCGTGGCCGGACATCCTCATCGGCCCGGGATCGCTCGGTGGCGCGTCCACGCTGTGCCTCGAGACCATGGTCATCGACGTCGAGATCTACCGCGCCTGCCGGCGCATCGCGCGCGGCCTGGGTGGCGGCGTGGGCGAGGCGGATGTCGTCGAGGCCCTCGACGAGATCGGCCCGGTGGGCGACTTCCTCTCGCGAACGGCCACCCGGGACGCTGTGCGCGGCGGCGAGTGGTTCATGCCGAGGCTCGGCTACCACAGCACGTGGGACCGCTTCGAGGCGGCCGGCCGCCCGGACATCCTCGACGAGGCGCGCGAGAAGGCGTTCAGCGCCATCAACGGTCACCAGCCGCTGCCGTTCGGGGACGGCGTGGCCGAGGCCCTCGACGAGCTCGTCAAGGCGGCCGAGGCCGAGACGGCCGGCTGACCGCCCGGGACGCCATCCCGGGAACCTGAGCAGGGGAACGCGATGCGGCTTCACAGCCCGTACCTGTGGGCGGACGAGATCGCCCGCGTCCACGAGGCCGCGCTCCGGATCCTCGGCGAGGCCGACCGTGCGCTGGGGAACGAATAGGCGGCTGGCGGACCCGGGCCGGGAGGGGAGCCCGGCCGCGGGCCCGCCGTCGAGCGACCCGGTGAGACCGGGCCGCCGTGGATTCGGGGTTCTGGCGTCCTAGCGCGGCGCTGTCCGATGGCTCAAGGCGGAACTGCCAGTCGGCTCGGGCGTGCTCGGCCGCCAGGTGCAGATGCAGGAGGCTTGGCGCGGTGGCCTCGACGACCGTGCCCTCGTATGGGGTGCTCTGGCCGAGCAGGTCGAAGATGGCCTCGAAGTGCGTGCCTGCGATGCTCAGCGGCCCGCTCACGCGGAAGAGCTCCAGGTACGGATTCCACTCGCGATGCCGCTCGATGCTGCAAGCGAACTCGAAGGCGTGTTCGACCGGCGTCTCCACCCGAACCCGTTCGTGCACACGGTTGACGACGGCGTTCATGGCCGCCTCCGCAACGGGCGCAGGCCGGGTCCGCCAGTGGCTCGGCGCGACCCCGGCGGCGCAGCGTTTCGGGCCGCGCGTCCTCGCCTCCTGCGTGCGGCACCACGGTCGCACGCCAGCCTGCGGCTGCCAGAGGCAGAAGTCGCGAAGTCCGCAGGCGAGGTCGAACCTACGCGAATCTCCGTAGCCGCCGCCGGGTCCGAGTGCGACCCTTCGACCACAAGGAGGTCGTCCCACCGATGTACGGCACGATCGCGCGATTGCACCCCCGCCCGGGCAAGACCGACGAGCTGCTCAGGCTGGGCGATTCCATGCGTGCCGCTCCGATGGCAGGCTACCGCTCGAGCTACCTGTTCCGGCCTGACCGCAACCCGTACTTCCGCGAGACGCTGTTTCTGGTCGCGGTCTTCGAGGACGCCGACGCCTACCGGGCGAACGCGGAGAGTCCCGAGCAGGATGCCCGCTACCAGGAGATGCGCTCGCTGCTGGTGGACGACCCCGACTGGCTCGACGGGACGTTCCTCGGGGGATAGGCCGCACCACGGCGGGTCCGCGCCGGCCGGGTGGCCGCCGTTCTGGCGCCTGCGAACGACACTGGCGAACGGTCACCGGGGACGTGCGCGCCAACCGGGCGGCTTCGCGACGCCGCGGGTACTCTTCGGCCGATGAATGCCGTGTGGCCGATCCCCGCGCCCGAGGACGCCGACGGGCCTATGTTCTGCTACCGGCACCCAGACCGCGAGACCCTGATCAGCTGCGGCCGCTGTGAGAAGCCCATCTGCACTAGGTGCGCGATGCAGGGGCCCGTCGGGTTCCGCTGTCGCGACTGCGGCAAGCCCGTGCGCGACCCGATGAGCTCGTTCACGCCGCCTCAACTCATTGGCGGGCTTGCGGCGTCCTTCGGCGGCGGGCTGCTGGCCGCGTACATCTCTGGCCGCTTCGGGTTCTTCGCCCTGTTCGTGGCGTTCTTCGCGGGCGGGCTGATCGTCGAGGGGATCACCCGAATCACCGGCTACAAGATGGGCACCACGATGGACCTCATCGTGTACGGCGGGATCATCGCGGGCGCCGTGGTCGCGTTCTGGTTCGCCAACGCCCAGTTCATCGACTACTTCCTGCAGTACGGCGCGGCCGCGGGGTCCGAGGACGGCGGGCAGGGCGTGGGCGCGATCGTCGCCCAGCAGGCGTTCTGGGCCGCGATCGGGGCGGCGTGCACCGTGGTCGGGGCGCGCACCCGGATCCGCTGACGCCCGACCGGCGCGAAGCGCGCGAACTCGCGACCGAGCCAGACTCGACTACCCGAGGGCGACGCCCGCCGCCTCGCCCGGCCCGAGGGCCTCGACGACTCCCACTCGCCACGCCTCGACGCCCGCCGCCGCGAGGTCTGCCTCGACCGCTGGGAGGATTGACTCCGGCACGGCCGCGAGCAGCCCGCCCGAGGTCTGCGGGTCGTGGGCGAGCGCCACGCACTCGGGCGCCACCGACGGGTCGACCGCGAGCGCGGGCTTCGTGAACCGCCGGTTGTGCCCGGCGCCGCCGGTCTCGACGCCGGCCCTCGCCGCCTCGAGCGCACCGCCGAGCGCAGGCAGCGAGGCGGCCTCGAACGCGAGCCGCGCCCCCGACGCGCGCGCCATCTCGAGCCCGTGGCCGAGCAGCCCGAAGCCCGTCACGTCGGTGGCGCCCCGGATGGCGTGACGAGCGAAGACCTCGGACGCGGTTCGATTGAGCCCGCGCATCTGGTCGATCGCCCCCTCGAGATCGGCAGCATCCGCCGTGCCCGACCGGCGACCGCTCACCAGCAGGCCCGTGCCGAGGCGCTTGGTGAGGAGCAGGACGTCGCCGGCCGCCGCCCCGCCCTTGCGGAACAGCTTGTCCGGGTGCGCGGCGCCGATGACCGCGAGGCCGTACTTGGGCTCGGCGTCCTTGATCGTGTGGCCGCCCGCGAGCACGCCGCCCGCCTCGCGCACCTTGGCCGCGGCCGCCTCGAAGATCGCCGCCAGCACGTCTCGCGGCAGGTCCTCGGGGAACGCCGCGATCGAGAGCGCGAACAGCACGCGGCCGCCCATCGCGAAGATGTCCGAGAGTGCGTTCGCCGCGGCGATCTCACCGAACGTCGCGGGGTCGTCCACGAGTGGCGGGAAGAAGTCGAGCGTGCCCAGGATCGCGAGGTCGTCGGACATGCGGTAGGCGACCGCGTCATCGGGCGGCTCGAGCCCTGCGAGCAGTCCCTCGCCGCTCTCGACGTCAACCGGCACGCCCGCGCCCAGACCGGCCAGCGCGTCGGCCAGGAGGTCCGCGCCGAGCTTCGCAGCACAGCCGCCGCAGTCGGTGAGGTCGGTCAGGCGGATCGGCGGGAGGCCAGAACGCACGGTCATGGGGGGCAGCATACGCGGTGGGCCGGAGCGGTCGCCGCCGGTGGGCAGACGCCTCAGGAAACCCCCACGAGTAACCCCTTTTCGCGGTGCGCCCAGGTGCCGACCCCTAGGGAGAGCCCCCCCGAGGGTCGGGTCCCTCCTCATGGATTCACGAGGATCCGTCGCCGAACTCGATGCTCACTGTGGTCCGCGGTCACGACTGCTGGCATCCTGCTCGACACGACGGCGCCGTCGATCGACTCGCTCGCGGTCAACGTCATCGACCCGGTCTCGAGCGGCTACGGCGCCCAGTACCTCGGCAGCGCGTCCGACGCCGGGAGCGGCGTGGCGGCCCATCGGTTCTCCCTCAACGGCGTCGACTGGTCGGACTGGATCCCGACGACCGGCGTGTTCTTCTCCGAGGTGGACCTGCACAAGGGCCTTCTCGGCGGCACCGTCACCGGTGGCGACCGGATCGTCGATGTCGAGGTTCGTGACGCGGCCGGCAATATGACCGCCCCGAGCGAGCAGCACGTGCCGCTCCCGACGGTCCCCGTGGACCCGTCGCAGACAGCCACGATGAAGATCACGATGTCGATGCCGCTGGCTCCGGTCACCGGCGCGACCTTCACGCTCCACCCGAACTATCCCGCCGAGTTCGTGATGCCGTCGGACGCCTTCTGCCAGTGGATCCTGTCGTGGGGATCGCAGAAGTCCCTGATCGAGGGTCCGCCGGACCAGGACTACGGCGAGATCTGGTACCAGCGGCCTGCGTCGGCCGGCGGCTGCACCGAGTGGACGTTCACCCTGCCGTACACGGTGCCGCGCCTCTACTACCGCCAGTTCACGCTCATGAGCAAGACCCTCGGCCCGCCGGACTTCACCGGGCGTGTGACCTACGCGTCCATCGACAACCAGCTCGCCACGGAGTTTCACGCGGCGTCACGCCAACGGTGGACGTGGACGGGTTCACGACACTGCGCTGAGCGCCGAAGCGGATCTTGCCGGGACGACAGCTCGAGGCGAGGCGTGGCCGGGTTGTGCGCCAGGCGGTCACTCCAGCTCGCGTGATCGGTCATCGGTCAAGCTGGCGCGTGGCGAGCCGCGATTCGGCACCATCCGCCCGTTCTCGTGCATCGGGTTGACCGCTCGGCGGTCACAAGCGCTGGAACGACCGCCCAGCGGTCATCGGGCCCGAGTTGATGCACAGGGACGGGGCCGCTCGCCCGAGGATCGATATGATCGCGGTCCCGGGAGCGGGTTGGGGCCGGTGCCCTGCCTGGTCTTCAAAACCAGTGGCGCGGCGCCCGGCGTCGCGCGGTGGGTTCGACTCCCATGCGCTCCCGCCAGACCTACGCCGTGCGCCGGCCCTCGCAGTGGAGGCCCCATGACCGGGCTGCCGTGGCTCGAGACCGCGTCGCTCTTCGCGTCCGGCAGCGATGCGCTGGCACGCCTCGTCCGGTGGGGCGTTCGCGAGCACGGCTGGCGCCGCGTCTGGCTGCCGAGCTACTACTGCCCCGATGTGCCGTCCGCCCTGATGGCCGCGGCCGGGAGCGAGGTCGGGTTGCGCGCCTACGCGGATGCCGAGCTCTGGGCAGCCCACGACCTGACCACGATCGCGGTCGCGCCCGGCGAGGTGGTCGTGGTCGCGAACCAGCTCGGCGTGCGCGCCCGGCCCGACACGACCGCGCTGGAGGCCCGTGGCGCGGCCATTGTCGAGGACCATTCGCACGACCTCGCGTCCGACTGGGCGCTCGAGAGCACCGCCGACTTCGCGTTCGCCTCGCTGCGCAAGACGCTGCCGATCCCCGACGGGGGTGCCGTGTGGTCGCCACGGGGTCTCGCCCTGCCGCCCGAGCTGACCGCAGGCAGTCAGGCGAACGCGACCGAGGGCGCGACGGCGCGGCCGATCGCGCGGCTCGCCGCGTCACTCGCGACCCGCAAGCCGCCAGCCGCGGATGACCGCCTCCGCTTCCGCGCCCTCGCCCGAACCGTGGCCGAGCCCGGCGGGAGGCCGGCGCATCCCGGGATCTCGCCCGTCTCCCGATCGCTGCTGCCGCAGATGCCGGTGGACGCCTGGCGGGGGCGACGGCGGCGGAACCTCGCCATGCTCGCGGACGCCGTGGCGTCAGCGTCGAACGCGCAGGTCCTCGTCGCTCCCGCGGGCGGCGTCGCGTTTGCGCTGACCCTCCTGTTCCGCACGGACGAGGAGCGGGTGGCCGCGCAACGTGCGCTCACGGCGCGGGCCGTCGTTCCGAGCGTCCTGTGGCCGCTGGATCCCGCACGGGACTGGGGCGTTGGCGAGGCGGATGCCGACGTCTCGAGCCGGATCTTCTCGATCCACGGCGATCAGCGGTACGACGACGCGGACATGCGCCAGCTTGCCGCCGTCCTTCGCGAGGTGCTTCGAGGCTGAGGTGCCGGCGCCGCGGCCGAGGCGGCGCATCGTGCCGATCCGCCCCGAGCCTTGGCCGGGACGGCGGACCGGCTCCTACGCCTCCGAGGGCTCGCAGCCCGGGCAGTACCCGCCGATCATCACGTGGCTCAGCACCACCGTGAACCCGCGTGCGGACCCGAGCCGGCCCACGAGCTCCTGCGCCTCGTCGCGCTCGATCTCGTAGGCCACGCCGCAACCCAGGCAGCGCAGGTGCGCGTGCTCCGCGCCGGGGAGGACGTGGTACTCCTCGCGGCCGTCGGCGCCGTGGCTGTGGCGGACGTAGCCCAGCTCCTCGAGCACGTCTAGCGTGCGGTAGACGGTGGACGGGATGGCCGCCGCATCGCGTGCCCGGCACCGCTCCACGAGCTCGGCGCCAGTGATGTGCCCGCTCGTCTCGGCGAGGACCTCGAGGATCAGCCGCCGCTGGGGCGTCCAGCGCAGGCCGCGCTCGCGCAGCGCCTCGCGCGCATCGGCCCAGGCCCCCGCCTCGACGGCGGGCGGGTGGCCACTCATTCGATCGCCTCAGCGTCGTCCACGTCGGCATCGGCCTCGGCTGCGAGATGCGGGTGGGCGCGTTCGGCGCGGTCGACGTGCGTTGCGGCGTCGGCGTGGTTGTGCTCGCCCTCACCGTGGTTGTGCGCGATCGGCTCGCCCTCGTCGTGGTGCTCCGCGTCGTGCTCGTGCGCGTGGCGGACGCCGCCGTGCTCGTGGAGGTGCTGGTGGATCAGGTTGGCGCGGATGAGCAGCTCGTGGTCGGCGAGGATCTCGGCGGTCGGCCCGTCGGCAAGGACCCGGCGGTCCTCGCCGATCACCACGACGCGCTTGGAGATGATCGGCACGATGTCGAGCTCGTGGGTGGCGGTGACGAGCGTCTTGCCGCCCTCGCCGAGCTTGCGGATCAGGTTGACCAGCACCCACTTCGTGCGCGGGTCAAGGGCCGCTGTGGGCTCGTCGAGCAGCAGCACCTCGGGGCTGAGCGAGAGGACCGACGCGATCGCCGCCCGCTTCTTCTCGCCGCCCGAGAGTTCGAACGGTGCGCGGTCGGCGAGGTGGACGATCTCCATCTGCTCGAGCGCCCCGTCCACCGCTGCCCGGACTTCGTCGCGGGTCAATCCCAGCTGCAGCGGGCCGAAGGCGACGTCGTCGCGCACGGTGGCGCTGAACAGCTGGATGTCCGGGTCCTGGAAGACCAGCCCCACCTCGCGGTGGAAGCGGAAGGCGTCGTGGCCGTCGGCGACCGCGGAGACGTCACGGCCCATCGCCCGCATCGTCCCGCCCGTGGGCGCCACAATCCCGTCGAGCAGCTTGAGCAGCGTGCTCTTGCCCGAGCCGTTGGCTCCCAGCAGCACGACCTGCTCGCCGCGCTCGATGCGCAGGTCGATCCCGTCGAGCGCCACCTGACGGCGGCCGTAGACGAATCGGATGCCGTGGAGGTCGAAGGCGGGCTCGTCAGGGGCCAGCACGGGCTCGGCCCTGGGCGCCGGCGTCGGGGTCGGTTCAGAGCCGCCCCGCCGGCCGATCACGGCAGGCCTCGCTGAGCGACGACCGCCGCCGCCGAGAGCGCGACCGTCCCCGCCAGGGCCGTCCAGTCCGACCGCGTCATGCGGTAGTCGGCAAACGTCCGGATGGATCCTGTGAAACCGCGCGCGACCATCGCCGCATAGACGTCATTGCTCATCTTCACGCTCCGGTTGAGGAGGCCCCCCATGGATGCCGTGATCCAGCGGCGCTGCTCGCTGCCGCTCGTTCGCGACACGATCCGGCTCTTGCGCGCCTCGAACATCCCGTTGGCGAGGTGCAGGAACAGGAAGATGTAGCGGTAGGCCATGGCCAGGACCAGGATGAAGAGCTGGGGCACGTGGATGGCCTGCAGGCTCTTGAGCAGGTCGGCCCACGGCGTCGTCATCACGAGCAGGACCGCCAGCGACACGCTGACGCCCACGCGGCTGACGAACAGGATTCCGCCGGTGACGCCAGGGACGGTCGGCGCGATGGTGATAGGCCCGAGCACGAGCTCGAACAGGTACGGCCCGGGCACCAGGAACACTGCGGGCAGGACGATGATCCCGGCGAAGAACGGGATGCCCAGCCAGACGCGCTTGACGAAGAAGTCGAACGGGATGCGGCTGGCACGGGCGGCGAAGAGCACCGCGACGTACAGGACCGCGAGCACGAGGACCGAGCTCGAGAGGCTGGCGGCGAGCACGACGGCAAGGAACATGCCGAGCTTGGCCCGCGGGTCCACGCGCTGGAGCCAGCCGTTCTTGCGCGCGTGCTCCTCGGTGAAGATGGAGCGCTCGACCGACTGCGTGATGCCCGCCACCGTGTGCTCGAGCCAGCCGGTGCCGTCCTCGTGGTTGTCCTCGGCGTGGTTGCCACGCGACAGGAGGCGGCCGATGGCGTACATCGCGCCGCCCAGGAGCAGGATGCCGGTGATCCCGGCCAGCTCGTAGCCGACCGCCTGCTGCCAGAGGGACGCGTTGGCGCCATCGAAGAACGGGAGCGGGATGTTGTACCCCGACAGCGGGGCGCCGAAGACCGACGAGAGCTGCTGGAGCCCGGACGGGACATAGCCGAACGCCTGGGCCACGTCCTGCGTCGAGCCCTCGCCGTACGCGAAGCCCGGGGCGATGAGACC
>Ga0315271_10002450_pt1 | contig 11633 bp, 10 predicted proteins | sample C3_top_MG_FD_204664 | JGI IMG/M metagenome (GOLD analysis project Ga0315271, IMG submission 204664) | Sediment microbial communities from Yellowstone Lake, YNP, Wyoming, USA - C3_top | ecosystem: Environmental > Aquatic > Freshwater > Lake > Sediment | place: USA: Wyoming | collected 2017-08-01
CCCGGGTCCCGGCGCCGTCCTCCCCCGGCGAGGTGTCGAGCCGGAGGCGGGAGACCGAGGCGATGGCCGGCACCGCCTCGCCGCGGAACCCCATGGTGGCGATGGTGGCGAGCCCCTCGGCGTCGCGCAGCTTGGAGGTGGCGTGGCGCTCCAGCGCGAGCATGGCGTCGGCGTGGTCCATCCCCACGCCGTCGTCGACGACCCGGACCAGGGAGAGCCCGCCCTCCTCGATCTCGACGGCGATGCTCCGGGCCCCGGCGTCGAGGGCGTTCTCGCAGAGCTCCTTGACCACCGAGGCGGGCCGCTCGACCACCTCGCCGGCCGCGATCTGGTTGACGAGTCCGGGGGGCAGGACGCGGATGGTGGGCACGCCGTCTTCTAGCACGCGCCTCCCACGCCGGAGGCGGGGCTGCGCCGTGGCGGCGCTAGGGCGCGGGCGCCCCGGGTGCGGCCCCGGGGGGCAGGCCGGGGTCGACCCGCTCTCCGGCCGCCCGGGAGGTGAGGTGGGCCATGCGGATCCGCTCCGGCGGCGTGCGCAGGTCACTGACCACCCTGGCCAGGCGCAGCCCGCGCAGGGCCAGCCAGGAGAGGTCGAGCTCCCACCAGAACCAGCCCTGGTTGGCCGTGGTCGGGTAGAAGTGGTGGTTGTTGTGCCAGCCCTCCCCCAGCGTGATGATCGCCAGGGGGAAGCTGTTCCTCGACTCGTCGCCGGTCTGGTAGCGCTGCCGGCCCATGACGTGGGCCAGCGAGTTGATCACGAAGGTGCCGTGCCAGAGCACGGCGGTCGAGACGAAGAAGCCCCAGAGCAGCGCCGGCCAGCCCCCGGCCAGGAAGAGGCCACCCGCCAGCAGCGCCGGCGGCACGGCGTGGTAGCGGTCGAGGAAGCGCAGCTCGGGGTAGCGCGCCAGGTCCTTGATGCGGTCGAGCTTGGTGGCGTTGTAGCGGGTGGAGAGGAACCAGCCGACGTGGCTCCACCAGAACCCGCGCTGCACCGGCGAGTGGATGTCCTCGGGGCCGTCGGAGTCGCGGTGGTGGTCGCGGTGGTGGGCGGCCCACCAGAGCGCCCCCTTCTGGGCCGAGGTCCCGCCGATGAAGGCGAGCAGGAACTGGAAGACCCGGCCGGTCCGGTAGGCCCGGTGGGCGAAGTAGCGGTGGTAGCCGGCGGTGATGCCGAACATGCGGACCACGTAGGCGGCCACGGCCAGGCCGACCAGCCCGGCGGTGGGCGGCGCCAGCCACGGGGTCGCCAGGGCGACCAGGTGGATGACGATGAACGGGCTGGAGGCTAACCAGTCGATCCGGTCGGGGTCTCGGGGGTGAGCCATGCTTCCTATTTGCCTCCCCATCGTCACCGGCGTGTCATGACGGGGCTTTTCCCCCTCCCGGCCCTGCGCTATCTTGCGGCCCCACATCCACCGAATGGAGCGAGCGATGGCCAGCGCGACTGTGAATGGTGTTCTCTGCCGGGTCACCGCGGACAAGGACCTCGGGGACAGCTGGGCCGTCGCCGTGGTCCCACCGACCGGCACCTCGATGCCGCCCCAGGTGGTCAAGCTGCAGGGGAACGACCGCTACTCGGTCATCAAGGGCGCCCTCACCACGCTCAAGGCGCGCGGCCTGATCGAGCAGTTCGAGCTCGACCCGGCGCCTCCGCCCCCCGTGGCGGCCCCTGCCGCCGCCGCAAAGCCCGCGGCACCGGCCGCTCCGGCTGCGGCTCCGGCCGCACCCGCCGCGCCGGCCGCCAAGCCGACCGCCTAGGCCGCGGCCTTCAGGCCGGCCCCGGCGCCTCTCCAGGACGGGCCACGCGCACGATGGCGCTGGCCGGCAGCGCGGCCAGCAGCGCGTCGACCGCCACCACCACCTCGCCGAGCCGCCTCGACTCGACGGTGAGCTTGACCAGGTGGTCGGCGTCGTCGAAGCGCGGGTAGCTCCCGAACTCGACCCCGGGATGCGCCGCCGCCACCGCCGTCAGCGCCGCGGCGATCCGGTCCTCGACCACCGACAGGTAGACGCAGGCCAGGTGGAAGGGCTCGCCGCCCATGTTCCCCACGAACCGGTCGAACTGGTAGCGCAGGAACTTCGGGACGCCGGGCAGCATCACCACGCCGTCGCAGACCAGCGTGGGGAAGGACGGGTCGCCCGCCAGCTCGGTCCCCTCGGGGACGTCGGCCATCCTCAACCCCGCCTCGGGCATCTCCTCCCCGCGCAGGCGGCGGTGGATGGTCCGGTAGACCTCCGCCAGTCGCTGGTCGCGGCGCACCTTGCGTCCCAGGGCCGCGGCCACCGCCTCGATGGTGACGTCGTCGTGGGTCGGGCCCACCCCGCCCGAGGTGATGAGCCAGCCGACCCGCGGCCGCTCGCGCTGGAGCGCCTCGACGATCTCGTCGACGCGATCGCGGACCGTGGAGATGGAGCGCAGCTCGATGCCGCGCTCGTGCAGCCGCGCCGCCAGCCACGGGCCGTTCTCGTCGACCACCTTGGCCGAGAGCACCTCGTTGCCGACCACCACCAGCGACGCCGACGGGGCTCTCATGCGCGGCTCCAGTCCCGGCTACCGGCGCCGCAGCGCCGCCACCAGGCGCGCCACGGCCTCCGCCACCTGCTCGACCGGCTGCTCGCCGTCGAGCACCTCGATGCGCTGCCCGCCGGACCGCAGCGCGGCCAGGGCGCGCTCGTAGCTGCGCGCCACCCGGCGCTGGAAGGCGTCGACCTCGTAGAGCTCCGGCGTGGTCCCAGCGCCGCGGCGGCGCCCCAGCGCCAGCCCGGCCCGCACCCGCAGGAAGATGGTCAGGTCGGGCGCCCGGGCCCGGCCGTTGATGGTCTCGACCCAGCCGGCGTCCCCGGTGGTGAGCGACTGGTAGGCGAGCGAGGAGAGCGTGTAGCGGTCGGAGACCACGTCCTCCCCGGCCGCCAGCCGGGGGAGCACCTCGGCGGAGAGGTGGTCGAGCCGATCGGCCGCGAAGAGCAGCGCCAGCGCGTCGGGATCGAAGCCGTCGCCGGCCCCGCCGTTGATCCGCTTCTGCAGCACCTGGCGGAGCAGCGAGCCGACCGGGCCGCCCGACGGCTCCGCCGTGACGTGGGCCCGCCGCCCCAGCCCACGCAGCCGCTCCCCGAGCAGGCGCGCCTGGGTGGTGGTCCCGGCGCCGTCGAGCCCCTCGAGCACGATGAAGCGCCCGGCGCGGCTCACGTGTCGAGCTCCAGCACCCGGCGCAGCTCCAGCAGCCGGGCGAACTTCCCGGCCTCCACGGCGCGCAGCAGGCGGGCCCGGAGGAACTCGCGGATGGTGAAGCCGACCAGCACGCCCGCCGCCACCAGGGCCATGAGGAACCACATGGGGATCCCGGGCGGCGGCGGCGGCTTGTTGACCGGGAGCCAGCCCCAGCGATCCCAGGCCAGCTTCACGGTCAGGCCGACGGCGATGAAGGAGAAGAAGGCCAGCACCCCCCCGTTCTGGACGTGGTCGACCGAGAGCCGGGTCCCGATCTCCTCGGCGATCCGGTCGTGCTCGGCGCGCAGGGCGAGGCGGCGTTCCTGTTCCGGGTTCTCCATGGGTCAGCCCCTCGCTGCGTGGCCGTGGCGGGCGGCGATGGCGTCCTGCACGGCGCCGAGCGAGGCGGCCACGCGGACCGCCGGATTGCGGAGCGGCGAGCGGAGCCCGGCCAGGGTCTGGTCGTGGTACCCGACCTTGAAGTCGGAGAACTTGAGGCCGTGGGCGGTGGAGATGACCACCACCCGCTCGCCCTTCTTGATCTCGCCGCGGCCGGCCAGCTTCTCCAGCGCCGCCAGGGCCACCCCGGTGTGCGGGCAGGTGAAGAGCCCGGCCCGGTCGGCCCGGGCCGCGGCGTCGGCCAGCTCCTGCTCGCTGGCCTGCTCCACCACCCCGTCGAGGGCCTGGAGGGCGCGCAGGGCCCGCCCCGCCGAGACCGGGTCGCCGATCTGGATGGCCGAGGCCAGGGTCGTGCGCGCCGCGACCGGCTTCACCGCCACCCCGGGCGCGGCCCGGAGCCCGGCGCCGGTGGTGGACAGGTAGAGCGGGTTGGCGTGCTCGGCCTGCGCCACCAGCAGGCGCGGCAGCCGGTCGATGAGCCCCAGCGCCTTCATCATGGTGAAGCCCTTGCCGACGGCGCTGGCGTTGCCGAGGTTGCCGCCCGGGATGACCACCCAGTCCGGCACCGTCCAGCCCAGCTGCTGCACGATCTCGATCGAGGCGGTCTTCTGCCCCTCGATGCGCAGCGAGTTCATGGAGTTGGCGAGGTAGATGTCGGGGGTCTCGGAGAGCGCCTGCACCACCTTCATGCAGCCGTCGAAGTCGGTGTCGAGCTCCAGCACCAGCGCCCCGTTGGCGATGGGCTGCACCAGCTGGGCCGTGGAGATCTTCCCGCGCGGCAGCAGCACCACGCTGGGGATCCCGGCGGCCGCGCAGTAGGCGGAGAGCGCCGCCGAGGTGTCGCCGGTGGAGGCGCAGGCCACGGCGCGGATGGGCGTCCCGCGCGACCGCATCTCTTGCACCGCCGAGACCAGCACCGTCATCCCCAGGTCCTTGAAGGAGCCGGTGTGGGTGACCCCGCACTCCTTGACCCAGACGTCGTCGAGGCCGATCTCGCGGGCGTAGCGGTCGACCCGCAGCAGCGGGCTGCCCCCCTCGAACATCGAGACCACGTTGGCATCGGCCAGCTGCGGGTAGATCCACTCCTTCTTGCCCCAGACCCCGGAGCCGTAGGGCCAGGCGCCCAGCTTGAATCGGCCGTCGAAGAGCGCCTTCCACTCCGCCGCGCTCCTGGTCCGCAGGGCCGCCAGGTCGTGCTCGACCTCGAGCAGGCCGCGGCACTTCGGGCAGCGGTAGACGACGTCGGTGAGCGGGGCTGAGAAGTCACAGCCCTCCCCGCAGCGGTAGGCTGCGTTGAAGGGGGCGGCCGGGTGCGGGATGGTTCCAGTCATGTCGGGTCGAGCACTTTGCGACGCGACGCGCCGCTTTTCAAGGGCGAGGTGGCCCTCACTCGGTCCTGTTCCGGGCTCCGCAGGCAGGGCAGGTCGAGCGGGTGATGGGGGTGCCGCAGCTGCAGAGGGGCGGCCCGGCGCGGGCTGCCGCACCGGGCCCGGCGCCGCCCGGCAGCTGCATCCCGCAGCGGGCGCAGATCCGCTCCCCCGGCCCGGCTGGGGTCCGGCAGTAGCGGCAGACCGGGAAGAGCGGGAGCTCGGACCTCGGGTCGAGGGAGACCGGCGCGGAGGTCGGCTCCAGGTCGGGCACCGGCTCGCCCGCCGCCTCGACCGGCGCGGCGGCGGTCGGCTCCAGCTCGGCGACCCGCTCCAGCACCACCTCGCCCGGGCTGGCCTGCAGCGTCGGCTCCAGCTCGAGCATGGTCTCGCCGACCCCGGCGAACGGCTCGGGCGCGGCCAGGGTCGGCTCCAGCCCCTCCAGCGGCGTCACCGGCTCGTCGACCGCACCGAGCGAGAGGAGCGACCGGCCACAGACCTCGCACTCGGCCCCGTCCGCCTGCTGGTGCTCGCAGACCGGACAGGCGGTCACCGGGCTCCCCCGCGCGCCGTGAAGCGGGCGTGGAACTCGCCGAGGCGGCGGACCAGCGCCTCGATCTGCTCCAGCGGCGGCAGGATGGTGGTGCGCAGGTGCCAGGTCCCGGCCGCCTGCCCGAAGCCGGAGCCGTCCACCACGCAGATCCCGGTCTCCTCGAGCAGCGCCATGCAGTAGCCGACGTCGGTGACGCCCGGCGGGAGGGTGATGCGCGGGAAGGCGTACATGGCGCCGGCCACAGGCTGGCAGTGGATGCCGGGCACGGCGTTGAGCCCCCGCTCCACGATGCCGGCCTTGCGCGCCAGCAGCTCGAGCACCTCGCGGCGCTCCTGCTCCCAGAGCGCGCGCGACGGCCCGCCCGGCCGGGGAGGCCGGACCTGCAGGAAGAGCACGATCTGCCCGGCCGTGTTGGCGCAGAGGGCGACCGACTGGAGCTTGGTCAGCTCGGCCTGCACGTCCTCCGGTACGTTGCGGCACTCGACGTAGCCGCCGCGGTGGCCGCACTCCCCGAGGTAGCCCTTCGACGTCGAGTGGAAGCTGAAGAGCGAGACGTCGGCCAGCCCGAGCCGGGCCATCACCTTGGCGAAGGAGTGGAAGCGCGCCCCCTGTCGGTAGACGTTGTCCTGGTAGACCTCGTCGGCCAGCACGGCGAGGCCGTGGGCCCGTGCGAAGCGGAGCACCGCCTCGACGTTGGCCTCGTCGAGGACGGCCCCGGTCGGGTTGCCGGGGTTGATCACCACCACGGCGCGGGGGCGGACCCCCCGGGCCACGGCGGAGGCGTAGGAGGCCTCGAGGGTGGCCAGCGAGAGGCCCCAGTCGGACGCCTCGTCCAGCTCGTAGGGGACGGCCGTCCCCTCGTAGAGGGCGATGGTGGCCGAGTAGAGCGGGTACTGCGGCAGGGGGATGAGGATGCCGTCCCGGGGCCCGGAGATGAGCATCCGCAGCACTGACTGGACCGCCTTGCTGGCCCCGTCGGTCAGGTAGATGGCCTCGGGGTCGGCCGCCAGCCCGTCGCGCTCGGTGATGAAGTCGGCCACCGCCTCGCGGACGAAGCGGTAGCCCTTGCTCTCGGTGTAGACGCCGAGGCCGTGCTTGCTCCGCGCCGCGATCAGCCGGGCGGTCTCGACCACGTCGTCCGGAAAGGTCCCTGCCGGCACCCGCTCCAGCAGCTCCGGGTACTCGGAGAGGGCCAGCACCTGGCGAACCCAGGTGATGGGCCGCTGCCCCAGCGACTGCGGGTTCCCGATGTTGCAGTAGATGATCTCGCGCCCGGCCCGCTCCAGCTCGGCGGCGCGGGCCACGATGGGGCCACGCACGGCGTACTCGGTCGAGCGGACCTGCGGAGAGACGTCATCCAGCTTGAGCACCATTCGGCGGAGCCTCCGAGGGACGGTCCGCGCACACCGCGGGCCGGGCCGGGCAGTCTAGCAGATCATGCTCATCCGACCTGCGCCAGCGAGAGCCTCCCGGCCCACCGCTGCGCCAGGGCCCGGGCGGTGGCCTGGTGCTCCGGGGCGGCCAGGTCGGGATCGGCCTCGACCAGGGCGAAGGCCTCCTCCCTGGCCTCGTCGAGGATCGCCTCGTCCCGGTAGAGGTCGGCCACCTCGAGCAGGGCCTGCCCCGACTGGCGGGTGCCCAGCAGCTCCCCCGGCCCCCGCAGCTTCAGGTCGACGCGGGCCAGCTCGAAGCCGTCCTGGGTGGCGCAGAGGGCCTGGAGCCGTTCCCGGGCGTCGGCGCCGGCCTGCCGCAGCTGGGCCAGCAGCAGGCAGGAGCTCCGCGCCGCCCCCCGCCCGACCCGGCCGCGGAGCTGGTGCAGCTGCGAGAGGCCGAACCGCTCGGCGTGCTCCACCACCATCACCGTGGCGTTGGGCACGTCGACCCCGACCTCGATGACGGTGGTGGCGACCAGCACCTTCAGCTCGCCGCGCCGGAAGGCGTCCATCACCGCCTGCTTCTCCTCCCCCTTCATCCGCCCGTGCAGCAGGCCGACCGCGTGCGGGGCGAAGGCCGTGGCGAGGGTCTCGGCGCCTCCGGTGGCGTCGGCGAGGTCGCTCTTCTCCGACTCCTCCACCAGCGGGTAGACCACGAAGGCCTGCCGCCCCGCCGCCAGCTCGGCCCGCACCGCGTCGAGCACCTTCTTGCGCTGCGACTCGCCGAAGAGGCGGGTCTCGACCGGGGTGCGGCCGGGCGGGAGCTCGGTGATCTTCGACTGGTCGAGGTCGCCGTAGAAGGCCAGCGCCAGGGTCCGGGGGATGGGGGTGGCGGTCATCACCAGCACGTCGGGCCGCCTCCCCTTGGCCATCAGCGAGGCCCGCTGCATGACGCCGAAGCGGTGCTGCTCGTCGACCACCACCAGGCCGAGCCGCTCGAAGGCGACCGACTCCTCCAGCAGGGCGTGCGTGCCCACCGCGATGCGGGCCCGCCCGGAGCGGACCGCCTCGCGGGCCGCCTTCTGGGCCCCGCCGCGCGCCATCGCCCCGATCAGCGCCACCTCGATGCCGCTCCCCTCCAGCCAGCGGCGCAGCGTGGCGGCGTGCTGCGCGGCCAGGATCTCGGTGGGCGCCATGTGGGCCGCCTGCCAGCCCGACTGGACCGCCAGCAGCGCCGCCACGAAGGCGACCGCCGTCTTGCCGCTGCCGACGTCCCCCTGCAGCAGCCGGTTCATGGGCTCGGGCCGGGCCATGTCCCTGGCGATCTCGGCCAGCACCTTCTGCTGCGAGCCGGTCAGGCCGAAGGGGAGCCGGGCCACCGCCGCCGCCATCGCCCTGGGCCCGGTCTCGAAGACGATGCCGGCCTCCGCCTTCACGCCGCGCCGGCGCCTGGCCAGGGCGAGCTGGAGGAAGAAGAACTCCTCGAAGACCAGCCGCCTGAAGGCCGGGGTGGCCCGCGCCGCCGCCGCCACCAGGTCGCTGCCGGGCGCCGGGAAGTGGGCCTGGCGCAGCGCCTCCCCTCGCGACAGCAGCCGCCGCCGCTCCCGCACCGCGGCCGGCAGGTCCTCCGGAGCGCGCGGGGCCAACTCGTCGCAGAGCCGCTTCATGACCTTGCGCAGCGCCGGGTGCTGCCAGCCGGCCGGGCCCGGGTAGATGGGGACGATGCGCGAGAAGTTGGCCGAGTCGCCGGGCTGGTGGCGCTCCAGCTCCGGGTTGGACATCTGCTTGCGGCCGCCGAACCCCTCCCCCACCTTGCCCCAGCAGAGCAGCGTGTCGCCCGGCTTGACCTGCTTCTCCTTCCAGGGCGGCGCGTTGAAGAAGACCAGGCCGAGTGGCCCCGAGCCGTCTGTGACCGAGACCTCGAGCATGGCCCGGCCGTTGCGCATCCGCTTCTGCCGGACCGCCTGCACGTTGGCCAGGACGATCCCCTCCTGCCCGATCGGCAGCTCGGCGATGCGGCGCAGCGTGGTCCGGTCCTGCCAGGTGCGTGGCCAGAACTCGAGCGCCTGTCCGGCGGTGAGCCGGCCCCGCTCCTCGAGCAGCGCCCGCGGGGAGGCGTGCACGCCGGGCAGGTCGGCGAGCGGCGTGTCGAGCGTGATGGAGGGGCCCCACGGCGGCGGGGGCGGCGCTGGACGGCCCGCGGGCGGGGGCTGGGCCGGCTCACGGTTGGTGGGCTTCGGGGCCGCCGCCGGCCGGACCGTGGCGAGCCGCGCCGCCTCGGCCACCTCGCCCGGCACCTCGATGAGCGACGACAGGTGGCCGGCCAGGCGGATCAGCGCGGCGCGCCGGGCCTCGCCGGCCAGGCCGTCGAACCGCTCCACCTCGGCCTGCAGCCCGCGCAGCGCCGCGCCGTCGGGCGCTCCCATCGACCGGGCCCGCGCCACCGCCTCGCGCAGCGTGGCCGAGAAGCCGGCCAGGCGCCCGGCGCCGGCGAAGCCGTCCTTGACGGCGAAGCGAAGCGGCGCCACCAGCGCCTGGAGCGCGGCGGCTGCGGCGGCGGGAGGCGGTATGGCGGGCCTGGGTGGGTCCACCCCGAGAGCCTAGCCGATCACTCCGACTCGGCGACCTCGTCCTCGATGAACTCGAGCTTCTGGATCTCGTACTCGCGGGACCCGCCCGGGGTCACCACGGTGACGGTGTCCCCCTCGCTCCGGCCGATCAGGGCCCGGGCGATGGGCGAGGTGACCGAGATCTTCCCCTGCTTCAGGTCGGCCTCGAGCTCGCCGACGATGCGGTAGCGGACCTCGTCGCCGGAGTCGGTGTCCTCCAGCGTCACGGTGGTACCGAAGATGACCCGGTCGCCGGCGTGCTTGGTGACGTCGATGACCTCGGCCGAGGCGATCCAGTGCTCCACCTGGAGGAGCCGCCCCTCCACGTGGGACTGCTTCTCCTTGGCGGCGTGGTACTCGGCGTTCTCGGAGATGTCGCCGTGGGCGCGGGCCTCGGCGATCTCCTTCACGATCTTGGGGCGCTCCACGACCTTGAGCCGCTTCAGCTCGGCCTTGAGCCGGGCCAACCCGGACGCCGTCATCGGTACACGGTCGGACATCGCCTTGCCTCCCTCAAAAAATGCGGGCGGCCGTCCCGGTGTTCCCGGGCGGCCGCGCCAATGATCAATTCCTAGAGAACCCGGCGGCTCCTGTCAACGGGCCGGCGGGATGCCGTGGTACTCCTGCAGCGAGCAGACCCCGGCCGGCCCGGCGTGCATGGCCTCCATCGCCATGACCCCGGCGCGGGCGCCGGTCAGGGTGGTGAAGTAGGGCACGGCCTTCATCAGCGTCTCGCGCCGGATCGAGAAGCTGTCCGAGACCTCGCGCTTGCCGTCGGTGGTGTTGACGACGAAGTGGACGTCGCCGTCCTTGATCCGGTCGACGATGGAGGGGCGCCCCTCCTTGACCTTCTTCACCGGGCTGGTCTGGATGCCGCGCTCGGCGAGGTAGGCGTGGGTGCCGCTGGTGGTGAGCACCTCGAAGCCGAGCCCCACCAGGCGCCGGGCCACGTCGACCATGGCCGCCTTGTCGCCGTCGCGGACCGAGACGAAGGCCCGCTTCCCGACCCCGCTGATGGGCAGGGTGTTGCCGGCCGCCGCCTGGGCCTTGAAGAAGGCGACCGGGAAGTGGGCGTCCACCCCCATGACCTCGCCGGTGGAGCGCATCTCCGGGCCGAGCAGGTTGTCGACGCCGCGGAAGCGCGTGAAGGGGAAGACCGCCTCCTTCACCGAGACGTGCCTGGGGCGCGCCGAGCCGGTCACGCCGGCCTCGGCCAGGGTCTTGCCGACCATGCAGAGGGCGCCGGCCGCGGCCAGCGGCAGGCCGGTGGCCTTGCCCACGAAGGGCACGGTGCGGCTGGCCCGCGGGTTGACCTCGAGGACGTAGACGTCCCTGCCCTGCACGGCGAACTGGACGTTCATCAGGCCGACGACGCCCAGCTCGCGGGCCATGGCGATCGACTGCCGCTCGATCTCGGCCACCAGCTCGGGCGCCAGGCTGAAGGGGGGAAGGGAGCAGGCCGAGTCGCCGGAGTGGATGCCGGCCTCCTCGATGTGCTCCATCACCCCGCCCACCACCACGTCCTTGCCGTCGGAGAGCACGTCGACGTCGACCTCGGCCGCGTCCTTGAGGAAGCGGTCGACCAGCACCGGCCGGTCGTTGGAGGCCTGCACCGCGTCGGTCAGGTAGCCGCGCAGGTCGGCGTCGTCGTAGACCACCTCCATGGCCCGGCCGCCCAGCACGTAGGAGGGGCGCACCATGACCGGGTAGCCGATCCGCTTGGCGATGGCGAAGGCCTCCTCGGCGCTCCGCGCCATGCCGTTCTCGGGCTGGCGGAGCCCCAGCTTCACGATCATGTCCGAGAAGCGCTCGCGGTCCTCGGCCCGGTCGATGGCGTCCGGGCTGGTGCCGAAGATGGGCACCCCCAGCTCGTGGAGCGGCACCGCCAGCTTGAGCGGGGTCTGGCCGCCGTACTGGACGATGAGCCCCTTGGGCTTCTCCTTGTGGACGATCTCGAGCACGTCCTCCAGGGTGAGCGGCTCGAAGTAGAGCCGGTCGCTGGTGTCGTAATCGGTCGAGACCGTCTCCGGGTTGCAGTTGACCATGATGGTCTCGTAGCCGGCCTTGGTCAGCGCGAAGGCGGCGTGGACGCAGCAGTAGTCGAACTCGATCCCCTGGCCGATG
>Ga0315271_10002451_pt1 | contig 11629 bp, 9 predicted proteins | sample C3_top_MG_FD_204664 | JGI IMG/M metagenome (GOLD analysis project Ga0315271, IMG submission 204664) | Sediment microbial communities from Yellowstone Lake, YNP, Wyoming, USA - C3_top | ecosystem: Environmental > Aquatic > Freshwater > Lake > Sediment | place: USA: Wyoming | collected 2017-08-01
GCGCCAAGCCATTCCACCGCAAGCACGTACAGCGCGGCCGCCCGGTCGTCGTCCTGCGCGCGGACCGCGGCCTCGCGCCACCGGCGCGCCCCCGGACGCGTGGGCAGGTGATCGCCCAAGGGGCCGGTGAGGCCCTCCTCGTCTGGGTCGTCCAGCGTCAACGCGTAGGCGGAGACGTGGTCCACGCCCAGGTCGAGGGCCGCCTCGAGCGTGGTGCCCCAGGCGTCGAGGTCCTGACCGGGCACGTCGTAGAGCAGGTCAACGGAGACCGAACCAATCCCGGCGGCGCGCGCCTCGCGGACGGCGTCGGCCACATCCTCGGCGCGGTGGCGGCGGCCCAGGTGGCGCAGGAGGTCCGGATCGAAGGCTTGGGCACCCAGCGACAACCGGTTGACGCCGGCGGCAACGAGGGCCGCCATGTCTCCGCGCTCGTCGGGACCCGGGTTGGATTCGATGGTGACCTCGGCGCCCGGCGCCACGCCGAAGCGGGCACGGACGAGGTCAAGGGTGGCGGCGATGGACGCGCCAGGGAGCAGGGTCGGTGTTCCGCCGCCCAGGTAGACGGTCTCGAGGAGGGCTCTCGGCCCCACTCCAACACGCCCGAACGCCGCGTCCAGCGCATCGGCCCGCAGCTCGATCTCGGCCAGCAGGGCATGCGTGTAGGCATCCACCCTGGCTCCCGGGCCGCGAGCCACCGTCCCCGCGTAGACCACGAAGTCGCAGTACGGGCACAGCGACACGCAGAACGGGACGTGAATATAGAGCGCGACCGGCGGCCGCGGAACGGCGCCCGTGGCAGAGGAGCCGGACGGGGACCCGGACGGGGTGCTCAGCGCTCCCCCATCTCCCCGGGGTCCAGGACCTGCCAGCCATCGGGCGTGGCCTGGCGGCGCTCAACCTCCTCGTCCTCGGTGCCGCGCGCCTTGGGGATGCCGGCGTGGCCCGTGGTGAGGAAGATCGCGATGCGGGTGATGGCGTGGCCCAGGAAGGCGGCGCCGATGCCTCCGGTGATCCCGGTGAGCCAGCCGCCGGCGAGGCCGATGGCCAGGACCATGACCAGCATGTACCACGGCCGGCCCTTCGCCCCGAGGCGCGTCGCGAGCGCGTAGATGATCGCCTGCGCCAGGTTGGCGAGGTTCGCCTCGATGCCGACGGTGATCAGGAAGCCGAACACGAAGCCGCGGAAGATCGCCTCGTCGATGAAGGCGGTGACGATCGCGTTGAGCATGTGGCCGGGGTACGAGCGGACCGGCGGGAAGCGCACCCGGTGGTAGCGGAAGAGCGCGATGCCCACGGCCAGGGCCACGCCCAGCGCACCGTAGGCGAGGCCCAGGATCACGGCGCCGAGGCGCTCTCCCAGGCCGAAGAACAGCTGCTTGTCCGGGTCCGGGTGGATCGCCACCGCGGCGAAGATCATCAGGATTGCCAGGATGTACCAGGCCAGCCGGCGCATCAGCGAGGGCTTGCGGCCCCAGCGGTCGATGTCGTCGTACTCGGCCGCCTGGAAGCGCTCCGCGTCCAGCCGCAGGAGGACGAGGAACAGCGTCAGGCCGAGGACGATCAGGACCCGGAGCGTGTCCGGGACGTCATCGATGTGGGGGATCGGGGGCAGCGCGAGCTCGGGCACGGGGCGCTCAGCAGCGGCGCACGGCGGACGTCACTCGTCGCCCATGCGCAGGATGGCGAGGAAGGCCTCCTGCGGGATCTCGACGGACCCCACGCGCTTCATCCGCTGCTTCCCTTCCTTCTGCTTCTCGAGCAGCTTGCGCTTGCGGGAGATGTCGCCACCGTAGCATTTCGCAAGGACGTTCTTGCGCATGGCACGGATGGTCTCCCGCGCCACCACGTGGGCGCCGATCGCGGCCTGGACCGGGACCTCGAACATCTGGCGCGGGATCAGCTCCTTCAGCTTGTCGACCAACTGGCGGCCCGTGGTCTGGGCGCGATCCCGGTGGACGATGAGCGAGAGGGCGTCCACCGGCTCCCCGTTGACGAGGACGTCCAGCTTGACCAGGTTCGCGGCCCGGTAGCCGCTCTCCTCGTAGTCCATGGACGCATAGCCCTGGGTGCGGCTCTTGAGCTGGTCGTAGTAGTCCACGATCAGCTCGGCCAGCGGCAGCTCGAAGTGCATGTGGACGCGCTGCGGGTCCAGGTACTCCATGTTGTGGAAGGAGCCCCGGCGCCCGGTGGTCAGCTCCATGAGCGACCCGATGTAGCGGTCCGGCGTCACGACGCCCAGCTTGACCCAGGGCTCCTCGATGGTCTCGATCTCGCCCACGTCCGGGAACTTGGCCGGGTTGTCCACGGTGACCCAGCCCCGGTTCATCGTGAGCTCGACGCGGTATTCCACGGACGGCGCGCTGGCGATCAGGTCCAGGTTGAACTCGCGCTCCAGGCGCTCCTGGATGATCTCCATGTGGAGCAGGCCCAGGAAGCCGCAGCGGAACCCGAAGCCCAGGGCCACCGAGGACTCGGGCTCGTACGTGATGCTGGCGTCGTTGAGGTGGAGCTTCTCCAGCGCATCGCGCAGCAGCGGATAGTCCGGGCCACTCAGGGGATAGAGACCGGCGAAGACGAGGCTCTTGGCCTCCTGGAAGCCCGGGAGGGGCTCTGCCGCCGGTCGGGTGGCGGACGTCACCGTGTCGCCGACCTGGGCATCGCGCACGTTCTTGAGACCCGTGGCGACGTAGCCCACCTCGCCTGCGACCAGCTCCTGGACCGGGACCAGCTGCGGCCGGAAGACGCCCAACTCCAGCAGCTCGGCCTCGGCGCCACTGGCCATCAGGCGGATCGTGTCATGGACCCGCAGCGTGCCGCCCGCGAGGCGGATGTGGCAGAGGACGCCCTTGTAGGGGTCGTAGTGGGAGTCGAAGACCAGGGCCTGGAGCGGCGCCTTGGGATCGCCCTTGGGCGGCGGCACCCGGTCCACGATGGCCTGGAGGATCTCGTCGATGCCGATCCCCTCCTTGGCCGAGGCCAGGATGACCTCCTCGCGCGGGATCGCCAGGACGCTCTCCAGCTCCTCGATGACCAGGTCCGGCTGGGCGGAGGGCAGGTCGATCTTGTTGATGACCGGGATGATCGTGAGGCCCTCGCGGATGGCGAGGTGGACGTTGGCCAGCGTCTGGGCCTCGATGCCCTGCGCGGCGTCCACGACGAGGATCGCGCCCTCGCACGCCTGGAGGCTGCGGCTGACCTCGTACGAGAAGTCCACGTGGCCCGGCGTGTCGATCAGGTTGAGGCCGTACAGGAGGCCGTCGTTGGCGGTGTGCTCCAGCCGGACGGCGCGGGCCTTGATCGTGATCCCCTTCTCGCGCTCCAGGTCCATGGAGTCGAGGACCTGGCTGGTCATCTGGCGCGCGTCGATGGTGTGCGTCGTCTCGAGCAGGCGGTCCGCGAGCGTGGACTTGCCATGGTCGATGTGCGCGATGATCGAGAAGTTGCGCAGACGCGCCTGGGGGATGATCACGAGGCGGGAGTGTACCGGGTGGCCTCGCGCGCGGGGCACTTCGCGTCTGGGGGCCGGTGGTCACGGCGACTCCTCGTCGCCGGATCCCCGCAGTGCGGGGCTGGCGGTCACGGCGACTCCTCGTCGCCGGATTCCCGCAGTGCGGGACTACCAGCCCATGCTGGGCCAGGATTCCCGCGCGCTGGGGATGGCGTTCCACCGCCCGCTTGCCATGCGCTGGCTCGCGCGGTGCGTGGGAGGTCTGTTCCGCGCTGGAACCGTAGGCCCGCGCCACGGGAACCCGGCGGCGGAACCCCGCGCCACGGGAACCCGGCGGCGGAACCCCGCGCCACGGGAACCGGGCGGCGGAACCCCGCGCCACGGGAACCCGGCGCCACGGGCCTCGTCGGCACAGAGCAGAGCGGCGGGCCTCGTCGGCACAGATGAGTCCCGCGTAAGGGGCCCCCGCCATCATGCGGTCATGAGCATAAGAGAGCGGCCTGCCGACGTGGGGCGTGAAGACGCCAGCCGCCTGGCGACGGAGTTCGGCAGGGAGCTGCGCATCGCGCGTCGGGCGGCCGGGGTGAGCCAGGCAACCCTCGCCACGCGCGCCGCCATGTCGGACTCGCAACTGAGCCGGCTGGAGCGGGGCCGCAGCTCCCGGGCCACGCTTGACCAGCTGTGCCGGGCGGCCCGCGCCGCCGAGCTCAGGCCGTCACTGCGGCTGTACCCCACCGGCGTGAGCATCCGGGACCACGCCCAGCTCGCGCTCCTGGGCCGGCTGGAAGCGGTGCTGGCGCCGCCCCTCAGGCTGCGCAGAGAGGTCCCCATCCCGCTCCACGGAGATCCGCGCGCCTGGGATGGCCGGATCACGGACGGCCGGCGTTCAGCCTCGATCGAGGGTGAATCGAAGATCGTCGACGCGCAGGCGCTCCAGCGACGGGTGGAGGCGAAGATCCGGGACGACCCTGATGCCGGCGTGGTCATCCTCGTCCTCAACCGCACCGCGCACAACCGGGCGGTCCTTCGTGTGCATCGAGAGGCGTTTCGCTTGATGGCGCCGCTCGATGGTGGCCGCATCCTCTTCCACCTGCGCCGGGGCGAGGTGCCGCCGGCTGGAGGCATCGTGATGCTGTGAGCCCAGTCGTTGTTGACCTGCATGCGGGAACTGGCCGGTGACACGACGTCCACCGTAGGATTCGACGGTGACCGCCCGCTTCCGCACCCTCGCGCTCGTCGTTCCGGCGCTCCGGGTACGCGGCGGCCTCTTCGGACGCGGCATGCGCGCGGAGCGGGTCATGCGCGCGGACGAGATCGAGGCTCACACGGCCATCCTCGCCACCGTGCCGGCCGCTGTGACCGCGTGGAGCGAGGGCAACGTCGCGCTCGACCCGTTCGAGCTCCGGGTCCTGGGCGACGCCGTGATGGACCGCCTCGACCGCTACGGCTCGGGCTGGTGGCCGTCCCCGGAGAGCCAGGAGGAGCTGCTGGCGCCGCACGCTCCGCCCGGGGCCTGGGACTCGGTGCTCCTGGTGTGGCCCGGGGACGCGGGGTTCGGCGGCGGCGCCTGGGGCCTGACCCGCGGCGCGACCGCCGCGGCTGGCGGCGCCGGCTACTCGGCGATCACCAGCGGCTCGTGGCCCGCCTACCGGACAGCAACCGACCCGGCACATGGCTTCGTCCACGAGTGGCTCCACCAGGTCGAGTCCGTGTACCGCGGCCTCGGCCTGGGTCCCGACGAGCTGCCGGGTCTCCACGACGTGGACGGCCGCGCAACCACCCGGCGCCCGGACCCCGACGATGGCAGGACCTATGTCGACTGGGAGCGCGAGACGGGCTCCTGGCGGCCCTGGTACCGCGACCTGATGACCGGCACGGTGGGAGCCGCCCCGGGCGAGCGCGAGGGCGTCCGCGGGCTCACGCCGGATCGCTGGGCGCGGCGCCGGAACCCGCAACCCTGACGAACGACCTCGGGCCACCGGTCGCCGCCGGTCGCCACCGGTCGAGTACGATCCGCCGATGCCCAAGGACGCGCTCCCCGACACCCTGGTCGCCGGCTACCGCCGCTTCCGTTCCGGCCGCTACCGCCACGAGCACGAGCGCTACCGCCGGCTCGCGACGGAGGGCCAGCGTCCCACGACGATGCTGGTGGCCTGCTCCGACTCCCGCTCCGGCCCCGAGACCGTCTTCGATGCCTCGCCCGGGGAGCTGTTCGTCGTGCGCAACGTGGCCGCGCTGGTGCCGGTGTACGCCCCGGACACGCGGAGCCACGCGGCCAGTGCGGCCCTGGAGTTCGCGGTCCTCGCCCTCGGCGTGAGCAACATCACGGTCATGGGCCACGGGCGCTGCGGTGGCGTCGCCGCGGCCTTCGACGACGCCGCACCCCTGACCGCGACGGACTTCATCGGTACCTGGGTCGCGGGCCTGCGGGACCTCGCCAACGAGCTGGACCCGTCCGACTGGGCGGACCCGGCGCGGGCCCGGCGAGAGCTGGAGCTGCGGTCGATCGAGCAGTCCGTGGTCAACCTGCGGACATTCCCGTGGATCCGCTCGCGCGAGAAGGCGGGCTCGCTCACGCTGTCGGGGTGCTGGTTCGACATCGAGCTGGGCGAGCTGGACGAGCTCACGCCCCATGGCTGGGAAGCCATCTCCGAGGCCTGACCGGACCCGGGACGGGCCCTGTGCCGGACGCCTCCTGGTAGCGGGTCTACGATTGACGCCATGACCGCCCACGACCCCGCCCCGCTCCATCAGCCCATCGACGAGACCCCGGAATGGCACGCGCTCCTCGCGCACCACGCCGCCGTCAAGGACGCCCACCTGCGCGACCTGTTCGCGGCGGACGCGGACCGGGCGAAGCGGTTCACGGCCCAGGGCGCGGGGCTGTTCCTGGACTACAGCAAGCAGCGCATCACGGCGGACACGATGCCGCTCCTGCTGGCGGTGGCCCGCGCGGCGCACGTCGAGGAGCGCCGCGAGCTGATGTTCGGCGGCGCCCGCATCAACGAGACCGAGGACCGGGCGGTCCTGCACACGGCCCTGCGCGCTCCGGCGGACGCCCACCTCGAGGTTGACGGCCACGACGTCGTCACCGACGTCCACGAGGTCCTCGACCGCATGGCGGCGTTCGCGGTCAGGGTCCGCGCGGGCGACTGGACCGGCTTCACGGGCAAGCGGATCCGGAACGTCGTCAACATCGGCATCGGCGGGTCCGACCTGGGCCCCGCGATGGCCACCGAGGCCCTGCGCAACTACACGGACCGCTCGATGCGCTTCCGGTTCGTGTCCAACATCGACGGCACGGACATCCGCGACGCGACGATCGACCTCGACCCGGCCGAGACGCTGTTCGTGGTGGCCAGCAAGACCTTCACCACGGTCGAGACGCTGACCAACGCCCGGACCGCGCGCGACTGGCTGCTGGCGGGGTTGGGGGACCCGGCCGCGGTTGCCAGGCATTTCGTGGCCGTGAGCACGAATGCGACCAAGGTGGCCGAGTTCGGCATCGACACCGCCAACATGTTCGGCTTCTGGGACTGGGTCGGCGGCCGCTACTCCATGGACTCGGCGATCGGGCTGTCGCTGATGGTCGCCATCGGCCCCACGGACTTCCGCGAGCTGCTCGCGGGCTTCCACGACATGGACGTGCACTTCCGGTCTGCCCCGCTCGATGCGAATCTGCCGGTCCTGCTGGCCCTGCTGGGCACCTGGTACGGCAACTGCTTCGGCTTCGAGACCCACGCGGTCCTGCCGTACAGCCAGGAGCTGGCGCGGTTCCCGGCCTACCTCCAGCAGCTGGACATGGAGTCCAACGGCAAGTCCGTGCGCCTCGACGGCCGGCCGGTCACGTACACGACCGGGCCCATCGTCTGGGGCACCGCCGGTACGAACGGCCAGCACGCCTACTACCAGCTGCTCCACCAGGGGACGCACATCGTGCCCGCGGACCTGATCGGGTTCGTGAACCCCACCACGGACATCGGCGACCACCACGACCTGCTGATGGCGAACCTGTTCGCGCAGGCCGAGGCGTTCGCGTTCGGCAAGACGCGCAACGAGGTGGTGGCGTCCGGCACTCCGGCCCACCAGGTCAACGCCCGGGTGTTCGAGGGCAACCGGCCCACCTCGGTGATCCTTGCGGACAAGCTGACGCCGCGCGTCCTGGGGTCGCTGGTCGCCCTCTACGAGCACAAGGTGTTCGTGCAGGGCGTGATCTGGGGCATCGACTCCTTCGACCAGTGGGGCGTGGAGCTGGGCAAGGTCCTCGCGACGAAGATCGCGGACGAGCTCACCAGCGATGTCGCGGACCTCGGCAACCACCATGACGCCTCGACAGCGGCGCTGATCGGCCGGTATCGCGCACGGCGGCAGCGCGCCTAGCGCCCGTCCGATCGGTGGCCGCGAAGATCCGGACTGGCCGATTCGTCCGGGGCTCTGCTACCATCCGCAGTCGCGCTCCGGGTTCCTCTCGCCCATGCGCGCCTCGAAATTGACATCTACACACGGAACGGAGATCAGCCACTTTGGCTAGAACGCCCCGGAAATGGCAGGGCGCTCGCAACCCGTCCGGGCTGAAGCGCGTACGCCAGTCTGAGCGCCGGCACGCGATCCTGCAGCCCCGGCGGTCTGCGGCGAAGACCCTTGTCGCCAAGGCCGTCACGGTCGCCACCGCCCAGCCTGAGAGCGCCGAAGTCGCGACCACGCTGAGTGAGGCCATCTCGGCCCTCGACCGCGCCGCCAAGGTTGGCGCGATCCACCCGAACGCCGCTGCGCGCCGCAAGAGCCGCCTCGCGAAGAAGGTCAACGCCGCCCAGAGCGGTTCGGCCGTCGTGAGCTCCAGCCACGTCGCGAAGTCCACCGGCAAGGCCGCTGCGCTCAAGGCCGCCAAGGCCCGCATCGCAGCCGGCAAGGCCGTCAAGGCCAAGGGCGCCCAGACCGCTGCCGGCAAGGCCCGCGCTGCGCTCAGCAAGACCACCCGCTCCGAGGCCGCTCCGGCCGCGAAGCCGGTCGCCGAGACCGCAGCCAAGGCCATCAAGCCCGGCGCCAAGGCCACCAAGGCCACCAAGGCCACCAAGGCCGCGACGACCAAGGCGACGACGACCAAGGCTGCTGCCACCAAGGCCGCACCGAAGGCCGCCGCCACCAAGACGGCTGCTGCGAAGCCCGCCGCCAAGGCGACGACGACCAAGGCTGCTGCCACCAAGGCCGCACCGAAGGCCGCCGCCACCAAGACGGCTGCTGCGAAGCCCGCCGCTGCGAAGCCGGCTGCTGCGAAGACCACGAAGGCCAAGAAGACCGAGTAGTCCTCGCTTCCCGCGAACCAGCAAGACGCCCCGGTCACCGACCGGGGCGTTTCGATTCCCAGGGGTCCTGCCGCACCCGCTCGTGGCCGGATCCCTCAGGCCAACCTTGTGCGCGCCGCGCACAACTTCCATGGCGATCCGTCGCCGCTGTGCGTGGGGGACACGGCAAGTGCACTCCGGAGCGCCCGCAATGCCCGCAATGCCCGCAATGCCCGCAATGGCCGCAATGGCCGCAATGCCCGCAATGCCCGAGCGTTGCTGCGACCGTGCGCGGCACGCAACACCACGACACGTTAGGCGCGAGTTTGTGCGCCACACGCACAGCAGCCGGAGGCGGCCGGGTGGCCGCGCCTCGCGGGTTCCTGCCGGACCGGCGCCAGCGACCGGCGCCAGGCGACCGGCGCCAGGCGCCGGCGCTAGGCGACCGGCGTGGTCGGCGGCTCGGTCACGGCCACGGCCACGGCCTCCGGCTTGCGCCGGTTCGTGGCCCCGTACATCACCCCACCGATGAATGCGCCGCCCAGCGAGAGCGCCAGGAACGTGCCCGCGGTGTTGAGCTGGTCGCTGATCCAGAACTGCGTGAAGGACTCGACGTCCGTGATCCCCTGCGCCTCGAATGCCGGGCCGCGGCCGATGGCCAGGTAGCGCTGGTACACGCAGTCGGGACCTTTGGCGCACGTCAGCGGACCACCGGACGAGGCGTCGCGGTAGCCGCTGTCGGCGGTGAAGAACAGTGCCTTCACGCCCAGGTAGAGCACGGCCAGGGTGAGGCCCGTGACGAGCCCGGCAAAGAGCGCGTTGAGGACCACCCGGCCCCACGGCCCGCCCCGCCGGTCGGACCGGGCGTTGGCGTAGTAGCCGATGAGCATCCCGCCGAACAGCGAGAACGGGACGATGAGGAACTCGATGGGGATCACGAGCTGGAACGAGACCAGGATCGTGACGGCCATGCCGAGGCCGACCCACGCGGCCGTGATGGCCCCGCGGTCGATGAATCGCGTCACGGCGCGCCCTCCCCGCGGGTGGCGCGCCGTGCGATGCCGGAGTGAATGGGACGCGTGATCAAGAGCTAGAAGATCCCGCGGCCGGCCGCGCCCGAGAGCGCTGCCCGACCCAGGTACCGGGCGTCGTCGCCCAGCTCGTCCGCGATGCGGAGCAGGCGGTTGTACTTGGCGACCCGCTCCGAGCGGGACGGGGCGCCGGTCTTGATCTGGCCCGTGCCCATCGCGACCACGAAGTCCGCGATGGTGGTGTCCTCGGTCTCGCCGGAGCGGTGGCTGACCACGGCGCTCCAGCCGGCCCGCCGGGCGAGGTCGATGGCATCGATCGTCTCGGTCAGCGTGCCGATCTGGTTGAGCTTGATCAGGACCGAGTTGGCCGACTTCTCGGTGATGCCACGCTGGATAAACGACGGATTGGTCACGAAGATGTCGTCGCCGACGAGCTGGATCTTGCTGCCCAGGCGCGCCTGGAGCTCCTTCCAGCCGGCCCAGTCCTCCTCGCCGAGGCCGTCCTCGAGCGAGACGATCGGGTACTTGTCCACCCAGCTCGCCCACAGGTCGACCATCTCGCCGGAGTCCAGCGTGCGGCCTTCCTTCTCGAGCCGGTACTGGCCCGTCACGCCTTCGACGCCCGTGCCCTCGACGAGCACGGAGCTCGTGGCCGGGTCCAGGGCGATGCCGATCTGCTCGCCGGGCTGGTAGCCCGCCTTCTCGATGGCCCGCAGGATGACCTCGACGGCGGCCTCGTTGGACTTCAGGGACGGCGCGAAGCCGCCCTCGTCGCCCTGGCCCACCGCGTGGCCCTCGTCGTGGAGGATCTTGCGCAAGGCCGCGAAGATCTCCGCGCCGGCGCGCAGCGCCTCGGGGAAGCTGTCGATGCCGACGGGCATCACCATGAACTCCTGGAAGTCCGTGGAGTCCGTGGCGTGCTTGCCGCCGTTGAGGATGTTGAACATCGGGACGGGCAGGACCCGCGCGCCGACGCCACCGAGCCACCGGTAGAGCGGGACCTCGTGGGACGAGGCGGCCGCATGCGCACAGGCGAGGCTCACGCCCAGGATCGCGTTCGCGCCGAGCTCGCCCTTGTTGGGCGTGCCGTCGAGCTCGATCAGGACGGAGTCGATGCCCGACTGGTCCGCGGCGTCGAAGCCGAGGATGGACGGGCCGATGCGCTCGGTGACGTTGGCGACGGCCCCCAGGACGCCCTTGCCGTCGTAGCGGGCCTTGTCGCCATCACGCAGCTCAACAGCCTCGTTGATACCGGTGCTGGCGCCGGACGGGACCGCCGCGCGGCCCAGGCTGCCGTCCTCGGTGACGACGTCGACCTCGATGGTCGGGTTGCCCCGCGAGTCGAGGATCTCCCGGGCATCGACCCAGGCGATGGTTGTGTCGCTCACTTGGCACCTTCCCGGTCCAGGAGGACCGTCACACCCGGCAGCTCGCGCCCCTCGAGGAACTCGAGGGAGGCGCCGCCACCGGTGCTGATATGGGTCATCTTGTCGGCCAGGCCCTGCTGGGTGATGGCCGCGACGGAGTCGCCGCCGCCGATCACGACCTTGGCGCCATTCTCGGCGCGGGTCGCGAGGAACCGGGCGATGGCCTTGGTGCCGTGCGCGAAGGACGGGATCTCGAACACGCCAAGGGGGCCGTTCCAGAGCACCGTCTGCACGTCGGCCAGGGCCTCCTCGATGTTGGCCAGCGTCTGCTTGCCCAGATCGACGATGTGCCAGCTGGCCGGCACCTTGTCGGCGGAGAGCGTCTTGTACTCGGTGCCGCGGGTGACCTCCTTGGCCACGATCACGTCCACCGGCAGGACGATCTTGACGCCCTTCTCCTCGGCCGCGGCGAGGATGGCGCGCGCGTCCTCCACGCGGTCC
>Ga0315271_10002452_pt1 | contig 11627 bp, 10 predicted proteins | sample C3_top_MG_FD_204664 | JGI IMG/M metagenome (GOLD analysis project Ga0315271, IMG submission 204664) | Sediment microbial communities from Yellowstone Lake, YNP, Wyoming, USA - C3_top | ecosystem: Environmental > Aquatic > Freshwater > Lake > Sediment | place: USA: Wyoming | collected 2017-08-01
TCGAGAAGATCAACATCCTCTTCGAGACACTCCCCTACATCCGCAAGTTCGCCGGCACCACGGTCGTCATCAAGTACGGCGGCCACGCCATGGTCAGCCCCGAGCTCAAGCAGTTGTTTGCCGAGGACGTGGTCTTTCTCAAGTACCTGGGGATCAACCCGGTCGTGGTGCACGGCGGCGGCCCGCAGATCGGCGCCGTCATGGAACGCATGGGGCTCAAGCCGCGCTTCGTCGACGGCCACCGGATCACCGACGAGGAGACCATGGACATCGTCGAGATGGTCCTCGCCGGCAAGGTCAGCAAGGGGATCGTGTCCGAGATCCAGCGCGCGGGGGGCAAGGCGGTCGGCCTCTCGGGCAAGGACGGCTTCCTGCTGCAGGCGCGGCGGAAAAAACTGAAAGTCGCCCGCGCCGGCACGACGGAGTCCGAACTGATCGACATCGGCCTGGTCGGCGAGGTCACCGCGGTCGACCCCGACGTGATCCGCGCGCTCGAGGAGTGGGACTTCATCCCCGTCATCTCGCCGATCGGCGTCGACGCCGACGGGCACACCTACAACCTGAACGCCGACACTGCAGCGGCCGCCGTCGCCGCCGCGCTGAAGGCGCAGAAGCTCGTCTACCTGACCGACTGCGAGGGCGTGCTCGACAAGGACGGCGCGCTGATCCCGACGCTCGACCGCGCAAAGACCGCGAAAATGATCCGCCAGGGGGTGATCACCGGCGGGATGATCCCGAAGGTGAATTACTGCCTGCAGGCGCTCGAGGGCGGCGTGCAGCAGACCCACGTCATCGACGGGCGCCTCGAGCACGCGATCCTGCTCGAGATGTTCACCGAGAGCGGCATCGGTACCGAAATTCTCGAAAAACTCGAAAAATAGGATGGGCATGCGGCGCTGGTGAATCGGAATCGGCAGGCGCCGATCAAAAAGAACTCGACACCGAACCAACAACGGGAGGAACTACCGATGGGTGATCACACGTTCGCCGCGACCGATCTGAACTTCGAGCAGGAAGTCCTCAAGTCCGACGTCCCCGTCCTGGTCGACTTCTGGGCTGCCTGGTGCGTGCCTTGCAAGATGATCGCCCCGACGCTCGAGGAACTGGGCGCCGAGTTCGCCGGCAAAGCGAAGATCGCCAAGGTCAACGTCGACGAGAACAAGGCGACGGCCGGCAAGTACGGCGTCCGCGGCATCCCTACGCTGCTGCTGATCAAGGGCGGCGAGATCAAGGAGCAGATGGTGGGCGTGCACTCCCGCCAGGAGATCGCCCAGATGATCACCAAAAACCTCTAGGGTCTGACGCCTGATGAGTGACACCTGGACGGAGCGGGCCTCGCGGGTCCTGCTGGAGAATTATTACCCCGCGCGCCTGACGCTCGTGCGCGGCGAGGGCTGCCGGGTCTTCGACGACGAGGGACGCTCCTATCTCGACCTGATCGGCGGGATCGCGGTCAACAGCCTCGGGCACTGTCATCCGGCGATCGTGCGCGCCATCCGCGAGCAGTGCGGGACGCTGATGCACGTGTCGAACCTCTATCGCAACCCCTGGTCGGTGCGGCTCGCCGAGGAACTCGCCGCCAGAGTCCCCGGGACCCGCGCCTTTTTCTGCAACAGCGGCGCCGAGGCCAACGAGGCCGCGATCAAGCTCGTGCGCCGCCACGCGCACGTCACGTTCGGCGCCGCCCGCCACGTCATCATCAGCGCGGAGGCGTCGTTCCACGGCCGCACCTTCGCCGCGCTGACGGCCACCGGCCAGCCGAAATACCGCGAAGGGTTCGAGCCGCTCGTCCCCGGCTTCCGCTACGTCCCCTACGGCGATCTCGCCGCGCTCGACGCCGCCGTCACCGGCGACGTCTGCGCCGTGCTGCTCGAGCCGATCCAGGGGGAGAGCGGCGTTCGCCTGCCGCCGCCCGGGTACCTCGCGGGCACCGCGAAACTCTGCGCCGACCGCGGCGCCCTGCTCGTTCTCGACGAGGTGCAGACCGGCCTCGGGCGCACGGGGACCTTTCTCGCCTGCGAGGCTGATGGCGTCCTCCCCGACGTCGTGACCCTTTCGAAATCGCTCGGCGGGGGGATCCCGCTCGGGGCGATGCTGGCGCGAGGCGATGCAGCTCGGGCGTTCGTCCCGGGCTCGCACGCCTCCACCTTCGGCGGCAACCCGGTCGCCTGCGCCGCGGCGCTGGCCTTGCTGGAGACCCTCGACGCCGACAGGTTGCTGGAGCGCGTGCGCGCGACCGGCGACTGGTTCATGGGCGAGCTGCGCTCCCTTGCCGCTCGCGAGCCGAAGATCACCGGTGTGCGCGGCCGGGGGCTGCTCATCGCCGTCGATCTCGCGGTGCCGGCAAAACCGGTCGCACTCGCGGCCGAGGAGCGCGGCTATCTGGTCAACGCCGTCCAGGAGCAGTCACTGCGGTTTGCGCCGCCGTTCATCGTGACACGCGAGGAGCTGACCGGGTTCCTCACGGTGCTCGAACAGATTCTGGCCGCGTGATCGGGAGGCACCGCTGAAACCGATTCTCGCAATCACGATGGGCGACCCGGCCGGCATCGGGCCGGAGATCGTCGTCAAGGCGCTCGCCTCGCCGCGGCTCTGGCGCGCCTGCCGACCGGTCGTCGTCGGCCGACTCCCCGTCATGGAGACCGCCGCCCGCGCGCTCGGCGTCGGGATAGCTTTCGCGCCGGTCGACGCGGCGGCCGAGAGCGCTGCCGGATCGCGCTGCCTGCTCGTGGAGACGGGGCCGGAGCGCGACCGCATGCCGCCGCCTGGGCGCGCGAGCGCCGCGGGCGGGCGCGCCGCGATCGCGGCCGTCACCGGTGCGGCCCAACTCGCCCTCGACGGCTTCGTCGATGCGATCGTCACGGCGCCGATCAGCAAGGAGGCCATCCGCGCGGCAGGGAGCCCGTTCCCCGGGCACACCGAGATGCTCGCCTCCCTCACGAAGGCCAAGCGGCACGCGATGATGCTTGTTGGCGGACCGCTGCGCGTGAGCCTGGCCACGATCCACGTCCCCCTCGCGCAGGTGCCGTCGCTCATCACCGCGCGCGGCATCCGCGCGGTCATCGAGCTGACCTGGGAGGCCGTGCGGCTCTTCGGGCTGCGCCGGCCGCGGCTCGCCGTCTGCGGCCTGAATCCGCACGCGGGCGAGGCCGGGATGATGGGCGACGAGGAGCGGCGCGTCATCGCGCCGGCCGTGCGGGCGATGGCGAAAAAGGGTATCCCGGTGAGCGGACCGTACCCGGCCGACACCATCTTCTACCGCGCGGCGCGCGGCGAGTTCGCGGCCGTGGTCGCCATGTACCACGACCAGGGGCTTGGACCGCTGAAGACCCTCGCCTTCGACACCGGCGTCAACCTGACGCTCGGTCTGCCGATCATCCGCACCTCGGTGGATCACGGGACGGCGTTCGACATCGCCGGCAAGGGCGTCGCGAGCCCGGAGAGCCTCCTGGCCGCGGTGGAGTTGGCGGCGACGATGGCGCGCCGGCGGCGCCCCTGATGGCGGCGCTGCGCGCGAAGAAGTCTCTCGGCCAGCACTTCCTGCGCGACCGCGGCGTCCTCGAGAAGATACTGCACGCTGCCGATCTCTCGGCGGACGACCGCGTGCTGGAGATCGGCGCCGGAGACGCCACGCTCACCACGCCGCTGTCCCGGGCCTGCGGCCGCCTGACCGCGCTCGAGACCGACCACCGCCGCGTCCCCCGGCTGCGCGAGCTTTTCCCGGCTGGCGGGAGCGTCGAGATCGTCGACGCCGACATCCTGCAGTTCGACCTGGGGACGCTGGCCCCTCAGCAACCCTTGAAGTGCGTCTCGAACCTGCCGTACAACATCGCCACGGCGGTATTGGACCGCCTGCTCGCGCGGCGCGGCATGTTCTCCCTGCTCGTGCTGATGTTCCAGCAGGAGGTCGGGCGGCGGCTCGTCGCCGCGCCCGGGGATGCCGCCTACGGCTCGCTGTCCCTCGCGACACAGTACCGCGCCGAGGCGGCGCTCGTCTGCGCGGTGCCGCGCCGGGCGTTCTCGCCGCCGCCCGCTGTCGAGTCGGCGGTCGTCCGGCTCGTCCCCCGACCCGAGCCGCTGTTGTCGCCGGAGCGGGAGCGGACGTTCGAGCACCTGCTGAGGGCCGGCTTCGCCTACCGGCGCAAGACGTTCGTCAACTCCGCCGCGATCGCCGCACGGCCGCTGGATCCGGGTGCGCTGTTGGACGGCCTGCTGTCGCTCGGCCTGACGGAGCGGGCGCGCGCGGAGGAGATTCCGCTGGAAGGTTTCCTTCGACTCGCAACCCTCCTCACACCCTCGATGGTATGATCTCGGCCATGGAAAACCCCGCGGGCTCCCCGGTGGTCGACCTCATCCCCTTGGGCGGACTCGGCGAGATCGGGCTGAACTCGCTGGTGGTCTCCTGCGCCGGGAAGTGCATCCTCGTCGACTGCGGCCTGATGTTCCCCGAGGAGGAGCACCTCGGCGTCGACGTGATCCTCCCCGACTTCACGTATCTGAACGAGTCGGGCGACGAGCTTCTCGGCGTGGTGCTGACCCACGGCCACGAGGACCACATCGGCGCGCTCCCCTATTTTCTCGACCGGTTCGACGTCCCGATCTACGGCACGCCGCTCACCCTGGAACTGGTGAAGGAGAAGCTGCGGGAGTTCGACCTGGAGCGCCAGGCCCGGCTCATCGCCGTCCGCGACGGCGAGACGATCTCCCTCGGCGACTTCGCCATCGAGGCCATTCCCGTCGCGCACAGCATCCCCGGCGGCGTCGGTCTCGCGATCGACACACCGGCCGGGCTCATCGTCCACTCGGGCGACTTCAAGCTCGACCCGGCCCCGGTGGATGGCCGCGGCACCGACCTGGCGCGCTTCACCGCCCTCGGGGACCGCGGCGTGCTCGCGCTGCTCGCCGACAGCACGAACGCCGAGCACGAGGGGACCACCGCTTCCGAGAGCTCGCTGCTGCCGGCGTTCCGGGAGATCGTCTCCGGCGCGCCCGGCAGGGTGATCGTGGCCACCTTCGCCTCGCACATCCACCGCATCCAGCAGATCGTGGACGTCGCGAAGGAGGCCCGGCGCCGCGTGCACCTGGCCGGCCGCAGCATGGTTTCCGTGGTCGGCATCGCCTCGCAGATCGGCGCGCTGCGCCTGCCCTCCTCGATGCTCGCCGACACGGTGGAGCTGCGCTCGCTCCCGCCGGAGAAGGTGCTCCTGCTGACAACGGGGAGCCAGGGCGAGCCGCTTGCCGCGCTCTCGCGCATCGCCGTGAACGATCACAAGCAGATCACCATCCGCCCCGGCGACCGCGTCGTGATCTCGGCGCGGGTGATCCCCGGCCACGAGAAGGCGATCGCCCGCACCATCAACCACCTCTTCCAGCGCGGCGCCGACGTCTTCTACGGGCGGGACGCGGGGATCCACGTCTCCGGCCACGGCAGCCGCGACGAGTTGCGGGCGCTGATCCGGGCGGTGCGGCCCCGCCATTTTCTGCCGGTCCACGGCGAGTACCGCCACCTGGCGCGGCATGCCCAGCTCGCCGAGGCGGCGGGGGTCGCGCGCGAGCGGATCTTCCTCGCGGAGGACGGCGACCGCATCCGCTTTTCCGACGGCGTCGGCTCCAAGGCGGGGAAGGTCACCGCCGGACGCGTGCTCGTCGACGGCAAGGCGCACGGCGACATCCACGACGCGGTGCTCAAGGACCGCCGCCGACTCGCGCAGGACGGCATCATCATGGTCATCATCGGCGTCAACCGCCAGACGGGCGAGGTCGTCACCGGCCCCGACATCGTCACGCGCGGGGTGGCCTTCGCAGGTGAAGAGGCCGCCCTGATCTCCGAGGCACGGGAGGTCGTCGCCGCGGTGCTTGCCGAAACAGGCGCGGAAGTGCTCACCGAGTGGGGCGAAGTCCAGATCAAGGTGCGCAAGGCGCTGCGCAAGTTCGTGGACCGGCGGCTCGAGCGGCGGCCGCTCATCCTGCCGACCGTGATTGAAATCTGATGGGACCGGCGCAGGAACTGGAGCTCGAGCCGGTCGAAGTCCCGATCGACGGCGTGCTCGACCTGCACACCTACCGACCCGGCGATGTCGGCGTGCTCGTGCCCGAGTACCTCCGGGCCTGCCGGGAGCGCGGCATCCTTCACCTGCGGATCATTCACGGCAAGGGGCGCGGGGCGCTGCGGAAAACGGTGCACGCCCTGCTCGAGCGAGATTCCCGGGTGCTGCGCTACGGTCTGGCCGGACCCGATGCCGGCGGCTGGGGGGCGACGCTCGTGACCATCGCACCCGGGGGGGATCTCACTCCTTCACGCTGAAGCGCACCTTCGTCGCCGGCGTCTCGGTTTGCACGTCGCCGAGCTGCCAGGCCTCGATGATGTGCAGATGCTGCAGCAGACGCGTGTACCGGGCATCGGACATCTGCTCGAACGCGCAGCCCGCCATCCACAGTGACCCGACCCGACTGGCCCAACGCACCCGCGCGACGACCTTCAGATCTTCGGGATCTCCCTGGTCCGCGAGCAGGTGCAGACTCGACAGGATGAGCTGACCGGCGCGAACCTCCTGATGGAGATACAGCCCGAGGCCGCCCCGGCCAATACTCGCCAGATACGCCACCTGCTGGGCACAACCCTGAGCCACGACCTCGATCGGCCCCATGGCGCTCAGCCGGAGGTGCCTGCGATTTTCAGCGCCTCCCGTCATTAAGACTCTCCATGATGAGAATCATGGTAGCAGATCCCGGCGCGCGAGTCTCACGCGGCGGTGTCCCTGCAGGCCGCTTCCGAAGCATGCTCGCGGAAGTCGATGTAGCGCCCGGAGGCGTTCTCTTGCGCCAGCCGGCGGATCTCAGCCGCCTCGCCTCGATTGCGCGCCATCAGGCCGACGACGCCGTGATCAAGCGCACCGTCATCGGCCATGTCGCCAAGGATGCCCACGGCCTCCCGCCCGCTCATGCCGCGGCGGTAGGGACGCTCCTCGGTGAGTGCCGTGAAAACATCAGCCACCGCGACGATCCGACTTTCGAGAGGCAACTGCGCGGCCGAAAGCCCGAAGGGGTACCCCTGGCCATCGAGCCGCTCGTGGTGGTAGTTCGCCCACTTGTTGATCTCCTCCAGGCCCTTGATCTTCTCGAGTATCCGCCAGCCATGCAGCGGGTGGCCGCGCAGCGTGGCGACCTCTCCCCTGGTGAGCGCGGCTTCCTTTTCAAGCGTCTCGCTCGGCACCGCGAGCTTCCCGAGATCGTGGAGGCTGGCGGCCATCGCCACCATCCGGCCGGCTGCGCCGGTGACCCCGGCGAGTGGTGCGAGAAACCCGGCGACCGCCGTCACGCCGCTGGTGTGCGTTGCGGTGAATCGGCTGCGAAAGTCCACCAGTTGGCGAAACACACGCACGAAACCCCTAAAGTCCGCCTCGGAGAGAACCACCTCGCCGAAGGCCGGGTCATTTCTCAAATCGTCGTCCCCGGTGGCGGCCACCTCGCCCCAGAAGCCGGGACGGGCCGCCGCCGCTTCGAGCGCCGCGACAAATTCCGGATTGAAGCGCGACCCCGATCCGGATTCGACCATCCGGGAAATCACCCCGCCCAGACCTGCAACGCCAGGCCGGTCGACTGCAAGAACGCTGACCCTGTCCGCCAGATGCAGCAGATGGCTGCCGGCCGGCACCCGTCGGCCCCGCCACTGTTCGCCGCGACGATGCTCCCACGGCAGATGGTGAAAGCGAACGATCTCGGCAGCCCGCTCGAAGTGCGGAAAAGATTTCAGAAGCCGGAACCCCGCCGCGGCGTGATCCCCGGGATACCGGATTTCGTACTGCATGATCTCCAGGCGTTCGCTCAACGAAAAAGCCCCGCAGTCGTGCAGGGCCGCCGCCATCAAAACGTCCCGCACCTGATCCCGGGAGTAACCGATTTGACGTGCGATTGCTCGGGCGATCCTCGCAACGCGGAGATGGTGACCCACCACCGCCGGAGACACGAGATCGAGGGCTATCGATACGGAGAAAACGAGATCGCCGAGCCTGACCTCAAAACCGTTGCCCCGATCCCGGTCCATCCCCCCTCCATCCGGGCCCCCGGCAGGGGGTCCGTCACGCAAAGGCGGCGAAGTCGTACGGGCTTTTTTATAAATATAGGTCAAAATTCCGGATATGGTGAAAAATCATTCATGCGGCTATTCAGAGACAACCGATGCTACTTTATGTCTAACATGTAACACTCCTTGGCGAACACGGCAGCGTTCGGTATTGCAGAAACAAGAAAGTTCGTGAAGAGGCAATGAGCCTTGCAACCTGGTGGGGAATGCTACGATGCACATGGCTGACGACCACACCGTCCCGCTGATGGGTGTGCTCGGGGCTTTCATCTTCGCCGCGCAGATGATCAACTTCACGATACCGGGCACCGGCTCCTCGGGCCACCTCTCCGGCGGCCAGAAGCGTTCGGCGGCGCTGGCGGGCATGCTCGCGATGGGCCCCGACTTGCTGCTCTTCGACGAACCCTCGAGCAACCTCGACCCGGCGGGGCGGCGCGCACTGATCACCCAGCTTGCGGCGCTGCCCCAGTCCAAGCTCGTCACCACCCACGAGCGGGAACACAAGGCTGCAGGCGGCTGTTCACCCGCGTTGCCGAGTTTACCCGCCCCCCCATCATTGACACCCTGAACCGGGACCATTAAGATCACCCGCGGCCATGACGAAGATCCGGAAGGTCCTGGTTGTCGATAACAACGCCACCATCGTCGAACTGCTGTCAGCACACCTGGCGGGCGCGGGGTACGAAGTCGCGAAAGCCTTCGACGGGCTCCAGGCGCTTGACCGCCTCGTCGAAACAGACACGCTCCCCGACGTCATCCTGCTCGACCTGATCATGCCGCGGCTCGACGGCCAGCGGCTCACGCGCTTTCTCAAGCAGGACGAGCTCTACTGCGCGATACCGATCATCATCCTCACCGGGATCGCGAGCGAGGACGAGGGCGCCATCCTGTCCTTCGGCGCCGACGCCTATATCGCGAAGGGGCGCATCGAGGACACGATGGTGAACGTCTTCGAGACCTTCCGCTGGCTCGAGGGTCGCGCGACCGCCGGGGAGACGCGCGACGTCGTGCTCGGCGTGGAGAAGCTCTTCCCGCGCGAGATGACGCGGGAACTGCTCCACATCAAGGGCCACCTGGACACGATGCTCGCGATGATGGAAGAAGGCGTCGTCGAAATTGACCAGGACCACAGGATTCTCTACGCGAACCCGGCAGCGTGCCGCCTGATCGGGGGGGGCGACCACCAGCTCTTCGGCAAGGGGCTGTCGTCCTTCTTCGACACGAAGGACTCCCTGGAGCGCTACTTCGGCAGCGTCCCCTGCGGCGCGACGGCGACGGCGCCTCCGCTGCAGGTCGAGCACGGCCACCGCGTGCTGCGCATCACGTTTTCGAAGCTGCTCGACCAGAGCAACTACTGCGGCGCGCTGGTCATCCTCAACGACGTCACCGAGCAGGTGCGCCGGGAGCGCTCGCTGCTCGAGCTCATGGAGGCGATCGTCCGACACGCCCCGGTCGGTCTCTGTCTGCTCGACGCCAGCGAGGCAATCCTCGCGGCGAACCCGGCCTTCGGCAGGATTCTCCGCCAGCCCGAGGGCCGCGCCACCCTCGGCACGCCGCTGCGGAACTACCTCACCGGTTCGGGACTGGCGCAGGAGTCTTTGCTGCCGCCGCTCGCCGACGCGGGGGCGGGCGAAACGCGGAACATCGAGTTCACGACCGCGGTCTTCCCGGAGCGCATCGTGCTCACCACCTCGGCGACGGTCATCGACACGGCCGAGGGGCGACGCGTCCTGCTGCTCATCGAGGACGTCACCGAGAAGGCCGCCATGGAGCGCGACCTGCGGCGGGTGAACGAAGAACTCGCCAAGGCCAATCGCGCCAAGAGCACGTTTCTCTCGATGGTCTCCCACGAGCTGCGCACGCCGCTCTCGGTGGTGCGCGGCTACCTCTCGCTCATCCTGGAGGGCAAAATCGGCCCGGACCCCGAGCGCATCCTGGACGCGCTGCGGGTCGCCGACAAGCGGGCGCGCCACCTCCAGCACCTGATCGAGGAACTCCTCGACCTCTCGCGCATCGAGTCCGGGCGTCTCTCGCTGCACAAGGAGCCGGTCGCGGTCGGCAAGCACGCGCGCGAGGTCGTGGAGATGTTCCGCGGCGATCAGGACCGCAAGAAGCTCTCGATCGAGATCGAGATCCCCGAAACGCTGCCCGACGCGTTGGCGGACCACGACAAGATTCACCAGATCTTCACGAACTTCCTGTCGAACGCCGTGAAGTTCACCGGCGAAGGCGGGCGGATCGTCGTGAGCGGCCGGGTCGCCGGGTCGATGCTCGAGTTCGTGGTCGCCGACAGCGGGATCGGCATCCCCGCCGACAAGATTTCCCGGGTGTTCGACAAGTTCTATCAGGTCGACTCCTCCGACAAGCGGATGTACCCGGGCACCGGCCTCGGCCTTGCGATCGTGAAGATGATCGTCACCGCGCTCGGCGGCACGGTTCAGGTCGAAAGCCAGGTGGGCGCGGGGTCGACGTTCACCTTCACGCTCCCGCAGGCCGGCGCAGCCGCTCCCGCCGCCGCTGCGCCGGAGCCGACGCCAGCAGCCCTCCCGACCGCGGTGAGCGCACTGCCCGCCGGGGTGGAGCGCACCCGCGTGCTCGTCATCGATGACGATCTGGACACCCTGGCGCTGACCAGGTTGTTGCTGCCCGAAACGGACTTCGAGGTCGTCGAGGCGTACGATGCATTCGCCGGCATGCGCGAGTTCTACTTCCACTTCCCCGACATCGTCCTCGTCGATGCGCTCCTGCCATTGATGAGCGGGCTGGAGCTCTGCCGGGTCATCAAGTCCCACCCCGAGCTCGGCTCGATACCGGTGGTAATACTCTCGGCAGCCGCGCAGGAGGAAGAGATTCGCAGCGGCTACCGGGTCGGCGCGAACGCCTACCTCGTCAAACCGTTTCGCTCGCAGGACCTGCTCGACACGGTCCGTCGCCTGACAAACCGCCAGCCGGATTGATAGTCACGCGCGTGCACCCGGCAGCCGGCGGGTCAGGTCGCGGAGGTGCCAGCGGTGGGTGAACTCGGGTTGGCGAAAGAACGTCTCGGAAGGGCGCTTCTGGATCATCTGCGGGCGGCGCCCGCGCGCACCGGCCTGCTTCGGCTCGCGGTGCCGGCGCCCGCGGTGGACCTCCCGCGGTGGCTCGCCGCCAACCCGGGAACCCCGCGCTTTTACTGGTCCGAACGGGGGGGAGCCTTCGAGTGGGCGGGGATCGGCGTCGCCGACGCGCTCGCCACGGACTCGGGTGCGGGCTCCCCGGCGCCGCTGGCACAGATCGCCTCGCGCCTTTCCCCCGACGGGGGCGACTTGCGCTACTTCGGCGGTCTTTCCTTCGACGGGCGGGCGGCAACGGATCGCGACTGGGCCCCCTTTGGCGCGGCGCGGTTCACGCTCCCGCGGTTCGAGATCACCCGCGAGGGCGAGACCTGGAGTCTGGCCTGCACCATCGCCGCCGACCCGGATGCGACGCCGCGCCACACACGGCGGCGCTTCGAGGAGGAGCTTTCGCACCTGCGCACGGGCCAGAAGGCGGCCGCGCCGCTGCC
>Ga0315271_10002453_pt1 | contig 11623 bp, 10 predicted proteins | sample C3_top_MG_FD_204664 | JGI IMG/M metagenome (GOLD analysis project Ga0315271, IMG submission 204664) | Sediment microbial communities from Yellowstone Lake, YNP, Wyoming, USA - C3_top | ecosystem: Environmental > Aquatic > Freshwater > Lake > Sediment | place: USA: Wyoming | collected 2017-08-01
AGACATCTAAAGTAGACCAGTCTAGTCGGGAGCCGTGACATTCTGCCGGGGGGCGGATGCGAGTTCTGACGATCAGCGAACTCGAGACCGAGTCAGGAACATCTCGCAGCACCATCTACTACTACGTCCGTGCGGGCTTGCTCCCGCCGGCGCAGAAGTCCAGCCCCACACGCGCCCTCTACACCGACATCCACGTCGAGCTCCTCGACGAGATCCGGAGCCTCAAGCAGCAGGGCATGGACATCAAGGCCATCCGGCAGCAACTCCAGCAGCGCGTGCACTCCGCGAGCCAGAACGGCGAGGACCTGGTGGCGCGGCAGGGTGCAGAGACACGCCGCGCGATCCTGGAGACGGCGGCGCGCGAGTTCGCCCGCAGCGGCTACCGGCAGACGCGGATCGCCGACATCATCGCGGAGCTCGGCATCACGCCTCAGGTGCTCTACGCCAACTTCCCGACCAAGCGTGACCTGTTCGCCGCTGCGTATCGTGAGTCCCTGGACATCTCCATGAGCGCGATCGAGCCGCGGCTGGAGGAAGAGAACGATCTCGCCGTCCACCTGCTCTGGCGCATGGTCGGCGACTATGCCCTTCAGGCGTTCAACCCGGACCTGCTCTACCTTTCGCGCGAGGCCGCCTACGACGACCCCGAGACCACTCGAGAGCTGCGAAGCGCGCACGAGCACGTGCTGAGCGGGCAAGGCGAGGAGCTGGAGGCGCTGCGCGGAGGCTCCGACGGTCCTCCCCTCTCGGACGAACTCGTCAATTACGCGCTCTACGGGGCCTTCCAGACCATGCGCCTGCGCGCCTCGTGGGACGACCGCTTCTCGCGTAGCGACGTCATGTGGACCAACATCCTGCTGAACATCGCCGTCCGCGGCCTGTACGACGGGAGCATCGACGTGGCGGCGCTCAAGGACAAGTACGCCGCCCTCATTGACGAGCTGGCGAACATCGAGACGCCTGACATCTTTGCCTTGGAGTCCTCACTGCCTCCGAGAGAGGGGAGCGAATGAACCAGATCGTCATCGACTTCGATGTCTGCACGTCGTGCGGAACCTGCTACGACGCCTGCTTCGTCGACGTCTACCGCTGGGACGGAGAGAACGACCAGCCGCTGGTGGCCTACCCGGAGGACTGCGTCGGCTGTAACAAGTGCGAGCTGGAGTGCCCCGCCGAGTGCATCAAGGTGGTCGTCGACTTCCCCGGCATCTACTGGCCGGAGGTGGTGTGATGACCTCGCTCGAGACCCTCGGCAAGGTGCTGCACGCCGACCTGCTGATCGTCGGCGGCGGCATGGCCGGGCTCTCCTGCGCCATCGCCGCCAAAGAGACCGACCCCGAGGTCGACGTGCTGGTCGTCGACAAGGTCGTCACGGGTTGGGGCGGCAAGGCCAACAAGGGCGGCGGCAACATCGTGTTCGTCGACCCGTCGGAGCTCGGTAACGTCCTCGACTTTCACGTCCACAACGTGGGCGACTTCCTCGAGGACCAGGACCTGCTCATGGACTTCATGACCGAGTCGCGGCCCGACCTCGAGCGCCTGGAGAGCTGGGGCGTGCACATCTATCGCGACGACGCCGGCGAGCCCAAGTACGTGCGCTGGCTGCCGGAGCACCCGTGGCGCCTGGCCGTGCTGGACCAGGACCTCACGCTCAACATGGCCAAGCACGCGCGCAAGCTGGGCGTGCGCATCCAGGACCGCGTCGAGACCGTCGACCTGCTCAAGGACGGCGACCGCGTGTGCGGCGCCATCGGCTTCGGCATGGTCGACGGCGCAAGCGTGATCGTGGAGGCCGGCGCCGTCGTCCTCGCCAACGGCAATCAGTGCTACAAGCTCATGCCGCGCTGGGCGAGCGCCGGGGGCGAAGGCATCGCCGCCGCGTACCGCGCCGGCGCGGCGATGCGCGGCGCCGAGTTCGGCAACTTCATCAACTGGGTGTTCGCCGACACCAAGGAAGTCTGCCAGGGCGCCGAGGACTGCATGTACAACGCCAAGGGCGAGAACATCTCGAAGCGCGTCCGGCCGGTGCTGGAGTCGGACGTCAACTCCAAGGAAGTCGTGGAGTGGTGGCGGCAGATGAAGGCGGGCAACGGCCCGATCGTCGCCAACATGATCGAGAACTACGTGAACAACGAGATCGTCCCGGCGTTCCACGAGGACGCTCTCGCGGTCCGGCCGGTCTCGATGAAGTTCTGGGGTCTCACGATCGGCAAAGCCATGGCCGCTTCCACCGTCCAGGGCCCGATGCAGCTGGTCATGCCCGGCCTCAACGCCGAGCTCGCGCCGGTCAAGGTCGACCACGACATGGCCACCACCGTCCCCGGCCTGTTCGCCATCGGCGACACGTGCTACGCGGGAACCTGCCTCGCCGGTGCTGTACCGGCTCCCCCCGGCCGCATGCGCGGCTCGGGCCTCGGCTTCGCCACGTACTCCGGTGTGCGCTGCGCACCGGCGGCGGTGGCCGCGGCCCGGGCCGCCTCCGGTCGTCCGGACGCGGCGCAGGCGGAGGCGCTCAAGGCGCGCGTGTTCGCGCCGCTGGGCCGCGAGGGCATGGCGGCGCCCGAGATGGTGCGCGCCGTGCAGGACCTCATGGCTCCGGTCGGCTACAGCATCTACAAGAGCGCCGACCGGATGGAAGAGGCGCTCGGCAAGGTGCAGGACCTCAAGGCGAAGGTGCCGACCCTGGCGGCCCAGGACCCGCACTACCTGGCCGCCTGCCACGTGGCCGAGAGCATGGTCCTGGGCGCCGAGATGTTCTACCGCGCCTCGCTCGTGCGCGAGGAGTCGCGCGGCTGGCATCTGCGCGAGGACTTCCCCGAGCGCGACGACGCCAACTTCCTCAAGTGGATCGAGCTCAAGGACGCGGACGGCGAGATGGCCGTCTCGCTCGAGGATGTGCCCGTCAGCTCCTACCCACTCCAGCCGTAAGGACGGGGAGCGCCGCGTGATCAAGTTCCAGCTCATCTCCCGCCGCAAGCCGGGTGACTCACAGGAGAAGTACTTCTACGAGTGGGGCATCATCCATGTCGCGCTCATGATCACCACGCCGTCGGTGATGCGAGCGTTCAAGCGGTACGCGCAGCACTTCACGGTCAACGGGGTGGACGGGAGCCGGCTGCTGTACCCGCTGTCGGACATGGCTGGGGACAACTTCGCCGACCACTGGCTGGAGCGTGCGGAGGACAACCTCGTGCCCTTCGGGTCGGACGACTACATGCAGCGTATGCATCCGCACAGCTTCGGCGACTCCAACTTCGTCATCGAGTATCTGACGGAGACACTGCGCGATGACGCACCTGGGTTCGAGCCCGGCGGCGTCAAGCTCATCCAGGTCGTCAAGAGGCGTCCGGGTCTGACCGCCGACGAGTTCGCCGCGGCGTGGCGGGAGCGGCACGCGGCGGCGCTCCTGACCGCCGGCGCCACGAGGCCCGGCCGCCTCGTGCAGAATGTCCACGCCGAAGTCGACAAGGAGACCTTCAAGGGCACCCTGTTCGAGCTCGCCGGAGTCGGCGGCTATGCGGGCATCGAGGAACTGTGGTTCGACGACCTCGATGCCCTGCTGCAGTTCACGCAGGACGCCGGCGTGCGCGCGTCGATCCTTGGGGGCGACGACCCGGTCGACCCGGCCGGGAGCTTCGCCCTGGTGGTGACCGAACGCGTTGTCTACGACTACACGCTCGGCGCCGCGAGCAGTCCCATGCCGGCCGTGCTCGACCCGGGCAGTCTGGAGGCGCGCGTCGACGCCCAGAAGTACGCCGGCTGGAACGTCCCCGGCTGGGAGCAGCGCGCGGTGGAGCAGACGTGAAGCGAGTGACGCTAAGCCGACCTGTCTCGCGGCTGCGGAACCGGCGGCCCCTGCTCGACCAGGCGGTGGATCAGCGGCTCGTAGCTCTTGAGCCGCTCCACCGTGTCGCACCTGCCCGTGTAGGCGGCGTCGACCGCCAGGTACAGGAACAGGTGCGCGCGCAGGAGCTCCTGCGGCGAGTAGGACTCATCCCAGGAGGCGCGCATGAAGATCTCCTCGCCGGCGCCGTACAGGCTGTAAGCCATGAGCTCGTCGGAGACCGGCGGATCGTCGGGGCCCCGGCGCAGGCCGGCGAGATCGCGTGTCGGCCCGCTGGTGATCCAGCGCTGAGCCTCCTGGACCGCGGCGCGCGTCTCGCCGTCCTCTTGCAGGGCCTCGGCGCGCGCCAGGCTCAGCAGGTCGGGACTGAGCCGCTGGAGCCCCCAGTAGGCGTAGAAGCGCATGAGCAGGCGGACCGCGGGGTCGGGTTCGTCGGCCAGCGGCGGCTCGATGAGGTCGCCCATCCAGTGCACGAACACGTTGAACGCCTCGATGAACAGCTGCTGCTTGGTGGCGAAGTGGGCGTAGAAGACCGGTGGCGTGATGCCGACCTCCTTGATGATGTCGCCGATGCGGGTGCGCCGGTAGCCGCGACGGGCGAACTGCAGCGCCGCGGACTGCAGGATCGCGTCGCGGGTCTGCTGTGTGCGCCGCGCCACGAGATCGGGTTCTCCGGCCTGACGGCGCTCGACGAGCGGGCGGATGCGCTCGCGGATCTCGTCGAGTGGCACTCCGTCTTCCTTGAGGCGGCGGATCTCGCGCAGGGCCTCGACGTGGACGTCGCTGTACACCGCGCGGCTCGCCGCCGCCTTCTGCGCCGCCGGCAGCAGGCCGTCGTGCACGTAGTAGTAGATGGTGCTCCTCGGCGTGCCGGTCGCGCGCTCGAGCTCGGAGATGCTGAGCGGTCGCAAGTCGGCGAGTTCCGCAGCGTCACGGTCGATCGTCACAAGTTCACAGACCCCCGGTCGTCGTCAAGCACTTCGTTGACACCCCACACTGGTCACTCTACCATTCAACGTCACGATTCTGAGTCCTATAGTTGCTCGCTGAGACGGGGCTCTTCCTCCTCCTTCTCTCGGTATACCGCGGCGGGCAGGATCTGGGTTCGCTGCTGGCGCCCTACGACGCCCTGCTGACCGAGGTCGCGAAGTTGCCGCCGCCCGTCCCGCCGGAGCTCGCCTCGAGCGCTCAGGAAGTTGGGGTCTCCTGAGCCTGGCTCGCTCTGGGGACCATCCGCTTGATTGACGAACCGTCCGGATAGGACGTATCGTCCGGTCATGCCTGTGAAGTCCCCGGTGCCCAACTGGCTCGAGCCGCACCTGCCGGTGTGCGAGGCGATCGTCGCGCTCTTCGCGCCGCTGGCAGAGGTGGCAGTCCACGACATCCGCCGCGACCGCATCGTCGGCATCTGGAACCCGATCTCGGAGCGCAAGGTCGGCGGCCGTTCGCTGATTGCCGAGCTGCGGCCGTACCCGGAGGACGCGCGGGTCATCGGCCCGTACCCGAAGGTCCTGGCCGACGGACGCGCGATCACGTCGGTGAGCGTCATCCTGCGCAACGCCAAGGGTATGCCCCGCGGCCTGCTGTGCATCAACGTCGACAGGTCGCCGCTGGACAGCACCATCGACCTTCTCGTGCGCTTCGCCGCGCCGGTCGAGGACCGGCCTGCCGAGCTGTTCGACAAGGACTGGCGCGAGCAGATTCTCCTCGTCGTGGACGAGGAGTGCCGCTCGCGCTCTCTTCGCCGCGAGCGCCTGACACGCGAGCAGCGGCTCGATCTCGTCCGCGTGCTGGACGAGCGCGGCCTGTTCGCGACCCGCAACGCCGCCGCCCACGCCGGAAGGGCCTTGGGCGTCTCCCGGACCACCGTCTACGCCTTGCTCAAGGAGGCACGCTCATGAAACCGCTGCGCACGTTCCGCCTGGAGGAGTACCTCGGGGAGTGGGAGTTCAAGGTCCGGTACCACCTGACGGCGTCGGACGCGCAGAGCATGACCATCGAGGAGTTGCTGGCCCTCGGCGCAGAGGCCGACCGCGAGGGCCTGATGACTCTGCCTCTCTCCTATATAGAGACGTGGGGCACGCCGGGGCTGCGCAAGGCGGTCGCCGGCACCTACGAACACGTGGACGCCGACCACGTGCTCGCGTTCGCCGGCGCCGAAGAGGCGCTCTTCTGGGCCATGCAGGAGCTCGTCGGCCCCGGCGAGCACGCGATCGTCACAGTGCCGTGCTACCAGGCCATGGAGACCGTGACCGTAGCTACCGGCGCGGAGGTCAGCGCGCTGGTGCCGCGCCGAGAGGACGGCTGGGCGCTCGATCTCGACGATCTCCGCGGCCTCCTGCGCCCGAACACGAAGCTGGTCGCCGTCAACTACCCGCACAATCCCACGGGCTACGTGCCCGACGAGGCCACCTTCCGCGAGCTCGCGGCGCTGTGCGACGAGCGCGGCATCCGCCTGTTCTGTGACGAGGTCTACCGGGGTATCGAGGTCGACCCGGCGCGGACGCTCCCACAGGCGGCGGACCTCTCTGAGACAGCGCTCTCTCTGAACGTGGCCTCCAAGGCCTACGGCCTGCCTGGTCTGCGCGTGGGCTGGCTCGCCTGCCGCGACCGCGCGCTGCTCGAGCGGCTGGAGAAGCGCAAGCACTACACCAGCATCTGCAACGCAGGGCCGGCGGAGTACCTGGCGGCGGTCGCACTCCGCCACCGCGAAACGATCTGGGAGCGCAACCGCGGCATCGTCGCCGCCAACCGCTCTGTGTTCGACGAATTCTTCGGCCGCTGGTCCGACCTCTTCGACTGGACGCCGCCGGACGGCGGCTGCGTCTGCTTCCCGCGGTACAAGGGCGGCGACGTGGAGGAGTTCTGCCGGCAGTTGCTGGACGCCGAGGGCGTCCTGGTCCTGCCGGCGAGCATGTACCAGTCGGAGATCACCGACGCGGTGCCCATGGACCACTTCCGCGTCGGAATCGGCAGGCTCGGCCTCGAGGCCGGGGTCGCCGCCTTCGACCGCTTCCTCCGCGACACCCACTGACACCGAACATAATTCGCTGCAAGGCGTGGTTTTCGGACACTTGTTGTCTGTTTCCTTGCTCCGCCTGCCAACAGCCTGATACTTGGCGCAAGTGCTTCTCCAAATTACTTGGTTGACGCGACCCTTCCACCGGTCTTATCGTTGCTGTCCTGGGGTGGAACCCACGCGTTCTTGCGGACGCAAAAGGCGGACAGATCGTGCAAGGGAGGACCAATGTCTGAAGAGCTTTTCGAGCAGATGAAGCAGAGCGTCATCGATGGTGAGGTCGAGGACGCAGAGCGCCTCGCCCAAGAGGGTCTCGACGCGGGAATCTCCGCGGGCGACGTCCTCGACAAGGGCTTCGTGAAGGGCATCGAGGAAGTCGGCGACCTGTTCGGCCGCGGCGAGTTCTTCCTCCCCGAGCTGGTGCAGGGCGCCGAGGCCATGAAGGCCGCCGTCGCCGTGCTGCAGCCCGCTCTCGACGCGAGCAAGGAAGGCCGGCAGAGCCTCGGCAAGGCTGTGGCGGGCACCGTCGCCGGCGACATCCACGAGATCGGCAAGACCATCGTGTGCTCGATGCTCTCGGCTGCCGGTTTCGAGGTCACCGACGTCGGGTGCGACGTCCCGGTCGAGACGTTCATCGCCAAGGTCGAGGAGGTCAAGCCCGACCTGCTCCTCCTCTCGGCGCTCCTCACCACCACCATGCCGAATCAGCAGAAGACCATCGAGGCCCTCAAGGCCGCTGGTCTGCGCGACGGCGTCAAGGTCATGATCGGCGGCGCGCCGACCACGCGCGCCTGGGCCGACGAGATCGGCGCCGACGGCTACGCCGAGGACGCTATCGAGGCCGTGGCCACCGCCAAGACCATCCTGGGCGTCGGCTGACCGCAGCCGAGCTTCAGAGGTAAGACCGCCGAGGGGCGGCGGCGCGAGCAGCGCCGCCGCCCCTCGCGCGTATGTGACCCTCACGCGTTCCGTCGCGACCGCCGCCAGCCCTCGCAGGCACATCTCCCGTCGCCGTCTGCTCTCCCGCATCCACGCCCGCCGGCTCGCCGTCGCGCGGAGGCTTGCCTTGAGAGGCGCTCTGAAGTGTGGCCACAAATGGGAGGGAGTTGTGGATACACCCCCGCCGATTTGTGGCGACACTCGGCTTGTGTCCACAAACCTGCGGTTCTTGCGCCTACTGTGTCCACAACTGGGCCTGCAATGTCGACACAAGTAGAGGCTCCGGGGTTGAACTACTACCCCGCAGGTCCGCGACGATGAGCGCGGCCTTGGCCGGAGGGGGGGCGAGCATGGTCGGCCGGCCCGCGACGCAAGCCCGCAGCGCGAAGGCGCGACGTCAGCGGGCGGCGAGCGACTCGGCGGGCACGCCGAGCTGCTCGGCGGCGAAGCTCACGAGCAGCTCGCGCACCCGCTGCACCTGCATGCCGGTGTAGCCGATCGCCGAGCGGAAGCTGAGGCCGTCCGAGAGCGCGACCATGCGCTGCGCGATCTCCGCCGGCGGGGCGATGGGATTGAAGACTCCGGCCGCCTCGCCCTCCTCCACCAGTTCCTGGAAGAAGGTGACCCAGCGCTCCGACATCGCGGCGCACTCCGCTAGCAGACGCGGGTGCAGACGCACGCGCGCCCACGTCTCGATCCACAGTACGTACTCGTCGCGCAGCACGCCCTCCGATGGGATGGCGAGGTCGATGGTGCGGCGCAGGAGCTCGATCGGGTCGTCCGTCTCCTGCCTCAACTCGTGGAGGGCGCTGCTGGTGTGCTCGTTGGCCCACTGCAGGGCGGCGAGCAGGACCTCGTCCTTGGACTTGTAGTAGTAGTGGATGATTGCGCTGGAGACGCCAGCCTCGCGGGCGATGTCGGCGATCCGGGTGGCGGACGGCCCGCGCGCCGCGAAGACGCGGCAGGCCGCGGCGCGGATGTTCTCGCGCGCGCGAGAGGAGCGCTCGCGCGCCGGGACGCCGGCGGCGGCTACTCCGGGCCCGCCGGCGTCCCGGCGCAGCCTCTCCAGCAGGTCGGCGTCGGCGCTGCCGGGCGCGAGCGCCTCCTCGAGCTTGCGTTTGATGCGCAGTGCCGTCTTGTAGCTGACGCCGAGCTCGTCGGCCAGGGCTCGTGGAGCGATGTTGGGGTCGCCCTCCATGAGCTGCCAGGCGGCGGAGAACCACGTCGCGATCCCGAGTCCGGAGCCCTGCATGAACGTCCCGGCGGTGGGATAGACCTGGGTACCGCAGTGGTCGCACGCGTAGGCGCGCCGCTTGGTCACGCGGTGGAAGCGGCGCATCACGCGGCAGTGGCGGCACACCGTGCTCACGCCGTCGGGCGCGTAGAGCGTGGTCCAGAGCCAGTGGAGGCACGTCGCCTCGTCACCGATGGGCGCGAACACGGCCACGCCGGTCGCCGTCCCCGCGCTCTCGATCCGCGCATCTGCGCCGTTCGCCATCGCCATCGCCGCCGCCGCCTTCCCTGGGCCTCCTCGGTCGGCCCTTAGTTTACTTGGCGCATGGTACATGCTTCGCGGTAACTTGTGAATAGTTCTCCCTCAATATACCTGCTTGACATTCCATTTCGAGAGTGAATTTACTTGACCCAATAGTCAGTGAACCTGTGCGGGACGGGGCAGCGCCCCGTCCAGCACCGTGCTTGGAGGGACCACATGGGGGAGGCGAGACTCACCGTCTGGAGCGAGGCCGAGTGCCGCAGGGTGCATGAGGCGACGCTGGAACTGCTCGCCGATACCGGCGTGGATGTGAGGTACCACGCGGCGCTGGAGCTCTACCGGGCCGCCGGGGCCACCGTGGACGGGAGGCGCGTGCGCTTCCCCGCCCGGCTGGTGGACGACGCGATCGCCGCCGCTCCGCGCGAGTGGCTGCTCCGGCCGCGCGGCGGCGACACCGAGCCCCTTGTGCTCAAGGACGGGCCCGTCCACTACGGCACCGGCTCCGACGTACTGTACGTGCGCGACCTGGAGAGCGGCGAGCGCCGCCGGGCCCGCCGCGATGACGTCGAGGGCATGGCTGCGCTCTGCGAGAAGCTGCCCGAGATCGACTTCATCATGTCGATGGGCCTGCCCGAGGACGCCCCGCAGGGGGTCGACGACCTGGTGCAGGTCGTTGCGATGCTGCGGGGCACGCGCAAGCCCCTGCTCGTGGCGCCGCGGGACGGCAGCGTGCTCGCGCGCATGCAGGAGATGGCGGCGGCCTGCGGCGAGAAGGAGAGCTTCGCCATCTACGCCATGCCGTCGCCGCCGCTCATGCACGACCCCGACGCGCTCACCAAGGTCATCGGGTGCGCGGAGCTCCACATCCCGCTCATCTACGCGCCGGCGCCCAACATGGGCGCCACGGGCCCGCGAAGCATCACCGGCGCGGCGATCCTGGGCAACGCCGAGACGCTGAGCGGCCTCGTGCTGCATCAGCACGTGAACAAGGGAGCGCCGTTCGTCTACGGCGTCGGCGCCGGAGCCATGGACATGCGCACCATGACCGACCCGTACGTCTCGCCCGACGCCCTGCTGGCGCAGCAGGTCGGCACCGACCTGGCGCGGTACTACGGCCTGCCGAGCTTCTCCTACGCCGGCATGTCCGACTCGAAGCTGCTCGACGAGCAGTGGAGCTTGGAGGCAGCGCTGAGCATGGCCTACGGCTCGCTCTCGCGCGCCACGCTGCTCCACGACGTCGGCTATCTGGAGTCCGGCCTGCAGAGCACGTACGAGTCCATCGTGCTCGGCGACGAGCTCGTGGGCTACGCACGCCAGTTCATGCGCCAGGTGCCGGTGGACGACTATGCCCTGGCGCTCGACGAGATCAGGGCGGCCGGGCCGGGCGGCAACTTCCTGGGGACGAAGTACACGCGTCGGCACCACCGCGAGTTCTGGACGCCGGCGCTTCTCGACCACACCATGCACGACCGCTGGGCGGCCGATGGCGCCACGACGCTCGGCGAGCGCGTACGTGTGCGCCTCGACGGACTGCTCGCCGCGGAGCGCCCGTTCCGCCTCACGACGGACCAGGACGCGCGGCTCGAGGCGCTGCTCGCAGAGGCGCTGGCCGACGAGGGGGCGCGGGTGTAGCCACGCACGACCGGGCTCCGGGGGCGGGAGCGCGAGACCAAGAGGGACCGCAAGACCGCAGAGTTACATGACCAGGGGGGATCCATGAAGACTCGCTTCAAGGGCCGCACGTGGCGGCATCCGGGCAACCAAGCGCTCGCCCTGCTGCTGCTCGCGCTGTTCGTGCTCCTGGCGGCCGTGCCGGCCGCCTCGGCCTCGAGCAGCGCGTCGCCGGCCGCTGGCCAGACCACGATCTTCCGCGTCGGCTGGCTGCTGGAGCCCGACAACCTCAACCCGTTCATCGGGCTCCTCGGCCAGGACTACGAGATCTGGCACCTCAACTACGACTTCCTCGTCGGCTTCAACCCCAAGGACCTCTCTCCCCGGCCTGAGCTCGCCGAGAGCTGGTCGGTCTCGCCCGACGGCAAGACCTGGACCTTCAAGATCCGCAAAGGCGTGACGTGGCAGGACGGCCAGCCGCTCACCGCCAAGGACGTCGCGTTCACCTTCAACTACATCGTCAAGAACGACCTGCAGACCATCGCGATCTACACCGGCGGCATCACCGGCGCCAAGGCAGTCGACGACTACACCGCCCAGATCACCACCGAGCAGCCCAAGGCCAACATGCTCGCCATGATCGTGCCGATCATCCCCGAGCACATCTGGAGCAAGATCAGCGGCAAGGCGGCGACGACCACCTACCAGAACTCGC